>Ga0123337_10003776_pt1 | contig 15870 bp, 11 predicted proteins | sample frozenSSSSmetaG_FD_89792 | JGI IMG/M metagenome (GOLD analysis project Ga0123337, IMG submission 89792) | Glacier valley bacterial and archeal communities from Borup Fiord, Nunavut, Canada, to study Microbial Dark Matter (Phase II) -... | ecosystem: Environmental > Aquatic > Freshwater > Ice >... | reverse complement strand
GCCGGGTGCAAAGACCGGGAAGTACACGGTGACGCCAGCGACGAAGCCCCGATAATCCATATTGCCGCCATACTCGCCCGATGTCGCAGTCGAGATCGCCTGGCCGCGCGCTGGCGCAACGCCGAAGCAGCCCAGCATTGGCGCGAGTGCCAATTCCAGCTTGCCCAGCTTGGTCATGGGCGCAATCAGCGTCGCAGTCGCGCGCTCGACATCCATTTGCCACTCGGCCATTGTCTCGCGCTGCGGCAGCTCGCGTGCGAACTCGGGATCGACCACATTCGCCGCGACGACCGTGCTGGTGTAGCCAATCGCGCGGTTGGGCGTGATCCGGTCGAGGTGCAAAGCCAACGTATCGCCCGGCTCCGCGCCTTCGACATAGAATGGGCCGGTCTGTGGGTTGCCGCCCGGCGTGGCCTTGCTATCGCTGGCGTCCTTGCCCATCGCATCGACGGTGGTGGTGATCACCGTGTCGCCATCGGCGATCCGCAGTACCGGCGCGTGTGTGCCAATCGCGGTGTGGTAGCGGCTGGGCGTGAAGTGATGCGTGGTCATGTGTAGCTCCTGGTTTAGGCTTGTATCGGCTATCTTCGGCTGAGGATGGCAAAGTAAACAATCTATTTCGCGGTAGGGACGTTCAATCGAACCCCTACGCTGCATGCCATCGATTATCAACGGCGTAGCGGCAACATCGCGGGCTACGCATTGAATTCCATTTTGAGGAATTCGAGCATCGCCGCGTTCACCTCATTTGGTCGCTCCTGCTGCACCCAGTGCGAACAATTTGGAATATACTGTATGCGCAGATTAGGCACGAAGCGCTCGGTGCCATAGGTCAGCTCTTTGCCCAGCGCGGTATCTGCTTCGCCCCAGAGCAGCAACGTCGGCACGCTCACGCGCATGCCGGTGCCGCGAAACATGTTGCGCGAGCCTTGCTGCACCAGCACGCGATAGTAATTCAGCGCCGCCGTCACCGCGCCGGGCTGCGCGATTGAGCGCTTGTAGATCGCGATATCCTGATCGCTGAAGGTGGATGCGTCAACCGCTGTGCCGCGCAGCACCTGTTCGATCAGCGCGTAATCGTTGCGACGAATGGCGGCCTCGGGCAGGAACGGCAGCTGGAAGAATAGAATGTACCAAGATCGGAGCATCTGCCGCCAGTTTCTACGTACGCCCTCGGTAAATAGCGCTGGGTGCGGAATGTTGAGCGCGATTAGCCGCTCGACCACATCCGGGCGCGCGATTGCCAGCGACCAGGCGATATTGCCGCCCCAATCGTGCCCGGCGACGACCGCGCGCGTGTGGCCCAGCGCGCGAATCAGCGAGATAATATCCTGGGTCAGCACATCCAGCTCGTAGCCCCAGCTCGGCCGGTCGGTCTCGTTGTAGCCGCGCATATCGGGCGCAACGACGGTGAATTGAGCCGCGAGCGCGGGGTCATCGCCGAAAAGCCGCAGCTGATAGCGCCACGACCACCAGCATTCCGGGAAGCCGTGCAGCAGCACCAGCAGCTTTGGCCCGTGACCGGCCTGGACGTAGTGCATGCGAATGCCATCGAGCTGAACGTAAAGATGTTCAAAATCCTGGGGATGAAGCATATGTGTTCCTTTAAGAACCATGTATCGAGAACCAGATGCTACAAATCGATTCTCGATTCTTGGTTCTTGGATCACGCGGACTCCGCCAATCGCGTGCTCCACGGCTCTGGTCGGCCCAGAGGGTCAGCGTCGGATCCAGCCTTCGCGCACGATGAGATCGGCTGATGTCAGCAGCGTCTCCAGCTGATCTTCCTGATAGAAGACGAAGAAGCGCTGGCGGTCTGCGTTCGTTCACACGCGTGCCTCCGATTGCGAGAATGACGGATCATACGCGGCGTGTGGCGTGGTGTCAAGTCATAGGACTGATCTTGGAAAACAGGACGCGCACGAACACGGGCGAACGCAGAAATGATCGTCTGTCCGCGTTCGCCCGCATCCAATATCGGAGTTCTAGCCGCTCGTCGCGCGCCGCACCTCGCGTGAGACAACCTGCCCATCGCGCATCTGGTACACATCGGTTGCGAACTCAGCCGCCGCCGGATCGTGCGTCGCCATCAGCAGCGTCACGCCCTCGTGATCAACGAGATCGCGCAATAGGCCCAGCACCTGCGCGCCGGTCTTGCTATCAAGGTCGCCAGTCGGCTCATCGGCCAGGATGATCTTGGGGCGAATCGCCAGTGCGCGCGCGATCGCCACCCGCTGCTGCTGGCCGCCGCTCATCTCATACGGGCGATGATCGATCCACTGCGTCAGCCCAACCGCGCCGATACAGCGGCGAATGCGCGCGTCCCACTCGCCGCGCGGTGACTCGCCCGCGAGCCGCAGCCCCAGCTCGACATTCTCGTAGGCCGAGGCGGTTGGCAGCAGCGCGAAGCTCTGGAAGATGAAGCCGATTGTTCGGCGCAGCTTGGCAAGCTCCTGGCCACCCAGCTGGTCGAGCCGGCGACCTGCGACGCTGACACTGCCAGTGGTCGGCTGATCTAGCCCGCCGACGATGTTGAGCAGCGTGGTTTTGCCGCTGCCACTCGGCCCCATCAGCACCACAAACGAGCCGCGCGCGATCTGCATATCCAGGCCGCGCAGCGCCTTGACCTTGCGCTCATTCATTGTGAACGTGCGCTCAATCGCGGTGATGTCGATGATCGGGTCGTGGTTAGTCATATCGCCATGTCCATGATTTTCAGTGTCGGGCATCGCGACCAAGGAGCGTGTTGCTGCACGTCGCGATAAGAATCTGGCCTTTTGGATCAGGGCGCTTGCTACGCCCCTACAATGTTCAACGACTCACAACGTCATCGATCATTCACTTGGCTTTGCGCATACGCCACCCGCGCTTGCCATTGCTCGTACCATTCGATGCGACTGGCGGCTCGGCGTTATACAGGCTCTGGTAGCTCGGATCGGCGACAACCGCATCGGCGGCAGGCAGCTCGGCGCGGTCATCGTCGGCTGGGCGGATCAGAATGCCGCCTTCGACCAATTCGACGCGCGCGCGCCGCCGGATGCCCGCCAGCGCGCGCTGCTCGCTAGGTAGCTGCAAGCGCCCAGCGCCATCGAGCACCACCAATTCTTGAGAACCAAGAACCGAAAACTGAGAACCGCGCTCCGTAGCCTGGCTCTCGGTTCTTGGTTCTTGATTCTTGGTTGTGCGAATGGTCTCCGTACTGGTCTGCCCATCGCGGATCGCGATCACGCGGTCGGCTTGCTCGGCCACGCGCGGGTCGTGCGTGACGATCACAATCGTCAGACCGTAGCGTGATCGCAGGTCGCGCAGCAGCGTCAAAATCATCTGGGCGGTCGGCCAGTCGACCTCGCCGGTCGGCTCGTCGGCCAGCAGAATCTTGGGCTTGTTTGCCAGCGCACAGGCAATCGCAATCCGCTGCTGCTGGCCACCCGAAAGCTGCGGCGGCTTCTGCTTGGCGTACTCGGTCATGCCGACCGCTTCGAGCAACTCGTTGGTCCAGGCGCGGCGCTCGGCTGGCCGACGACCGGCCAGCGTCATCAGCAGCATAATGTTCTCGCGCGCGGTCAGGTAGGGCAGCAAATTGCGCGTGGTCTGCTGCCAAACGAAGCCGATCTGCTCGCGCCGATAGGTGGTCAGCTCATTTTGGTTGAGCTTCAGCAAGTTCTGGCCTTCGACCTCCAGCTTCCCAGCCGAAGGCCGATCAAGGCCACCCAGCGAACTGAGTAGCGTCGATTTGCCCGAGCCGGATGGCCCGACCAGCGCCAGAATCTCGCCGCGCGCCACCTCCAGGTCTAAGCCCTGCAAGGCTACCACCTCCAGGCCAGCCACCTGGAAGATCTTCACAAGACCGGAAGCGGATATGAAATGTTCGTCGTTTGTCATAGTATAGTAGCCAGGAGTCAGGAGTCAGGAGCCAGAATTTGGGAATTTCCGTGCATATTCTGACTCCTGGCTCCTGACTCCTGAATTCTCCTAGTTTGCATCGCCCAGCTTCACCGCCTGGAACAGCTTCATGCGCCCCAGCGTGCCCGCCAGCGCCAGCAGCGTGATCAGCAGCGCGACGCCGAATACGCCGTAGATGATTCCAACCTGATCCAAGGCCAATTGCGGCGGTGAAACTGGCGTGCCGGGGTGCGGCCCAGCGCCGACCTGGAGCAGCGGCACGACCAGTTGAGCCGCCAGCAAGCCAATGCTGGTGCCAGCGGCGATCCCGGCCACCACCAGCAGCAGTTGCTCAACGATCAGCGCGACCGCCACCTGCGCGCCCGACATGCCCAGCGCACGCAGCACGCCCAGCTCAATCGCCCGCCGCCGCGCAGTGATCAGCGCCGCCAGCAGAAAGCCCAGCAGTGTCAGGCCACCCGCCGCGAAGAAGCCGACTGACAGCAGCCCAAACAGCCCTTGACGTTGCGGCTGCGATTGCGCCTCGGCGATCAGCGTCGCAGCATCGCGCACATCCACCAGCGAAATTCCCAGCTTGCGCACGCCCGCCGCAATCGCATCGAGCTTGGCGGCTGGGTCGCGGTTGATCCAGACATCGTAAGGGTACTGGCCGCTCATCTCATCGAAAATATAGTTCAGATTCGCCACCACAATCGGGCCATCCTGCGGATAATAGCCCGGCCACAGATCGATCACGCCGACAATTTTGAACGTGACCTGACGCTGATCGTCGTCGATCTTGACCAGTGTCGGCAGCGGGTCGCCGATCTTCAAGCCTTTCGCCAGCAGGTCGCGCGTCACCAGCACACCATCGGCGTTGCGCGCCAGCAGGTTCATCAGCGCCCCAAGCGGCTGCCCATCGCCCCATTCACGGTCGAAGCGGCCAATCGTTGGGGGGAAATCGACCCGGTCGATGCCAACCAGTTGCACTTTCGATGCCGTGCCGCCAAGCTGGATCGCCACATCGTTATACGTCCCGACGCGCGTGGCGGCGGTGATGCCCGGCACTTCCAGATGATCGCTGACCGGCACAAACAGGTAGCGCGGCTCTTTTTGAATGTCCACCACTGGCGGCGGCTGGTTTTGTGCGCCCGGTTTCTGCCGGGTACTTTCGCCGGTTTCAAGCAGCTGCGTGGCCGCGCCGATCTGATAGCCGACGGCGGTGGTCAGCGAGCTATCAAGCGTCGCAGCCATCGACGCGCTGAAGGCGGCTAGGCTGAGCGTGAGAATCAGCAGCAGCAGCGGGCCGCGATATGCGCCCGGCTGGCGAGCCAATGATCGCAGCGCCACCAGCGGCGCAGTCCAGTTCGGTCGCCGCGCCAGCCGCGCCAGCAGCTCGAACAGCAGCGGGATCAGGCGCACCGCCAGCAGGCCCAGCCCGAAGCACAACAGCACCGGCAGCACCAGCAGCAACGGGTTGCTGAACGGGTCGGCACCTCTGGCCGCGCCAAGCTGGAGACCGCCAGTGCGTTGCAGCTGATAAATGCCGTAGGCCGGCGGAATCAGCAGCAGGATGTCGAGAAAGAAGCGTTGCCACAGCGGCGCTCGCAGCGTGCGCGCGGCCTGCTGCTGCTCATCCACCAGTGTGCGCCGCGCCGCCAGCAGCGCCGGTAGCAGCGCGGCGACCAGCGCGAGTGCCACCGCCACCACGCCAAAGCGCAGGCTATCCCAGGTCAGCGCCAGCGGCAGATCGGGCGCATCGGCCGAGATTTGCAAGAACGAGCGCGTGCGGCCCATCAGCTGGGCGAACAGCATGCCCAGCCACGGCCCAATCGCCAGCGCGATCGCGCCCATCAGCAGCCACTCAATGATATAGATGCCAAGAATCTGAATATCGCGCACGCCGCGCGTTTTCAGCAGCGCGATCTCACCGCGCTGGCGATTGACCAGCAGCGCGGCGACCAGCGCGGCGAAATACAGCACCAGCCCTAGGATCGGCGCGCTAAACACAAACAGCTGCAAGGTCAGCGCCTGGGCATCCTGGCGATAACGCGCCAACGATTCACGCGGGCTTTGCTCAAGTTTGAGCGACGGAAGCAGCCCAGCCGCTTGCGCGCTCACGCCATCAATCCGCGAAAGCAGCGGCGCGGCCTGCGCGGCAGTCAGATGCGCGCCATCGAGCCGCGCGAACCACAGCGCCAAGCCGACCTCGTTCTTCAGCAACCCAGCGATTGGCCCGGTGAAGGTCGCCTCGGGCACCAGCAGCACATCTTTCAGCGCGCTGGGCGGGTAGAACCAGGCCGGGTCTTTCTGATTAATCGGCGACCACAGCGCAGCGACGCGCACCGGAATCGAGGCTACGCGCCCGCCGACCGTGCCGACCAGCGTGAACTGCTCGCCGACATTGATGCCCAACTCGTCGGCCAGATCGCGCATAATCATCACCTCAACCGGCGTAGCCTTGGTGTTGCCGCCAACCGGAATCGGCTCGCTCGATGGCTTAGGCGCAGCGCCGTCGACAATCGTGATCTGCTGATCCATGCCGGTCATAAAGCCAATCGAGACATTCTTCAGGAACGGATTTTGCGCGCCGGATGAGGGCGGCAGCAGCATACGCAACGGGTCGGTGCGAACATGGCGGGCCAGCCCCTGGATCGGCAGATCGAGCCGCGCCAAACCTGGGCCGCTGATGAAATCGTCGGTCGGCTTGACGCGCTCCCATTCCAGCGGCCCCTTGCTGGAGCCCAGGTAGCGGAACAGCAGCGCGAAGGCTGAGCGGTTGGTCTGGCTTTCCTGCTTCGCCAGCGTGCCTTGCAGCAGGCGCAGGCTCGCGCCCTCGGCATAGATCGGCACGCTCACCGACAGCGCCACTGCCGCCAGTAGCGCGATCAGCGCACACAGCGCCAGCCCGAAGTTCGCCCGCAGCCGCTTGATCGCGGTGGTCAGGACGGAGAGGAATGTGAACATAGTTCCAGCATTCAGGAGTCAGGAGTCAGGAGTCAGAATGAGCCAATCTGATACTAAGTATGATGCATTCGCTGTAGCATTCTGAATACCGATTCCTCTATTCTAGTTAGTATTGAGCAATAATTTCAAGCAGGCGTGAGTGGGAATTCAAGAGCCGGAATAATGCATTGTATCCCTTGATATACAACAACATCATCGTAATATTCTGACTCCTGACCCCTGAATTCCGACTCCTAGACTATTGCCCGACGATCAGATCGCCTGCTTTCAAGCCTTCCAGAATCTCGATCTTGTCCTCGGTCTCGATGCCGGTCTTGACCGTCACGCGGCGCTCGCGGTCGCCCTCGCGCACCACCACGAAGCGGCGGCCCTCGAAGGAGCGTAGGGCCTCGGGCGGCAGCCAGAGCACATTATCCTTGTGCTCCAGCACGATCCGAATCTTGACGATTGTCACGCCAGCCTCGACCTCCTGGCCCTTGAGATCGAGAATCTTAAAGCGTGTGGTACGATCCTGCTCCTGAACTGCGCCGCTGCCGCCCGAGCCATAGGGCGCTGGCATCAGGCGGATGATCGCTGGCATGACCACATCGGGCCGCGAAAGCGTGTTAATCTCAACCGGCTGGCCCTCGGCGAGCTGCTTCATCTGCTCGGCGCTCAGCTCGGATGCGACCTCCAGCTGCGATGGGTCGGCGATCTCGATCAGTGAGTCGAAGGCGGTCACGGTGTCGCCCTCGCTGATCGAGATCGCCAGCAGCTCGCCGTTTTGCGGCGCGATCACTCGGCCATCCTCAACCTTCTTCTGGGCCTTGTCGAGTCGGCGCTGCGCATCTTCAACCGCTTTTTGCTCGGTGTTGTAGCTGCCAGCCTGAGCTTCTTCAAGCGCCAGCTGAGCATCCTTGACCTTGCGCTGCGCCTCAATCAGATCCTTGTTGCCCTTGCCGGTGATCATACTGTCGAGCTTGCGCTGGGCCTCCTGAACCTTCTCACCCGACTGACCGTTCTTGACAATCTCATCTTCGTGGGCTTTGTCGGCGGTGCGTTTGGCCTGCTCGACCGCGCGCTCGGCCTCGCGCAGCGCGCGATCTGCCGCGATCAGCGCATCCGCAAACGCCTGTTTCTGCTCATTGGTGAGCTTGTTTGGCATCTTCTTGCCGGTCTCAGGGTCGACTGTATATGGCGTCACCGGATCTGTGCCATATTTTTGCGCCCAATTATCGTTCCAGAAGGCCTTTTCGCGTGCTTTCTGCGAATCCTGGAGCGCCTCGGCCGATTTCAGTACCGCATACTCGGCTTCGGTTTTGGTCTCCGAGCCGCCATCACCAGCGGCCTTGGCCTCGCGTTGGGCATCCTCCAGCACTTGCTGGGCGGCACGGATCGGGTCATCCTCGCCGCCGGGCAGTACGCGCTTGAGATCCTCCTGGGCATTATTCAAACCAAGTTGAGCCTGCTCGACCTTCTTGGCCTGCTCGGTTTGGGCATTCGCTAGGTCGCGCTGCGCCTGCACCAAGCTGTCCTTGGCCTCGCGCAACTCATTCAGCTGCTCCTCCTGCTGAAGCTCGGCCAGCAGATCGCCCTGCTTGACCGTATCGCCGCGCGCGAAGCCAACCGTGTTGACCCGCCCATCGCGCTTGAACGACAGCCGCGTCAGGTCAACCGGCGTCACGCGACCATTGACTGTCAGCACCTCATCAATCGCGTCAAGCTTGACCGTATAGGATGGTCGCTCCAGCGCCGGGTCGGGCGGCAGCGGCGTGGGCGTCGCCTGCTCGACCTGTGCGGCAGACGGTGCGCCACAGGCGGCCAGCAGCGAAAACAGCAGTATTAGAATGCACAATCGAAGCGCTTGTTTCCAGCTCATCATGGTTCCTCTGGGTCACGGCGATATCGTACTGTCTGCCGTGAGCAAACCTATTGTACCAGCTACCGGCCTTACATGCTAACGTTCGCGGAATCGCTGCGGCGGCTGACCGGCCACGCACGGGCGGCGAGCTGGCCTTAGCGCCATCAGCGATTCTCGGCGTGCGCTCAGCTTGTATGCTACCAGAATGGCAACCAACATGTCCATGACGAATAGCTGATATAGATCGTTCCGCGTATTGCGCGCACTCTTGGAGGCCGATAGCCGAGAACGGCCAGCCAACCACCGGTTGCGCATACAGCGGTATACTTAGTGCTCAGCGACCATAATTCGCTTCTTCCGTAAAGCCAGATCTTGCAACAGGAGTATCAATGAAGATCACCAACATCGAGACGTTTGCCGTGTGGGGTGGGTTCCGCAATTTCCTGTTCGTGGTGGTGGATACCGACGCGGGTATTTCGGGCGTTGGCGAGGCCGGGATTACCGGGCGCGAGCTGGCGGTGATCGGCGCGATTGAGCATTTCAAGCCGCTGCTGATCGGCCAAGACCCGTTTCGCACCGAGCATCTCTGGCAGGTATTGTTTCGCGGCGGCTTCTTCCCGGCCCAGCGCATCATCGCATCGGCGATCTCGGCGATTGATATTGCGCTGTGGGATATCAAGGGCAAGGCGCTGGGCGTGCCGATCTACGAGCTGCTGGGCGGGCGCGTGCGCGACAAGGTCGTTTGCTACCCGCACAACGCTGGCCACGGTATGGATGTGTCCGAGCTGGTTGAGTCGTGCCTACAAACCAAAGAGGAAGGCTGGAAGTTCGTGCGCTGGGGCTTGCCACAGGATGGCTCGCTGCTTGAGCCGCGCCCGGCGGTGCTGGCGGCCATTCGCCAATTCCAGGCCGTGCGCGAGGCGGTCGGCGATGAGATCGAGCTGACCTTCGACGTACACACGCGCCTCGATCTGCCCGACGCGGTTTGGTTGTGTCAGGAGGTTGAGCCGTTTCGACCGTTCTTTATCGAAGACCCACTGCGCGCGGAGAATCCTGATTCATTCAAGACATTGCGACCGCGCACGCGCGTGCCATTGGCGGCGGGCGAGCATTTCAGCTCAAAGTGGGAGTTCCGCCAGCTCATCGAGGAAGAATGGATCGACTATGCGCGCATCGATCTGTGCATCGTCGGCGGCTTCACCGAGGCGCGCAAGATCGCCGGCTGGTGCGAGACGCACTATATCAAGATTGCGCTGCACAACCCGCTCGGGCCGATCTCTAGCGCGGCCTGCTTCCAGTTCAACATGGCCTGTCCAAACTTCGCCGTGCAGGAGCAGCCACGCCGCACCGGCACGATATTGACCGATGTGGTGCCGGTGCAGCCTGAGTGGGCCGATGGCTACCTGCTGCCATCAGACAGGCCGGGCCTGGGGATCGAGTTCGACCGCGAGGCGGCCCGCAAGCACCCATTCCAGATGGGCGAGCTGCCGCAATTGCATCGATTGGATGGCTCGTTTACGAACTGGTAGGCGCGAGTGATGCTTGATACGTGATGCTTGATCATAATTCACGCATCAAGCATCACGTATCAAGCATCTCATCACTTCTAGCGCTTCAGCGCCACCTCGTTGGTTTCGATTGGCGTGTCGGTCAGGCCAGCGGCGGCGATGATCTGCGCTTCGCCAAGCGATTCCTCGCGCAGCAATGTCTCAGCCAAGCGATCCAGCCGCCAGCGCTCGCGCGTCAGCAGCTCCAGCGCTTTGGCATACGCCTCATCGACGATTCGGCGGATGGCCTGATCGACTTCGCGTGCGGTCTGCTCGCTGTACGCGCGCGACGAGCCGCCGCCAAAGCCGCTATCGAGATAGTTGCCATCCTCGGTGCGGTCGAGCGCCACCAGGCCAATCTCGGAACTCATGCCGAAGCGCGTGACCATCGCGCGCGCCAAGTCGCTGACCTGCTTCAGATCGTTTTCGGCCCCAGTCGTCGCCATGCTATAAACGATCTGCTCGGCTGCGCGCCCGCCCAGTGCACTGACGATTCGCGCGCGCAAGTATGGCTCGCCATAGTTGTAGCGATCATCGTCGGGCACCGAAAGCGTCACGCCCAGCGCTTGGCCGCGTGGCACCACCGTCACGCGCCGCACGGGATCACCCTCGGGCTGGAGCAGGCCCAGCAGCGCATGACCAGCCTCGTGATACGCCACCCGCCGCCGCTCCTCGGGATTGAGCGTTAGCTTGCGCTCGGCACCCAGCGCGATCTTTTCAAGCGCCTCCGAGAAATCATCGGCCATCACCGCGCTGTGCTCTTTACGCGCAGCCAGCAGCGCGGCCTCATTCACCAGGTTACGCAAATCGGCTCCAACTAGGCCGGGTGTCTCGCCAGCGATTATGTTCAAATTAACATCGTCTGCCAGCGGCACGCCACGCGTATGCACCCGCAAAATCTCAGCGCGACCAGCGCGATCCGGCGGCTGCACGGTCACGCGGCGATCAAAGCGGCCCGGTCGCAGCAGCGCTGGGTCAAGCACATCTGAACGATTAGTGGCCGCCAGCACAATCACCGCCTCACGCGAGGCAAAGCCGTCCATCTCGATCAGCAGCTGGTTGAGCGTTTGCTCGCGCTCATCGTTGCCGCCGGTGAAGTTGCCGCCGCCACGCCGGCGGCCAATCGCATCAAGCTCATCCACAAAGATGATCGACGGCGCAGATTTGCGCGCCTCGGCGAACAGCGAGCGCACGCGTGCAGCGCCCACGCCAACCACCATTTCAACAAACTCTGCGCCGCTCATGCTGAAGAACGGCACATTCGCCTCACCGGCCACCGCGCGCGCCAGCAGCGTTTTGCCAGTGCCCGGTCCGCCGACCAGCAGCACGCCTTTGGGAATGCTGCCGCCTAAGCGCTGGTATTTCTCCGGCTCGCGCAGGAAATCGACAATCTCAACCAGCTCGGCCTCAACCTCGTCGATACCGGCGACATCGGCAAACGTAATCCGCGAATCGTCGGTGATCTGGTAGCGCTTGGCACGGCTGGCCCCAATCCCGAACAGTCCCCCGCTGGCGCTCTTAGCCGCGCGCGAGCTGAGCCACAGAAAACCGCCCAGCAGCAGCAGCGTCGGGCCGAATGACAGCAGGAACGTCAGCAGTGCCGAGCGGGGCTGCTCAAGCGAATTGGCGGTGATCACAACATTGTTGCGCTCCAGCAGCGGCAGCAGGTCGACATCTTCAAAGGCCGGCTTGATCGTCGCGAATTTGACGTAGGTCGGCGCGGCCTGCCCCGCTGGCGTTGGCGTCGCGGGATTGGGGTTCGGGTTGGCCACCGCCTGTTTGAATAAGCCCTGGATATCGTCGCCACGGCTGGTGATCTCAGAAACATTGGCGGCGATCACTTGCTGCTTAAAGAAGGTATACGGCACGGTGACGCGGTCGGTCGTTTCCGGAAACAGCAGCGGCACCAAGAAGAAGTTCAGTACCATCAGCACCAGCAGCATAATCCAGAAGCGCGGTGTTTTGAATGTATCAATCCAGGTCGTGCTTGGCTGATCCGAGTCACCGCTAGTGGCCGTAGCACCGCGCTTTTCTTCCGGCCCAGGCGGGCGCGGGCGACCTTCAGTTTGTTTATCCCCGTTCGCGCGCCGGCCGGTATCTGTAGCCCCGCGATCACCGTTACGCATGTCGCTCATCGTTCCCCACTATCCTTTTCCGCGAAAATGCCTCCGCATGGTACTACTAGCAAGTGACATACCAGCAGTTGACCTTCCGGGGAGCTGGCCGGTAGCCTCCAAAGCGCCAGAGCAAGCTTCCCGGAAAGTCACTCGACGCCTAATGTCGCGGCCTTAATCGCTTCGACCACCGCGCGCGCGCCAGCCGTGATGCGGCCCCAATCGGCCTGCGCTACCGCCTGCGCCGTGATCAGGCTGCCACCGATGCCGACTGCCACCGCGCCAGCGTCAATGTACGCGCGCGCATTCTCAGCGCCCACGCCGCCGGTCGGCACAATCCGCAGAAACGGCAGCGGTGCCAGAATATCGCGCAGATATTGTGGGCCACCGAAGCGCGCCGGGAATAGCTTGACCATTGACGCGCCAGCCTCGTGCGCGGTCAGCGCCTCGGTCGGCGTCAGCGCGCCGCTCAGGATCGGCGTGCCGCGCGCCACACAGGCACGAATGACTGCTGGCGAGGTGGTGGGCGTGACCACGAACTGTGCGCCGGCGTCGATCGCTGCCTCGGCCGTATCGACATTCAGCACCGTGCCGACGCCGATATGCGCCGCATCGCCCAGCGCCGCGCGCGTGGCCGCAATTGCTTCGTATGCGCCCGCGCCCGTAAGCGTAAATTCGACCACTGAGATGCCGCCTGCCAGCAGCGCGCGCGTGATCTCGACCGCGCGGTCGTAGCGCTCCAGGCGCACGATTGCGACGATCTTGGTTGCTAGAATTGCGTCTATGACCGTAGACAAGGTAAATCTCCTTGTATGCAAATCGCGAGTTTGTCTACAGCTATTCTAACGCAATGCGGCGAGCGGTCAAACAGGGCCTGGACGAGTGACGAGTGACGAGTGACGAACACGGACGAATGGCTCATGTCCGCGTTCGTCCGTGTTCGTCCGCGTCCTATTTCAGGAATAAAAGCTCTGTCGGCGTAGAATTACCCCATCACGCCAGCGCCCCGCTCGGCGACGTTCCGCAGATCAAGTTGAATCGTCGTCATGCCCTGGCGGGTCTCAGCTTTGTACGGCACGCCGATGCGAGCGACCATGCGCCGTACCGCCACATTTTCAACCAGCGCCATTGCGTGCAGCGTAGACAGGCCCTGCCGCCGCGCTGCCGCCACCAGATACGCGCATAGCGCGCTGCCGATTCCGGCGCGCTGGTAGGCGTCAGCGACCACGAGCGCAATCTCCGCGATGGCTGGGCTGCTGGCATCACGCGCCAGCTCGGCTACCGCAATCACCCGCTCTACGCCGCCAACGCATGCCAGCGCTACGACAGTGAACTGCTGCGTAGATTGTGGCTGCCCCAGCCGCGCAGTCTCACGCGCCACCGTCTCGGGAGCCATGCGCGGCATTGGCATCCAGTAGCGCAAAAACAGCGCTTGCGCCGAGAGTCCAGCCAGCAGCGTTGCAATCATACCCGCATCGCTCGGCGCAACCGGGCGGGTCGCGATCAGATCGCCGCGTGTAGAATGGAACAACGTGGTCGCCGGTAGCGCGGCAGCCGAATGCGATTGGGCCGATTGCAGGCATACATTCACGATCATTGCGCGCGCTCGGTTGCCGTGGGCGGTCGCATGATCAGGCTGGTGCTGGTGGCGTGAGCATACAGTTTGCCGTCACGATCTGTCACACGCGCCTCGGCAGCGGCGACACCACCGCCGACGTTGATGACGTTCCCTGCGCACCGCACCAGCCCAGCTGCGATGGTCAGCGGTCGCACAACGTTGATTTTCAATTCCAGCCTGGTATAGCCAACGCCCACCGGCAGGGTTGACTGAAGCACGCAGCTGATCGCCGCAGCGCACAATGTCGATGCTAATCCACCGTGAACCGTGCCAATTGGGCTACAGTGATATTCGGCTGGCTCGACACTAAAAACGACTCGGCCTTCTTCGACCGACTGAAACCCGATATTCAAAAGCAGCATGATCGACGGCGCGGGCAATTCGCCGTGTCCCATGGCCTGAAGATATTCCAGGCCGCTGATCGTCGGGGCTGCACGCGCGCCGATCGGCGGTTCGTCCCAAGAAAACGTGCGCGTTCGGACTGGCGCGGTGGTTTCGCTCATATCGAGTGATTCCTCTCAGTACTTATAAAACCGACCGGTCTGACTTTTACAACTATGCAGCTACAACCTTCCGGGAAGCTGGACAGCAGCTTCCCGCGCGCTGGAGCCAGCTTCCCGGAAGGTAAGCGGCTTCCAGCGCGCTGCTACAACCTTCCGGGAAGCTGGACAGCTGCTTCCCGCGCGCCGGAGCAAGCTTCCCGGAAGGTCAGCTGCTTCCCGCGCGCTGGAGCAAGCTTCCTGGAAGGTCAGCAGCTTCCCGCGCGCTGCTACAACCTTCCGGGAAGCTGGACAGCTGCTTCCATCGCGCTGGAGCAAGCTTCCCGGAAGGTAAGCTGCTTCGCTTCCATCGCGCCGGAGCAAGCTTCCTGGAAGATCAAATCAGCTCGGGGTTGCCGCCAGCGAGCGAATATACGCGCTCAGATGATCTGCCGTGCGCCGCATATAGATCGGGTCGTCGTACAGCTTGCTGAGCATCAGCGCGCCTTCCATGCCCGCCGTCAGCACCGATGCGACCACACGCGGATCCGCCGCAGGCCGTAACTCGCCGCGCTGCACGCCAGCCTTAACAGTCGAGCCGATCAGCTTGTGCCAATCGGTCATTGCGGCTTGCGCGCGCTCACGCAAGGCTGGGTAGGCATCATCGGACTCAATCGCCGTATTAAGAATCGGGCAACCGCCCGCCAGGGTCGGCGTATCAACGTAGTGTTCCAGCACGCCCATGATCGCCAGCAGCCGATCAACTGCGCTGTGCTTGCCCACCAGCGCCGCAGCAAAACGCGCCGCCGTCAGGCCGACTGCGTAATCGAATGCTTGCAGCGCCAGCGCCTGTTTGCTGGGAAAGTGGTTGTAGATCCCGCCCTTCTGCAAGCCAATCGCTTCAGTCAGCTGCTCCATCGAGGTGCCCGCAAAGCCGTGGACATTGAACACCGGCGCTGCGCGGGCAATGATGCGCTGACGAGTTTGTTCACCTTTGGTCACAGCTGTGCTCCCTTGCGGCAAGAAACCGACCGATTGGTTTATTCTACCGCAGCATTGTAGAATGTCAAGCTAGTGCGGATACGGGCTGGGGTCTCTCATCACTCAACTCCCGCGCCAAACGCGCTCTAGCATCAATACTTTTCAAATGATGTCGAGCAACCTTCCGGGAAGCTTGATTCGGCTCTTTGGACGCCACCAATCAAATGATGTCGAGCAACCTTCCGGGAAGCTTGATTCGGCTCTTTGGACGCCACCAACCAGCTTCCCGGAAGGTCAGGCAGAGCTTATTTGAAGAGTATTGGCTCTAGAACGCAATCGCCGGTCGCGTGCGGCTCAGTAGCTCCACGGTCGTATTCGCGCCTAGGTGTGTATGCGCCAGCCCCGCCAGCGCCGCACAGGCGGCGCGAAGCTGCGGCTCATC
>Ga0123337_10003774_pt1 | contig 15871 bp, 19 predicted proteins | sample frozenSSSSmetaG_FD_89792 | JGI IMG/M metagenome (GOLD analysis project Ga0123337, IMG submission 89792) | Glacier valley bacterial and archeal communities from Borup Fiord, Nunavut, Canada, to study Microbial Dark Matter (Phase II) -... | ecosystem: Environmental > Aquatic > Freshwater > Ice >... | reverse complement strand
CTTTTCCACCACGCGCATGCCGCGCCCGCCACCGCCGAACGCGGCCTTGATAATGAGCGGAAAGCCGATCTCATGTGCGACGGTGAGCGCCTGGTCCGGATCAGTGATCGGCTCCTCGGTGCCGGGCAGGGTGGGGACGTTGAACTTGTGCGCCAGCGTGCGCGCCGCGGTCTTGTCACCCATGTTTTCCAACAGATCCGGCGACGGCCCGATGAAGGTGATGCCCTCACGCGCGCAGGCACGGGCGAAGTGGGCGTTTTCCGAAAGAAAACCGTAGCCCGGATGGATCATCGTCACGCCCTTCTGTTTCGCCAGCGCGACGATGCCCTCCACATCGAGATACGCGCCAACCGGTCCCTTCGAGGAATCGAGCTGATAGGCCTCGTCCGCCTTGAAGCGGTGGATGGAAAAGCGGTCCTCTTCGGCGAAAATCGAGACGGTCCTGAGGCCGAGTTCGTTGGCGGCGCGGAAAATCCGGATGGCGATTTCCCCACGGTTCGCGGCCATGAGTTTTCCTGTGGGTCTTTGGGCTTCAAGCATGTCGACGGACGTTTTAAGTGCCGCCGGAGAAAACGGGAAGCGGAAAACCCGCGATCCGCGTCCGATGTTTAAAGTATTCGGGGAAATCCCGCCCGTGCCTCATTCGGGTTTCGCCTTGTTGCCCAGCCGGACGCCGGGTTTTGCGAGAATCTCGATGAAAACCGCCTCCGCGCCGCTGGCCGCCGCTTGGTCGATAGCGCTGACGATTTCCTCGACGTGCTTTTGTTCCGGTTCCGCCGCACCTTGGCCGATCCGGCAGTCGAAATCCCAGAAATCCACGCCTTCCGGCAGCTTCTTTTTCCGCTCGCGCTTCACGTATTTCCGCACGTCGGCCTTGATCTGCTCGACGACACGCGCCGGTTGATGCAGTGGCGAGGTGAGTGGAAATGTCTTTTTCATGGCACACGCTTGTGTGTGCGGGCGGAGAATTTGTCTAGGATAAGTCAGGATTTTTTGGAGTGCCGTATCGGGATGATCCGGCTAACCTTGGCGCATGGCCATCGAGACATTTGCAGGGATTTCTCCGACGATTCATGAAAGCGCCTTCATCGCCGCGAGCGCGGATGTGATCGGGCGGGTGACGCTGGGGGAGGAAACGAGCATTTGGTATAACGCCACGCTGCGCGGTGACATCAACGAGATCGTGATCGGCCCGCGCTCGAACGTGCAGGACAATGCGGTGATCCATCTGGCCGATGACTACGGCTGTTATATCGGCGAGCTGGTGACGGTCGGGCACTCGGCGATCCTGCACGCGTGCACGGTGAAGGACGAGGTGCTCGTCGGAATGGGCGCGATCGTGCTGGACGGCGCGGTGATCGGCGAGCGGTCGATCATCGGGGCTGGGGCGTTGGTGACGGGTGGGACGATCATTCCGCCTGGATCGCTGGTGCTGGGATCACCGGCGAAGGTGGTTAGGACGCTTTCGCTGGATGAGCAGTCGAAGGTGAAGGGCTGGGCGGAGAAATATGTGAAAGGCTCGCGGATCTATCTGGAGCGGAAATAAGGGGAGTGGACGTCTCGTCCGGTTGGATGATGAGCGGCAAAAGTGGCGACTTTCAGCCCGTGTTTTCTCTATCCAGCGGCATTGCAGACAGGAATGTCCGCGTCACTTCATAAGAATGGATTGCTGGCGCGTTCCTCGCCGAGAGTCGTGGCCGGACCGTGGCCGGGGAGCAGGATCGTTTCATCCGGCAGCGGAGTGAGAACGTCTCTCAGGCGGCGCAGCGCGTGTTGATAGAGTTCCGGGGTGGCGCAGCCGCCGATGGAGCCGGCGAACAGGGCGTCTCCAGTGACGAGGACCGGACGGGCTAGGCCGTCGATGAAATAACCGAGTGTGGGCGTGTAATGGCCTGATAGATCGCAGGCGCGCACGGTGAGGGGGCCGCAGCGGATGGCGTCGCCCGGTTTCATGGATTTCGCGCCGTCGATTGCCGCGCCGTTGGGAATGATGCCACGGGCGAGGAAATCGGAGACGCCGCCGACGTGGTCGCCGTGGCCGTGGGTGATGAAAACCTGCGCCAGCGGCGGCGGACCGATGGCGTCGAGGGCGACGGTGCAGGAAAGCGGATCGAAGCCGGTGTCGAACAGGACGGCAGTGCTTCCGGACCAGACGAGCCATGCGTTCACCCGTTCGTCTCGGAACGGCAGGTCGATGCGGTGGATGTCCGCGTTCGACTGCTGTCTCGGTTGATAGAATTCATGCCTCTCGAGCGCGGTCGGATTCAGGCCGAGGACGGGTGCGAGTTTGCGGGCGGTTTCGGCGGAGAAATTGCCTTTTGAAAATGACATCACGTCATGCTCGGGAAGTCCCGCACGGCGGGCGGCATCGCCGGGTGCCAAGGCGAGACCTTTGAAGGCCTTGCGAATGACGTAGGTGAAATCGTCTTCGAGCATGTGGGGAGGGGATGAAGAACAGACAGGAATGTCTGTGTCACGTAGGGAAGAACAGACAGGAATGTCTGTGTCACGTAGGGAAGAACAGACAGGAATGTCTGTGTCACGCCGGTTATCGGGTGCGGTAGTAGCTGTCCGGATTGTAGATGAAATAGACGTCCTTCGGATTGAGGTGGGGGAGCCAGGCGAAGGGCTTGCCGTTGGCGTCGACTTCTTCCGAGAGGGCACCGGGTGCGGTCGGCTTGCCAGGGTCGGCGGTGTCCGGGTCCTTGGTAAAGGAGGTTTCATCGATGCCGTTGACGATGTGGCCCACCCATTTCAGCTCCTTCGCTTGTTCGCCGAATTCGCTCCAGTCGCCGTTGGAGGAATGCTTGTACATCTGTTTGATGAGCTCGTCGGTGCTGATGCCCATCTTGTTGGCGACGGGAGTGCCGAGGCGCGCCCACCAGCGTTCGCTTTCCTCGTGGAACTCGCGCTGCTGGGTGAGGTTGAGCTGGCCCATCATCACTGAGCTGATCTGGTGATGAAGGATGACCGCGTTTGGATAGGCATAGGATTCGCTGGCGAGCGTGGTGATGGCGGCGGCCATCGAGGCGGCGAATGATTTCACCACCACATGCACCGGAGCGTCGCTGGATTCCATGGCTTTCAAAATCCGATAGCCCGCCATCACGGAGCCGCCGGGGCTGGAGTCGATGACGATGAAAATGGGCAGTTCGCGGTCCTTGTTGTTCCAATACTGGATGCGGCTGGTGACGTAATCGGCAGTGGCGGCGGAGATCAGTCCGTTGAGCGGGATGCGGCGGTCGGAAATGACGACGGTGCCGTTCTCCTTCAGCGGTTTAGTGAGAAAAACCGGTTTGGCGTCGGCGAATTTGGCGCGCTTGTCGGCGGTCTCGATGCGGGCGATGTCGTTCTGGAGACGGGTGATTTCCAAAGCGGCTTCGGTTTGGACTGCCTTGAGGTCGTTCGCAAGCTTGTCGGCGCGGACCTTGGCAAGCTCGCCCTGTTCGGCGAGTATTTCCTTTTCGGTCTCCATCTTGGCAAGCTGGTCGTGAAGGGCGGACTGCCGTTTCACGGCTTCGAGGGTGAGTTTTTCCGTCAGTAGCTCGCGCTCCAGCTTGAGGCGGGTGACTTCGGCACGCATGGCGTTGGTCGCCTTGGTGAGGCGTTCGGCTTCGAGCTTGTTGTCGATCGAGAGTGCTTCCTGTTCCCTGGCTTTTGCCTCGAGCTCCGGATTTTTCGGCGTCTCTAACGTTTTGGCGGCATCCGCTGCAGGAGCTGCCGGCGGGGCGATGTCCTTGGCTGGAAGCCAGGTGACCAGGGCAAGCCCTAACAATGCAGCGGATGTGGCGGGATTTTTCATGGTACCTGTGGGCAGCGGTGTGGTGGGGTGGCTTTGTCTGGTCGATCCTACGTGTCGGAAGCCTTGCGGGCTTTCGCACGGAGTCCGATGATGACGATGATGCCTGCGAAAACGAGGAAAATGGTCGCGGCGAGGCCGAGTGAGAGGAACAAGCGGCTGCTGGCGGAATCGACCTGTTCGTTGGTGATGAGGTCCACCGGGTTTTCCTTCGGATTGCGGGTGAGGATGATTTTTCCATCAGCGATTCCGACGCGGGTGAGCTTGGCCATTGCCGGTCCGATGACCTTGTCCGCCAAGTAGCGCTCGGTGATGCGGTAGGGCGACATCTGGTCGATGAACTCGCGTGGCACGGTGGCTCCGGGGACTTCGATGGAGTCGAGGCGGAGCACAACCTCTTTTTTCAGCAGGAGCGGCCGGGCGACGAGCGTGCCATTCAGGTAGCGGAAATCCGATGCGATCCAGCCCGGCTCGCCGTGGTGGGAAAAACGGGGCCTGCCGTTGAGCTGATAGGAAATGGCGGCACTCACGGTTTCTCCCTCGATCGTCGTGACCCGGAAAGTGCCGCGCAGTTCCTTGAATTCATCGTAGGCCGCGATGGCGAGGTTGAGGTCGTCGGCTGATAGGGCGAGCGACGATTCCTTGTCTTCTGACAGATCCGTGCGGAATTTTTCCAGCCGTGCGGTGAGGTCGTTGATTTCCGCCACTTTGTTATCGGTCGGAGAGACCTCGATGGGCAGGGGTGTTTTTGCCGTGAATTTTTCGATTTCTGCGGATTGCCGGAACAACGCGAAGACGGAGAAACCGATGAGGAAAACCATCATCACCACGGCGGCGATGAGAATGGCACAGCCCGCGAACGGAGAGCGCGCGCCAGCTTCGTAAGGGGCCTTGGGCTGGGTCATCTGATAGGAAAATCAGGGATCGTTGCGGCGGCGTTCTTCCTCTTCCGGCAGGTGGTCCGGCAGGGATGTGGTGGGAATGTCGTCGTGTGGCTTGGGTTCGCCGATTTCCGCGTGCGGATCGTGTTGAGGAATCTCCTCTTTCCATCCGTCGTCGCCGTCGGTGGTTTCGTAGGCACTGTGGTGGGGATGCTCGTCGTGCCATGGATCGTGTTCCGGTTCACTGGTACCGGTGGCTTCGGCTTCGCGCCCGCGCAGCAGGAGGCGCTCCATGTTTTCACGGGCTTCCTGCTCCTCCTTGATGCGGCTCTTTTTCTCATCGAAATAGGCCAGCCAGATGCAGATTTCGTAAAGAATGATCATCGGCGAGGCCATCAGCAGCATCGTCGGGATGTCGGGAGTCGGCGTGAGGACCGCGGCGGCGATGAAGATGGCGACGACCGCGTAGGAGCGGGTTTTCGACATTGTCTGATAGGTCAGCAGTCCCAGTTTCACGAACACCATGACCACCACCGGTAGTTCGAAGGACACGCCGAACAGCAGCGTGAACTGCGTGGCGAACGAGATATATTCTCCGATCCGCCAGTCGTTGGAAATCCCCATGTCGCCGCTCCACTGATAGAAAAACAGCAGCGTGCGCGGCAGGATGAGGAAATAGGCGAAGCTGGATCCTGCGAGAAAAAGTCCGAAGCCGATGGCCATCGCCGGCCACAGCACGCGCTTCTCGTGGCTGTGCAGTCCGGGCAATACAAACTGCAGGATGAACAACAGCAGCAGCGGGAACGAAACCACGATGCCTGCGACGAAAGAAAGTTTCATCGAGAGCATGAAGCCCTCGGTGGGCTTGAGCGCCGACATCATGTTGAGATTCCCGTGCTGCTGGGTTTCCGTGTTCGGCTTGGATTTGATCAGCGATCTGACCTGTTCCTTCAACTCCGGTGTCTCGTCGAGCGAGGCTAGGAAATTCTCACGCCGCTCCTCCGGCAGGCTCATCGCGGCGCGCAGCAGGCTGATGGATCTCGCGTGGAAGGACACGTTGTCGTCCTTGAGAAAACGATAGTAAACTTCCTGTTGCTGGGGAGTGAGATTCTCCGCGGCGTGCTCCACTTTCTGAGCTTCCTTCCAGAGATCCGCAGTGAGCGGGCGAGGAGCTTTTGCGGGAAGAGTGGACTCCAACTGCGTCAGCATCACCTTGTCCACCGGACTGCGGAAAAACTGCATGATCCGGTTGTTGAAAGCGAAGCAGGCGACCATGGCGATGATCAGCGTTAGCACGACCCGCATGATCATGACACGCAGGTCCTCGAGATGCTCGAGAAACGGTTTTTCGTGGTCCGGGTGCGACTTTTCCCTGAGCTCGATCGCTTTTTTCAGTAAATACATGCTGGAACGCGCGCATTCAACGCGCGCAGGTTACGAACCGCAAGGGCAGATGTTTTTCACAGGAAATTCCGGCATTGCGGCAAACCCGCGCCTGTTCCAAGCTGCGGTGTCGCCCCGACTTCGGAAAATTCCCCATGTTTGACCACGAAACGCTGATTCTTGATTTCCCCATCCTCGATCAAACGATCCAAGGCCGTCCCCTCGTGTATCTGGACAACGCCGCCACCACCCAGAAGCCGATGGCGGTGCTCTTCGCGTCCCGCCACTACTACGAGGCCATCAACTCGAACATCCACCGCGGCACCCACCACCTCGCCCGCCTCGCCACCGAGGCCTTCGAAAAAGCCCGCCAAACCGTCGCCACCCACCTCAATGCCGCCAGCCCCGATGAAGTCATCTTCACCTCCGGCACCACCGACGCCATCAACCTCGTCTCCAATGTCCTCGCCCTCTCCGGTCGCATTGGAAAAGGCGACGAAGTCCTCATCTCCTCGCTCGAACACCACTCGAACATCGTCCCCTGGCAGATGCTCTGCGAACGCACCGGCGCGACGCTCAAGGTCATTCCCTGCCACGACGACGGCACACTCGATCAAGACGCGTTCCTCGCCCTCCTCAGCGAACGCACGAAAATCCTCTCGCTCACCTGGATCTCCAACTCCTTCGGCACCGTCAATCCCATCCAGGAAATGTCCGCCGCGGCGAAAAAGGCCGGCGCTCTCGTCATGATCGACGCCGCCCAGGCCACCGCCCACCAGCACATCGACGTGCAGGCCATCGGCGTCGATTTCCTCGCTTTTTCCGGCCACAAAGTCTATGCGCCCACCGGCATCGGCGTGCTCTGGGGCCGCGCGGATCTTCTCAATTCCCTCCCGCCCTGGCGCGGCGGCGGCGAGATGATTAAGGAGGTGACTTTTGAAAAAACCACCTATAACGAACTCCCCTTCAAATACGAGGCAGGCACCCCTAACATCGAAGGCGCCATTTGCCTCGCCGCCGCGCTGGACTACGTGAACGGCATCGGCCTGCACGCCATCCACCAGCACGAGGAAAATCTCATCCTCACCGCTGCCGACGCGCTTTCCTCCATTCCCGGCATCCGTTTCTTCGGCCCCGCCGGCCGCTCGGGCGCGCTCTCCTTCAACGTCGAGGGCGTCCACCACTACGACCTCGGCACGCTGATGGACCAGATGGGCGTCGCCGTCCGCACCGGCCACCATTGTTGCCAGCCGCTGATGGCCCGCTTCGGCATCACCGGCACCGTCCGGGCGTCGTTCGCCTTATATAACGATGCGGAAGACGTCGCGGCACTCGCGGAAACCACGGCGAAGGCCGTGAAAATGCTCCGCTAACCAAAAAATATGCCAACCACGAAAAACACGAAGATCACAAAAGGTCCGGCTCGGGCCAGGTTCTCCATCTTCAATCCTTCGTGCCTCTTCGTGTCTTTCGTGGTTTCTTAAAATAAGATGAACATCGTCCTCGGCATCTCAGGATCCATCGCCGCCTACAAGGCAGCGGACCTCGCGTCCCAACTCGTGAAACTGGGTCACGACGTCCACGTCGTCATGACGCGCTCCGCCACCGAGTTCATCACGCCGCTCACCCTGCAAACTCTCACTCGCCAGCCGGTGCTTGTTTCGCTGGAGGACGAAAAACAGTCTTGGAAACCCGGCCACATCGAACTCGCGGACCGCGCCGACCTCCTGCTAGTCGCTCCCGCCACCGCCAACATCATCGGCAACTTCGCCAACGGCCTCGCCCCCGATCCGCTCGCCTCCATCTACCTCGCCCTCCCGCGCTCCACCCCCGTCCTCATCGCCCCGGCCATGAATGGGAAAATGTGGCTTCACCCCGCCACCCAGCGCAACGTCCAACAGCTCACCGCCGACGGCTGACACTTCATCGGCCCCGCCGAAGGTGACCTCGCCTGCGGCTACGAAGGCGTCGGCAGGCTATCCCCGGTGGAGGAGATCCTCGCAATAGTCACGTCGATCCCCTAACTGGAGCGCGGAATTCCTTCCGCCAGACCATGAGCCGCGAAAGTAAAGCGCCCACGCACTCCCCACTTTCTCCCTTCATTGACGACCGGCGTTGCACCCAGATTCCACTGGCGAAATGAATTTCGCGGTCCGTCAGATTCACCCAACTAACTGATCAGCAACAATCTCACCGGATCTCCCTCCTTTGTTTCCGGGGCGCGGTGGATACAGGGCGGGACGGGGCTGCCGGGCCAGTCGGTGGCGATGCGCCAGAGGTTTCCAATGCCGAAAGACCATGGCCGGGCGTGTGGGAGAGGGGAGTAGTGCAGGTCGTAACAGTTTGCTGATAGAAATGCGAGGAAGTCCTCGTCATCCGGTCCACCGTGGAGGCGGAGCAGCTCGGCGCGGATTTCGGGAATGTCCGCCCGCCTGCAAATGTCCTGGGTGGCCACGCCTTCGCTTGGAAAGCCGTGATAGGTGCACAGCCAGGTGTCGGTTTCCTCCGTCGCGCTGTCGGCGTGGAAGGAGAGGACGTCGGTGGCGATAGGGCCGTCGGTTTCGTCGCGGGGGTAGTGATGGATGCAGTTGATCTCCGGATCGAGGCCCTGTTCGCGCAGCAGCCGCTGGTCTTCCAGCATCACGTCGGCGGCCACCCGTCCGGCTCCGCTGAGCGGCAGGCTGCGAAGGATTTCCTCGTCGAGCGGGACAATGCCATCGCCCGGTCCCAACAATTTCACCACTTCGGCGAAATCACCCGCCAGCACCCGCGGCCAGCAGAGCGCGTTCACGCCATCGGCGAACGGGGTGGAGAGCAGTTCCTGGAAACTGCCTACCACCCGGATGCGGGCGTGTTCGGGCTGTTGGGCTGGCGAGGTCATGCTTCGGCCGCTTGCCTCGTGATTTCCTGATAGGCCGTGCGCACCTGGCCTTTTCCCCATTTCCCCTCGATGCTGATCGCCCCCTGATAGCCAGCCTCCCGCAGGACGTGGAAATAGGGGCGGAAGTCGTCGCCATTCACGCCGGGCACGGTGCGACCGGATTTCTCGGCGATCTCCATGTGCACGACCACGTCCATCGCCGCTTTCAGATCGGCCGGGGTGTCGCCCATGCATGCCATGTGATAGAGATCGGCGAGCATGCGGACGTTAGGATGTCCTGCGGCGCGGATGAGGGCGGCGCCTTCGCCGATGTGGTTGATGTAGTTGCACTCCTTTTCCTGAAGCTGCTCGACGGTGACGGTGATGCCCTGTGCTTCGGCGAGCGGGCCGAGGCGCTTGAGCAGGGAAACAAACTGCTCGTCCGCTTTTTCCTTCGGCCAACCGTCCGGAAGCATCCGGGCACCGGCGCTGCCGAAGACAATGAACTTTCCCCCCGCCTGTTTCATCCGCCCGAACGCGGTTTCCCCCCAGACGAGGATCAAGTCGTGGTTGGCCTCCGGTCCCACGCAGTGCAGGTGCTTCGGCCGGATGAAGCCGTTGCAAGCGAGGATGGGCAGCGGCGAGGTGGCGAGTTTTTCAAGATTTTTCGCGAACACTTCATCCGGTTGGTCCGGGACAAGGAAATCGCCGACGCTCGCAGTGAGAAACTCCGCGCCCTCCGCTTTCAGATCGGCCGCCTTGTCCAGCGGGGCGGCGATGCCCATGGATTTGAAAAGCTTCGCCTCTTTCGACAATGGCCCGGCGGCGAGGCGGGGCATGAAAGCGGCCGCAGCGATGGCGAGCGATCCGTTTTGCAGGAACGTCCTGCGGTTGGAGGAATGCGGGAGGTTTTTCATGGGTTCTGAAACCCCAGCCTTACACTCCACAACCGGCAAGTCGATCCCGTCCGCTCAATCTCCCAGAAAAACAAACTCCTCCGCCACCCGGTTCAGCGAGCGGCGGGCGGCGGGCATCGCCTCGGCGAGAGCGCCGAAAAGCTGGCGGGAGGCAGTCCCCGGCCCGTCTTTGCAATCGGCGGCACTCTTGAACGCCTGTTGGGCGAACGATTCGTAAAACCCCAGATCCGGCCCGCCGCGCTTTTCGCAGCGGGCTTTCAGAAAACCTGGATAAAGTCCGGTCAGCACGAGGAACTGGTTTCCCGCCGCCACCTGTAGGTGGAAGCGCATACGCCCATTGGCTGAGGAAATGAGCGAGAGGAAATCCGCCGCATGTGTGTAGCCGCGGGCGATGTCCTGCAGCGGGTCCGCCGGATCCGCCGCGATGCTGCGGGTCATCACTCCGGCGACGTAGTCTGCCAGATCCGCATCGCTGAGTTCCGCCTGCATGAACGAATGCCGGACCAGCACATAGAAATAGAAATGGGGGGAAACCTGGATGGCGGCCGGCGAGTCCAGCAGGCCGCGGAAGACTTCCTTCAGATCGAGGATCTCGCGTTGGGCTTCCTGGTCGATCCAGAGCTTTTCCAGATGCAGGCGCTGCTCACTGGGAGCGAGAACCGAGGCGACGAAATCAAAATCCGCGCCGGTGAACCGGTTGCGGCTTGATGGGATCCAGTGCCCTAGCATGTTCGGTTTACTAGCAAACATCGGGCCGAAGTGAAAAGAAAAATATAAGGAACTCTTAATAACTCGCCCGCAAATGGCCTGATTTTAACGATTTATACGTTTTTGGTATCTAAAAATCGTTGGCAATGAGTGGGTTGGCCGCTCGTTTTTGTCGTCTTTCAGGCCGCTGATTCCCAGGAATGAAACCCAGGTGACGGGCGGAATTTCCGGAGGCGGAGGCCCAAAGCGCCGGAAAAATCCGATTTTTTTAGTAAAGAAACCCGTAGTACCCGCCCGTTAATCCCCCGGATTCCGGGATTTCACCCCCAAATGGCGTGAGGCAGTTAAGTCTTGTTTCGACTCTCCCGCCCGCTTATGTCGCCGCCGCCCCAAAGGGGACTAAACACGATGAACATGACCCGGAACCTAAAATCCGTGGCCCTGGCAATCGCCGGCGTCATCCTTATTCCCAGTTGCGCGTCAACTGGGAGTGCAACCTCAAACCATCGAAATAACCCGGACGATCCGCAATACGCGGTGCAGTCCACCCAACATGGCAAAGCCTCCTGGTATTCCGTGCGAACCAATTATGGTACCCGCACCGCCAGTGGCGAACGCCTCTCGAACACTGCCTTCACCGCAGCTCACAAAACCCTTCCCATGGGAACGAAAGTGCGCGTGACCAATGAGGCAAATGGCAAATCCGAAGTGGTGACCATCACCGATCGCGGACCCTACGTGAAGGGACGCATCATCGACGTCACTATCGGCTCCGCCGAACGGCTCGGCTTCGTCCATAACGGCGTCGCCCCTGTGAGAATCGAAGTGCTCGGTAAAATCACGGCGGAATAACGCTGGACCGTTCCATTCACCTACAACCGAAAACCCCGTGTCTCTCCGTGAGGCGCGGGGTTTTTATTTGGAGCCGGACAGCCCATACCCGTTCCGGTCAGCCGAAGAGTTTGTCGAAATCATTGTGGGAGCCGATCCAGCACCAGACCACGGTGTCACCTTCCCGTTCGGCCAAAGCGCGGAAGGAATCATTGATGCGGACGGACCAAATCCGGTCGTGTCCAGCAAGTTTCTTGAAACGAAACGAGGGGTGTCCGGGATTCCCTGCGAAGAGCTGATAAGAACGGCGTGCCGCTTCTTTCACCCGTGAATCGAGCCCTTCGTAGGCTCGCCAGAAACTCGGGCGGACACGGGAGATCACAGGCGGCGGAGGTCGAGCGTTTGGTCAGTCTCCGAGCGGGACTCGCGGAGGAACGCATCCAAGCGTGGCCGGGCTTTGGGATCGGCGATCAAGGTTTCCCATTGTTCGTCCTGCTGGCGTGCTAGCAGAAAACGGGCGAAGTCAGCCACTTCCTCGCGTTTTTCCGGTGGCAGGGCTTCGCAGAGTTCGGCGATTTCCAAAGCGCTCATGAATGGATATTAACGGACGAGTCATCGCAGCTCAAGCCCTCTTGCGAATGGGTGATTTTTGCGGTCAGCGGGATAACCGCTTTTCCACATCATCGATCACCGCCCGCGAGTTCAGCATCAGCGGGTGCATGATCACCGGGAATTCCCTGTTATCCGCGCGGTTCCAGATGGAGCTGCTGGGCGGCAGGATGATCAGGTCCATCGGCGTGCGGTACGAGGCGACGGGTATTTTGCCGAGGCGACCTTCCGTTTTTTCCAGGTTCGCGAGAAACGGGCTGCCAGGGCGCATGTCCTCCGCGCCTTTGGTCGGATAAAGCCACGCGGCCTTCGTACCATGGTGGGGTGAGGAAATGGTGATGAAATTCCGGCAACGTGCCGCGCCGCCGAGTTCCTGTAAATACTGGCGGCTGGCGATCCCGCCCATGCTGAAGGCAACGATGCTGATGGGCTCCTTCGTGCCGAATTTCGCGTCGATCTCTCCCTTGAGATTCCGCGCCACCAGATCCAGTCCACCGCGGCCGTCGATCGGCTTCATTTTCGGGACGAGGCACTCGAAGCCCTTCTGCTCCAGTTGCTTTTTCATCATCTTGTAAGTATCGCCGTTTTCCATAAACCCATGCACCAGCACCACCTGCGGCACGGCGGGGCGCTTGGCGATTGGTGGACTCGTGGCGCACGACGGACCGGCCACGAGCAGCGCGGTGAGCAAAGGGAGCAGTTTTGTTTTCATGCAGGCGGAAATTTCTAACCGGGAGGCCACTCCATCCGGCGTCCGCCCAGCAGATGCACATGCAGGTGGGGCACCGCCTCGCCGCCGTCCGGGCCGTTGTTGATCACCAGCCGGAATCCGGTATCCGCCACCCCCTCGCTCCGCGCGACTTTTCCGGCGGTCAGCAAAAGGTGCCCGAGAAGCGCCACATCCTCCTCCGCCGCCAGAGCCACCCGCGAGATCGGCTTACGCGGGATGATCAGGATGTGCAGCGGTGCCTGTGGCGAAATGTCGCGGAACGCCACGCAGCGGTCGTCCTCGTAAACGATGGCCGCCGGGATCTCCTTGTCACAGATTTTTTCGAACAACGTCTTCGCGCTCATGCCTGCGGAGGATGGCAGCGCCGGCCGCTCATGCAAGCCTGGTAGCGGCGTGGCTGCGACTGCGATTACCGCAGGGCGTGAGATAGACATTCTTATCTGTTCTTTCACAAGCCCCGACCAGCCAAAGAACAGACAAGAATGTCTGTATCACGCCGGAAAATTTGGCTTCGCGGGGACCGTTGACCGCCGCTATATTTCCGCCATGGACTACGCCCACATCACCTGCCCGACGTGTTTCGAAGTCTTCGAAGTCGTCGTTCCCCCGCCGGAGGAAATGCCGAACGAGGTGGACTACGATTGTGAAATCTGCTGCCGCCCGATGATGATCGTTTTCACCGAACAGGACGTGTATGCGAAGGGCCTCGCGGACTAGCCGGCCGCCCTGCTCCCTCAGTAGCTCTCCACAAACGCCCGCATCTCCACCTCCTGCTCCTCCATCGACTCCACTAGCTTGAGCTGCGTGCGGCAGCGGTCGAGGTTGTGATCCGGCCGGTGGGTCTTGAAATAGATGTCGCCTTCCAGATGATCGGTTAGAAAACGGATGGCAAGCTCCAGCGAGATCAGTTTGGCCGAATCCACCAGATGCTCGATCTCCATCGGTGTTAGAAAATTCGCCGCCGCGTCGAGGTAGCCTTCCACCAGCGCCTCGAACAACGGCATCTCCATTTTTACCTTGAACAGGTCCTGCTCGTCCTCGGCCGCAGGATTCGTCGCGCTGCGCACGAGATCGCCGAAGTCATAAAGCGCGAGTCCCGGCATCACCGTGTCCAGATCGATCACGCACACGGCTTCATCCGTTTTCTCGTCGATCATCACGTTGTTGATCTTCGTGTCGTTGTGGGTGACGCGGAGGGGGATTTTTCCGGCGGCGGCGAGGTCCAGCAGCAGACCCGTCAACGACTCGCGTTTCACGATGAAATCAAACTCCGCGCGCACCGCCTCCAGCCGCTGGTGCGGATCCTCCGCCGCGACGTCGAGCAGGCGGAGATAACGTTTCCGCGTGTCGTGGAAATCCGGAATCGTCTCGGCGATCAGGCTGGCGTCGAGGTCGCTCACCAGATCCTGGAACGCGCCGAAAGCGAACGCCGCCTGATAGGCCTGGCGCGGGTTCTCGACAATGTCGTAGGTGACGCAGCCTTCGATGAAATTATAACAGCGCCAGACCGTGCCCTGGTCGTCCTCCACCCACGAGCGGCCGTCGCGGGCGGGGAAGAGGTCGAGCGTCTGGCCGCCGGCGTCGTGCTTCATCCGCAGCACCCGTGAGTTGATGTGGCGGGTGACGGCTTCCACGTTCCGCATGACCGCGTAGGGATCCTTGAAAACGCGGTGGTTGATCGCCTGGATGATGTAGCGGCGGACGCTGCCGTCGTCCTGCTGATAGGAAGCGCGGTAGGTCGAGTTGATGTGGCCCGTCGGTATTTCCACACAGTCGATGAATTTCCCCTCCACCGCGAATCGGCCGCCGATGGCTGCCACGAGTTCCTGGATCTGCGGATTCGGTGTTGGATTCATAGGGTGGGGGATGGATAGCGGGTCCGTGGCCGGTCCGGCAAACTTGAAACTTGGCAAAATCCGAAATAGTTCATCCGGCGTGAAACAACGCCTGCCATTCCAATTCCCCGACGCCGCCGATGATGTGGCGAGGCTCTCGGGACGCTTGCGACAGGCGTTCGCGGCCATCGGCTTCCCGAAAACCACCCGCCTCACCATCCTCAACCTCGCCTGCGGCCGCGCCGATGAAACCGGTGCCCTCGCCGCCGCCCTCGCCCCGGCGGAAATCGGCCACTACCTCGGCATCGACCTCCGCCCCGGCGCCATCGCCGAGGCCACCCGCCGCTGGACACTCCCCGGCGGCACCATCGAATTCCGCTGCGGCGACGCCTCCGCGATCGACCGGCTCGTCTCCCAGGTCGATCTGATTTTCATCCGCCACCAGAACTACTGGGACGATCCGGTAGTCTGGGACCGCCTGCTCGATAACGCCCTCAAGGCGCTCAAACCGGACGGCCTGCTGGTCTGCACCTCCTACTTCGACCGAGAGCACGAACTCCTCCTCGCCGCCCTCAAGACACGCGGCGCGGAACTGTTATGGAACGTCCGCGCTCCCGACTCCCGCTCCCTGCCGGACGCCGTTGGAAAATCCGTGGACCGGCATCTGGTCATTTTCAAGCAGGAGCCTGTTGCCAAAAAAGGGCGCACCACCCCGCGGTGATGCGCCCCAACCAATAGACTCCCGCGCCTCATGTTTTGTGGAAACTCCCCGGGCATTTTCCACAAATTGCCATGCGCGGCAGTATAGACACCGTATGGCCCCGGAAATTTTTCTCACACCACCATCATCGTCGCCACGTCGCTCCAGCCGCCGGGGCCTTTCGCGCCTAGGGCGCGGACGCGGAAGTAGTAATCCTTCCCGCGTTGCAGGCCGGTGAAGAGGATCTTCTGCGAGTCTGTTACTGAGTTGATGGACGTCCACGGTCCGCTGGTGGGGTCCAGCGTGTAATGTGCTTCATAGCCGCTGGCCAGCGCCACGGCGGCCACTCAAAGGTTTCAATCCGCGCCCCCGCGAAGGGGGCGACTTCAGCTTCACGACGGTGGCGTCGAAGTAGCGGATGTTTCAATCCGCGCCCCCCGCGAAGGGGGCGACGCGGACTGGCGATCGCGGCTGACAGCGTGCGCGTGTTTCAATCCGCGCCCCCCGCGAAGGGGGTGACTTGTTAGGATTGGTTAGCGGGCGTGGAGCTTGGTGTTTCAATCCGCGCCCCCCGCGAAGGGGGCGACGTTATCAGCCCAATAAACAATTCCATCTTCG
>Ga0123337_10003772_pt1 | contig 15887 bp, 16 predicted proteins | sample frozenSSSSmetaG_FD_89792 | JGI IMG/M metagenome (GOLD analysis project Ga0123337, IMG submission 89792) | Glacier valley bacterial and archeal communities from Borup Fiord, Nunavut, Canada, to study Microbial Dark Matter (Phase II) -... | ecosystem: Environmental > Aquatic > Freshwater > Ice >... | reverse complement strand
GGTCTCCGCCAGCGCAAGACCGTCCACCATCTCACCCGGCTGCAGCCAGCCGAAGTTCTGCACCGCCTCCTGCGCGACATAGGCGAGCACCGCATAGGCGCCGCCGAAGGTCACCACGGCCATCTGCGAGAAAAACACCCAAAGCGATGCCATAGTGCTGGACCATCCGAGGATCGGAACGATCAGTGCGAGCGGCAGCACCCACAGGGCGAGCCAGACGACAGCCGTGCGGACGGTGGTCGCAACCAGTGGACGCGGCTCCAAAAACCCTTCGCCGATTACCGATGGCTGGTCCGGAATGGCGGCCTTGTGCCCGCTGGCCGCAAAGATGGCGGGATTAGCCCGGGTGCCGAGGAAGCCGGCGACGCCCGCAACAAGGATGACCACCGGGAACGGCACGTTGAACGCAAAGAGCGCGACAAACGCGAGGGCAGCAATGCCGATCATCACCTCGTTCTTGAGCGCCCTACGTCCGACGCGGATGACCGCCTCGATGACAACGGCCAGCACCGCCGCCTTGAGGCCGAAGAACAGGCCGGTTACCCAGCTCGCCTCGTGGAACGCCGCATAGAGCGCCGACAACGCCATGATGACGACAAAACCCGGGATCACGAACAGGGCGCCGGCGATGATCCCGCCCTTGGTGCCATGCAGCAGCCAGCCGATATAGGTGGCGAGCTGCTGCGCCTCGGGGCCGGGCAGCAGCATGCAGAAGTTCAGCGCATGCAGGAACCGGCTCTCGGCGATCCAGCGCCGCTCCTCGACTAGCTCCTTGTGCATGAGCGCAATTTGCCCGGCGGGCCCGCCAAAGCTCAGCAGCCCGATTTTTGCCCAGACCGCCGTGGCCTCGGCGAGGCTGGGACGCGCGGGCGCAACCCGAGCAAACGCATCCTCGGCGGCTATCATTTGGCGGCCTTGCGTCCGGTCGCTGGCCAGTTATGAGTTTCCTCGGTCGCATCCCGGGCCCAGCGATAGAGGGCATCATAGAGCAGGATGCCGGCTTCGAGCTGTTCGAGGTCATTTGCGAACATCCGGGAGAGTCCGAGCGAAATGGCGAGCAGCCCCGCTGCCTCGGGCGCGAGGTCGGGCCGGCTGGTGTCGGCGGCGCGGACGATTACTGCCACCCGGTTGAGCGCCTCGGAAGCAAGGCCGAACTCGGAAATCATCACATCGAAAGTGCAGAGCTCATCGCGGTGACTCCAGAACACGCCTTCGACGTCGAAAGGCGTTGCATCAAAGCGTTGCGCCACCGCTTCCACCTCGGCCGGCACAACGAAAAGAAACACCGCGGCCGGATCGACGAAGCGCCGGATCAGCCACGGGCAGGCTATCCGGTCGATCTTCGGGCGCGACCTGGTAACCCACACCGTTGCGCCGCTCGAGTTGCGCTTGGGCAGCGCTGCAAGCGGGACCAGCGGCAGCCCACCATCGCGCCAGGCTTCAAAGCCGCCCTCCACCACCTCGGCCTCGGCCCCAAAATGGCGCAACCAGGCAGCCGCGCCTTCGGCGAGTTTCTTGCCGCGCTGGCAACTCACCGCGACCGACTTTCCTCGATAGGCCGGCGCCCATTGGTCAGCGGAGGCGTAAGGCAGGTGAAGCGAAGTCGGAATGAATCGCTGGTCGGCAATCAGCGCCTCGTCCTCGCGAACATCGATGATCGCCGGCGATCGGGAAGTGCCGATCAGGCGGGCAAGCTTATCAGGGGCAATTGAAGCGAATGGTGGCATGATGATGCGTCCTGTTTGGTGGGTGGACGCGAAACTTCGGCATAGCGCCTCGTGGGGAGATCGCGGTCCCCATTAGCTTAATAGGCCGACCGGCGATGACGATGTCAACCCGGTCGAGTTACAACTCCGCTCGCGCAAAAAAAAGCCCTCCGCGCTGTCCCCGCCGCCCCAGGGCTCTCCCAGAGGTCCTCATCCCGAGCCTGTCGAAGGACGGGGACCGGACACGCCGCCCCCTAAGGCCGTCGCGCCACGAGGTCGATCTCTACCAGCGCTCCCACTGCCAATGCGGTCACCCCCACCGTCGTCCGCGCCGGCAGCTTCCCCGCCGCAAAAAAGCTCGGCCACAGCGCGTTGAGTGCCGCATAGTCCCGCTCGAACTGCGTCAGGTAAATTCGCGCCATCGTCACATGCTCGAGCCCGAGCCCGACGCCGCCCAGCACCACCTTGAGGTTCTCGATCACCCGCCGTGTCTGCGCCTCCACCCCCTCGGGCAGCGGTGCGTCGGGCGCCGCCGGGTCGGTCGGCATCTGCCCGGTGATAAACACCCAGCCATCCGCCTCCACCGCGTGGCTGAACGGCGCCACCGGGCGCGGGCCCGCTGAAATCATGTGGTGGATGGGCAGGCTCATGTCGGGCGTCTCCGTGGATAACCCAAGGATGTCACCCTGCCCGCCGTCCCACTGTCAATTCGACGCGCGAGGCCATTCACGCATAGTTCATCACCCGGTCTTCATTCTGGCCGGATCACGTTCGAATGCGGCCCCTTCCAGCGCAGCAACTAACATGACACCCTGATGGTTCGGCCGTGGGGGCACCGAGGAGCACTTCGCCTACATGTTCTCGTTCATTCACGACATCTCCGCCTGGCTCGAGGCCATCCTCACCGCCATCTCCTCCAATTTCTGGCTTTCGCTCCTCTTCATCTTCTTTGTCTGCATCGGCGAGGCGGTGTTCATCGTCGGCCTGCTGGTCCCCTCCCTGCCCATCCTGCTGCTCACCGGCGGCCTGATCGCCCAGGGCGCCCTGCCCTTCTGGCCGATCTTCTTTGCCGCCGCGCTCGGCGCCATCATCGGCGACGCCATCTCCTATTCGGTGGGCTACGCGCTCAAGGACCGCATCAAGACCATCTGGCCGTTCAAGCAACAGGTGCACCTGATCGAGCAGGGCGAGCGGTTCTTTGCCAAGCATGGTGGCAAGGCCATCTTTGTCGGCCGCTTCATCACCGGCGTAAAGGCCGTGATCCCCGGCGTTGCCGGCATGATGGGCATGTCCTACCGGCACTTCACCATCATCAATGTCATCTCCGCCTTCGTCTGGGCCGCCGCGCACATCCTGCCCGGCATGCTGCTCACCGGCTGGCTGAAGTCGATCGGCCTCAGCCTCGAACTGGTGATCATCGTCGGCGCCGTCGTCCTCACCGTGCTGTTCGTGCTGCTCCACTTCTGGAAACGCATCCTGCTCGCCATCGCCCCGTTCCTTGGCGAATTCGGCCGCAACCTGCAGGCGCGGTTGAGCAAGCCCGGCACCGACACCCCGCACTGACGCTGAGCGCAACCCAGCAAGCCTGTCACACGGCGCTCACGCGGCCCTGCTAGCGTGAGTGCATGTTCGAGCTCTTCCACGCGCTGGGCGCCGGTCTGGAGGCCTTCCTTGAGGCCATCTCCGGCAATTTCTGGCTGAGCTTCTGGTTCATCCTCGCCATCGCCACCGCCGAGGCCGTGTTCATCCTCGGCCTGTTCATCCCCTCGACGCCCATCCTCCTGCTGGCCGGTGGCCTCATCGCGCAGGGCCGGCTGCCGTTCTGGGAAATCTACCTTGCGGCGGTGCTCGGCGCCGCCATCGGCGACGCCATTTCCTACACGGTCGGCTACTGGCTGCGCGACCGCATCAAGACCATCTGGCCCTTCCGCAACTACCTGCCACTGATCGATCGCGGCGAGGCCTTCTTCGCCCGGCACGGCGGCAAGTCGGTGTTCATCGGCCGCTTCATCCCCGGCGTGAAAGCCGTCGTCCCCGGCGTCGCTGGCATGTACGGCATGAACTACCGCTTCTTCTCCCTCATCAACGTCACCTCGGCCTTCGTCTGGGCCGCCGCGCACCTGCTTCCCGGCATGCTGCTATCGGCCTGGCTGAAGTCGATGGGCCTCAGCCTCGAGTGGATCTTCCTCATCGGCGCGCTGCTTATGGTGGTGCTCTTCGTCTTCGTCCACCAGCTCGCCGCCGCGCTCTCCCGCCCGCCGAAGCCGGAATCGACCGGCCACTGAGTTCACGAAAAGCCTACTTGCGCCGCCTCCCTGCCGGGCGCAGCATGAGACATGCGCAACTTGGTTCGACTGCTCCGGTCGGCACTGGCGCCGCTCCTCGTGGCCGCCCTGCTGGTCCTGTCGCTTCCGGCAACCGCCGAGGACCCGAGGGCCGAAGCCGTGCTCGACGCGCTCTTCGCCCAGCTCCGCATCGCCCCCGACGAGATCGCGGCGCACCAGCTCGACCAGGCGATCTGGTCGGTCTGGATCAACCCGACCGACCCTGTCCTGAACGATCGCATGCGCGAGGTACTGCTGGCCCGTGGCACCGGCAACGTTGCTCAGGCCCTGCGCCTGCTCGACCAGCTCGTGGTGGATTATCCCGACTACGCCGAAAGCTGGAACCAGCGCGCCACCATCCACTACATGATGGGCAATTTCGATCTCTCCATCGCCGATTGCGCCAGGGTGCTGGAACTCGAGCCGCGCCATTTCGGCGCCCTCTCGGGTCGCGCCCTGATGTACCTGCAGCAGGGTAAGCGCGCACTGGCCCTCAAGGACATGGCTGCGGCCCTCGCCGTCCACCCCTTCCTCAGCGAGCGCCAGCTCTTCCCCGAACTCGACCACCCCGCCGCGACGCAGATCTGATCTGCCTTCCACGCCGCGCGAAAATCCCCATATGTATGACTGCTGAAGGCGCGACCGTCGCGTCTCGAAAGGTTCCACCGATGCCCCTCGATCTGCCTGTCGAACACGAAGAACAGAAGGGCCGTGGGCGCTACGTCATGCACCTGCCCGATGGTACCGAGGGCGAGTTGACCTATGCTCGCCGCGACTCCGGCACTATCGTCGCCGACCATACCGGCGTCCCGTCGCACTACCGTGGACAGGGCATCGCCGAAAAGCTCGTGGCCACCGCCATGCACGACGCCCGCGACAAGGGCCAGAAGATCGTCCCGGTCTGCTCCTACGTCGTCGCCCAGTTCCGCCGCCACCCCGAATGGGCCGACCTGCGGGCCGAGTGAACGCAACCTGCCCACCTCGCCTGCGTTGAGCTGCACCCCGGAGAAATCACATGTCGCATGTCACCTACGAAGTCGTCGAACACGATGGCGGCTGGGCCTACAAGGTCGGTTCCGTGTTCTCCGAGGCCTTCCCGACGCACCAGGCGGCGCATGAGGCGGCGGCAGCTGCCGCGAAGCGCCAGCAGGTGGAAGGCAAGACCGCCGCCATCGAGTACGAGGACCGCTCCGGCGTCTGGCACAGCGAACTGTCCGAAGGTGGCGACCGCCCGGAAACCTCCGTCGAAGACAAGGACTAGCCCTGCGCGCCGCGCAACTCTGTCGCGCCGCCTGGATCGAAACCGCCGCCACACCGTTGGATGATCACCCTTTTCGAGGTCATCCATGTCCACCAATCAGGAAATCGCCCAGCGGCTCACCGATTTCGGCGCCCACATCCATAAGTGGCGCGACGAAGCCGCTCGCCTGACGCTGCTCGCCACCCAGTCGCGCCAGCGGCCGGCCAGCAAAGCGGAGTTGACCGCGATCGAGGAGACGGCCAGCGCCATCTATGCCGACATCACCGCCTTCAAGGCGACGATCGACGAAGTCGCTGAGCGGAGCCCGACCGCGGCGGCCGAGCTGTCTGCGGCGAGCGACGCCCTCCACCTCGTGCTGCTCGAGATCACCGAACTCGGCATCCGGCTCTACAGCGTCCACTCCGGCATTCCGCAGAGCGGCGAAACCGGCCCGGCGGCATAGAGCTCGCACGACACCTGGGCACCTCGGCCCTAATACAGGATCTCGCTGTAGTCGGCGTTCAGGTATTCACTAAGCTTCTTCCACCCGATCGTCACCGTCGGCGCCCCCGCCGCATAGGCCGTCACCTCATAGGGCTGGAAGGTGATCTCGAGCCCGTTGTCGGTCAGGTTCCATCGCGACGGATCCGCCGCCGCCTTGGGCACGTCGGCGCGCGACTCGGCCCAGATGCCGCCGTCCACCGTCCGGTCGAGCTCGTCGAGCGCCATCTTGCCCAGCGCCTCCTCCCAGCCCGGGCCTGTGAACAGGTCATCCGCCGCCAGCATCCGACCCTCGTCAGTCAGGTAGTGGGCGTAGGTGATGGCATAGTTGCCATGCGCGGCCCCGTGGCCCATCCAGTAGGAATCGATCATCAGCGAGATGCGATGCGGGTTGACGCTCTGCACCGTCGTCGTCGCCATGGTGTCCGAGCTCAGGTAGTCCTCGGCCTTCGGGTCCGGCTGCGACGCCAGGTCGGACGCCTCCATCAGGGCGTTGAACGCGTTGGCCGCCTGCGAATCCTCGTCGATCCGCGGCGAGCTGATCTCTTTGGTCGCCACGCCCTGGTAGACCTCCGGGTCGGGATCATCGACGAGGCGGTAGCTGGTCTTCGGATAGACCCGCCAGTCGCCCTGCATCCGGCTCTCCGCCAGCTCGCCGATGCGGCTGCGGTACACAGAGACGAGGCATCCCTGCTGATCTTCGCTCAGCGCCGCGCCGAATGGCTTCGCATCCTTGGTACAGGCAAGCCCGGCAAAGCCCAGCCACTCCCGCTGGCCCGCCTGAACCACCGCCTTGGCGTCGTCGCTGAGCCCGCCAAGCGCCGTGGCATAGGCGCGTGCCAGCACCTCGTCGGCATGGCTGAGTTCTGGGTTGGCGCAGATCGCCGTCTCCACCTGCGAAATGGCCTTGCCGCAGTCGAAGCTTGCCGCCTGCGCCGCTGGGGCTCCGGCGAAGCCCAGCACGCCCGCCGTCACCAGTTGCACCGCCACCGCTTGGCCAACGGCCAGCACTATCCGCATCTCGACAACTCCCATGGTTTTGGCCACTGAACCGACCAGCTCGTCCACCTGCCTTACCAGCAGGCGTGACATTCTAGCCAAATACTAACCAAATCAGCATGCTCTCATGATGAACAAGCAACCGACCGGCCCGCCACGCGATTATTGAGCCAAAGGAAACAGAAACCATGCGCACCGCGCTCCTTGCCGTCCTCATGCTGCTCGCCGCCCCCGCCGTGGCCCAGCAGCCCCTCACCGCCGACACGATCAATGCCGCCGATATCTCGAGCCTGACTGCGGCCTCGGTTCGTGCGCCCGCCTGGACGCTCGCCGGGCAGCGCCAGACCCTTCCGAACCCGGCCATGGTCCGCCTGCAGGTGCTGCTCGATCGCGCCGGCGCTTCCCCCGGAGTAATCGACGGCTTCGATGGCGACAATGTCCGCAAGGCCATCCTGGCCTTCGAGACCATGGGCGGCTTCCCCGCCGATGGTCAGCTTGATTCCGACGTGTTGCTGGCCCTCGAAAACAACGAGCCGGCGGTCGGCAGCTATGTGGTCAGCGATGAGGACGTCGCCGCCATCGTCGCGCCGATCCCGTCCGACTATGCCGAAATGGCCCAGCGCGATTTCCTCGGCTACACCAGCGTCCCCGAAGAGCTTGGCGAGCGCTTCCACATGGACATCGACCTGCTGAAGGCGCTAAATCCCGGCTCGAACTTTGCTCCCGGCGACACCATTCTCGCCACCGCCACTGGTTCCGACCTTACCGGCGAAGTCGCCCGCATCGAAGCCGACAAGACCCTGCGCCAGGTCCGCGCCTACGACGCGTCCGACCGCCTGATCGCCGCCTACCCGGCCACGATCGGCTCCGAGGATAACCCCTCCCCCAGCGGCACCCATGTCGTCGAAGGCGTCGCCACCATGCCCAACTACACCTACAATCCGAAAATCAACTTCCAGCAGGGCGAAAACACCTCGGTCCTCACCATCCCGCCCGGCCCCAACGGCCCGGTCGGCTCGATGTGGATCGACCTCTCCGAACCCACCTTCGGCATCCACGGCACGCCCGAACCCTCGCGGATCGACAAGACCGGCAGCCACGGCTGCGTCCGCCTCACCAACTGGGACGCCAACGAACTCGCCAAGATGGTGAAGCCCGGCGTCCCTGTGGTATTCATGGGCTAAGCGCTCTGCTTCATCCCCCAGGCCGGGTCGAACGCCACAACCCGGTTCCGCCCCTCCGCCTTGGCCCGGTAGAGCGCCGCATCGGCGAGGTCCACCGCCGCCTCGAGCGTATCGCCCTCGGCGATCTCGCTGGCGCCGATCGACACAGTGATCGTCACCTCGCGTTCGCCCAGCGTCACCGGCCGCGACGACAGCGCCAGCCGCACTGCATCGGCGATCGGCTTCAGCTCGCCCGGCCCGATATTGCTGACCAGCAGGATGAACTCGTCGCCGCCCCAGCGCCCGCAGGCGTCATCCGTCCGCGCCATGCCGGTCAGGCGCCGCGCCATCTCGGCCACCAGCGCGTCGCCCGCCTGGTGCCCCAGCGTGTCGTTGACGCCCTTGAACGCATCGATGTCGATCAGCATCAGCGCCAGCCGCGCATCCTCGCCGGCATCCTCGCGAATGCGCTCAAACGCCTCGATGAAGCCGCGCCGGTTGCCAATGCCGGTGAGCTGGTCGCGATAAGCCAGCGCCTTCAGCTCCGCCGTCCGCGCCGCCACCGCCTGCTCGAGCCGCGCCGTATTGCCACTCACCTGCCCCGCCATCGCCTCGAACGCCCGCGACATCCGCCCAATTTCGTCACCGCTCATGTCCACTAGTCCCGGCGCAAACTTGCCCCCATCGACCGCCGCGAACCGGCCCTCGACCCGCGCCAGCCGGTCGAGCACCTGGCGCTTGAACACCCAGCCCACTGCGCCGATCGAAATCAGTACGATCACCCCGAGCAGCAGCCCGATCGGCACGAACAGGCCGCGGTCGATGATCTTGTCCACGTCCATCAGCGTGACGTTGTACCAGCCCAGCCGGTCGAGATAGCCGACGCCGACCAGCATCTCGGCCCCATTGATGCGCATGAAGTGGCTCTCAACCAGCACCTCCGGCGAGGTGACGTGGTCCATCATCGCCTGCATCGCCTCCCGGTCCTCCGGCCGGTCGAGCAGCGAGAACACCGTCTTCTTGCTGCCCAGCTCCTTGGTGAGCGAATGGAAGTCGACCAGCCGCGGATCGCGATGCGCCTGCACCGCACCCGACCGGTCGACGAACATCGCGGTGACGCCGGCCTGCGGGAAGTCCACCACCTCGCGCACGAACGCGGTGAGGTCGAGCCCCGAGCCAAGCACGCCCAGCACCTTGTCGCCGTCACGGATCACGCAGTTGATCCACACCTTGGTGACCCCCAGCGCGTCGTCGTGGTCGACGTTGAGATGGCAACCTTCGCCCAGCGCCGCCGTCTTGTAGTACCAGCCGTCGCGCGGGTTATCGCGGCTCAGCGTATGGCTCAGCTGCTTGCCGGCATACCCATTGGCCGCATCGTTGAAGTAGTAGTTGCCCGAGGCACCAACCACGAAGAAGTACGAGTGGTCCGAGAACGCTTCGCGGAAATGCTCCAGTTCGGCGATGCCCTTCTCGCGCAGCACCGGATTGTCTTCCTGCCGTGCCCAGGCCTCGATCACGCTCGAGCGCGCCAGCGTCTCGGCGAGCTTTACCTCCTGCATCAGCGCGCCCATGCCGCGATAGCGGTCGAACAGGATCTGCTTTTCGGCAAACAGCGTGCCGAGCTTCACCACCGTGGCGTTGACGACGGCGACAAAGGAGAAATAGGCGGGCACCGATACCGCGACGAACGCGCATAGCGTCAGCAGCAGGATGCGGGTGCGGAGGCTCCTCGCCAAGGCCCGCCGGATACTGCTCATTGCCACTGCCGATCCAGGCCGCTTCGCCAGCCCGTTCCCCGTTTTCCGGGTTTGCAGACTAGTCAACCAGCCGTTAACGGGTCGCTAAGTTTCACCCTTAGGCTGCCAACAAGCCGCCCCGAATTACTTCGAGACGGCGATTTAAGTGCCTGCTAGGCATTGAGGAAATCACGTATCGCGAGCAGTTCGTCGCGGCGGATTTCATGCCCGCCCTCGTGCCAGAACAGCGTCACGTTGGCGCCCTGCTCCTTGAGATACGCCGCCAGCAGCTCCGCCGAATGCACCGGCGCGATCGGGTCGCGCCGGCCGGCAGTCAGGATGATCCGCTTGCCCGCAAGTCCGGGCTGCGGTGCCGGCGTGAACGGGATCAGCGGATGCATGATCACCGCCACGTCGAAGGTCTCCGGCGCCTCGAACAGCGTCGCCGCGACGATGTTCGCCCCGTTCGAATACCCAAGCGCGATCCGCTCGCCCCCGGCCGCCACCGACGGCACCCAGGCCGCCAGCTTCTTCGTCGCCCGCTTGAGGTCGGCCATATCGTAGCGGCCCTCGCCGAGCCGCTTGAAGTAGCGCAGCGCCCCGCCCTCCGACACATCGCCCCGCACCCCGATCCGTCGGGCCCCAGGCTTCAACTCGGCGGCGAGGTCGGTGAACTGGTTCTCGTCGCCGCCCGTGCCGTGGAACAGGAAGAAGGCCGGCGCGCCTTCCGACGCGCCGGGGATGTCAGTCGAAACATAGGTGTCGGCCATGTTATGCCGCCTCCTTCTCGCCTTCGAGCGGCTGCAGGTGCCCCTCGAGATAGGCCCTCAGGTGCTCGTGCTGCCTGGGCAGCTTCAGCGCCCCGCCCAGATGCGCTGTATCCTCGTCGCGGTCGAACCCAGGCTCGTTGGTGGCGATTTCGAACAGCACGCCACCCGGCGTCCGGAAGTAGATCGCCCAGAAATAGTCCCGGTCGATCACCGGCGTCACCTGGTAGCCCGTGTCGAGCAGCGCCTTGCGCACCTCGAGCTGCGTCGCCCGGTTCTCCACCGCGAAAGCCACGTGGTGTACCGAGCCCGAACCGAGATCGGCATGCGCCACTTCCGGCAGTACCTCGATATCGACGAAGTCGGCGCCGTTGCCGTCCGGCCGGATCAGCCGGTTGATGCCCTTCGAACTCGCCGCGTTCTGGTAACCCATGAAGCGCAGCAACTCTTCGGTCGCCCCGCCATCGCGCAGCCGCATCGCCACCGAGTGGAAGCCGCGAATGGCGTTCTGGGCCTCGACGCCGTTCCCAGTCCACGGCACGCGCACGTCGTTCGGCACTTCGACCAGCGCCATCGAGTCGCCCTCCGGCGCCCGAAACGTCAGCCGCTTCTCGCCAAAACTCTCGGAAGCCTCGAGGTCGCCGGTGCGAGCCGCATCTAGCCGATCCGTCCAGTACTTCAGCGAACCCTGCGGCACCGCGAAGGCGGTGGTTCCCACCTCGCCCGTGCCCTGCCGGCCGCGGATAATGTTGGGGAACGGGAAGTGCGTCATCACCGTGCCGGGCGTGCCGACTTCGTCGCCGTAGTAGAGGTGGTAGACGTCCGGCGCATCGAAATTGACCGTCTGCTTGACCCGGCGCAGCCCGAGCACCTGAGTGAAGAAGTGGTTGTTCTCGGCCGCATCGCGCGCCATCGAGGTAACGTGGTGCAGCCCCTTGATCTGAGTGAGCATGGCTTGTCTCCAACTGCGGCACCCTCGCCGCGTCTTTCGCGACTAGATATAAGGCGACCCCGGAGAGACAAAAGCCCGGATCGAGGCACGCATCGTTCGCTAATCGGCAACAATGGTCCAGCCACATTACATTTGAGCCGACCGCTTGACCCGCGCGTTCCCACCGCCCTAAAATATGATCATGACAGTCATGAATAGAACATTCGAGCGCATCCGACTCGAAACCCGCACCCGCATTCTCACCGTGATCTCGGTTGTCGATATCACCCCGCACATGCGACGTATCCGCGTCGGCGGCCCGGAACTCGAGGGCTTTCAGTCCCCGGGCCACGCCGACCACATCAAGGTGTTCCTCTCCGCCGACGGTCAACCGCTGCCCCGCCCTGTGCGCCACCCGGATGGCCTCGTCTGGCCCGACAGCACGCCAAAGCCCTTTATGCGCGACTACACCCCGCGCTATTTCGATCCCGTAGCCCTTACCCTCGACCTCGATTTCGTGCTGCACGGCGACGGCCCCGCCTCCACCTGGGCGGCCAACGCCAGCCCCGGCGATGCGCTGATGATCGGCGGCCCGCGCGGCACCATCCACGTCCCCGAATCGTTCGACTGGTACTTCCTCGCCGGCGACGAAACCGCACTCCCCGCCATCGGCCGCCGCATCGAGGAACTCCCGGCGACGAAGCCAGTCCTCGCCATCATCGAGGTGCCAGACGCCGCCGACGAACAGCCCTTCGCCCCGCGCCAGAACCTCATCATCCACTGGATCAACCGTAACGGCCTCGCAGCCGGCGTCGAGAACCTGATCCTCGAAGCCACCGCCAACACCGCCTTCCCCGCAGGCGAAGGCTTCGCCTTCGTCGCCGGCGAAGCCCTGATGGCCAAGGCCCTGCGCGCCCACCTCGTCGCCCGCGGCTTCACCAACGACTACATCCGCGCCGCCGGCTATTGGCTCCGCGGCGAAGCCTCGGACTGATGAAGCCTCGGGCTGTTCTTGCGAGCCAGAGGCTGTTGCTCCGCCCTCCACCACGCTTCGCGTGGTCCCCCTCTCCCGTAAGCGGGAGAGGACCCCGTGGGGCGAGATCGTGCCACAACGCTTCCTCTCCCGTTTACGGGAGAGAGGGCCCGGCGAAGCCGGTCGAGGGGGGAGCCACAGGCGCCGCGCTGGCCCCTACCCACTCGCTATAGCCCCTCCCGGAACCCCAGCCCGTCCACCGTCGGCTTCACCGGCTTGTACTCGAGCCCCACCAGCCCGTCATACCCCTGCCCGAATAACCACTTCAGCCGGTCGGCATAGTCCAGCGCCCCGGCGCCCGGCTCGTGCCGTCCCGGAGCATCGGCAAGGTGCGCATGCACCACGCGGTCGATGCGCCCCTTCAGCACATCCTCGATCCGCTCACCCATCACCGCCGAGTGGTAGATGTCGTAGATCAGCCTGACCTCCGGCCGCGCCACCTCGTCGACGATGTCCAGCCCCTCCTCGGTCGAGGTCAGGTAGTAGCCCGGATGATCCACCCGGTCGTTCAGCGGCTCCAGTGCCAGCACCACGCCGGTGCCTTCCAGAATCTTCGCCGCCTCCTTCAGCACCTTGACGATCGCCGCGTGCTGCGCCGTCCGCGCCACGTCGTGCTGGTCGTCGCCCGCTTGCGCGATCAGCATCGTCGCGCCCAGCTTCTGCGCTGCCGCCAGCGACGTCCGCACCCCATCGAGGAAACCCGCATGCGACTCCGGGTCGGCCAGCGGCGCGATCGGCTCGCACAGGATGCCGGCGAGCGGCAGCCCCGTCTCGTCGAGCGCCGCCTTCACCGCATCTAGATCCTTGTTGGAGAACCGCCAGAACTCCACCGCATCGAGTCCGGCCGCCTTCGCGGCGCGGATACGATCGGGAAAGTCAGGGTGCTCGGCGGCGAACAGCAGCTCGATGCAGGCAGAAAAGCGCATATGACCTCAAACCGTTACGGCGTGCGAAACGCGACCCTTGTCGCCGAAGATGCGGACATACCGCGCGATTTCCTCGCGCGTTCCGGTCGCCTTCTCGGGGTTGTCCGACAGCTTCACCGCCGGGTGCCCATCCGCCTCGCTCACCTTGCACACCAGCGAGATCGGGTCGAGCTGCGGGTTGGGTATCGGCGACACGCCGGCGAAGTCGTTGGTCAGGTTGGTGCCCCAGCCGAACGCCATGCGCACCTTGTCGTGGAAGTGGTGATAGGCCTCCTCGATCATGTCGACGTCGAGCCCATCCGAAAAGATCAGCAGCTTTTCACGCGGGTCGCGCCCACGTTCCTTCCACCACTTGATGATCCGGTCGCCGCCGGCGATCGCCGGTGCGCTGTCGGGCCGGAAGCCGGTCCAGTCGGCCACCCAGTCGGGCGCATCGCGGAGGAACGAGTCGGTGCCGAACGCATCGGGCAGCACGATCAGCAGGTTGCCGCCGTAGTAGCTTTCCCAGTCCTGCAGCACCTGGTAGGGCGCCGCCCTCAGCGCCTCCTCGTTCGGCGCGATCGCCGCCAGCACCATCGGCAGTTCATGCGCGTTGGTGCCGAGCGCCTCAAGGTCGGTGTCCATGGCGAGCAGCACATTCGAGGTGCCGGTGAACACGGTGTTCCCCAGCCCTTCCTTCAGCGCCTCCACGCACCAGCGCTGCCACATGAAAGAGTGTCGCCGCCGCGTGCCGAAATCCGAGATGCGCAGGTCCGGCAGCTTCTTCAGCCGCTCGACCTTCTCCCACATCTTCGCCTTGGCCCGCGCATAGACCACGTCGAGCGCGAACGGCGCGTAGGCCTTGAGCGCCGAGCGGCTGCGCAGCTCGTTGATGATGGCAAGCGCCGGGATTTCCCACATCGTGGTTTCGAGCCACGGGCCGGGAAAGGTCAGCTCATACTGCCCGTCGCGCTTTTCGAGGTGATACTCTGGCAGCCGGAACCCCTCCATCCAGCGCAGGAACTCGGGCGCGAAAATCTGCTTCGAACCATAAAAGCTGTTGCCCGCCAGCCAGATCATCTCCTTCTTGGAGAAGCGTAGCGTCCGCGCGTGGTCGAGCTGGGCCCGCAGTTCGCCCTCGTCGATCTCGTCGGCGAGCCGCACCGAGCGCTTGCGGTTGATCAGCGTGAACGTCGCCTCGACCTTGGGGTAAAGCCCCCAGATCATCTGCAGCATCAACAGCTTGTAGAAATCGGTGTCGAGCAGGCTGCGGACGATCGGGTCGAGCTTCCACGTGTGGTCGTAGACCCGCCTGGCAATATCCGTCGTCGTCATCGGCATGAGCCTTCTTTTCTCGCGGCCGGTGTTCCTAGAGCAAGCAAAAGACCCGGAGCATTTCGCCGTTTCATCGGAACGGTGAAATGCTCTAGGCGGATCGGCGGCAAAAATCCAGCCCACTCCATCGGCAATTGCCGATGGATCGCCGCGAACGCTTCTTTCATCCCGCCGCGCTATCCCGGAAGCCGAGCGCACCAAGACCCTGGGCCATGACCATAGCACTCGAAACCGCTGGCACGGCCAGGACCGACGCCAAGGCGGAACCCCGCGCCACCGGTGGCCCCGCCATCCTGCCGGCCATCCTGATTGCGCTGGTGCTGTTCTGGCTGATCCGCGGCCCCGCCTCGCTCGATGTCGGCAATATCGGCTGGCTCGATCTCGACGACCGCGCCATGCACACCCTCGGCTGGTTCTTCTACCGCCTCTCGCCCTGGAGCTGGCCGCCCGGCACCAGCCAGTACGGCCTCGAGCTTGGCAACTCCATCGCGCTGGTCGATGGCCTGCCGCTCTTCGCCATCCCGCTCAAGGCGCTATCGCCCTGGCTGCCCGAGACGTTTCAGTTCTGGGGCTGGTGGCACCTCACCAGCTTCGTGCTGCAGGCGGTCTTTGCCGTCCTCATCGCCCATCACCTGGGCCTCAGTCGCGTCCTGCAACTTGCCGCGGCGATCTTCTGCCTCATCCAGCCGGCCTTCCTCGCCCGCATCGACGTGCACATGGCGCTCTCCGGTCACTGGGTGATCCTCGCCGCCATCTACCTCTACGTGCGAAGGTCCGCGCCACCGCTCTGGGCCTGGCCTCTGCTGCTTGCCACTGTCTCCGCCATCCACGGCTACCTGCTGGCAATGGTCTTCGCCGTCTGGTTCGCGGCCTTTGTCCAGCGCCTCTGGCTCAGGTCGGTGCCGCCCCGACGCCTCGCCGCCGAGGCCGCGCTGGCCATCGTCGCCATCATGGCCTCCCTATGGTTTTGCGGCGTCCTCATGGCGGGCTCCTACGAGAGTTTCGGCTTCGGCCGCTGGCGCATGAACCTGCTCGGGCCATTCAACCCCGATTTCTGGTCACTGCTGCTGCCCCACACCTCGCTCGATCCGGATGAGTGGGAGGGCGCGAACTTCCTCGGCCTCGGCATCGGCGCGCTGCTGCTCCTCGCGCTGCTGACCCCGGCGGTAAAGCAGTTCCGCCGGCTGTCCGCACCCAAATGGCTGCCGCTCGCCATCATCGCCCTCGCCATGGCGATCTTCTCGCTC
>Ga0123337_10003771_pt1 | contig 15887 bp, 16 predicted proteins | sample frozenSSSSmetaG_FD_89792 | JGI IMG/M metagenome (GOLD analysis project Ga0123337, IMG submission 89792) | Glacier valley bacterial and archeal communities from Borup Fiord, Nunavut, Canada, to study Microbial Dark Matter (Phase II) -... | ecosystem: Environmental > Aquatic > Freshwater > Ice >... | reverse complement strand
TTCACCGGCTGGTGGGACGTGCCCGTCACACCCGCAGGCGCGCAGGAGGCCCGCGCAGCTGGCCAACTCCTCGCCCAGCGCGTATTCGCGTTCGATATCTGCTTCACCAGCCTGCTCACCCGCGCGATCCAGACGCTCAACATCGTGCTGGGCGAACTCGATACGCAGTGGCTCCCCGTCACCAAGGACTGGCGATTGAACGAGCGCCACTATGGCGGCCTCACCGGCCTCAACAAGGCCGAGACCGCCGCGCTTCACGGCGAGGCGCAGGTGCACGAATGGCGCCGCAGCTTCGATATCCCGCCGCCGCCCGCAGAGCCCGGTGGCGCGTTCGATGTCGCGCAGGATCGCCGTTACGCGGGCATCGCGGTCCCCGCGACCGAATCGCTCAAGGACACCATCGCCCGCGTGCTCCCCTATTGGGAAAGCGCGATCCTGCCCGAACTGCGCGCGGGCAAGCGCGTGCTGATCGCCGCCCACGGCAACAGCCTGCGCGCGCTGGTCAAACACCTGAGCGGTATCGGCGACGCCGATATCGCCAGCCTCGAAATCCCCACCGGCCGCCCGATCGTCTACACGCTCGATGCCGCGCAGCGCGCCACCGGGCGGCGCTATCTGGACGAAACCGGCGCGATGTAAGCCCAAGCGCATGATCTACATCTGGCTCAACCTCCCCGCGATCCTGATCGCCGCCGCCGCAGGCCTCGCGGCGGGCACCGCGTGGCAGCGGCTGCTCGGCCACGCGCCCCGCCCGCGCCTCCTCCCCGGCCATTTCGCCGCCCAGGCATGGCTCGCCGCCATCCTCGCGGGTGCGCTCATCCTTGCGCCCGCGCGCGCCGGGGTGTGGGTCATGACGCTCGGCACCGCGTTCATCATCTGGATCGGCTTCGTCGCGCCGGCCACGCTCGTCACGCTCACCGGGCGCGGCACGGGTCTGCGCACCGCGCTGGGCCAGTGCGGTTATTGGCTGACCGTGATGCTCGTGCAGGCGGCCATGCTGCGCCTCGTGGGCCTCGTCTCCCCGCCGCACGGCTGAAGGCTTGCCGCTGCGCCCGCGGGCCGCTAACCAGCGTCTTTGCGCGAGGACCGCATGGGGCCACCCCCGCTCATCGGCATCATCATGGGCTCCCGCTCGGACTGGGAGACGATGCGCCACACCGCTGCGATCCTGGGCGAACTGGGCGTCCCGCACGAGGCGCGCGTCGTCTCCGCGCACCGCACGCCCGATCGCCTCTATGCCTATGCGGGCGCGGCGGAGGGCAGGGGCCTCAAAGCCATCATCGCGGGCGCGGGCGGCGCAGCGCATCTGCCGGGCATGACGGCGGCGCTCACCGCGCTGCCCGTGCTCGGCGTGCCCGTGCCCACCGGCGGCCTGATGGGCACCGATAGCCTGCTCTCGATCGTGCAGATGCCCGCCGGGGTGCCCGTCGCCACCTTCGCCATCGGCAAGCCCGGTGCCAAGAACGCGGCACTGTTCGCCGCCGCGATGCTGGGCCTCGCCGATTCCGAGCTCGCCGCGCGGCTGGCCGCGTGGCGCGCGGCGCAGACCGAAAGCGTGCCCACCACGCCCGAATGATCGCGCCCGGCTCCACCATCGGCATATTGGGCGGCGGGCAACTCGGCCGCATGCTCGCCATCGCGGCGGCGCGGCTCGGCTACCGCTGCCATATCTACGCGCCACCGGGCGAGCCGGGCGACGGCACGCCTGCCGCCGACGTCGCCGCCGCGAGCACCGAAGCCGCGTGGGACGATACGGCCGCGCTCGATGCGTTCGCGGCTGCGATCGACGTGTGCACCTTCGAGTTCGAAAATGTGCCGCTTGCCACGGTGGCCCGCGTTGCGGCGCGCGTGCCCGTGCGCCCCGGCGCGCGCGCGCTAGAGGTGGCGCAGGACCGGCTCATCGAAAAGCGTTTCGCGCTCGAGCACGGCGGCCGTCCCGCACCGCACCGCGCGGTGGATAGTGTGGCCGATCTGGATGCCGCGCTCGCGGCGCTTGGCACGCCCGCGATCCTCAAAACACGGCGGTTCGGCTATGACGGCAAGGGTCAGGCACGGATCGACCGGCCCAAGGATGCGGCGACCGCGTGGGCAGAAATCGGCGAGCAACCCGCCATCCTCGAAGGTTTCGTGGCGTTCGAGGCCGAATTCTCGATCCTGCTCGCGCGCGGGGCGAACGGCGCGAGCGTGGTCTACGAAGCGCCGCAGAACGAGCATCGCGGCGGCATCCTCCACCGCTCGGTCGTGCCCGCAGGCGCGCTCGTGGCGGCGCAGGCGGTCGAGGCGGCGGCGCTTACCCGGCGGATCGGGGACGCACTGGAGTATGTGGGCCTGCTCGCGGTGGAGTTCTTCGCCTGCGCCGACGGCCCGGTGTTCAACGAAATGGCCCCGCGCGTCCACAATAGCGGCCACTGGACGATCGAGGGCGCGGTCTTCTGCCAGTTCGAAAACCACATCCGCGCGGTCTGCGGCCTGCCGCCGGGCTCGGCGGAATCGCGCGGAGCTGCGTCGATGACGAACCTGATCGGTGAAGAAGTGACGCGATGGCGCGCGATCGCGAGCACGCCAGGCGAGCATCTCCATCTCTATGGCAAGCAATCCGCGCGCGCCGGACGCAAGATGGGCCATGTCACTCGCTGCCGTAACCAAGTCGCGGGACGCGTTCAGGCCTGAGCGCTCGCAGGTCGCTCCTTCAAAAAGGTTCCGGCTATCCGCAGGTTTATTTAAGCGGTGATCGTCCGCATAGCGTCGGCAGGCTTTACACAAAGTGAGATGGTTTTGCTCTGGTTGCGCCAGCCTCCGCCAGTGGCACAGGGCTTACAGCATTGAAACGAGGTAAACCTCGCGTAGCCTACCGAGGAGCAAATAGAATGTTCCGCGAGCCCATCGTTCTCGCCGCCGCACTGGCCTTCTCGGCCGCTGCGCTGCCCGCAGCCGCCACCAGCTACGATCTCTTCACCAGCTTCGATGGTGCGACCAATCCGGTGAACAACTTCACCTTCGGCGTTTTCGACGGCAGCACGTTCACGCCGCACACGTCGAACGCGGGCTGCACCGGTATCATCTCCGACATCGTCTGCCTGAACACGGGCGGGTTGCCCGGCGTGTTCAAGAGCACCAACGGCGCGCACCAGTCCGGCACCGTGATCGTGCCCGGCGATGCGTTGATCTTCCACCCCGGCCCCAACGCGGGCCAAGCGTCGGGCTTCGAGTTCACCGCGCCCACCAGCGGTAACTAAACCTTCTCCGGCACCGCGTTCGTGGCGGACAACAGCCTTTCAGGCGTCAACCTCGGTGTGTTTTCGATCCGTCGCGGCGTCACGACCGATCTCGGCTTCATCGGCGCGCTGTCGGCCAACAGCCCTACGTTCATGCTAAGCTACACCACGTTTCTCGTCGCGGGCCAGAGCTTCGGCGCATATGTCGATATGCGGGCAGCTACAGCAATCGTTCGACGGGTGTGCGCCTGACGGTCACCACGCCCAACGCGGTGCCCGAGCCTGCAGCGATCGCGGTGCTCGGTCTGGGCATGGGCCTCCTCGGCTTCGCGCAGCGCCGCCGGGGCTAAGGGCCAACCTCCTTTCGTCGCGCCAGAGGGGGTGGTCGGGCAACCGGCCACCCCCTCTTCGTTCAGGCGCGCACCGCCGCCACGCCCACATCGTTCCGCCGCAAAGCCTCCAGCGCCGCACCCGCGATCCCGTCCGCGTCCAGCCCCGCTGCCGCATACATCTGCACCGGCCCGTCCTGGTCCTGGAACATGTCGGGCAGCCGCAGCGTGCGCACTTTCAGCCCCGCATCGAGCAAACCCTCATCGCTCAGATACGTCAGCACATGCGCGCCGAAGCCGCCGATCGCGCCTTCCTCCACCGTCAGCAGCAGCTCGTGCGTGGTCGCCAGCCGCCGGATCATCGCCACGTCCAGCGGCTTGGCAAAGCGCATGTCCGCAACCGTGGTCGATAGCCCCTTCGCCGCGAGCTGGTCGGCCGCCGCGAGCGCCTCCTGCAACCGCCCGCCCAGCGAGAGAATCGCCACCGTCTTGCCCTCGCGCACGATCCGGCCCTTGCCGATCTCGAGGCGCACGGGCGGGTTGGGCAGTTCCAGCCCCAGCCCTTCGCCGCGCGGATAGCGGCACGCGATCGGCCCGCTGTCGTGCAGCGCCATCGTGTGGACCATGTTGACGAGTTCGGCCTCGTCCGCCGCCGCCATCACCACCATGTTGGGCAGCGTGGCCAGATAGGTCACGTCGAACGATCCCGCGTGCGTCGCGCCGTCCGCACCCACCAGTCCCGCGCGATCGATCGCGAAGCGCACCGGCAGGTTCTGGATCGCCACGTCGTGGACCACCTGATCGTAGGCGCGCTGGAGGAAGGTGGAGTAAATCGCTGCGAACGGCCGCATCCCCTGCGCTGCGAGCGCAGCCGCAAAGGTCACCGCATGCTGCTCGGCAATACCAACATCGAACATCCGTGTCGGGAAGGCCTTTTCAAACTTGTCCAGCCCCGTGCCGCCCGGCATCGCCGCCGTAATCGCTACGATCGTCTCGTCGCGCGTCGCCTCGGCGATCAGCGCGCCCGCGAACACATTGGTATAGCTCGGCGGCCCCGCCTTGGCCTTCACCTGCGCGCCGGTATTCACATCGAACTTGGCGACCGCATGATATTTGTCCGCCGTCGCCTCGGCCGGCGCATAGCCGTGGCCCTTCTTGGTGACGACATGGACAAGGCACGGCCCCTCGGCCGCATCGCGCACATTTTCGAGCACGGGAAGAAGGTGATCGAGATTATGCCCGTCGATCGGGCCGACATAATGGAAGCCCAGTTCCTCGAAGAGCGTGCCCCCCGTCGCAAGGCCGCGCGCATATTCCTCCGCGCGCTTGGCTGCCTGCGCGAGCTTGCTCGGCAAATGCTTTGCGATCTGCTTGGCCGCATCACGGATGCCGAAATAGCTGCCGCTCGATACCACCCGCGCGAGATAGGCGCTCAAGCCCCCCACCGGCGGCGCGATCGACATGTCGTTATCATTCAGGATCACAACCAGCCGGTTTCCGGCCTCGCGCGCGTTGTTCATCGCCTCATACGCCATACCCGCCGACATCGCGCCATCGCCGATCACTGCGATGCCCTTGCCGGGCTTTCCCGCCAGCTTGTTTGCAATCGCAAAGCCGAGCGCCGCCGAGATGGATGTCGACGAATGCGCCGCGCCGAACGGGTCGTATTCGCTCTCGGAGCGCTTGGTGAATCCGCTCAGCCCGTCTTTCTGGCGGATCGTGCGGATACGGTCCCGCCTGCCCGTAAGGATTTTATGTGGATAGGCCTGGTGGCCGACGTCCCAGATCAGCTTGTCGGTCGGCGTATCGAAGACATAATGCAGCGCGGTCGTCAGCTCGACCACGCCGAGCGACGCTCCGAAGTGGCCGCCCGTCACACTCACCGCTGCAATCAGCTCGGCGCGCAGCTCGTCGGCGACCTGGCGTAGCTGCCCGTGATCAAGGCGGCGGAGATCGGCTGGAAAGGGAACGGTATCGAGGAGAGGCGTATCGGGCTTCACGGTGCTTCCCGGATTGCGGCGCGAAAGAGGTGGTTTACTGCTTGCGCCATGCCTTGTCGATGAACCGCGTTGCGCTGCGGCAACAGCTTGGCACCGCGTTCGCCGGTGGCTCAGCGGTGGCGCGCCCACCGCAGGTTCAGGATGTGCGCGCTCACCAGCAGCGCCGCCCCGCTCGCGGTCAGAACGAACTCGCCCAGATGGCCGTGCTGCGTCAGCCCTGCGCCCATCGATGCAAGGCCGAGCGCGCCCAGCAGCAGCGCTTGCGCGCGGCCGTGAGAACGCCAGCCACGCATCAGCGCGAACAGCGCGAGCGGCATCGCGATCAGCAACCCCCATACATGCACCTGATGCCCCAGCAGATCGCCGAACGGTGCCAGCACCGCGAGCGCGAGCGATCCGGCCAGGCAATGAACCACGCACAGGCCGGACAGCCCGGCGGCACTCCGATCCAGCCAGTTCGATCGCATGTCAAAAACATAGGCGGGCACGAGCGAAGATACAATATCACATGCCGTATCACATCACCGCCGTCCCGCGACGGCGCGCCGCTGGCGACCGTGCGCACACGGGGCCATAGAGCTTTCCATGCCGACGCTGACAATGGTCCGAACCGCTGCCCCTTCCACCGTGGCCGTGCCCGCACGGGCGCGGCCCGGCGCAATCGCCGCGTGGCTGTTCGCGGTGTGCGGCCTGATCGCGCTGATGGTGGGCGTGGGCGGCGTCACGCGGCTGACCGCATCGGGCCTGTCGATCGTCGAGTGGAAGCCGCTCGCGGGCACGTTGCCGCCGCTGTCCGATGCCGCGTGGGCGCGCGAGTTCGCCGCCTATCGCACCAGCCCGCAATATGTGCTCGCCAACCGGGGGATGAGCCTTGTCGCGTTCCAGGGCATCTACTGGTGGGAATATGCGCACCGGTTGCTCGGCCGTGTGATCGGGCTGGCCTTTGCGTTGCCGCTGGCGTGGTTCGCGCTGCGCCGTGCGATCCCGCGCGGTTATGCGCTGCGGCTGGGCGTGCTGCTGCTGCTCGGCGGAATGCAGGGCGGGGTCGGATGGCTGATGGTGGCGAGCGGGCTGACCCCTGGGCGCACCTCGGTCGAGCCCCGGATGCTCGCGGCGCATCTGCTCGCCGCGCTCACCCTGTTTGCAGTGGTGCTGTGGACCGCGCTCGATATGCGCGCGCTCGCCGCCGCCGCCTCGCCCCGCACGGCGTTGCGGCTCGCGCGCTTTCCCGCTGCGGCTCTGCCCGCGAGCCCGCGCGCATGGGCGATCCCGATGTTCGCGCTCCTCGCACTTCAGATCGCGCTCGGCGCGTTCACCGCCGGTCTTCACGGCGGCCATGCGGCGGATACATGGCCGCTGATGGCGGGCGCGCTGCTTCCCCCGCTCGCGCACGCGCGCTGGTGGGACGATCCGTGGACGGTGGTCTTCGTCCACCGCGCGCTCGCCTGGGGAGTGGCCGCCGCCGCGCTCGCGGTCGCGTGGGGCTGCGCGCGCGCCGGAGCCGGCTGGCGCGCATGGTTGGTGGCGGGCGCGGTGGCGGCGCAGTTCGCGCTCGGCGTGGCGACGGTGGTATGGCACGTGCCGATCGCGCTCGCGGCGGCGCACCAGCTCGGCGCGGTGATGCTGCTGGGGGCGCTGGTGGGGCTGGCGCACTGGTCCACGCGATAGCGCTCATCCTCTCCCGATCGCCGGTTGCATTGTAGGACGAGGGCGAAGAGACGATCGTCGCCATATGCGAAAGCCGCCCTTCAACCGCAGTCCATCCTGCGACATCGCCCGTCTCGCGCGTCCGGAAGTGGTGGCGCCCGATCGCATTCCTGCCCCTGTTTTGTGAACTTCATGAACTTCGCTCCCCGCCCCCCCCCGCTCGCCGCCCCGCGCTCACCCCCGCAGCTTGACGTCGCCGCCCCAAATCGGCATACGCCCCGCTTTCCCGCCCGCCACCGGCTTGGGCGGCCCTTGCCGTTGGACACCGGACCCATGTTGCTGACCCACACCACTAAGGCGGCCAAGCCCGCCGAGGTGCAGAAGAAATGGCTTTTGATCGATGCCGATGGCCTCATCGTCGGGCGTCTCGCCAGCCTGATCGCCGATCGCCTGCGCGGCAAGCACAAGACGAGCTTCAGCCCGCATGTCGATTGCGGCGATAACATCGTCGTCATCAACGCGGCCAAGGTGAAGTTCACCGGCAACAAGCTCACCCAGCACATGTATTACAAGCACACTGGCTTCCCCGGCGGCATCAAGGAAGTGCGCGCGGATGCGGTGCTCAATGGCCGCCATCCCGAGCGTGTGCTGGTCAAGGCCGTGGAGCGCATGGTCCCGCGCGGGCCGCTGGGGCGCAAGCAGATGAGCAATCTGCGCGTGTTCCGCGGCACCGATCACGATCACGCCAGCCAGAACCCCGAGCGGCTCGATATCGCCGCGATGAACCCCAAGAACAGCGTGAGGGCATAGTGGCCGAAATCGAAGATACGCGTCAGAGCCTCGCCGATCTTGGCAGCATCGCGGCGGACGCGGGTGTGACCACCGGTGCACTCGCCAACGCAGCCGCCGCCGAGCCGCGCGTGCTCAGGCAGAAGATCGTCGACGCGCAGGGGCGCAGCTACGCGACGGGCAAGCGCAAGAATGCGATCGCACGCGTGTGGGTGAAGCCCGGCACGGGCAAGATTACCGTCAACGGCCGCGACCAGGCGGTCTATTTCGCGCGGCCCACGCTGCGCCTCGTGATCAACCAGGTGTTCGGCATTGCCGAGCGCGACGGCCAGTATGACGTGATCGCTTCGGTCAAGGGCGGCGGTCTCTCCGGCCAGGCGGGCGCGGTGCGCCATGGTCTGGCGCAGGCGCTTACCCGTCAGGAACCTGCACTGCGCTCCGCGGTGAAACACGCCGGCTTCCTCACGCGCGATCCGCGCGTGGTGGAGCGCAAGAAATACGGCCGCGCGAAAGCCCGTCGCAGCTTCCAGTTCTCGAAGCGCTAGCGACTGCCCTACAGCCGCCCGGCACCGGCCGGGCGGTGCCTGCGCGAGCGTAGGCCGGATCGGTTAAAGCAGCTCCAAAATCGCGTCGCCCATCGCCGCAGTGCCCAGAATGCCCCCCAAGTCGGGGGTCCGCGCCCCTTCGGACAGCGCACGGGCGACCGCCTGCTCAACCCGCGCCGCCAGATCGGCCCGCCCCAAACTGTGGCGCAGCGCCATCGCAAGGCTGAGCACCATGCCGATCGGGTTCGCCACTCCCTTGCCCGCGATATCCGGCGCGGAGCCATGGATCGGCTCATACAACCCCGGCGCACCATCGGCCCCCAGCGCCGCCGAGGGCAGCAGCCCGAGCGAGCCGGTCAGCATCGCCGCCTCGTCCGAGAGCAGATCGCCAAACAAATTGTCGGTCAGGATCGTATCGAACTGTAGCGGCGCACGCACAAGCTCCATCGCGCACGCGTCCGCCAGCATGTGGGTCAGCGTCACATCGGTATACTGCGCCGCGTGAAGCGCCGTCACCTCCTGCCGCCACAGCAGCCCCGATTCCATCACATTCGATTTCTCGACCGAACACATCGTGCCACGCCGCCCCCGCGCCAGCCGGAACGCGACATGCGCTACGCGCTGGATTTCGGCGGTGGTATACACCTGCGTATTTACGCCCCGCCGCGAGCCGTCCGCCAGCACCTCGATCCCGCGCGGCTCGCCGAAATAGACGCCCCCGGTCAACTCGCGCACGAACAGGATGTCCAGCCCGCGCACCAACTCGGGCTTGAGGCTTGACGCATCGATCAGCGCATCGAAGGTGCGCGCGGGCCGCAAGTTGGCGAACAGGCCGAGGTCCTTGCGCAGCCGCAGCAAGCCATGTTCGGGCCGGTTGCCGAACGGCTCCCCCGCCCATTTCGGCCCGCCCGCCGCACCGAACAGGATCGCGTCCGACGACTTTGCCCGCGCGAGTGTTGCGTCGGTCAGCGGCACGCCGTGCACATCGATCGAGGCACCGCCGACGAGGCCGCGTTCCACCGCCGCCTCGGGCGCGAGCGCCCGCAACACGCGCGCGGCTTGTTCGCAAACCTCGGGTCCGATCCCGTCGCCGGGGAGGAGCAGGATGTTCATGACAGCGCCACCCACGGCTGTTCGCGCGCGATCCGCGCCTCATGCGCCGCGATGGCGGGCGCGGCCGCCAGCGTCAATGCGATCTCGTCCGCGCCGCTCAACAGGCATTCGCGGCGGAACGGGTCCATCGGGAACGCAAAACGATCCTGAAACGGGGTTGTGACCACCTGATTGTCGAGATCGACCTTGATCGACACCTCGGGTGCGATCGCGATAAGCCGATCGATCTGCGCCTGCGGCAATTCTATCAGCAAAAGGCCGTTCTTGAACGCATTGCCCGCGAAGATGTCGGCGAAGCCGGGCGCGATCACCACGCGGATACCCATATCGGCGAGAGCCCAAGGCGCGTGCTCGCGGCTCGATCCGCAGCCGAAGTTGTCGCCTGCGATCAGGATCGGTGCGCCAACGTTTCGGGGCTGGTCGAAGATGTTGTCCGGGTTTTCGCGGATAGTCGCAAACGCGTGTTGGCCCAGCCCGGTGCGGGTAACCGTTTTCAGGAAGCGCGCGGGGATGATGACATCGGTATCCACATTCGCCTGCCCGAACGGGATCGCAGTGCCGTGGACCATCGTGAACGGGGTCACGCGGCCACCAATTGGCGAACATCGGTCAGCCGCCCGGTCACTGCCGCCGCAGCCGCCATCGCCGGCGACATTAGATGCGTGCGCGCGCCCGGACCCTGGCGGCCGACGAAATTGCGGTTCGAGGTCGACGCGCAGCGCTCGCCCGGCGGCACCTTATCCGGGTTCATGCCCAGACACGCCGAGCAGCCGGGTTCGCGCCACTCGAACCCCGCCGCGATGAAAATACGGTCCAGCCCTTCGGCCTCGGCTTGTCGCCGGACCGCGCCCGAGCCGGGCACCGCGAGCGCCTGCGCGATGCCCGGCGCGATGCGACGGCCGCGCAGCACGGCGGCGGCGGCGCGCAGATCCTCGATGCGGCTGTTGGTGCAACTGCCCAGAAAGATATGCTGGACCGCCACATTTTCGAGCCGCTCGCCCGGGCGCAAACCCATATAGGCGAGGCTGGCTTCGACCGCCGCGCGCTTGGCGGGATCGGCGTAGCTGTCGGGGGAGGGGACGTGGCCCGTGATCGCGGCGACATCCTCGGGGCTGGTGCCCCACGTGACGAGCGGGGCGATCGCACCCGCATCGATGATCGCGGTCGCGTCGTAGGCCGCGCCGGGATCGGTGGGCAGGGTGCGCCAATAGGTTTCCGCCAGCGCCCAATCGTCTCCGGCGGGCGCATGGCGGCGGCCGCGCAGATAAGCGTAGGTCGCGTCGTCCGGCGCAATCATCCCTGCGCGCGCGCCCGCCTCGATCGCCATGTTGGCGATCGTCATGCGGCCCTCGATGCTGAGGCTGCGGATCGCCTCGCCCGTATACTCGATCACATGCCCCGTGCCGCCACCAGTGCCAAGCTGGCCGCAGATTGCCAGCGCGATATCTTTAGCACCCACACCAAAGCCGCTCGCGCCCTCGATCCGGACCTCCATCGTGCGCGCGGGCCGCAACCACAGCGTCTGAGTGGCGAGCACATGTTCCACCTCGGACGTGCCGATGCCGAACGCCAGCGCGCCGAGCGCGCCGTGCGTGGCGGTGTGGCTGTCTCCGCACACGATCGTCAGGCCGGGCAGGGTGAGGCCCAGTTCGGGGCCGATCACATGCACGATCCCTTGATCGGGGTGACCGCGCCCCATGAGCCGCACCCCGAAATCGCGGGCATTGGTATCGAGCGCCGCGAGCTGTGCCGCGCTTTCGGCATCAGGCGCACCGGGCGTGGTGGGCACGTTGTGATCCGCGGTGGCGATGGTGAGATCGGGGCGATGGACCCCGCGGCCCGCGAGCCGCAGCCCGGCGAACGCCTGCGGGCTGGTGACTTCGTGGACGAGGTGACGATCGATCCAGGTCAGGCACTGGCCGTCCTCGCGCTGCTCGATCACGTGCGCGTCCCAGACTTTCTGGTAAAGGGTGCGGGGCGCGGTCATTTCTGGCGCCCGGTTGTGGCCGCGTGAATCGTGGTCAGGTTCGCGGATACATGCGGTGCATCCACCGCGCTGCGCCCCCGCTTGACCGTAAGCCGGTTCAACGCGTGAATATAGGCGCGCGCGGTCGCCACCAGCGTATCCACGTCCGCGCCGCGACCCGTTACCGTACGTCCGGCCTCGCTCAGCTTGACCGAGACGCTCGCCTGGGCGTCGGTGCCTTCGGTCACTGCGTGCACGTCGAACCGTTCGAGCTCGACCTCGCCGTGCGGCACGAGCGCGCGGATCGCTTTGAACAGCGCGTCCACCGGTCCGTTGCCGTGCTGCACGGTCGTCGCCTCAACGCCGTCCACGCTCAAGCGTAGGATCGCGCGCTGCGGCCCGCGCGTGCCGCTCAGGATCTCTAGGTCGAGAAGGCGCACCCGCTCGTCGCCATGGCCGATCTCCTCGTCCACCAGCGCGATAATATCCTCATCGAACACATGCTTCTTCGCGTCCGCCAAAGCCTTGAAGCGCACGAACGCGTCCTGGAATGCGTTGTCGCCCAGAGCGTAGCCGAGCGCACCGAGCTTGTCCCTGAATGCCGCGCGGCCCGAATGCTTGCCGAGCACGAGGCTGGATTTGATCAACCCCACGCTCTCGGGCGTCATGATTTCGTAGGTGCCGGAGTCTTTGAGCATTCCGTCCTGGTGGATGCCGCTTTCGTGCGCAAAGGCATTGGCCCCGACGATCGCCTTGTTGGGCTGCACCTGGAAGCCGGTGATCGCCGAGACCAGCCGCGACGCGCGCGTGATCTCGCTGGTGACGATGCGGGTGGTAAACGGCATCGCGTCGTGGCGCACGCGCAGGGCCATTGCGATCTCCTCGATCGCGGCATTGCCGGCCCGCTCGCCGATGCCGTTGATCGTGGCCTCCACCTGTCGCGCGCCCGCCATGACTGCTGCGAGTGTGTTGGCGACCGCGAGGCCCAGATCGTTGTGGCAGTGGGTTGAAAACACCGCCTTATTGCTATCGGGCACGCGCGCGATCACGTCGCGGAACATCGCCCCGTAGGTTTCGGGCGTTGCGTAGCCGACAGTATCGGGCAGGTTGATCGTCGTCGCCCCCGCACGGATCGCGATCTCTACCGCGCGGCAGAGGAAATCGGGATCGGTGCGAGTCGCGTCCTCGGCGGACCACTCCACGTCCTCGCACTTGGTGCGCGCGTGCGTGACCGACGCGCGCACCGCATCGAGCACGGCTTCGGGCGTCATCTTCAGCTTGACACGCATGTGCAGCGGCGAGGTGCTGATGAAGGTGTGGATGCGCGGGAACCGTGCGCCACGCACAGCTTCCCATGCGCGGTTGATATCCCCGATCGCCGCGCGCGCCAGACTGGCGACGGTTGCCGTCTGCACGGCGGCAGCCACCGCTTGAATCGCAGCGAAATCGCCCTGCGAGGCGATCGCGAACCCTGCCTCGATGATGTCCACTCCCATCGCTTCGAGCTGGGCGGCGATGCGCAATTTCTCGTCGAGGTTCATCGAGCAGCCCGGCGATTGTTCGCCGTCGCGCAATGTGGTGTCGAAAATACGGATGATGTCGGTCATAGCCAATGTCCCTCGGGCTTCGTGCAATCGGCCCTTAAGCGAGGGGAGTGTCCCGAACCCCGGAACACGGTCATGCCGCCCGCGCCTAAGGGCGCGTAAGTCGAAGCCAGAGTGCGCGGCGAAGCATGCACGCGCACCCTTGCGTCCGCGCGAAGACTTGTCCAGCAACAATTTGCTCCACACCGGACGCAGTTCGTTTCATCAGGGTAAAACGTTGACGCGCCGCAGCATGGCGCGTTAGCGTCGGGCATCTGGAAAATTGGATCATGGCCGAAAATCTTCTGCGCTTCACCTCGATCGATCAGCAGCAGCCGCCCAAGCGGCCTGCGGCGGAGCGCCGCCAAGATTTCGGCGAAATCGGCCAGCATTGGGTGCTCGCAAAGGCCGAGGAGCAATCGAGCCGCTGTTCTCAGTGCGGGGTACCCTTCTGCCAGGTCCATTGCCCGCTCGGCAATCACATCCCCGACTGGCTGCGGCTGACCGCCGAGGGCCGGATGGAAGAGGCGTACGAGATGGCGGCCTCCACCTCCACCATGCCCGAAATCTGCGGCCGCATCTGCCCACAGGACCGCTTGTGCGAGGGCAATTGCGTGATCGAGGGATCGGGCCACGGCTCGGTCACCATCGGCGCGGTCGAAAAGCATATCGGCGATACTGCGTTCGAAATGGGCTGGGTGCCGCCGCTGGTGCCGGTGGCGGACCGCTCGGCGCAATCGGTCGGCATTGTCGGCGCGGGGCCCGCCGGGCTGACCGCAGCCGAATACCTGCGGGGGCAGGGGTATGACGTGCATGTCTACGACCGCCACGATCGTCCGGGCGGGCTGCTTGTGTACGGCATCCCGGGCTTCAAGCTCGAAAAGCCCGTTGTGGCGCGCCGCACCGACCGGATCGCGGAGGGGGGTGTGCATTTCCATCTGGGCGTCGAAATCGGCCGCGATATGAGCACCCACGAACTGCGCCGCCGCCACGACGCGCTGTTCCTCGCGCCCGGCGTCTATGCGGCCAAGGCGCTCGACTTCGAGACACGGCTTGGTGGCGTGGTCCCCGCGCTCGATTATCTGATCGCGGCCACCCGCAAGGGCTTCGGTGAACCCGTGCTCGCGTTCGACAATGGCGCGCTGAACGCGCACGCCAAGAACGTAGTCGTGATCGGCGGCGGCGATACCGCGATGGATTGCTTGCGTACCGCCGTGCGCCAGGGCGCGGCATCGGTGACGTGCCTTTACCGGCGGGACCGCGCGAACATGCCCGGCTCCGCGCGCGAAGTGGGCCATGCCGAGGAGGAGGGCGTGCGCTTCGAGTGGCTCGCGGCGCCCGTCTCGTTCGAGGGCAGCGCGAGCGTGACCGGCGTGGTCGCGCGCCGGATGCGGCTCGGCTCGAACGACGCGAGCGGGCGGCGCGGTGCGAGCGCGGTTGCCGGATCGGAGTTCCACGTGCCCGCGACGCTGGTGATCCAGTCGTTGGGCTTCGACGCCGAGGACATCCGCGCCGACTGGGGGCTCGATGAACTGGAGACCACCCGCTGGGGCACGATCCGCACCGATCACCCCACACTGATGACCTCGATCCCCGGCGTGTTCGCGGGCGGGGACATCGTGCGCGGCGCATCGCTGGTGGTGTGGGCGGTGCGCGACGGGCGCGAGGCGGCGAGGGCGATGCACGGCTATCTGCGCGAACGGGTGGGCATGGGCGTAACGGCGCGCGCCGAACCCGTTCCGGCCTGAGAACACTCGGCAAATGCGTGCACCAGTGTTGATCCTGGCCTGCCTTCTGGCTCCGCTCGCGTCGGCTCAGGCGAGCGTGCCGGATACCGTGAGCACTCCCGCCACCTCGCCGGACCGTTCGGCCCCACCGGTCACGGTTACAAGTGCCGCGCCCGTCCCGCCGCCCCGCTTCACCCCCGCTTTGCCGGACTGGCCCGAGCGGCACCGCATTGCACTCGAACTGGCGCGCGCTGTCCGGCCTTCCGAAGCGATCCGCGCCGAACTGAGCCACCTGACCGTCGATACCCTCGCGCAAAAATTCTTGGAAAACCCGGGCTGGGCGACAGCCGAGCGCGCACATCCGGGACTGGTCGCTTTTTTGGCCGCGGGGATGGTCGGACCGATGCGCTCGGAAGCCGAAGCGCGGATACCCGCGCTTCGGGAAGCAGTGGCAACATTATGTGCGGGAGAATTGGATACCGATCAGATGCGCGCGCTGATTGCATTCTGGTCCTCGCCTACGGGGGTGCGATTTCGGCATGCTGTCGAGACTGACTCCGATTATGCGGAGATATACCGCAGGATGGCGACCGACGGCTCCGGTGTCACGCCAGCGCTATTGAAGGAGGGATTAGCCAAAGCCCTTCCGTCAATCGTTACCTCATTGGATGCCGACGATAAGTCGAGCTTGGCGCAATTTTTGTCATCACCCGCTGCGCGCGCGCAACGCATGCTGGCACCGCGACTGCAAAGGCTGATCGCCGATTGGGGAAATGCACATACTCCTGGAGAGGCCGCGAAAATATCGGCGATCGCCCGGCAGCGCGCGGTCGAGTTTATTGCGCGTGAAAAGCATCCTGCCCCTCTCCCGGCCTTGCGCTAAACCGTGCGCCTCACCCCCGAAGAAGTCGCCGCCATCAAGGCCGCTGCCACCGAGGCGTTCGGGCCGGATGCTGTCGTCCGCCTGTTCGGC
>Ga0123337_10003770_pt1 | contig 15888 bp, 12 predicted proteins | sample frozenSSSSmetaG_FD_89792 | JGI IMG/M metagenome (GOLD analysis project Ga0123337, IMG submission 89792) | Glacier valley bacterial and archeal communities from Borup Fiord, Nunavut, Canada, to study Microbial Dark Matter (Phase II) -... | ecosystem: Environmental > Aquatic > Freshwater > Ice >... | reverse complement strand
TATGGGCCCATTGCCTGAAACGGTGGCAGGTGAAATGGTGAGCCAGGCAGCACCGCTGGTAGCCGTCCAGGGGCAACCGGCGGCAACGGTGGCGGTGTAGGAACCGGTTCCGGCACGGGGCGTAGCGGTCAGGTTGCCTCCGATGCCGGAATAATCGCAAACCGCGGCGGTGAAATCGGCGGTGGTGGTAGCGGAAACGGAACGGCTGGAGGGCGAAAAGGCATAGCCGGGAAGGCTGGGGGTGAGCAGGTAAGTACCGGTGGCAACCGGGTTAAAGACATAAGCACCGGCGGCATCGGTTGTGGCGACAGGACCACCGCTGAGGGACACCGTCACACCCGGAAGCGCGACCGCGCTCCTGGTGACGTGCCCGGAGACGTTGATCCCGTTTGACGGGTCAATTATGGTGACTGTGTAGTTGAACGTAGTATCGACACCCGAAATCAAAACGTGAGACACGGTGACTGCGATGGCAGTATCGGCAGCGGGAACGGGCCAGCGGGTGGTCCTGCTCACATCCAGATTGTCGGGTACCCAAATAACGGTGTTCTCGCCAAAGCCGGGAAGAGGGGATTCCATACGCACGGCGACTGCACCGCCGCTGCGCTGCATGGTCACCACCGTATTTGTGAAATCGGCGTTTGGGTATGTGAAGGACCAGCGGCCGGGCACCGCTTCATAGGGAACGTAGCCATTGGGGGGCCAGGCGACGAAGAAATCGCGGGTAGCGGGCCGGGCATCCCGGAAATGCGAATCAAACACCCAGAGGGCATTGGCGAACCCTTGCGGATAGGGCGGCTGAACGTCACCGGTGCCCATATTCTGAGTTTGGGGGTAAAGCAGCCAGCGCCGGTGTCCCGCTTCAGGATTGTTCGCACCGGCATCCTGCATGTATTGCGCAATGCATCCGGGATCATTCAAATACGGGATATTCAGACAGAGGTTGGATTGGGAAGCGGCATCCGCGCCCGCGGCGGTGAAATAGGTCCAGGTGGAAGGCGGGTTGTGATTCAGCTGAGCGTTGGCACTCATCATCAGGGCAGCTTGCTGATCGCCACTGTTGAAATTCGCAAGGAAGCTGATGGGCGTCGGGACGCCTGCCATTTGCCGGAACCAGTTCACACGGAGCAAGACAGCATCTTTGTAGGCTTGTGTGGTGGCTCCGGCGTCACCGGAATTTACGTTACCGACCCACCCGGTGGGCACGGATGACGAGGGAACGAACGTATTCAAATAGGAGCTTACTACCGCGGAACGAACGGAAGTATCGATCCAGGTAGGGGTGACGGCCAAGCGGATGGGGGAACCTGGCGCGGGAGCAGGGCCGGGAGTGGGCTTGTAAGTTGGGGGCCGCCCGATCTGAACCGGCTGTTGCGCATCCAACAGTTCTGCCCCAAAGCAAATGAAAAAGCCGAAGACTAGAGAGGCGAAGCGCACGTATCTGCTATCAGAGTGTGCGCCGCGGAGCCATGCTCTCAGTGAGTACGATGAATTGTGGAGACACTGGCAGTTTTTGAACGCTGGCATGCAGGCGAGATACCTCCCATCGCCAAACTGATCGGCTTCCGGCTGGTGAGGTTTGAGCCGGGTGAAGTGCTTTTTGAACTGAATGCAGGCCCGGAACACGCGAACCCCATGGGCACATTGCACGGGGGGATTCTTTGCGACCTGGGCGATGCCGCCATGGGGACGGCAACTGCCACCACTTTAAAAGATGGCGAAACGTTCACCACTTTGGAGCTGAAGATCAATTTCCTGAAGCCGGTTTGGATAGCAAAGCTATCGGCGGTGGGCCGTGTGGTGCGGCGCGGGCGCACAATTGTGCTGAACGAATGCGAGATCACCGATGAACGGGGCAGCCTGGTGGCGAAGCTTTCGGGCAGTTGCATGATTCTGCGCGGCGCCGATGCAGTGGGGCGATAATCGTAATCTGTGACTGCCCAGCAAATTCTCTCTTTTATTACCGATATCGGCGTGGTACCGGTGGTGCGGACCAGCAGTGCCGATACTGCAATTCAGGCCATCGAGGCGATCTACCGGGGAGGTATCCGTTCGGCTGAGATCACGATGACCGTACCTGGCGCGCTGAAGGCCCTGGAGAAAGTGGCGGACCAGTTCGGCGACAAGATTATGCTGGGCGCGGGGACCGTGCTGGACCCGGAAACGGCGCGGAGCTGCATGCTGGCTGGAGCGCAATTTTTTGTTACGCCCAACCTGCGGCTTTCGACGATCACGATGTGCAAGCGGTATTCGAAGGTGATCTGTGTCGGCGCGTTGACCCCGACCGAAGTGGTGACCGCCTGGGAAGCCGGTGCGGATGTGATTAAGATTTTCCCGGCCGACGCGGTTGGGGGGCCGAAGTACATCAAGGCGCTGAAAGCGCCGCTGCCGCATGTGCAGATGATTCCGACGGGCGGCGTTTCGATTGAGAGCACACCTGAGTTTTTGCGGGCCGGGGCGGCGGCGGTTGCGGCGGGCGGCGAACTGGTGAATGCCAAGCTAATTGCGGATGGCAACTATGCGGAAATTGAGAACCGCGCCAAACAGTTTCTGGAGGCGGTGAAGAAGGGCCGTAGCTAGCGCGCCATCAGTTGCTGGTAAACCCGCCAGACCGGTTCCGCGCTTTGGTCCCAGGTGTAACGGGCGGTGGCTTCGCGGTGCGCGTTCGTTCCCAGCTTGCGACGCAGTTCAGGGCTGTTCGCAAGCCGGGCGATGGATTGCGCGATCGCTTCAGGCGAGCGCACCGGCACCAGCAGACCCGTATCGTTGTTTGCGATTACGTCATGCATGCCGGCGGTATCGGTGGTGATAATTGGCAGGCCGCTGTACATGGCTTCCATCAGAGTGAGCGGCGTTCCTTCGAAGACGCTGGGAAGCAGGAAGGCGTCGGCGCCTGCCATGGCGGCGGCAGCTTCACGGTCGGAGTGGGCCTCTATTACGGTGACGCGGTGGCGGACGGCTTCGGGAAAATCGGCGCGGATTTTGACTGCGTCGGCTCCCGCGCCCAGGGTGGCGAATTCGAGGCCGGGAGCGGATTGGGCAAAGGCAGAGGCTGCATCCTGATTCCCTTTGCGGGCTAGCCAGGTGCCGGCGAACAGGATGCGGCGAAAGCGGGTGTAATCGCGGTTTGCTGCGCCTTCGGCGTAAACCGGGGAAGCTGCGGGGAAGATCCTTGTGATTCTGCTGGGCCTTACTTTGAAACGGTTGGTGAGGAACGCGCGGTCCTGGTGATTCAGGCAAAAGACATGGTCGGCTTGCGTGAGGGCGAGCCGGGATTGCCAAAGGGAGGTGAGCGGGTACAGGATTCGGGTGCGTCTTGAAGGTCCGCCCCGGTCTTGTTTTTTGTCTTCAAGGGAAATTTCCCAACCGCGTTGTTCCACGCCGTGGGAGGTAATGGTCACTTTGGCCCGGCCCTTCAGCAGGGAAATGAGAGCGCCGGAGGGTTCGTGGACGTTCACAATGTCGAACTTCCCTTCCCTTGCCCGTTGGGCGACCAGGTAAGGATAAGTGAAGCGCTGCCATGGATTGCGGTATTTCGGGGGCACTTGTTCGCTGCAGAAATATTCGATTTGTGCGCCGCGGGATTCGATGCGGTCGTGGATTTCGCCCATGATGCGGCTCATCCCGCCCGTGCGGGCTTGCGGGACGTTGTGGGCGATCAGGATGCGCATGCGTTTTCTAGAATTGGCAGGAGAACGGCCATGTGCCGGGCCAAGGTGAAATTTTTGGCAGCATTGTGCATGTTTGTGCGTCCTTGTGCAATGGATGCACAACGCACAACTGCAGCGGCGAAGGCTTCGGGCGTGGGCGGGGCGGCTAACGTTCCGTTCACGCCATCGGTAAGCCAATCCGGAATGCCGCCCACTGCGAAGGCTGCTACCGGAAGGCCAAGTTCCAGACCGGCTAAACCGAAGGGCTCAGGCCAGATGCTGGGCATTGCGAAGAGATGGTGGCTGCGGGCCAGTGCCTGGAGTTGCTCCTGGGTGACCCATCCGGGGAACGCCGCTTCCGGGCACAGACGTTGCACTTCGGCGCGTTCGGGACCGTCGCCTGCGAAGGTAACCGTTACGGGAACCCCGATTTGTCGACGGATCAGGGGAATCGCGGCAGCCAGAATCGCGGGTCCTTTGATTTTTGTCATGCGACCGGCAAAGAGAATGCGAAACGAACCGTCATTTGCCGGCGGTAGGGGCTCGGGTTTCTGCGAAACGAACAGGGGTGCGCGGATTACCTGGCGCATTCCATGCTTGCGGTACTCCGCCTCCATGTGGCGGGAAGCGGTTACGACAACTTGCGCACGGGTGACGGCTTGCAGCCTGCCGGATTGAATCCGGTAATCGCGAATGGCGATTAACGGATTCCACCCACCGCAATTTCTCGGCAAGTACTCAAGCAGGCACGCCGGACCGAAGCGCCGGGGACAGGCGGCCGGCTGCGGCAGCTTTCTGGTTTTCTCGCCGGAAATGCAGGTGCCGTGATAGTTGTGTGCGAAATGGACTACCGGGCCTAGGTCCGCCAAGCCATATTCCCGGCCGGGGGACTGCAAGCCATGATTGAAGATAACGTTTTTCCGAAACGAAGCCAATTCCGCCCAGTCGCGGGTGTGGCGCGAGGCTTGGATAACCGGACCCTGGTCAGCTTCGGCTTCATGGAACAGCAACACTTCGTGTCCGCTTGCTTCCAGTTCAGGGATTATTCCGTTGAGATAGCTTTCCGTTCCCCCGACAAGTTTACGGTGATGATTGGTAACCGCGATTCTCACCTTTGCGCGCCCATCAACTTGTTGATTGTATTTTCTAAGGCAAACTTTTCATTGTAGAGCGTTAATGCGTTATGCCGAAGCTGCTGCTGGCGATGCGGCTCAGCTTGTAAACGCGCCAGTTGAAGAGTGATGCCAGGCGCGTCTGACCCCAGTTCAACCGCACCCGATGCCCGCCAGACTGGTTCCGTAAATTTCCCGGTATTCGTCACAATCGCCATGCCGTGCGCAAGCGAAGCCATGACGGTGCCACGCCGGCTGGAAACGCCGTCAGGATAAATGTGAAAGATGATGTCGCAAGATTGAATTGCCTGGGAGAGCGCTGCCGGCGAGAGTTCCCCGGCTGCTGTCGCATTTTTATGAATCACGCGATCCGCACCCCGACCCAACAGGAAGACCGGCGCATCCAGCTTGTCAAGCACCTGATTCAGCATCTTCGTGCTGTGCTCATCATACTGCCCGAAGTAACCGAACGGATGGATTCTGGCCGTGTAAGTTGTTGAAACGGGGATGTTACTGGGAACTGGGAGCCATGTGAACGGAATTTTCCGGCCCAGCGCATACGGGCGCATCCGTGCTTCCCACGCGGGAATGGAAATCCAGACGTGTTCGGCGCGGCGCAGAAGAATCACGGTCATCAGCCGGTGCACTGCCGCAACTGCGTCGTGCCGCATGCCTGCTTCGCCGAAGCCGAATCCGGGTTCATGGACCATGATCTCGAGCGGTTCCGGGCGTGCGGAAAGCCACCGGCAAAAATTCACGTTCATGGAGCGATAGCCGTAGCTGTGCGGCACCCATTGCAGCAAAAGACGGCGGGGCGATGCGCAGCGATCCAGTTCCAGGCCCATATTTTTCAGCTCTCGGGGAGTGAACTTACCGAACTCACGGCACCAGACACGAACCGGTTGACCCGCCGCTTCGAGAGCAGAAGCAAGTTGCGCGGTGTAATCGCTGACGCCGCCGGGCTGGGGCGGATATTCTCCGGTGATGATGTGCCAAGTGGTCAGATTGGTTCCAGCCAGACCTGGCCGTGCTGATTCAGAGGATCGCGCTGGCCGCTGAGCGGGACGGGTTGGAGCCGCAATTCCCGCAGAAGCAGTTCGGTATTCTCGCGCGTGGTGTTCGCCGATGCCCAGACATTCGGATGCATCTCGACGACAATGATGGGCCGTTGCAAAAGAATGGTGGCGCGGGCACCCCGGAGCGCTTCAATTTCGAAACCTTCGATATCGATTAATAGAACATCCGGAGGCGCGTTTCCGGCCGCGCAGAAAGCGTCGATGGTGGTGACCGTGACGCGCTCCTGGCGTGCGGTTTCCGCCAGTGAATTATTCGGCTCCGCCAAACGGCTCATGCCGCTGGCACCTTCCGCATACAGGGTTTGCTCGCCAGGTTCGGCGGCTACGGCGGCGGCAACAACCTGAACCCTTCCGGTGAGCCCGTTCCACTCAATATGACGGTTCAGCACTTCCCGGGCGCCCAAATTCGGTTCGAAAGCAACAATTTTGCCGGAGGGCGCGCTCCAGTGGGCGAGTTGCAAAACATACGCCCCCACGTTGGCGCCGATATCGAAGCTTGTCATGCCGGGGCGAACGCGTTTGGCGAGGAAAGCGGCGGTCTCCGGTTCGTAGTTCTGACCGAAGCGGGGACGTTCTTTGGGGTCGATGCGATATGAGACACCATTGACCGTCCAGGGGATTCCATTGCCGCCGTGCAAAGAGCCAAGCAGCGATTCATACGCGGGACGGAGTGTGCGGATCAACGCTGAGTTGCGGCCCAGCAAAGACGATACACGGCGAGCCGCGGCTTCAACGATCAGCATAGATTTGTAAGCACCTTTCTACTACAACGGGCCAGGTGAAGTGATTGAGAACACGCTGGCGGGAGGCCGCGCCCATCTCGCGCGCCCGGGCAGGATGGTCGCGCAGGTAAATCAGCTTGTCGCGGAGCGCCGCCGGGTTATTGGGCGGGACCACGAAGCCGGTTATGCCGTCGTCCACAATTTCCGGCATGCTGGCTACATCGGTACAGATGGCCGGAGTGCCGCAAGCCATTCCCTCCAGCAGAGTCTGGCCGAGGAGTTCCGGGATCAGCGTGCGGTCCCCGTACATGGTGCGGTAGACGCTGGGAAGCACGACGCACAGCGCGGACCGGTAGGCCTCAACCAGTTGTGCGTCATTCGAATCATGATGGAAAACCACGTTCTTCCCTTGGGCTAGCCGCTGAATTTCGCGGAAGAATTCCGGGTGGTATGGCTGGCCTACGATATCGAGCCGCATTCCGTCAGGGAGCGATTCCACCAGATCGTTGACCCCCTTGTGGGGAAGGATGCGGCCTACGAACAGAACATTTCCGGTGCGGGGAATGGCCGTATCGGGAGAAAATCGGGCGGTGTCGACTCCGCCCATGATGACGTGGGCCCGTTTGTTTTCAGCCTGCTTCGAAACAGTGCGGCTATAGCTGCTAATGTGCAGATGGCCGTGGAACCAGTTTTCCGTCGAAATGTAACGGGAGATGTCCCAACCGCCGCCGCCCAAATCGCTTACGAAGACTTTCTTGCCCGTGATGCGGGCGAAAGCCGCAGCCAGGCTGGACATTACTATGTGCCGTTGGTGGCAGTGGATAACGTCGGCATTGCGCAGTGCAAGAAGCGCACGTGCGGAGAACGGATTCGAGGGCAGGCCGCGGACATGGACGGGGTTGCCGAAAATTTGGATGTTCAGGTTGCCCATCGTCTCCGTGCGGTCGGCTTCGCCGAAGCTGATGAGCGTGGTGGGCGTGAAACCCGCCATGTGGCGCGCCAGTTCTAGCGCGTATCGCTCCGCTCCCCCTAAAACGCCGCCGCCTGTGCTCGAGAAGAGCGCTGGAACGGTGTGGATCACTCGCACATGCTAGGGTAACGCAGGAGGGGTAGGCACGCGGAGATGGGTTTGTGTTTGAAGTGCGTTTGGCGGCGTGAGATTGTTTCGGATCGGGGCAGCAGCTTTCAGATGTGCCTGAAATCAGCAAAGGATTCGTCGTTCCCGAAGTATCCGCGCTTGCCGGTTCTTCAGTGTTCCGGCTTTGAACCCGCTTCTGCGGCCAAGAGCCAGGACGTTGCTAGTTTTTAGCGCTGTGAGTCTTAGCGCTGTGAGTCTTAGCTTTTTTGCTGTGCTTGCCTGCTTCTTCGGGGTCGTGAGCGATCAGCTTGTTGAAGTTGCTCGGTTCGCCGCTGGCCGTGTGTTCCTGGTAAATGAGTGCCAGGCCGCTCTTGTCGAATTTCTCGAACCATTCGTCCCAACTGATTTCTTCGAGAGATCCGGCACCGGAGTAGCTCGGGAAATCAAGCCGGATCAGACCAGCATCTTTCTTGCTTCCAGTGCTCTTGCTGCCAGTGCTCTTGCTGCCAGTGCTGGTCACATGGGAAGGCACAGCCTCACGGGCCTGTGCCCACTCCCGAATCTCGTCATGGTCTTGGGTATAGTGCGTGAGACTTTCGCTCATACGCTTTGCGAAACAGTTTTGATGCCAAAGTTAGTGCGGTAAGGCGAAGGTTAGTAACGCTCCGCCCGAAGGCATGGCGACGTACTGACGCCCATCTACTTCATAAGTGATAGGCGAGGTAACCAGACGCGCACCGGTATTCATCTTCCAAAGATTTTTCCCGTTTTGGGCGTTGAAAGCCATCAGGTAACCGTCTTCATCGCCGGCGAAGATCAGGTTACCGGCGGTTGAGAGCGTGCCTGCCCAGGGTGCCTTCTGATAACGGAATTCCCAGGCTGTCTTGCCGGTGAGCGGATCGTAAGCTTTCAGCAGGCCCCACTCCTTTTCGTCGGTGGAGCCGCGGAAAACGCTGCCCCAATAGGCCTTTCCGGCGGTATAGACAGGAGGCTCGGCATAGAACACGTCACACTGTTCACGGACCGCGAAATAGAAAAGCTTCGTATCCGGGTTGTAAGAAGGCGCCATCCAGTTCGTGGCTCCGGCCAGACCCGGGCAAACGCGAACGCCGTCCGTAGTGGGGGTAGCTCCGGGTATCAGTTCGGGCCGCCCTTTGTCATCGAGGCCCTTGGCCCAAGTCTGCCGGGCGAATGGACGCCCGGTGAGAAACTCACCGGTCTCACGGTCCAGAATGTAGAAGAAAGCGTTGCGATTCGCCTGCATCACCACTTTGCGGGGCTTGCCGCGCCATTCGATATCGAGCAGCATGGGCGTCTCTTCCGCATCCCAATCGTGAAGGTCGTGCGGAGTGAATTGGAAGTGCCACTTGAGCTGGCCGGTATCTGGGTCCAGGGCAACAAGCGAGCAGGAATATAGATTGTCACCTTTGCGAACGTCTCCATAGAGATCGGGGCCGGGGTTGCCGACGCCCCAATAGGTGAGGTTCAGCTTGGGGTCATAGGTACCGGTCATCCAGGCCGGGCCACCGCCGCGCATGGCGGAATCGCCCAGCCAGGTATCGCCGCCAGGTTCACCCTTCAGCGGTACGGTCCAAAAACGCCACACGCGCTTGCCGGTCGCGGCGTCGTACGCGTCGATAAACCCACGCACGCCCTGTTCGCCGCCGGAAATTCCGACAATGACTTTGTCATGAATCACCAGAGGCGCTAGCGATCCATAGTGCGTGCCTGCTTTGTAAGGAGCCATTTCCACCTGCCAGAGGAGGCGGCCCGTTTTGGCTTCGAGCGCGACGACGTTCGAATCCGGTGTGACCATAAACAGGCGGTCACCTGAGATGGCCATCCCGCGATTCACGCCGGAGAGTTTGCGGTCCGGCGGGAAAGAATGTTTGTACTGCCATAGCTGGCGGCCTGATTTGGCATCGAGCGCGACCGCGATTCCTTTCGGGGCCGTGATGTACATGACGCCGTCCACCACCAGCGGCATGGTTTCAAACGCACCGGTTTCCCCGGTTTGATAAATCCAATCCAGGCGCAGGTTCTGAACGTTGTCAGAGGTGATCTGCTTCAGGTTGCGATGGCGGATTGCGCTGTAATCGCCCCAGTAAGTGAGCCAGTTTTTCGGTTCGGTGAGAGCATTGTTCAGCCGCTCCGGAGTAACTTGGGCGCACAAAGTCCAGAGCTGAACACAGACAAACCCCGATAGAAGCTTTTTCATTAGTGGATTCCCTTTGCCTTGTCGGCATCCTTGGTGGCGCTGACGCCGCCCCTGAGTGTTTCCAGGTAGCCAACTAAGTCATTCAGATCTTTGGCAGGAAGACGTTTGTAAGCCGGCATTAGCGATTCTTTTTCAGGAACCACTTCTTTCAGGTCGACTTTGTCGAACATGGCAAAAGTCTGGTCCGGTTTGCGAAGTTGAACCGAGAAGGTATCTTCATTGATTCTGATACCGCGGACCTTTTTGCCGTCTTTCATTACGGCGGTCACGCCTTCGTATTCGGTTGGGATATCGGCGGTTGGCTCAGTAATCGATTGCTTCAGGTAATTGACAGAGCGGGCGGCTCCGATTCTGGTGAGCTCGGGGCCGTAAACGCTGCCTTGGGCGCCGATGCGATGGCAATTGGCACAGCCGTTCGAGGCGTACACCTGCTGGCCGTGCGCGGGGTCGCCCATGATGACAGCGGCTTTCGCAGCGGAGCCGCCAAGAGTGCGGATGTAATTCACCAGATGCTCAAGATCATCGGCCTGGAAACTTTCGAACGCAGGCATGGTGGTGCCGGCAATCCCGTTCTTGATGATGGTTGTGATATCGCCATCGCTGGTGTTGTGAATCAGGCGGGGAGAGATCAGACTGGGTCCTCTGCCCCCGGCGGCGGTAAGGCCATGGCAGAACGCGCAGTTACTGCGGAAGAGCGCTTTGCCAGAGCTGATATCCTGCTCATTTTGGGCCAGGCAGGAGAAGGCGAAGAGGACCAGGAAAGCAGTTTTCATTTCGAGGTGATTTTAACCGCGGCTTCCGTTACGCCCCACATGATTTTTAGCATGTTATCCGCGACGGCCACCTTGAGTTGTTCCACGGGAGCGGACATCTTAGTAACCATCATGTTGGTCTGCCCTAAATCTTGAGCCTTGTTCTCTTCGTGATCGAGACCCCACTGGTCAGACTTCTTGTTCACAATCAGCTTCCAGCTTTTCTCGCCGGGAATAGCGAAAAGTGCGTAGGTGCCCGCCGGGACCGCGAGAGTACCCAGCATGATGTTCTTGTCGGTCGTGAGCGTGGTAGCGGCATCCGCTCCGATCCGCCACACTTTGCCGTAAGGCGCGAGTTCCGTGCCCATGGCGCGGCCCTTTAAGGAAGGGCGTCCGTACGTAACCGTGATCTTTGCCTGTGCCGCCGTACCGGTGACAGTTTCGTGAGGGCTGCGCTGGGCGGCTAAGGGCGCAGCTAACAGAAGGAAAGCCAAAAGTGTTCGCATGTGACTTCGATTCTACTGCAAGACAGCTAGCGTCACTGTATTACTGGTGCGTCCATCCACGGTGACCACGACGGGCGCGACGGTGGAAGAGATACCGCCGGGCACCTGGCAATTGATCTGATCGAGCGCGGTATAACCGGGAGCCACGCCCGCGAATTGAATGGGGCAAGCGCGCCCACTGACCGTGACGGAGACGTTCGGACCAGGGCCCGCGACTAGAGGCGGAAAGGTGAGGCCCGTCAGATAGAGCGAAACGTACTCGCCAGCGTGAATGGGGGCATTGGGCGTTATCAGAACATTGCTTACCGCATTGAGTGCGGAGGCCGGGCCGGCACCGGTTGCATTCTGCGTGAAGAGTGCTGGAACATTGGGCGGGGTGAAGACGTTGATGGTATCGGAGCCATTGGGGGTGGTAACAGTGATCGGGATTACCAGCTTGGCCGGGTCTGACACAAGCACGGCATTTACCTGGTTCGGGCTTGTCGCAAGCACGGTGAGAGCGATGGTGCCGGTGGTGACTTGCGCGCGATCGAGACCGGTCCCGTAGATGGAGATATAAGAATTAGCACCGACGGCTAAGGGAGTGATATTCGCGGCGGAAGGCAGCACGCGGGCGATTTGCGGACCGTCTTTCAAGATGCGCGTAGTGAACGTGCCTGTGTTCAGGCGGACCGTTTGCGTCAAGTCTTTCGCGCCTGCCGTGAGCGTGAAGAGTTCCGTGGGAAACGGAAAATATTCAGAGTATGCCACGCCGGCCGCGCTGATTTTCAAAGGGCCGCCGCTTGCCGTTGCTTTCGTGATGGGTAGATCCTGGCCGGATGCCGATTTGGCGCGCAGGTAGACACCGCCGGTATTAAATAGATACGTATCTTCAGATGTTGGCTTCCCGAGCTGTTTATATTCCGGCCCATCCCCGAGGAATGAAACAACAATACGTGCCGGGATATCTCCGATACCATTTACAGCCGCAATTCCGGGAGTGCCTGCAGGGCAGAGCCCCGCAGCGGTGATCACACCCGGCCCCGTATGACACACCGGAAGAATGCGCGTCCGGTCCTCCGGGCGGGCAAAACCTAACGATGCACTGGAGAGCGGGACGATGCCGTCGTCGAAAGCCGGGAGTCCGGGCGTCGCGGTTCCTGCCTCGCCCGCGATGGCCAGGACATCGAGGCCGCGTAAGTCATCCGTGCCCTGGTTCCAGGTGTTCAGATCGAAAAGGAAGATACTGCCTTCGGCTAGTTCTTCCAGCTGTTTGTCAAATGAGAAGCCGAGCGAGATGGGCGTCCCGAAATGCGGAGTCGCAAGGAAGATGATTTTGCGCACCGGCGGAGTGAGCGGAGGAGTGTAAGTGCCGTCAAGTTGCTTGCCCTCCAGATAACTTCGGACAATCAAGCCGCCCATGCTGTGCGCAATGATGTCGACGACGGGAACGGGAGTGTTATCTGTATAGCGGAGCGAGCCAAGGTAGAGCGCAAAGGTGTTGCCCAGCTCTTCAATAGACGGCTTGGTACCGGTGGTAAAGGCGCAATTGTCAAAAAAGAGGGTAACCCGATTCTGAGTTTGCAGGACCCGGTCGTAAGCCCCGAAGGTGCCGGGGAAACTCGACCCGCGGCAATCGGCTTGATAGCCGTTGAGAAAGACGACAGGCGGATTCGGGCCTTTGGGAATGGCGACGGAGCTGACAAACTGAGCGCTGGCGGTGGTGGCGGCAAGGAGGATAAGCAGAGATCGCATGGGAAAAAGTACTTGCGGGAAGGATATCATTGCCGGCGCGCTGAATCTAAAGACCCCGGCACTGAAGCTCGGAAGATATACTGTGTAGCCATGGAAAGCCTCACTCTGGCACTACTTTTCCTATCGCCTCTGATCGTTGAGCAATCGCTTGGACAGGTGCCGGCTGCGGAGGCGATCCGCAATGCCAATCGGGCAATTCAGGGGCGCACGCTAGAAGGCGACGGCGCGGCATTGCGCCGATTGTTGGACCGCCGGGCAGATGCGTTGGAGGCCCTCATTCACAAGGAACCGGAGCGAGCGCGGGATCTGCTTTTGTCTCCCGAAGATGCCCAGAGAATGCAGGAACGGATACCTGCCGCCGCGGCCTCAATCGAAAAAGACAGTGAGTGGGAGGGCGAGTTGCAGATTGTGGTGGGTGACGATTTTGAGCACCAGCGGAGCCGGACTCAGTGGCATGTTCTTACTCCGGACGGAATTTATGAAATGTTCTTTGGCAAGCGCGAAGGGTTTTCTAGCAAGGTCACCGGCGGCATGCGGGTTCGCGTGAGCGGTATCGGGATCAGGAAGAGCATTGCCGTCCGTCAGGTATCGGTGCAAACCGCAGCCGCAACCCCGACGGGCTGCAGCACTACCGGGCCGCAGAATATTGCGTACCTGATGGCGACCATGCCAGGGGGACCGGCGTTTCCAGCCGCTTGGACTCCAGCCGCTGTTCAGCAGGCGGCCTTTGGCAATTCTGCCGTGAGTCTGAATACCTTCTGGAAAGAAGCGTCTTATGGCCTCACTTCCGCCACCGGACAAGTGTTCGGACCGTTCGCATTGACGCAAAATTTCGCGTGCGATCAGTTGGACCCTTTGCAATCGGCGGTTCTTCAAGCCGCTGCTGGTACCGTTGACTTCACGCAATTCACGCGTTATGCGATTGTTTTTCCCACGTCAAGTTGCCCGTTCGGCGGGTGGGGCACAATCGGCTGCCAGACGCTGACAAATTCTAAGACGGGCTCGTTTGCATGGTTTCCGGTTTTTCCATACCAATCCTCTGTAAGCCTCCCGTTAGCGCACGAGCATGGGCATAATCTGGGGCTGGATCATGCCAACTCCGTGGATTACGGCAATGCCCCGCTTGGCGCTCTGGATAACGACGGAGTGGAAGTGGAATATGGAGATCCGTTCTCGATCATGGGGACGCAAGGAGGCCAGTATTCAGGGCAGCACAAAGGTCAGATTCTGGGCTGGCTTCAGGCGGGAACGGGCTACCGCGAAATAACAACAAGCGGTACGTACACAGTTCTGCCGTTTGAATCGGCCGGCGGCGTACGGGCGCTGAGAATCTTACGGGATGCGGCGACCAGCTCCTGGTTGTGGCTGGAATTCCGGCAGCCCATAGGAGCGGTGGATAGCACGTTTTCCAGCCGGTCGCCCCCGACCACCGTGTTCAACGGCGCCTCCCTACGGTATGAGAACCCGAATCTGAAGTCGAACGCTACTTACCTTCTTGACTTCACTCCGGTGAGCGTGCCGAATGATTTCAACAGTGCCATTCTGCAAAGTGGTCAAACCTGGTCCGATCCTGTGACTCCGCTTCGCCTGACGGTGATGAATACGAGCGCGAATGGCCTGACTGTTGCGGTGAACTATGACCCGCAATGCGCCAGCGTCATCACGCCACCTGCCGCGGCTTCGGCAGCGGCAGTTTCCGGTGCGGTCACCGTCACAGCACCAGCGGGATGCGCTTGGACCGCGATTGCTTCAGCACCTTGGATTACCTTCACGGGCGCGGCCAGCGGAGTGGGCAGCGGATCGGTATCTTTCGTGATTGCGGCGAACCCAGGCAGCACGCAACGCAAAGGTTACATCCAAGTTCAGCGGCAAAGCACGCCGGTGTTGCAGTTCGGAACAGGCGGGACCGTAGTGAGCGCTTCACCGAATTCCGGTTCAGGTACGTCAGCGACAGTCACGGTTACTTTTAATGATTCGAAACCCGCGGGGTTCAGCGACATTTCTTCAACCCTGATCAGTTTCCTTGGAACGGGAGGTTGCGAAATTTTCGTTCAGCCCTCGTCGCAGTACCTTTATCTATTGAACGATGCGCGCACGCAGTATGTGTCTTTGCCGCTGGCCGGCGGTTCCCAAACGATATCGAACAGCCAGTGCACGGTGCTGGCGAGCGGCAGTTCTATTGCAGGATCTGGAAACCAGTTGACGGTGACGGTGCACGTATCCTTTGCGAGCACGTTCACGGGAGGCCACACGATTATGGCGAGCGTGACGGATGTGGCGACCACCACGTACGGGCCGTTCCCAGTGGGGAGCTGGACAGTTCCCGCTGTGCTGGGCCCGCAGAATGTTGGATTCTTTCAACCGAACGGCGGCCCGCGCTGGGTTCTCGATTCCAATGGCAGCGGTCAATACGAAAGCAGCGATCAGTCTTTCGTGTTTGCCGGGCAGCCTGGGGTAACGGCTGTCACTGGCGATTGGAACGGCGATGGGCGCACCAAGGTGGGCTATTACACGAATGGCTTCTGGGTGCTGGATTATAACGGCAACGGCATTTACGATGGTACTGGTCCAGGCGGCGATAAGTTCTATGCCTACGGCGGCAGCGGTCCGGGTTTTATACCGGTCGTGGGTGATTGGAATGGCGATGGCCGCACGAAAATCGGGTTTTACCAGAACGGCTTCTGGGTCCTGGACGTGAATGGCGATGGAACGTATAACACCGGCGACAGTTTTATTGCGTTCGGTGGCAACGGTGCCGGAGAGACTCCGGTTCTTGGCGATTGGAACGGCGATAAGCGAACGAAAGTGGGTTATTTCTATAAGGGCAAGTGGGTTCTGGATTACGATGGCAACGGCAGCTTCGGCGCGGCCGATAAGTACTACCCCACGTTTCCTTACAATGCGGGCGATGTGCCCGTGGTGGGCGATTGGACCGGTGACGGCAAAACGAAGATCGGCGTTTTCCGCGGTGGTTTCTGGATCTTGGATTACAACAACAACGGCACTTACGACGGTATCGGCGCGGGTGGCGACAAAGTCT
>Ga0123337_10003768_pt1 | contig 15896 bp, 12 predicted proteins | sample frozenSSSSmetaG_FD_89792 | JGI IMG/M metagenome (GOLD analysis project Ga0123337, IMG submission 89792) | Glacier valley bacterial and archeal communities from Borup Fiord, Nunavut, Canada, to study Microbial Dark Matter (Phase II) -... | ecosystem: Environmental > Aquatic > Freshwater > Ice >... | reverse complement strand
CATTTACATCGCCTGCCTCAAATTAGACTGTATTAAAACCGTACACATGCTGTATCGCAAGTGAACACTTGTTTTTTCCTGCTATCTGACTATCAGCATTTTAAAAAAAGGTATTATTATGGAAGGGTTACGTGGAAACAAAAGCGTTTAACAGGACATTTCAATTATCATCAACGAATAATAGCCATGTTAAATAATTTATTTAAAATTTCTTTCCGCAATTTTTGGAAGGACAAAACATTCTCAGCAATAAACATACTTGGACTTACCATTGGATTAACCAGTTGTTTGCTTATTGCTTTGTACCTCAATCATGAGCTCAGTTATGATAGCTTTGAATTAAAAGGTGCCAGGATAGCACGTGTTATCATGGAATATAGTTTTGGAAAAGGCAGTGAAAGTAAAAGGGGAAATTTTACCAGCATAAGGGTGGCCCCCATTTTTAAAAAAACTTTTCCTGAAGTGGAAGCTACCGTTCGCATGGCGAAATACGAAAGAGTGGTGGAGTATCAGGATAAGCTTTTTAATGAGAAAAATTTTATGTTTGCCGATGCTTCTTTTTTCCATCTCTTTTCCTTTAGATTAGTACAAGGGAATCTGAACACAGTTTTATCTTCCCGGAATAGTGTAATACTTACGGCATCAACAGCAAAAAAATATTTTAATAAGGAGAATCCCGTTGGGAAAAGTTTGCGCGTTGGCGGCGACAGCAGCCTTTATCAAATTACAGGGGTGATGCAGGACTGTCCTACTAACTCACAAATAAAATTTGATTTCCTCGCATCTTTTCTTCACTCGGTTTGACCAAAGATTATGAGGAAACGTATTGGGATGCAAATTACACTACCTACTTATTATTGAAAGATCGAAACGCTATTCAGTCATTGCAGGGGAAACTACCGGCTTTTATGCAAAAGGAAATGGCAGGCTCTTACGCAACAGTAAATTTTTACCTCGAGCCATTCAGCAGCATCCATTTATACTCGGCGTATGGGGGCTTCGAACCTAATAACAGTATAACATACATTTATATTCTTGGCGCGGTTGGCTTAATTATATTGATTATCGCCTGTTCCACTTATATCAATCTTACCACAGCGCGTTCCATTGAAAGGGCCAAAGAAGTAGGAGTAAAAAAAGTGCTGGGTGCAGCTAACAAACAACTGTTCTGGCAGTTCCTCATTGAATTTGCGGTACTGTGCATGATGGCTATGGTATTGAGTTTTATTGCAGCAATATTTATGATGCCCTGGTTTAATCAACTTACTGAAAAACAGTTGCAGGTGTGCTCTTTATTCTCCCTGCCATTTATTCTGTTCTCATTAATTAGTGTAGCGATTGTAAGTTTTTTAGCAGGAGGCTACCCCGCATTGATAATGACCCGGTTCATGCCAATCAAAGTATTAAAAGGATCATTCAGGAATACCGGTTCGGGTCATTGGTTGCGAAAGTCGTTGATCGTATTTCAATTTACCATTTCGGTATTTCTGATTGTTTCCACTTTTACTATGCAAAAGCAGCTTCGCTATATCCAGCATAAAAAATTAGGGTATAGCCGCGAGCATGTATTGGTGTTACCAATGGATAAAAAAATGCTTGCCTCACTTCCGTTAATCAAGCAGCAATTCAAATTAAATCCTGCTGTAATTAGTGTTTCGCGCTGCATGCAATCTCCAGTAGAAGGGGGCGGAGGTTATAATATGCGTTCCGCTACCATGCCGGATAATGAGCAGCTGGCAGTTACCGCTAATCCTTTCGACGAAGATTATATTAAAACTACAGGCCTGCAGCTTATTGCCGGCGAAGATTTTAGCGGGCAGGATGTTAAAGATGTCTCTGATTATGCAAATATTAAAAAAATGTATCATTTTATATTGAATGAATCTGCTGCTAAACAATTAGGATGGACAGCACAAAGTGCTGTCGGCAAAAAAATGTTTTTAGATAATTCGCGGCCTGGCTTTGTAAAAGGTGTCGTAAAGGATTTTAATTTTGAATCGCTTCATAATTCTATTAAGCCTTTTGTATTATTTCCTGAAGTAAGAGCAAAGGAACTGCTGGTTAAATTAAATGTACAATCTGTACAGCAAACCATTTCATTTCTTCAGATCAAATGGAAAACCCTTTTTCCTGACAGGCCTTTTGAATATCGTTTTATGGAGGAGGATTATAATAAATTATATGGTGCAGAACTTCGCCTCGGCAAAGTAATGAATCTATTTTCTGTGATAGCTATTGTGTTAGCTTGTCTTGGTTTATTTGGCTTGTCTGCCTATACCTCGCGGCAACGCACTAAAGAAATAGGGGTGCGAAAAGTGCTGGGCGCTTCTGTAGGTAATATTATTACTATCTTATCAAAAGATTTTATAAAACTGGCGGCTATTGCCATTGTCGTTTCCTTTCCAGTCGCGTGGTTGTCTGATAGCAAAAATTATCACACACTGTTGCAAAAAATTGAAACGATATGGCACAGTGATTTGCCCGCCATACCTTTTGAATATTCATTTCTTGATGATGAAGTGCAAAAACAATATGAAAAAGAAATTACCTTATCACGTATTATAAATTCATTTACCCTCATCGCGATTCTCATTTCGTGTCTGGGTTTGTTTGGGCTTGCTTCGTTTAGTGCGGAACAAAAGAAAAAAGAAATAGGTATACGGAAAGTTTTGGGCGCAAGTGTATCAGGCATTGTCCGGCTTTTATCGAAAGACTTTATAAAGTTGGTAATTGTTTCATTCGTCATTGCAACACCTGTTGCATGGTGGGCAATGGACAAATGGTTACAGAATTTTGCCTACAGGATATCAGTCACATGGTGGATGTTTGCAATAGCGGGCCCAACAGCGATTTTTGTAACGTTGTTAACGGTAAGTTTCCAGGCTATTAAAGCAGCGATAGCAAACCCGGTAAAGAGTTTGAGAACAGAATGAAATAAATATTTACTTCGTGCAGATGAAAAAATCAATAATGAAGATCTGGCTGGTCATTTGAAGAATGTATCTGGGACGAGCATTTAAATATACATAAATGGCAGTCAACTGGCAGCTGCATAGAAGTAAGATATCGAGCGAATACCTATTGGTTTTAAAGATACGCAGTGTTATAAAAGTTATATTACTTATCCGACGGAAATTTCAGGGACACCCCAATTATCTGAAAAATTTTATCACCCATGTCTTCCGATGCTTACGGCTGACATCTGATAGCCTGACTCCAATTCATCTTTTGATCTAGTAGCATGTCAATCATCAAATGTCTTAAAAGATTTACTGTCAGCCTTCAGCTGTTAGTAATTCAATCTATGATATACTTTCCTCCTGATAGCTGAACGCTGACGGCTTATAGTAAATACGACATTATAAAATTGACATGACACTAGTAACATGAATATCTGAAGACATATTTTTTTCCCGCGTACAAATTATTTACCGCAAAATCACCGCCTGTTACTTCAAAACTATTGACATGACTTTTTGAGTCATAAGCATAGTTTACAAAATTAGCGATCGTTGTTGAATCCTGCCCACTGTTATAATTTATAAATGTAGTAGTAGCCTTTTTCAACGGGTTTGCAGAAGCTGATCCTGCGTCAATCGCAGTTTGAAAATAAAAGATTTCCGGGGCTACTGCAATTTGATAGATAAAGCTTTTAATCGTTTTAGTAACATCATATTCATAGGCTACGGTAATAAATTTTTTCATTGTATTACCGTTGTTTACAAATGCTTCAGACCTGGTAAGATTATTACCGGTATAAGTGTAATACATTTCAAATGAAGTGATACCGGGAGACAAATCATATTCTTCCGTTCTCTTAATAAGTTGTCCGGCGGTATTATAACTATAAGTTACTTTAAACCGGTCGCTGGTAGTATCTTCAGGATATTCATAACCATGAAATTCTATAACTTTCCCGTCTGCGCCAGTAACAAAATATTGCTTTACATCAACCTGTATCTTACCTGTTGTATAATTTATCACGAAATTATTATCTACATTGCCTCTTATGCTATCAATTAATTGAATACTGGAAACTTTATGGTCAGCAGTGAAAGTGCTGATATAACCATATTCGACGACCCGGCTGAAATAATCGGATTTTATAATTTTTTCTATCTTACAATTGTTATCTGTAGTATCAGGTATTAACAATGAACCTCCATTTTCCAGGCTGTATTCTTTCTTACAGGAAAATAGTATTGAGAGACTAATCATAATAAAAAATAAAATTCTTATATAATTCATACGGAAAGTTATAAATAAAATATAATTGTTCAGGGAGTTTATAACCGAATACATTCCACTGATAGTACAGTACGCTATAAACAGCAGGAAATTGCAAAGATGCCAAAAATGACTGGCATTAAATAACAGGAGGTAAATAGTAACACTTAGCAGGGATGAGGTGTGAGGTATGGGGCATGAGTAGATAGCTAATCGCTGATAGCAATACCTCAATGTTCAGTTAAAAAATATTACTACGATACCTGGATATGATCATTAACATTGGAATTTGTTTCTACAACCGGGTGTTCGCTTTTGACAGGATGGTGTTTAAAGAAGCGTTTCTGAAAAAGTAAGATAGCAATTACGCCAGTTGAAATGGAAGCATCTGCGATATTAAAAACAGGACTAAAAAATTCAAACTCTTTGTCTCCTACAAAAGGAATCCAGGAAGGATAGTGAGATTGAATGATAGGGAAATATAACATGTCTACTACTTTGCCATGAAGAAAGCCGGCGTAGCCTTTGACAGGGAAAATTTTAGCTACGTGCGTGAAGGTACTTTCTTCGAAGATTAATCCATAAAACATGCTATCGATCAGGTTGCCTAAAGCCCCGGCAAATATCAGCCCGGTGCATATTATAAAGCCGTTGTTGTATTTTTTTTTGATGATACTTTTAATATAGAACACTCCTAAAATTACTGCCAGGAGTCTGAATAACGTGAGCGCCATCTTTCCTAATTCACCACCAAATTTCCATCCCCATGCCATGCCTTCATTCTCCACAAAATATACCTGAAACCAATTACGGTTCCAACCCAAAGGCCTGATGCCTCTATCATACGGCGTTAGCATGGTATGGTACTCATCCCAGCTGTAACTCAAGGGCATGTGTGTTTTTATCCAGATTTTTAAAACCTGGTCAGCGATGATTATAGTAAGTATCAGAAAGAAAATATACCTGGCCTTCACAAATTAAAAATTTGAACGCAAATATAACCGTAATGCCTGATTCGGCAACCTGCTAAAGCGGAAAACAATAATTAAATGATTTGGTTAACAGCTTTTTTATAGCCATGGAAAGAAAGCCCGACGTCAACCAAGGTTGTACGGATGCATTCGCCAGAACTTCAGCATCGTCGTAAGAAGTACTTTGGGTTGCTTCTTAACCACAGGTTTGCGCTATGGTAAAAAAATCATTCATAATATATTCTTTTTACCCTTTGAGAAATCCCCGTCATAATCTCATAAGGAATCGTTTCGGCCCATTGGGCAAGTTGGGCGATGGAAAGATTTTTACCAAACACAACTACATCATCGCCCTCCTGAACACCAGTGATACCGGTAATGTCAATCATCGCCATATCCATACAGATACTTCCTGTTACAGGTGCAAGTTGTCCATTCACCAGCATTTTTCCATTCCCGTTTCCCAACCTGCGCGGGTAACCATCCGCATAGCCAAGACGAACAGTGGCTATAACCGAATCGCGGTGCAACATCCCTTTTCTACCATAGCCAATAGTTTCACCCTGCTTTACATGTTTTATCTGGGCGATGGTAGTCCTCAGGCTGGAGACTTCTTTTAGATCAACAAGTCCTGAAGTCCCGCTATCAATTCCATATAAACCAATTCCCAGTCGAACCATATCAAGTTGTAAATCCGGATGACGTGAAATGCCCGCCGTATTATCAATATGTTTTATAAAAGAATAACCGGCAGACTTTTCAATTTCGTCGCAAGCCACTAAAAAACTTTCAGCCTGTAGCCGGGTATAGGCATCATGATCAGGATCTTCACTTGCAACGAGATGGCTGAAAACACTTTTTATTTTGAAAACACTTTTTTTCAATGATTCTATCAAAAGAGGGAGTTGCCGTAAGTCAAACCCTAACCGGTTCATGCCTGTTTCAAGTTCGATGTGAACGGGAAATTCGTACAGCTCTTTCTTCTTAAGAAATAAATCGAATTTGCTTAAAATGTTAAATGAATACAGGTCGGGTTCCAGCTTGTATTGACTAAGTGCGTCGAAGGTACTTTCATCAGGATTCATTATCATGATGGGCAGGGTTATCCCTGACTTACGAAGTTCAATGCCTTCATCGGCGTATGCTACCGCAAGGTAATCAACCTTATGAAACTGGAGCAGGTTAGCGATTTCAAAACTGCCAATCCCATAGGAAAAGGCTTTAACCATTGCCATCAACTTTGTTTTGGGCTTCAGTAATTTATGGTATTCCCGAAGGTTATGCAGCATTGCATTTAAGTCAATCTCAAGAACCGTCTGGTGAACTTTTTGTTCCAGCAAATGCCCGATGCGTTCAAATTCAAAGATCCTTGCACCTTTCAGCAATATTGTTTCATTGCTAAAATTAAGTAAAGGGAACTCTTTTAAAAAAGTATCCATATCAGTATAAAAAAAAGATTTCATACCAGGCACTTTTTCAAAAGCCTGGTAATGTTTCGAGATGTGCGGACCGATACCGAAAAGCCGGGAGATATTTTTTTGATTGAGAGAATTTGCTATTTCAAAATACAGATCGCGGTCATTTTTTCCGCTCTGAAGGATGTCTGAAAGAATGATGGTTTTTTTGATATGCTGTTGCTGGTACGTTAAAAAATCCAAAGCAATTTTCCAGGAACTAAGATCAGCGCTGTAACTATCATTGATGATAGAACAATTATTTATCCCATTCTTCAGTTCAAGCCGCATTGCCACATGAGAAAGTTGTTTGAAATGCTGCACCGTAAATTCCTGGTCTGTTTGCAGGTACAATAGTGTGCACCAGCATGTAATACTATTTTCTACGGAGGCATCATCGGTAAAAGGAATTTTTATATTGATTTCCCTTTGATTATAAAGCGCGGTAATGGAAGTATTGTTTGATTCTTTTTCGATAGATACCACCCGCAGGGTCGCCTCTATCTTTAAGCTCCAGGTGAAAAAATTAATTTTAGACGCAGTAGTGCCGTCACGCAGTTGTTTTATGTAAGAAGCAATGCCCTCGTTGATAGAAGGATAATCGCTGCAATAAATAAGCGTGTCGACATTTTTAAACAACTGGAGTTTTTCATTGACCTTTTGGCGGATATTTAAAAACCCTTCACTGTGCGCTTCGCCAATATTTGTAAAGATGCCAATAGTTGGCTGGATAATTTTTTCAAGCTTATGCATTTCATCACTCTCCGAAATACCGGCTTCAAAAATTCCTAACTGGTGGGATTGATTCATCTGCCATACACTTAAAGGAACACCTATCTGCGAATTATAACTTTTAGGACTTCTTACAATATTGTATTTCTCTTCCAGCAATTGGTTGAGCCATTCTTTTACAATGGTTTTACCGTTGCTACCGGTAATGCCGATCACCGGAATATTAACCTGTTTCCGGTGATAAGCTACTAATAAATGTAAAGCATGCATGGCATCTTTAACCAGGATAACAGCCGCTTCAGGATAATTTTCTGTTTCAATAATTTCACTCACAACAAAATTACGCACACCCTTATCGTACAATTCTTTGATGAACGGGTGCCCGTTGCGCCGGGGTCCCGTCAGCGCAATAAATAAAGAGGAAGAAGGGAATATAAGTTTACGACTATCAAGAAGTAAATGTTCTATTAATGCTCCTGGCTTTTTTAATAAAAATTCGCCTTTAATGATTAACGCTATATCTTCAATTTTATACTCCACTTATATCTATCTGGTTATAAATTAATTTCTTTTACTTATTATATTCATTGCACTAACGCTCCGTTTCGGCACTACCAGCTTTATTTATCGAATAGAGTATGGAAGCCGTCAGGCATATAAATATTACTAACAGGGATACATAAACAGGCAATTCAAAATCAAATATTTCAGCGAGCATTTTCAACCCGATAAATATGAGTACAATAGCAATACCTTGTTGAAGATACCTGAATTTATTTACGGCGCCCTTTAGAAGAAAGAATAAAGAACGAAGCCCAAGCACCGCGAAAATATTTGAAGTATATATAACCAAAGGGTTTTGCGATATGGCAAAAACCGCGGGGATAGAATCAAGTGCAAAAATTATATCCGTAGTTGCCAGCATCACTATTACCACAAACATGCTGGTGTAATATCGTTTCCCTGCTTTTACCACAGTAAACTTACCGGCTGCCTCGTCGTTGGTTAAAGGAAGAAAACGTCTCAATAATTTATATATGCTGCTCTCTCCGGGATTTTGTTGTTCCTCCCCCCTGGCGGAAAACATTCTTATACCGGTAATAAGTATGATGCCGCCGAAAACATATAACAACCAATGAAACTTTTGAATTAGTTGGATACCTATGGCTATAAATAATATCCTCAAGCCAATTGCCATAAGAATACCTATCAGCAAAGCCCTCGCATAATATTTTTCTTTCACTCCAAAAAAAGAAAAGATAAGTATAAATAAAAAAATATTATCAATGCTTAACGACCATTCCATCAGGTAAGCGCTGAGGTATTCCAATGCTATCACATTTCCGTTTCCATACCATAAAAAGCCAAAGAAAAGTAAAGCCAGCGCCACCCAGAGTATAGTTTGCAGCAAAGCTTTCTTTATAGAAATGGTGGTTGATTTTTTACTCAGCAATCCAAGATCCAATATCAACGCGGTTATTAAAACAATTCCAAAAACAATATAGGTCAACTGATCAGATAACATTTATTCTTTTTATTATTAACAAATCTACATTCATTTGTTTAATGCTTAAATGGTTGCCGGTTAAAATGAAGAAGGCATAGATTCACAAATAAATTATCAGCAATAATTATCCGGTAACATTTAACCATTGATATTCTTCGCGTATTTATTTTTGCGAACATACTGATATATGGCACCTGTTATTATTATAAGCACAACAGGCAGGGCAATATTGATCATCTGCCATTTTGTTCTGTGTTCTTCGAGTTTCTTTTTATCAATCAGTCTGACTGTATAATCTTTTCCTCTTGTTTCCAGTATACCGGTACCATCGGTCATATACTCTATGCAATTCAATATAAATTCTTTATTGGCATACTGGTACCCGGTATACATATTTTTACCCATCGGCAATGGGCCATCTTTTTGTGACACTGCATTCAAGGCAATATCGCCGTCTGATATGATAATCATTTTATTATCACTAGCATTTGCAGCTACAAAAGGTTGCTTATAAAAAGCAAGCGAATCTTTCATAGCAGCGGAAATCCGGTTAGTATATATCGAAGAGAATTTACCTTCCAGCAAAACCGCAACAGGGATATTGCTTTTCGTAAATGAACTATAGTCTTCCTTGCTTTGAACGGTTTTCCAGGAAACGCGCACAGGACTTGACAATACTTTTGCGTATGGTGAAGTGGTTAATAAATATGTCTTTTTAATTCCGACTGCTTTAACCGTATCGATTGAGTTTGGGAATTGAGCAACTACATAATCTAAATTTTTAGCGATCGGGTTACCATTGAAACTGGAGAGCAATGGAAAATAAGTCCAGTCTACCATTTGAATTTGTGGCTTACCACCCATGCTTCCTATAACCGACGGCATCTGGTCTGAATTAATATCTTCAACAAGATCTAAATTAATACGGGCACCATATTTAAATAGCAGGTCTTCAAGATTCAAGTCACGGTCAAAAGCGATGAAATCGTTTTGTGTCCGTTGCAGGCTATCGTATTCAGCGTACAGGTTGTCGATCATCCAGATAATTTTACCGCCATTCATTACATACTGATCTAACTTTAATTTTTGCTGATCTGAAAATGGCGTGGCAGGTTTCACGATAAGTAAGGCATTAAAAATTGCAGGGATGGCAGCCACATTATCTACCGGTAAAATCCTAAAATTATAATTTGTTTTTATTGTATTGATAAGATCATATACATTGTAAGAAAGAGATTCACCATTGCCGGATAAATATCCGATAAGTGGCAGGGTGTCCTGCGTAATTTTATTAATGGCATTGGCCAGTTTGTACTCGAGTAAAGCCTCTGCATTATTTAACGAATTGATTCCGTTAACGGAACTTTGTCCCTGCAAAAAATCTACTGCTATCGCCCTGTCCTTGTAAGTGACCAGCGCTCCGGGATAAATAAACCGCTCGTCCTGTCCTTCCCCCGTTTTCGTTTGCGCCTTTACATTCATGGGAGACAGCCCCAGCCGGTTCAAAGAATCAAGAAATAACTGTTTAAGGGTATCATTCAATCCTTCGCCCGGCTTTTCAAAATTATATTGAATATTACTCCTGCCGGTTTCTTTAAATTCATGCAACATGTCCGAGGCACTGTTAGCAAGTTTTTTAAAGCCTGCCGGCATATCACCGGTAAGAAATAAAGTAATCTTTACCGGCTGATCGAGTGTACGTAATAATTTCCTGGTAGGTTGTGAGAGCGTGTATCTTTTTTCTGCGGTAAGATCTAAACGGGCATGAAATACCGAGGCAAGAAAACTGATGCCGGCGAGCAATAGCAGTAACCATATCCAGCCAGCCTTTGAATTAAATATGTTTTTCATCTGGAAATTAACCTTTAACGACGAACGAGATTACGATGTGTAAAAAACAAGAACAACGCTATGAAGCTCAGGAAATAAATCACATCCCTGCTATCGATCACTCCTTTACTGACACTGCGGTAATGAAAATCAATACCCACCATCTCAATATAATAATCAGCTCCTGCAGTAAATACCGGTATTTTACTGATAGCTTCGAAACCTATATATAGTAAAACACAGGCCGCCGCGCAGATAATAAATGCCATCACGGCGTTACTAGTAAAACTGCTGCAGCATATACCGATGGCTGTAAATATCGCCGCCAGGAAAAGTAATCCGAAATAAGAGCCAATGGTAGCGCCAGTATCGATCTCGCCGTTCACAGATAATGACTTAACGCAAATTACATATAGAATAGTAGGGATAAGCGCTATAACCACCACCATAAAATTTCCTAAAAATTTGCCGTTTACAATTTGCCAGCGACTCAAAGGCCTGGTCTGTAAAATTTCGTAAGTGCCGGAACTGAATTCATCTGCAAAACTGCGCATAGTGATAGCAGGGATCAGTAGCAATAATATCCAGGGTGAAAGACCGAAAAATTTATCAAGATTGGCATAACCGAAATCAAAGATGCTGGAGTCAGGTAATACAAAAAGCAATAGTCCGTTAATAAGTAAAAATAAAAAGATGGCTATTAAACCGGTTAGGGTACTAAAAAACTGCCGGAACTCTTTTTTGCAAATTGACCACATGTTTCAAAAATAAGTGATATAAGGGAGAGAAAATGAAATTTTGCACTTTCATAACGCAGTAGTAGAATTAGCGTTGATAAAAAATAATCAGGGATACGATGCAGCATAATTAAATAGGCTGTTGTCTGATAATAAGACGTGCCTGATACATTTGGGCGCCAAGTTATTTACCGGTAGCCCTGTTTTTCTTTCATTGCATTTAAACCTATCCTTTCCAAAGAAAATACGGTTAGGCTATAATTAAATAACCGAAACCAACTGCATGAAGATCCTGCTTAATAGCGGGATTTTCTTTTTCTATTAGCCGCCGTCTCAATCCTGTTTAAAAAAACCTTCCATGAAAGGGAAGGCTTTAAATGCAATTTTGTTTGCTTAAGAAAATTTCTTCATGTTCAATCCAGATCTTTATACAGCAAAGCTTTCTCCACAACCACAACTGCGACTTGCATTAGGATTGCTAAAATAAAATCCTTTTCCGTTTAATCCGTCGCTGAAATCCAACGTTGTATTTACCAGGTATAGAAAACTTTTCAGGTCTGTGACCACCTTCAAACCGTTGTGCTCAAAAACCTGATCCATCGGTTTCGATTCATTATCAAAATCCATTTTATAACTCAATCCGGAACAGCCACCACCTACTACCGAGACGCGTAAAAAATATTCATTGTTTGCTATTGAAGCATCTTTCATAAGATGTTCAACTTTTTCTTTTGCCTTATCACTTACAAAAATCATGACTATAAATTTTAATGATGCTGACCCAAAATTAAGGCTTAAATTATTATTTCAATCTCCAGGCAGTCAACGCAGGTTAAAGCCCTGAACTTACACCATGGTGCAATTGCCATAAAGGACTTATTTCCCGAAGCCTGGTTACGGTATTTAAAACTTTCTTTATGGTATAATCAATCTCTTCTTCAGTTGTGAACCGTCCCAAACCAAAGCGGAGCGAGGAATAAGCCAGCTCATCATCCAGGCCGAGTGCTTTTAAAACATAGGATGGTTCCAGCGAAGCAGAAGTACAGGCAGATCCTGAAGACACAGCTATATCTTTATTAAATCCCATCATCAATCCTTCGCCTTCTACATATTTAAAAGACAGGTTCGTAACATGTGGCAGGCGGTGCTTCTGACTTCCATTTACAGTAACTTCTTCCAGGTGAAGCAATGCTTTCTCCAGTTTGTCTCTTAGTTTGCTCACCCTGTTTGATTCAACCTCCATTTCGGTGCCACTTAACTGGCAGGCCTTGCCAAAGCCAACTATCGCCGGAACATTTAAGGTGCCGCTTCGCAATCCTCTTTCATGTCCGCCACCATCTATTTGTGCGGTAAGTGATACCCTGGGATTTTTTCTTCTTACATATAAAGCTCCAACACCTTTCGGACCATACATTTTATGTGCTGAACATGCCATTAAATCAATTCCGTCATTGTTGACGTCAACCGGAATTTTACCAACTGCCTGGGTCGCATCCGTAAAAAATAACACTTTATGTGTGCGGGCTATAGCGCTTATTTCTTTTATTGGCTGAATAACACCTGTCTCATTATTGGCATACATGATGGAAATTAAAATAGTTGCGGGTTTTATCGATGCCTCCAATGCTTCCAAGTCAACCAGACCTTCCTCATCGACGTTTAAATAAGTTACCTCCCCACCTGATTTCTCAATATGTTTACAGGTGTCTAAAACAGCCTTATGTTCCGTATTCAGGGTGATGACATGATTGCCTTTACCGGCATACATTTCAAAGATTCCTTTCATAGCAAGGTTAACTGCTTCGGTAGCGCCCGAAGTAAAGATTATCTCTTTGGTTTCTGCACCAGCCAGTGCAGCAATTTGTTCGCGCGCGAGATCCACCGCTTCCTCGGCAATCCAGCCATATGAATGGTTACGGCTGGCAGCATTGCCAAAATTTTCAGTGAAATAAGGCAGCATTGCCGCTACTACTTCCGGATCACAAGGCGTGGTGGCATTGTTATCAAGGTATACTGGAAGTTTCAGCATGATCGGTTTTGTTTGATTGTATAACACTAATTTAATTCAATTGGTTGAAGAACAATATATCAGTTGCCGGTCTTTCGCTGTTGGCGGTTAAGCCGGCTGCCGGTAAAATGCCAGGGTTCTTATCTTTATCAAAATTAAGATACATGCTAAAAGTAGAACATATCGGAATAGCTGTTAATAGCTTTGGTTCATCCATACCATTATTTGAAAAATTATTAAATACCGAATGTTATAAAACGGAGCAGGTGGTGACAGAGCAGGTAAACACCGCTTTTTTTAAACAAGGTGAAACCAAGATTGAATTACTGGAAGGAACCGATCAGGATGGCGTAATCGCGCGATTTCTTAATAAGAAAGGAGAGGGCATTCATCATATTGCTTTTGAAGTTTTCAACATCTTGGAAGAAATGCAAAGAATGGAAGCAGAAGGTTTTGTTTTATTAAGCCGGCAACCACACCGGGGCGCCGATAATAAGCTGGTTTGTTTTCTGCACCCCAAAGGAACCAATGGAATTTTGATAGAATTATGCCAGGAGATTAAACCATAGTGTTATGTCAGTTGGCATATTTGCAATCAGCCGTCAGCCATAGAATAAAGCGGGCGTTATGTTTCATTTGAAATAAGTGGGAATTAATAAGTTGATTATCAATGGTCAAATTCATGGTTATACAAGAGTTGAAAAAACCCACGGTTGTTACCAGTGGGCTAATTTCATTATCCTATGAAGACTACACATCCTTATAAACAATTTAAATACCTGAATTTTTAAACGCTTGTTAATAGCTTCTGCAATTATCACAAAACGAAAAATTTAATTGTTTTATTCAGATAAGTAAATAACATTCAATGGTTTAGTTGCGTAGAGAATAATTGCAGAAATAAAAATTTAGATCAGCGAGCTTTTTGGTATATCATTTTAAAATTCCCAAAAGGAGAAATATTTTTTAAAACAGGAAATTTTCCTTTTTGAAGAATGAAAGAATAGATATTATCAGATGGTTGTTATAACGATCCCGGATCCGTCGCTATATCTGCTTCCTTACCTAGCCCAAGTTTATCGACAGCAATCTGGGCTGCTATCTGGCTTGCATCTTTTTTATTATAAGCTTTACCCTGCGCGATCAACTGGCCGTTTACTACGGCGCCAACGGTGAAAAGTCTTCGCCCGTTTTCGATCTTTTCTTCCAGGGTTTCAAATTCAAGTGTCTTGCCTTTTTTATTAGCCCAGCCGTATAATTTATTTTTATGGTTGATCTCAAGGTTTTCCAGGTCGTCCATAAATAAGTATGGCAGGATTAATCTTTCCAACACCCATATCCTTGTTTTGATAAAACCTTTGTCCAGGTAAATTGCTCCCACGACAGCCTCCAGCGTGTTTCCAAAAATCTGGCTCATCTTTAACGAGCTATCGAACTTGTTGAAATTACAGATCTTCCGCATACCCATCTTAATAGCAATATCGTTTAATGTGGTGCGGTTAACCATTTTACTTCTCATCTCAGTTAAGAATCCCTCTTCTTTGTAAGGATATTTTTTAAAGAGAAAATCGGCCACTATAGCACTCAATATCGCGTCACCTAAATATTCCAGTCGCTCGTTGTTATCTGCGGCAGCGTCTTTTACCGACCTGTGCGTTAATGCTGTTTTGTACAATGAAATAGAACCGGGCGTAAAACCCAGTACATTTCGCAACTGTTTCTTGTAAGAAGGAACTTTTCCGGAGCCTCCAAAAAATTTATCTAAAAAACCCACAATGAAAGCTACGTATTTTTTGAATGAAATTAAATTCCGCTAGTAAAAAAACAAACCGATCTATGAAGAAGTTCAATGAATCAGCGCTTTTATAAAGTCTGCTTAATTTATTCTTTGTACGCTATGGCTTTGGCAAGTAAGCAGGTTAATGCCAGGAAACATAACCGGGATGAGTATATTATATACTATATAGCTAAAGGTCGATAATAATTAACGGTCAGCATATGCACATTTAATGCTGGTATTCGTATTTTTTTACAATTACAGCAGCGTTATGCCCACCAAATCCAAATGTGTTACTTAGTGCTGCTCTAACAGGCCGTTGCTGCGCTTTGTTAAAAGTAAAATTCAAGCGGGTATCCAGTTCAGGGTCGTCTGTAAAATGATTGATTGTCGGCGGGACAATGCCTGTCTGGATACTCATAATGCAGGCGATAACTTCAATAACACCTGCTGCACCCAGGCAATGACCCGTCATTGATTTCGTAGAACTGATATTTAATTTGTAAGCATGTTCGCCGAAAACCATTGAAATGGCTTTTACTTCTGCACCATCGCCTAGCGGAGTAGATGTTCCGTGCGTGTTGATGTAATCAATATCTTGCGGTTTCATTCCCGCATCGTCAAGCGCTGCAATCATTACGTTCCTTGCTCCT
>Ga0123337_10003766_pt1 | contig 15897 bp, 9 predicted proteins | sample frozenSSSSmetaG_FD_89792 | JGI IMG/M metagenome (GOLD analysis project Ga0123337, IMG submission 89792) | Glacier valley bacterial and archeal communities from Borup Fiord, Nunavut, Canada, to study Microbial Dark Matter (Phase II) -... | ecosystem: Environmental > Aquatic > Freshwater > Ice >... | reverse complement strand
TACGATTGGTTGACTGTCCCAGTCAGTCGTGGCCTGCGTCCCCGTTACCCCTGCAAGGGCGGTGTCGGTGAGTTGTAACGGCTCGGTTCGCTCCCAGGGTAGCGTATTGAAAAAAGCGACGCCATGTTCCGCCATTCCCATTTGCTTTTGTAGTACAGATAGAGCCTCACCGCGTATCTCTTCGCCAATCTCTCTGGCCTCGGCGTAGATGCGTTCGGCATCATCATACACCTCACGAATCGAAGAGCCGGGCAAAACATCATGGAATTGGTTCAAAAGGAGACGCTTCCACCCCGTATTGAGATACTCTTGACGCGAAGGCATTCCGTAAATGCTCGCCCATGCATTGAGCAGCTCTACGTCACGATAAAACAATTCCATACGCCGGTTAAGATATTTCATCCGTGCCTGCGAGGTATACGTGCCGCGATGATACTCAAGGTAGAGTTCGCCAACCCAGCGCGGGAGTTGAGGATGCTCCCACACACGCTCATATAACGCACTAAAATAGGTATCGACGCTTCCCCAACGCACCGTTGGAACGTTTGGAACAGTAGCAAGCATCTGCGCGGTTTGCACCATTTCCTCTGTTGGTCCACCGCCGCCATCACCCCAGCCCGCGAGATACAGTAGGTCGTCGTTGAGTCCTTGCTGGCGATAGTTCGCCCATGTTCCCGTCATGTCATGTGGACGTAATGGGCCATTATACGAGTAGAACGTGGTCGCCGCGTGGAGGTCTGGCGCGGTCACGAAATGCGTTAACACCTCCGAGCCGTCGATGCCACGCCACCGGAAGGTATCACATGGCATACGATTGAACTGATTCCAACTGATTTTGGTCGTCATAAACACCGAAATCTCGCAGCCACGCATAATCTGTGGGAGAGCCGCGCTATAGCCGAACACATCCGGCAGCCAGATGTGATGGGGCGTGATCCCAAACTCCTCTTGCATAAAACGTGCGCCATGCATGATTTGCCGTATCAACGACTCGCCCGATGTGAGGTTACAATCGGTCTCAACCCACATCGCGCCAGCGATCTCAAAGCGTCCCTCCACCACACGCTGCTTGACCCGTGCGTATAGTTCCGGCATATCCTCTTTTAGCCATTGCAACACCTGCGGCTGGCTCTGACTATAGGCAAAGTCTGGATAGTGTTCCATCAGGTTCAGCACCGTTGCAACGGTATGGGCAATCTTTTGCCGCGTTCGCCAGTAGGGCCACATCCACCCAACGTCGAGATGAGCATGTCCGCTTAGTAAGATACTTGGTTGTCCACTTGCCTGGGGATATACGGCAAGGGCGGCCCGTAACGCATCATACGCCGCCGACGCAGAAGAGAGCAAACGCTCACTTTCCCAGCCTTCGCGCAGGTCGAGGGCATTGTAGGCCACGTTGAGCTGTTCTAATAGTTCATGACGTACCCGTTCATTTTCCCCCATTGTGTGCAGGGCCTCATACACGGTTTTCAGCAATGCTGCCAGTTGCCACAGCGTCACGTTTCGCTGGCGTATCGTCACCCCGCCAAACGGCTGTGGCATACTCGTATACGCTTGTATCGTGAGGGTGTGCGCCTGTCCATCACACACTGATGTGGGCAAAAGAAGGAACCGATGCCTATAATCCAACCCGCCAATCGCGTGTCCATCGACGAACGCGGTAGCCTCTACCACCAAAAGCAGGCTATCGTCTCGGCTTGTATCCCAGGCAAGATGGAGGGTCGTGGGCAGCGTTGTCGCGGGAAGTTGCATAGCAAGCCAGCTTGTACTATGCGTCTTCCCCCATTCCTGACCCTGCGCTAGCAATCGCCAATCTTCCATTGCAGCGAATGACAATGCAGGTGGCGGAGTCATTGGTCCTTGGGCGAAAGCAACATAAACGGGAGTGAGAAGAACAGCGGGTCCTGTGGCGGCGTTCGCAAGTTCGGCGATACGAGCTTGAAGTTTTTGCGTAGTAAGCGACATACAAAGTTCCTTCCGTGATTGTTCGTCGTCTCCTGTCGATTGTAGTGGAGCAGAGAAGACGGACATGGTTACACGTAGTATACGGCTCGAATTTTCGCTGAGTCAAGGCAACGGAAACACTTCGCTATTGCTATGTGCTATAGTAAAGGCGCGTCGCATTACCACCGTATAAGACAAGCATGTTTTCAATACATACAGGGAAGAATTGGGGAGGTATGGTAGACGAACAGAACAATCGTCACCAGTACAACGTTTCATGAAACAAGCAATCAAACATTTTCTCACGTTGAGCAGTGAAGCGCAAAAAGCGATGTTTGTTGACGTATATCATCACAAGACGATTGAGGCGTGCGGGGTTTTGCTTGGCGAGAGAGATGGGCAAGGCAACTGGCACGTTGAGCAGGCGCACCCATTACGCAACATTTTTGCCTCACCCGTCTACTTTGAGTTCGCACCAGAAGAGTTGTTACAGGTAGAATTGGAGCATCCAGGCAGTATTGTTGGCGTCTATCATAGTCACCCAACGGGCTTTGCCGACGCCAGCGGCACTGATCGTCAGAACATGCAGCGCGTCAATCAAGAGCAATGTATCCCCTGGGTGTGGTGCATCATTCGCGGCCCGTTCAATGAAGCATCAGCCCAGCAACAAGGGGGACGCATCTCTCCTTACGCGGTGAAAGCGTATCATCATTTTGAAGAGGGTGGGCTGCAAAGTATTCCTATTCTTTTTGAGGATACGACAAACAGTGAGACAATTATCTAGTTGGGTAGCCAGTGCATAGCAAATGCGTTATAATACGCCCTACGGATATGGTACAAAGAGAGCAGTAAGACAACGCGAAGCAAGGATGAAGACAGCGCATGAAATGTCCAAGGTGTGGAAACGAGGTTAGTTCAGAGGAGGCATTCTGTGGGCAATGTGGAACCCCCAGTCCGTCTCAGGCGCGACCAACCGAAATGGTGCATACGCCTCCACCAGCCGGTGGACGGCCTCAGACATACCCACAAAATGGTCCCTTTGGGCCACCAAATGCCTATGGCACACAGCCACCACCACCGACGCAGGGGGCTGCCTTTACCCAACCGTCGCAGCCGCAGGGTGTAAGCCAGCGTACAGGCTTCCATCAAGACGCAACAGAGGCAATGTCGGTTTTACCCAGCAATCCCAACGCGGGCTATCAGCAACAGCAATTCCCTGTAACACCGCAATCGGGCGCATACCCACAACAACCCGCCCAATACGGATCGCCGCCCAATCACTCATTGCCGCCACAAAATCAACCGATACCATCGGGCAACTACCCTAATCAAGGCTTCCCGCAACCACCGTTGCAAGCCGGACAGGGCTATCGCGGCTTCCCCACCCCACCGCAAAAGCCAAAAAGTAACGTAGCACTAGTTATTTTAAGCGTTTTCCTTGTTGTTCTGCTGCTCAGTGTTGTTGGCGTCGCGACGCTGTATGCAATGAGAACGCAAGGCACGTCCCCAACCGCGCAGGGCGGGGTACTACCAGCCGCGACCACTGCTCCTACAGCTATGCCAACCGCCGCGCCGACAGACGTGCCAACCGTTGCGCTAACACCGACCATCGCGCCAACAATTGCACCGACGACGGTTGTGGCCGACCCTGGTTTCCTTGCATGTGGACAGCCATGTATCGGCAACGGCTTCACCACAGAATATCCGCAGGCGTGGTCAAACACGCCGCTTACCACCATTCAAGGCGTCCAGTTTACCAATCCCGTCGCCCCCGATCAATCCGCCACCTTCAAAACGCCTGGCGCGACGAATGGTGCGCCGAGCGATATTGTCAACGTCGATCTCAACGATAACTTCGCCATGAAAAACGGCTACACCGTTGTCACACCCGACGCAACGGCCATGATTGGCGGCGTAACATGGTTCAAAGAAGTCATTACCTATCAAGGAGTCGCCCAGAAAGAGCGGGTTGAGGTCTATGGAAACGTGCATCAGGGCAAAGCGTATATTCTTGAGTTGCAAGCACCGGACAGTCAATTCGACGCGCTTTCCACCCAGTATTTCGCGAACATAGTCAATCATTTCGCGTTCCAATAATGTGTGGCATAGGAATAGAGAGAACATGGCCCGTTAGACAAAATAGCAGGCAAGTATTGGTATGAGACAACCAATAGCCTTGACAGTAAGGGGTTTCAGGTTGTAATGTAACACGGGCCATATGTTCACGCAAATAGACAATAAGACACTATTTCACACAACTGGAAAATCGAGAGGAAACACTATTATGGTGGTAGTTGCAGTTATCGGAGCGCAATGGGGCGACGAAGGCAAAGGGAAAATCGTAGATGAACTTGCAATGCACGCAGACTTTGTCGTGCGTTATCAAGGTGGGAGCAACGCAGGTCATCGCGTCGTGCATGAGAAGGGCGAGTTTGCATTTCGTCTTGTCCCGTCCGGTATTCTCTACCCAAACACAACCTGCATCATTGGCAACGGCGTTGTGGTTGATCCCAAGGGTCTCATTCAGGAGATGAACGAACTGGAAAGTAAAGGGGTCGATGTGTCGCGGCTCTACATCAGCGAACGCGCGCACGTTGTGATGCCCTATCACTTTCTCTTAGACCGTATGGAAGAAGAGGCTCGTGGCGCCGATAAGATCGACAGCACCCAGCGCGGCATCGGGCCGGCCTATGTTGACAAACATGCCCGCACAGGTATTCGCATGGCGGACCTGCTCGACGTAGACACCTTTCGCACAAAGCTCTCCACCGTCCTACAGCACAAAAATCGGATGCTTACACAAATTTATGGACAGCCTCCGCTTTCGCTAGAAGAGATACACGGGGAATATTTCAACTACGGCCTCCAACTGCGCTCACGCATCGCCGACACGCAAACGATGCTGCATGACGCGCTTTTTGACCGCAAGACGATTTTACTTGAGGGGGCGCAGGGCGCGCTGCTCGATATAGATTTTGGAACCTACCCTTTTGTCACCTCATCTTCAACGATGGCCGCCAACTCTGCGGTTGGCGCAGGCTTGCCCGCCCGCTCACTTGACCGTGTGATTGGTGTATATAAAGCCTATATTACGCGCGTGGGTAGCGGTCCCATGCCCACCGGTTTGTTTGATGATGTGGGTCGTATTCTGCGTGATCGCGGTCACGAATACGGCACAAACACCGGACGTGAAAGACGTTGCGGCTGGTTCGACGCGGTGGCGGGTCGCTTCGTTGCCCAGATCAATGGGCTTGATGCGGCGATCATCACAAAGCTTGATGTCCTCGATACCTTCCCAACCATCAAGATTTGCACCGCCTACAATCTGCATGGCAAGGTTGTGCATAGCCTCCCCGCCACACTAAGCGATCTCGCTGCCTGTGAACCCATCTACGAGGAACTCCCCGGTTGGCAATGTGATACAACAGGTGTTAGCACCTACGAAGAGCTGCCGGAGGCCGCAAAGGTGTATCTTAAACGCTTGGAAGAACTCTTACAGACGCCGATTGCGAAAATCTCGGTTAGCCCGCAGCGCGGTAAAACCATCGAACTGCAAAACGTACTGGCCCAACCGGAGCATGACGTGCGCTATCCCAGAAACGCGATGCGTTAGCGAAAAGGCTATCCTGTCCCCAGCGGCTTTTTCGCCATCGCCGCCCCGCTTCTCGGAAAGAGCGCGGGGCAACGTTTCTTCTGCTCCCACACCAATAAGCGTCTTCCATCATCTAACCCCGACAGCGTTACAGGCACGTCGGCCTTGAGAACCGCGCCCACCTGCGCCGCGGCCCGTTTACCTTGCGCGAGTTCTGCAGCAAGGTCGCCTTTTTTGGGGAGGACAATCACGCCTTCAACACGACAATAGGGGGCGCAATATTCGAGCAACGCAGGTAGTGCGGCGACGGCGCGCGCAGTCACCATATCAAACATCCCCCGATACGCTTGTTGCTGGGCTAACTCCTCGGCCCGTGCGTGGATGGTTACGGTATTTGTGAGTTGAAGCGTGTCTATGATGTGCTGCTGAAAGGTGGTTTTCTTGCCAGTAGCTTCTAATGAGGTGACATGCCACGCGGGACGTATGATCTTGAGAGCCAGTCCGGGGAAGCCCGCGCCTGACCCGATATCAAGGACATGTGCTTCGGGCTGGTCATATACCGCGAGGAGCGATAACGAGTCAAGGAAGTGTTTTACATCAACGTCTTCCGGCTCTTTAATCGCGGTCAAGTTGACGCGCGTGTTCCAATCGAGCAACTCCTGGCGATAGCGCAGGAGTTGCTCATATTGGTGAGTGCTTAGTTGAAGGTGCAGTTGGCGCAGTCCTTCAAGCAACACAGGAGAAAGGGTAGCTACAGTGTCCGACATCTACGAAACGATTTTCTTCTTACTATTCAAGTAGTCAACAAGCAGGTATTCGCCGAGGTTGTCCTTGTCCGCATAGAACATACGCCCCTTGTTGATCGCCGTGAGTTGATCGACAAAGGCAACCATCCACTCATCATCATACAGCATGAACGTGTTGATGGTGATACCTTCACGGGTACAACGCTGCACCTCTAACAGTGTCTGCTGCTCCGCGTAAGGGCTGGGATATTGGAATTTCCACTCGCCATCTTCATACCATACGGTGGGGCCACCATCGGTGATCATAATGACTTGCTTGTTGACGCCACGATGACGCCCTAAAAGTTTTCGCGACAACATGAGACCATGCGCCATATTTGTACCGCGGTCATTGTCGTGCATACTTAGCTCGACCAACTCATTCGGCTTGTACTCGGTTGCCATTTTAGAGAAGCCCACGATGTACAGGTTGTCGCGCGGGAACTGCGAACGTATCAGGCTTTCCAGCGCGACGGCGACCTTCTTCGCGGCTGGCTGACAGCCGTTGTAGATCATGCTCAAACTCATATCAATCATCAACACCGTAGACGACTGGGTAGTGAATTCTGTTCGGTACACTTCAAAGTCTTCTTTGGCGAGCCGTACAGGGGTTCCCACCCCATTTCGGTGAACAGAGTTCATGAGCGTCTTTTTCAAGTCAAGCAAGAACGCATCCCCGAACTGATATTCTTTGCTCTCATCGGTACGCTCACCGCCAACACCGCGAAATGGGCTAACGTGTCGCCCAAAGCCGTCACGTTTCATCTTGTTGAAGATGTCCTGCAACGCCTTTTGCCCAATCTTGCGAATACCGCGCGCGGTCAGCTCCCAGCGGTTGCCTTTCTTCTGAATGTAGCCCGCCTCCTCAAGCGTTTTCATGAGTTCTTTCAGTTGCTCAACCGATTGATACTCCTCGTCGCCGAGCAGTTCTTTGACCTTCTCGCTATCAATGGCGTCGATGTTATCCAAACGCCGCGCCTCTTGCAACTGATCCTCCAACCCTTCCATCTGTTGCAGCCGACCCATCATTCGCATCGCTTCGTTGAGTGGCAACGACTCCTTCCCTCGAAAGGGAAAGCGTGTACGTGCCTGTTCTGGCGGAGCCATCGCTTCCAGGTTCTGCGCGAGTTCCATCATGTCCACACGGATGCGGTCATCACCCATCATCTGCTCCATGAGTCCTTGCAACTCCTGACGCTGATCTGGCGATAGGTTCTCCATGATGCCTTGCATAGCCGCCGACTGCTGTTGCATCTGCTCAATCAAGTCGTCAAGCGAGTTGACACCCGGAAAGTTCTCCCCATGCTTCTGCATGAATGCGTCGAAATCCGGCTCTTTGCCCTCTTGTCGCTCCTTGAGCATCTTGTTCAGGTCACGGATCATCTCGCGCAGCTTTGTAACATCTTCCGGCGTCATGTTTTGCAGCGACTGCTGCATCCCCTGAAAAAACTGCTGCATCATCTGCTGTTGCAAACTATCCATCAGTTCCTTGAATTTATCACGCGCCTGCTCGTCCATGAAATCATATTCGGAAAGACCCTTGATTTGCCCTGGGATATCCTGGGGCAACTTGTCGAGTGCCTCCTGCTTACGCTTGGCGATCATCTCAAGCATACGCTTCATCTGCTGCGGACTCAGCGCGTCACCACCCTGCCCAGATTGACCCTCCTGGCCGGATTGAGACAGTTCACCGGACTGCTGCCCCTGCTGATCCTGCGAGGACTGGTCGCTGGGTTGTTGTCCCTGCGACCCTTCCTGTCCCTGCTGGCCTGCTTGCGGTTGACCATCCTGGGGTTGCGAACCAGACTGGTCTTCCGGCTCATCCCCCTGTTGCAGGTCGAGGCGACGCTGGATGCCATCACGCTCTAGTTGCTTGATCTCCTCAAGTTTCTCACGCAAGTCGTCCATGACGCCGGATGCCATATTGTAACGATTGAGCTGTTCGTTACGCGCATTCCGCATCCGCTCCATCATCTCACGCAAACCCATTGATTTGCGACCATCTTCACTCCGAATACCATCCTGCATCAAACGACGCATCGCCTGTTGCAGGTTGCCATTCTCCATGTAGTCGTCGGAGAGCGCGTTGAGAATATCGTCGGCATCAATTCCTTCGATACGTTGTGTACCATCCCAACGCGAATATCCGTAGCGATTTTTACGAAAGCGTTCAAACATGTCGAGAAGCCCCTTACCGCCGATAGCGTGTTTTGCCGCCGACTTCATCCTTATTGAGACGCCGATTTAGGTGTAGTCCTTCGAGAATAAACTCGATGGACGATGCAATACTCGCTGGGCTACCACGTCCGTTGAGCTTGTCAATGGCCTTGCTGAGGCCGCCAACTTTGGAAAGCTGGGTGACATATTCCATAGAGGGCATGTCGTCGGCAACGTGAACACTCAGGCCGCGCTCAAAACCAGCCACAAGCTGATCGAATTCGCGCTGCTCAAAGTATTGCCCAAAGACACTCAAAACGGCGGCATTGACCAACTTCTGGACAATACGCTCTTCTTTGACATCCCCAACGGTGTCAAGCTCGATCTTGCCAGAGGTCGAGGCGATGATTGCCGCAAGGTCGCTAACACGCGGGGCGATACTGCGCTCTTTGAGCCGCAACGCCCGTCGGCTTGCATTGCTCAACACGTTTTCGTAGTTGGATACGGAGACACGCACACTCACGCCGGAACGCTGACTGATATCGTTGCTGCTACGCGCGAGATGCGTAATTTCAGCGATTGTTTCCTTCATGAACGGCGGGAACACAACATCCATGCCTTCCGTCACAAAGTGGTTGCTTTCCGCTTCCATGATCTGGATTTCATGTTCAATCGTGAGCGGGTAGTGTGTGCGAATTTCGGAGCCGATGCGATCTTTCAATGGCGTAATGATACGCCCACGATTGGTGTAATCTTCTGGATTCGCGCTGGCGACAACGTAGACATCGAGTGGCAGACGAATCTTGTAACCACGTATCTGCACATCGCGCTCTTCCATGATGTTCAACAGGCCAACCTGAATGCGCTCCGCAAGGTCGGGCAACTCATTGATACAGAAGATACCACGATGGGTGCGCGGAATCATCCCATAGTGAATGGTTAGCTCGTCCGAAAGATAGCGACCCTCCGCCACGCGCACGGGGTCAACTTCACCAACGAGGTCGGAGATGGTGATATCGGGCGTCGCCAATTTCTCACCGTAACGCTGCTCGCGTGGGAGCCAGGCGATCTCCACAAGGTCGTCATGCTCCGCAACCTTGTCACGACACGCCTTACAAATCGGCTCGAACGGGTCGTCGTTGATCTCACAGCCGGCGATGACTGGCACAACTTCATCCAACAAATTGACGAGGCTACGCGCCATACGCGTCTTCGCCTGACCACGCTCACCCAGGAAAATAATGTCCTGACCAGAGAGGATGGCATTCTCAACTTGAGGAATAACGGTATCCTCGTAGCCTACAACCCCCGGAAACAACTCTTCTCCTGAACGTATCTTCTGAATGAGATTTTTTCGTAACTCTTCTTTAACAGAAAGAACCTTATATCCACTTGCACGCAACTCACCGATTGTGCGTGGTCGAGTAGTAATGGTCATTCGGTTTCGTGCTACCTTTCTTGGGGATTGGTATCATTGGGTTGGGGTACAGGGTCAAGCATATGAGGATGAACAACCCTACCTTCCAACGCTACCAACAACTGGTGGAACCATACTTGATTCTACAGTCTATTCCGAAAAAACGCAAGGGCTACATAAAAACAGAAGTCTCACAATGCCCTTGTAGCATCGCCTGGGAAGACACCATAATGCAAGAAAAACGCTAGCGGCTCCCTGCATAGTGGTGTCTTCCCAGGCGATGCTACAAGGGCAAGCCCCACAGTTTCTTAGTACACGTAAGCATCTACACAGCGATAATCGGCTCTTTCGGTTTCCGCGTCTCCCCATCACGACGCGGTAGCTGCTGCGGCACATTCGTGACAATGATATTTTCGCGGAAGAGGAGGGACCACTTTAGCTGAAATGCAGTCTGGTTGTGCAACACGTACTCCCATAGGTGCGCGACCACAAACTCTGGCAAGATCACGTTGACCGAGTAGTCAGGATAGAGTTCGTGCATAGTGTCGATATAATTCAGCAACGGACGTTCAAGCGAACGATACGGCGACTCAATCACCACAAGTTCCGTCTTTTCCTCGGCGGTTAGCTGCTTCTTCCACTTCTCCCAATCGCTACGCACCTTGTCGGCGTCGTGGTTTTCGATGGCAACATGAACCGCGACAACGTAATTTGAGATAGAACGTGCATACGCCAAACTCTGTTTGGAGACTTTATCTAGCCCCGCGATTGGCACGATGAAGAGATGCTTGACCTGTTTTGGTTTCGCGGGAATGAGCGTCTTGGCACTGCGTGGGATCGACGTTCCAGTCCGTTTGTACGGGGAGATGTCCGTGACGATAACCCCAGGCCGAAACAGCAGAGACCCCTTCAACTGGATGGCGATACGGTTCCGCAAGAAGTATTCCCACCAATGGTCGATCTCAACCTCTGGCAAGACAACTGTCAGAGTATCGTTTGGCGTAGCCGTATGCGCGCGGTCAATGTAGGCCAGCACCTGACCCGGAATACTACGGTGGGTCAATGCTACCATTTCTAACGGTGTACGCTCATCTTCGGCGAACTGCTCTTGCCATGTATCCCACGCTGCTCGCAACGCCTCCGTCTTTTCTTTATAGGTGGAAACGTGGATAGCCACAACGTTTTCCGTGATAGAGCGAGCGTACGAGATGCTCTGTTTCGCCACCGAGTCCAGGCCGGCAATCGGCACAACCAGACGGTGCTTGATATTGCCTGGTTGCAGCGGGATATCAGAGGTACGTTCCTGTGCGACGCGTGTGTAATGGCGGTGGATGAGTTGAAACATAATCACGATAAGTGGAATAAGCACAACCACGATCCACGCGCCATCAAAAAATTTCGTGTAGGTAATGACAGCGACGACCATTAGGGTTGTAAAAGCACCCAGACCATTGATCAGCAGACTCCGTAGCCAGTTTTTCTGTTTCGCCCGCAACCGCCACCAATGGAGAACCATACCGCCCTGCGATAGCGTGAACGATGCGAACACACCCACCGCGTAGAGATTGAGCAACAACGTTGTATCGCCCTTGAACTGAATAATTAGCAGGCTCGCGAGTATCGCCAGAAAGACGATACCGATAGAGAACGAGAGACGATCACCACGAAACGCGAACTGGTGGGGTAAGAAATTATCACGCGCGAGCAGCGATGCCAGTCGGGGGAAATCAGAGTAGCTCGTGTTGGCCGCCAGCGTTAGAATGAGCAGCGTTGCAATCAGAAACACAGGATACATGAAGTACAGAGGGCCATTAAACACCCGTGCTGCGATCTGCGAAATGACCGAGGGAATACCCGAAGGTGGGTACGCCACAACGCCAAACGAGGTTGCAAGCACTGTAATGCCAATAAAGAGGGTTCCCAGAATGACGGCCATCCAGGTAAGCGTAATCGCCGCGTTATGGGGTTCTGGTTTTTTGAAGGCCGGAATACCATTAGAAATAGCCTCGACACCCGTCATCGCGGAACAGCCGGCAGCAAAGGCTCTCAGCACAAGAAACGCCCCCAGCGTCTCCGTCGGCCCTGCAGCAGGCGCGGGAAAATGGGCAATCACGGGATTATGCAGGAGCAGGAAGCTTTTGACAAAGCCAACGATAATCAACAGCAACGCGCTCCCGATAAAGATGTAGGTTGGGATGGCGAAAATAGACCCCGACTCGCGCACTCCACGCAAATTTACGATAGTGATAAATACAACAAGGAACACATCAATAATGACGGTGTAATTGGTGAGAGCGGGAATAAGCGATGCGAGGTTTTGCACACCCGAAGACACGCTCACAGAAACCGTAAGCACATAGTCAATCAGAAGTGACGCGGCGGCAATCAAGCCCGCGACGGTTCCCAGGTTATCTTTCGCCACGATATATGAGCCACCACCATTGGGATAGGCGGGGATCGTCTGGCGATACGACAGCGTTACAATCGAAAGCAGTACTACAATGGCGATACAAATAGGTAGTGTAAGGCCAAGCGGGGCCGCGCCTGCCAGGATCAAGGTTCCCAAAATCGCTTCGGTGGCATAGGCAACCGATGAAATAGCGTCCGAAGACAGCACCGCCAGTGCTTTTACTTTTGTTAAACGCTCATTTTCCTGTTCAGCCGTTGCAATCGCCGCGCCAATCAAGGTACGCTTCACATTGTAGCGAAAACGCCCAAAGCCACCCTTGGGAATTTCCGTTTCCGGCGTCGCTTCAAGGCGTCCAGAGTCCACGCGCTTTAACGAAGAGTGCGTGGCATACGTTCTGCGAACACGCTGCTCGCCTAGAAACGTCCCCGAAAGCAGCTCCGTACGTACTAGATGCGCGGGGTCGTTTTCATCGTTCGACGGCGTTTCGCCCATCCCATTTGCCCCTTTAGCGGCCCAGTTTTCGCCGTTCGTTGCGGGTATTTCGGTCGCTCTATGTTCAGCCTCTTTTTGCAAAGGGTCTTCTTGTTTCTGATCCATTGATTCTTGCGTCCTCGCGTTTCTGTACTCTCTATAAGGAGTGCGCTCTTTTTACATAGGCAAAAAGGCACACACACTCAGTATAACACTGCGCTGTAGTGTTATACGAGTTAGTTTGCTCACTCCTCACACATATTGCAGCACCATGAACCATTTAATAAATGGCTCTGGATATACTAATACACAGAGAGGAAAGACGCAAGTACACAAAAATGCGAGATGCAAGGTTATTCGCTCTGCTTTTCCCTCTTTCTATTGATCGGGACGATGTGAATGTCTATACTATCGCTGAGACGCAGGAGACGATTGACAACAGAGCCGTAAAGCACCTCTTCCCAACGTCGCCGCGTGGGTTGCCCAACCACAATCTGCGTGACGCCACGCCCCTGCGCAAACTCGGACAACCCGCGTGCGATATCCGCGCTTTTGATATGCACAACCTCGGCCCCCAAATCTTCCGCGAAAAGCGCGTATTCTTTGATTTTCTGTATCGCCTCCTCGCGTCGCTTGGGCGCGTTTGTACCAAATCTGAGAAAACCCGTGATCTTCCGTAGGAACACCGGAAAGCCTTCAAGCTCAATCGACACCGCGATCAGGTCGCCATGTAGTCCCTGTGAGAGGCGGAGCGCATCACGAATAATTTGCCGACTTTGGGGACGATGGTCAAAACCAACCAGGACACGCTCACTGGTCGTCCAGGTATCTTTGATATCGTGACCCGTCATGTATTGCCGTAGCTGCAACTCTGTTTTTTCAGCGGTACGGCGCAGGGCCAGCTCACGTAGCGCGGTCAGGTTACCTTCCCGAAAGAAGTTGCCCAGCGCGGCGTCGATGCGCTCCTGCGGGTAGATGTTGCCGTGCCGCATACGCTGTTGTAGCGCGTGCGGCGCAATGTCTATCAGTTCCACCTCGTCCGCGTTATCGAGGATGCGGTCAGGGATGGTTTCGCGCACCTGCACACCGGTGATACCTGCGACACGATCATTGAGACTCTCGACATGCTGCACGTTCAAGGTCGTGATAACGTCGATGCCAGCCGCAAGTAGCTCTTCAACGTCCTGATACCGCTTCCGATGCTTCGAGCCAGCCACGTTTGTATGGGCGAGTTCGTCAACCAGCGCGACCTGTGGATGGCGCGCGATAAGCGCGGCGGTGTTCATCTCTTCTAATGTCACACCTTTGTACTCTATTCGCGCGCGTGGCACAATCTCTAAATCGCCGACCTGTGCCGCTGTGTGCTGGCGTTTATGCGTCTCCACGTAGCCAATTACAACATCGGTCCCACGCTCTTTACGACGATGCCCTTCTAAAAGCATCGCATATGTTTTTCCCACGCCCGCGACAGCACCAAGATACACACGCAAGCGACCACGCTTTTCCTCCTCTTCACCCGCCACAGGCGTAGAAGAGGAGGTGCTGGCCGTGAGGTCTTTGTCACGCAACCCGTAGCGGCGCAGTAACGCCTCTGGGTCGGGGCGACCATCTTGTGTCTTTTGCTGTCTTGCTGATTGATCGCTCATTGACTACCTACTCTACTTTGCAGCATCAAGCGCAAGGTTCAGGTCAAGTACGTTGATGTGTGGCTCACCGAAGAGACCCAGGAATTTCCCTTGCATATGATCCATAACTATTTGGTGTACCTTGTCCACACTCAAACCACGCTCACCGGCAATACGTGGCACTTGATATAACGCGCCGTCAACAGAGATATCCGGGTCCAGACCAGAGCCGGATGCCGTCACAAGGTCTACGGGAACAGTACCGGCGGGTGCGTTCGGATTCTCTTTTTTCAGTTGCGCGACCCGATCCTTTACAGATTTTAGCAGCGTTGCGCTCGTTGGGCCAAGATTAGAGGCCGCCGAGCCATCCGCGGCATACGGCGCAGCCGTTCCGCTTGGCGGGAGCGTCGCGGAAGGTCGTCCGTGAAAGTAGCGCGGCGAGGTCCAGTATTGTCCGATCAGGTCTGAGCCGACAACTTTGCCATTCGCGGTATGCAAGCTCCCATTTGCTTGATAAGGGAAGATCAGTTGCGCGATACCAGTAACGATACCAGGATAGATTAGGCCGGTAAGGACAATAAAAAGCAAGGTCATGACGATTGCGGGACGAAGCTGTTTCATCTCAAAATTCCTTCTATGTAAGTGTAACCGTCACGACAAATCTGTCCTAACGGTTACACGCTCGTGCTAATTCGCTAGATGCAGCAGAACCAGTATCAGGTCGATAATCTTAATACCAACGAACGGGACAATGATGCCGCCTAGACCATAGATCAGCAGGTTGCGTCGTAGCAACGGGCCTGCACCAATGGCGCGATAGGCAACACCGCGCAGTGCAAGCGGCACTAACGCAATGATAATCAAAGCATTGAAGATCACGGCGGAAAGCACCGCGCTATGTGGCGAGTTCAAACGCATAACGTTCAGCGCATTAAGTTCTGGGTACGTTACCGCAAAGGCCGCCGGAATAATCGCGAAGTACTTCGCAACGTCGTTCGCGATGCTAAACGTTGTCAACGCGCCACGCGTAATCAACAACTGCTTCCCAACCTCAACTACCTCAATCAACTTCGTTGGGTTCGAGTCGAGATCAACCATGTTCGCGGCCTCTTTCGCGGCCTGCGTCCCCGTGTTCATCGCCACACCGACATCGGCCTGGGCCAGGGCCGGCGCGTCATTCGTGCCATCACCCGTCATCGCGACCAGTCGTCCACCCGTCTGTTGCTCACGAATAAGCTTCATCTTGGTCTCCGGCGTTGCCTGGGCCAGGAAGTCATCGACACCCGCTTCTTTGGCAATCGCGGCGGCGGTGAGCGGATTATCACCCGTCACCATGATGGTACGAATGCCCATACGCCGCAACTGGTCGAAACGTTCGCGCATCCCCCCCTTCACAATGTCCTTGAGTTCAATTACGCCCAGTACACGCGCCGTGCCGTTGCCGCCCGACATGGTTTCAGCGACCACAAGCGGGGTACTGCCCGCGCTTGCGATAC
>Ga0123337_10003762_pt1 | contig 15911 bp, 13 predicted proteins | sample frozenSSSSmetaG_FD_89792 | JGI IMG/M metagenome (GOLD analysis project Ga0123337, IMG submission 89792) | Glacier valley bacterial and archeal communities from Borup Fiord, Nunavut, Canada, to study Microbial Dark Matter (Phase II) -... | ecosystem: Environmental > Aquatic > Freshwater > Ice >... | reverse complement strand
CGCTACGGATGTAACGTCCTGGGCAGGTGCTGTCTCTACCGTCTCAGACGTGGGTGCTACGGGTGCTTCGTCGCGGTGACGGGTTGCCCCATGTCGTGGCAGGCGCAGACGCTGGGCGGGTCGCAGCAGCGGCGATACTGGACGCTCGATCCGTTGGGTTGCGGGAGTGGGGATGCTCTCTATCTCGCTGGCGTTCGCGACGGCGGCCACGCGCTGCTCTTGCTCTACAACCTCTGCGGGTGCTTGCGTAGTGACATCGGCGATGTTCACGATTGGCGCGCCATCAAGGGATGGTATGAAGGCCGAGCCTTCACCAAAGTCAACGGGCGGCAACACATCATGGACGGTGACGGGTTGGTCAGGCGCAGCAATGTCTGTTGTGGGTGCTGCGAACTCCGCGAAGGTTTCCGCGCGTGACTCCTGAAGGGACGCGCTCAAATGCGCTTCGGCTTGTGCTTCGGCCTGTGCCTGCGCCTGCTGAAATTCCGCGAGAAAAGCGGTAAAGGGACGCGGTGCATCCTCGTCTGGCTCAAGCGACGGCGTGATTTCTGTGACGGCGATGGCACTTTCCTCGACAAAAACGGGTGCGGCTGCGGCATCCACCGTTGTGGCAGCGGTCTGCTCCGGCTCTAAAGTGGCGGTTGGTGCTGTTCCTTCTGCTGCGCCCACAGCGGTGGGGGCAGTTGTTTGTGCGACGGGCGGCTCCGCGTTTGCCGCAGCGTGTGTTGTTTCGTGAACAACGGGCTGTGTTTCCTCTTCATGAGAAGCGGTGCTCGCGGAGGCATCGCTTGTTGAAGCGGAGGTATTGGCCGCTTCCACGACGGCAACCTGTTCATGCACTTGTGGTGCGCTCGCTTCTACAGGAATCGAGGAGGTAGTACTATTGGTATAATCATGGGAAACTTCTGTTATAGGAGGGACGGCATCGGAAGACGATGCGTTCTCTTCCACAGAGGTTTCGGAGGCGTGTTGCTGCTCCACGAGTGCTTCATCAACGTGCTGTACGTTGTTCGCGTCGTCGTGTTCAGACTGCATATTCTGTATTGTCACTAAGATCTCCAGTCTCAGCAATTACGGACCGGAGCGCACGGTAAGCTACGTTCTGTAAGGGTGCTATGTAGCACCCTTTTTTTATTGAAGATATGCAGGGCAAACCGTCTACAATGCGCCCTTCTCTCTGTATAGAGGGGAGCAAGCAACGGCCTTGCCTCTTGATTGCGTTCAAGGCACGCAACGGGTTTTCGGGCGGGAAGCATACATGATTTGTCTATGCGTTCCTTTGTGCGCCGATCCGCGTTGTCAACGGGCGGAAAACGTGTGGGCTGTAAGCCTGTCTAATCCGCCCCTCTCTTCTCCTCGGCAGTCATCTTACACTGCGCTCTGTATGGGTCGGTCCGAACTTGTCTTTATCTACGCCGTTATTTTTACGAGAACTGTACACACCTGTTGAACGGCGGAACACAGGTGCACACAGGGGAGGACAGACGACGTGCTAGTCTTCCGTCTCTACCACGAGCGGGACAGAATGTCTATCGGTACGCGTAGCCGAGTGAGCGTCATGCTCTTGCGTTCCGACAAGTTGCTCTTGTCCGCCGGAAACGATACGTGAGCGCGGCAACTTCTGCGTGGCCCGCCATACAGCGACAATGCGCTCTACGGCGGTGACATTCGCGAAGACCGCGAGTACGGCCAGTATCCAGATACTGGCGCCGAATAAAAGACCAATAGCGAGCAGAACGACACGTTCGGGGCGGGCAAGGAGGCCAACTTTGCACTCAATCCCTAACCCTTCGGCGCGAGCTTTCGTATAGCTCACCATCAAGGAGCCAACAATCGCGGTATAGATGAAGGAAATCATCCATAATTGCTCATGTGACGTAGGCCATAACACATCTCGGAAGTTCGCGGGTCGCTGCAATGTGTACCAGAGCAACCCGAACAGGATAATACTCTCCGAATAGCGGTCTAGCGTCGAGTCGAAAAAGGCTCCAAAGGTAGTGGCGGTATGTTGTACACGCGCCATCGCCCCATCGAACATGTCAAAAACGCCAGCGAGCAGCACCAGCAAGCCACCGAGAAACAAAAACCCTTGAGCAATCACCACTGCTGTTACAAGGCTCAACAGCAACCCTATTCCGGTCAACATATTAGGGGTAACGCCTAAGCGAGCCATCGGCTGTATGATTTGCATAACCAGATGTCTACCCCACTGCTGGATGCGTCTGCTAAACATACTATTATTGTACCATACTCTGTATAGAGGGGACTAGAGAGAAAATTATGCAGTGTTCAATGTGTGTAAATATTGAAGGTATTCCTGACCCCTTGTACACACAAAAGTACCTCTTTTAGGAATTACTTAGAAATTTGCTATACTGACAACGGTGATTTTATCAAAGACACATTCACGAATGGAATGGAACGGGGTAGGAGAAGGGGGAGAAGTGATGGCACAACAGCAATTGCGTGTGCTCATGGTGACGGCACGCTATTTTCCGTTTATGGGCGGCATCGAAACGCATGTCTACGAGGTGGCGCGGCGGCTTGTGCATATGGGCGTCGCCGTAACCGTGGTGACAACGCAACCTGCCACGGCAGACCTGCCACGCGAAGAGCGGCGCGAAGGGGTGCGTATCCTGCGCGTTCCCTGCTGGCCGCCGGAGCGTGATTACTATATCGCACCGACAATCTACTCACTTATTAAACAGGGTGGGTGGGACCTTGTACATTGTCAGGGGAGCCATACGTTTGTGCCGCCACTGGCGATGCTGGCCGCCAAACGCGCGGGCATCCCGTATATCGTGACGTTTCACACGGGCGGTAACTCTTCCCGCTTGCGAACCGCGATTCGAGATACGCAATGGAGTGTGCAGCGTCCGCTCTATATGGGCGCGGCGAAACTTATCGGCGTCTCACACTTCGAGGCCGAGTACTTTCGTACTCTGTTACGCCTCTCGCGCAAACGCTTCACGGTTATCCCGAACGGCGGCACAGCTTTTCCAGAAGCAACGACCTATGCGACGCCGACGGGTACACTCATTATTTCGCCAGGACGATTGGAGCAGTACAAAGGTCATCAACGATTGATTGCCGCTCTCCCACACATACGCCAGCAGCGGCCCGATGCGCGACTCCTGATACTTGGTGTTGGCCCCTATGAGACAGAACTGCGCTCGCTCGCGCAACGTACGGGCATGACTGACCATGTAGATATCCGCTCCGTTCCCGCCAGCAACCGCCAACTGATGGCCGAGGTGCTGATGGGAGCAACGGTGGTCGCGCTCATGAGCGAATATGAGGCGCACCCAATCGCGGTAATGGAGGCACTCGCGTTACAGCGTCCGGTGTTGGTCGCGGATACCTCTGGTCTGCGCGAACTTGCCGAGCAGGGGTTGGTACGGGCACTTCCTCTGCACAGTACGCCGCGTGAGGTCGCGCAAGCCGTGTTGCGTCAGATCGACGCTCCGCTTGTTCCTCCGCCTGATTTTGTGCTTCCAACATGGGATGCATGCGTCGAGCAACTGCTGACGATCTACAAGCAGAGCGCGACACATCACTCTCCCCCCAGTCTATCCGCGCACCCGCAGTGTGGGCGCGAAACAGTACCGCTCACACGAGGGTTGTTTGGGGTCGGCTGGGAATGGGGTAGCACGAGCGTGAAATTTTAGGGGGAAGAGAGACGTTATGCGTATATTATTACTTGCACAATTTTATCCGCCGACGATTGGCGGCGAGGAGCGGCATGTGCGAAACCTCGCGCTCGCGTTGGCACAGCGTGGACACCGCGTTTCCGTCGCCACGCTGCTACACGGTGACGCGCCACCTGTTGAGATGGATCAGGGGGTGCGTGTGCATCGGATGCGCGGGACGATGCAGCGTGTCAGCGCGTTGTTTACCGAACAGGATCGCCAGTACGCCCCGCCCTTTCCTGATCCTGAACTTTTGCTGGCACTACGTCAAATTATCCTGACGGAGCGGCCCGATATCATTCACGCCCACAATTGGATTGTACATTCGATGACGCCACTCAAGACGTGGAGCAAGGCCAAACTCGTCATCACCCTGCACGATTACGGCCTTGCCTGTGTGCAGCAACGCCTGACGTATCGCCAGGAACTTTGCACGGGACCAGGGGTGGCAAAGTGTGTGCGGTGCGCCGCGATCTCTTATGGCGCGGCGAAGGGTGTGCCGTCGCTGGTGACAAACTGGGTTGGTGGCAAGCTCGAAAACCGTACAACGGATATGTTTCTCGCGGTAAGCCAGGCGGTTGCGGATGGAACACAGCTTGCACAGAGACGAGTTCCCTATCGTGTCGTGCCAAACTTTATCCCCGACGCCATCGCCGATGAATGTCGTGCCGACCATCCTTTGCTCGCGCGTCTTCCCCAGGGCGAGTTTATCCTGTTCGTGGGGGATGTGCGGCGTGACAAAGGTGTGGGCGTTCTCCTGGAAGCCTACGCGGGGATGCGGACGCAGGTTCCTCTGGTTGTCATCGGCAACGTGCGGAACGATATGGAGCTTACCATTCCACCCCATGTTCTCCTCTTCCCGGGCTGGCCCCACGCTGCGGTGCTGGGCGCGTGGAGCCGTTGCACCCTTGCCATTGCGCCCTCGATCTGGCATGATCCGTGCCCAACGGTAGCGATGGAGGCGATGGCGGTTGGCCGACCCGTCATCGCGTCGCGCATCGGCGGCCTGCGTGATATCGTCAATGATGGCGAGACCGGCCTGCTTGTTCCGCCAGGGGACGTGGAGGCACTGCGTACGGCGATGCAAACGCTGCTCGACGATCCCGAACGCCGCGAACGTATGGGTGTGCTGGGCCGCCAGCATGTGGTGAACTTTCAAGCCAGCACGGTTGTCGCGCGTATCGAGCAGGTGTATCAGGAAGTGTTAGCGCAATGAATATTACACCATCGCACAGTGTCCATAGCATGGTACACGGCGTCTTCCGCGTCTTGCCGCGCCCGATGCAATCCCCCTTGCGCCGCCTCGCCACCCGTGGCGGTGATGTGGGGGCGGAGAAAGAGTATACGGGCGTATACGAGGGGGTGGGAACTCTGCTCGCGAGCTGGTTTCCGGCTTTGACCCTGACGTGCGCGCTCGGTCTCTGCGTGACGGCGTATGCCTTCGCCGATGCACGGGGCGGCGGTTCAGGACTAAATACCCTGTTCTTGCCTGCTCTATTGGTGATGTTTACGCCGATTGCGCTACGCCTGCTCATTCCCACAACGTCACGCATTGAACGCATCAGTCTTTTGTGTATGCTTGGGTGCGTGTGCTATCTCGTAAAAGTGTTGTCGAGTCCGCTCCACTTCTCCTTTTTCGATGAGTTTCTGCATTGGCGCACCCTCGATGATATCAATCAGAGCGGCCATTTATTCGCGCAAAACTCGCTTTTGCCTGTTAGTCCCTATTATCCAGGGCTTGAGATTGTCACAAACGCGCTCGGCACGACAAGCGGGCTGGATAGCTTTCACGCCAGTCTGGTCGTCGTCGGGGCGGCGCGCGTGTTGATGGTGCTGGCCCTCTTTGCGATGAACGAGCAACTACTCAAATCGGCACGTGCCGCGAGTCTCGCCACCCTCTTGTATATGATCAATCCGCACTTCTTGCTGTTTGATGCCCAATACGCATATGAATCGCTGGCCCTCCCGCTTGCAACTTGTATGTTGTTCGCGTTATCGCCACACCAGGTTGTCTCTGTGCGCTTGACGCGCCTGGAGCCGCTTGTACCACTGCTAAAGTTTTCCAGAGAACGCAGACATGGTCTCACGACTGATTTGCGCTGGATTACATTTACAGCGTGGTTGATACTGGTTGCGGTTATCTTCACCCACCACGTTACGGACTTTTTTTTCGACGCCCTCCTCATCATCTGGGCAATCGTCTACGCCGCCAAACGCCTTATGCCACTGTATCGCTCACACCTGGTTCGCATCGCTGTGGTCGGGGTGCTGGTCTCATGTGTAAGCATTGCTCGCGCGGGCAACCCTGTTGTAGGCTATCTTTCCTCTTTTATGAGCGAGGCCGTTACCGAGCTTGGGCATATTCTGAGTGGGTCGGGGAGCGCGAAGCAACTTTTCGTGAACTATTCCGGTCCGCCAACGCCGCTTTGGGAACGCATCATGACCGTCTCTTCCGTTGGTATCATCACATTGTGCCTTCCTCTTGGGCTGCTCTGTCTCTGGAAACGCTATCGTTCCAACGCGCTGGCCTGTACCTTTGGCTTTTTCTGTCTGTTCTATCCGGTGGTGCAGGCGTTTCGCCTGACAAATACGGGAGCCGAGGTCGCAGACAGGGCGGCGGCCTTTTTGTTTATTCCGCTTGCGCTGGTTCTCGCTATTTTTATCGTGCAGTTCTGGCCTACAACTCGTCTACACTGGGGTCAATTGACGTTAATTACGGCTGCGATGTCGCTGGTATTTCTGGGCGGTATTATCCTGGGCGTTGGCCCCGCCTCCGCGCTGCTCCCCGGCCCCTACGAGGCCATCGCGGACGCGCGCTCTATCGACCCGCAGGGCATCCAGACCGCGCTCTGGTCGGATGCCTATCTGCATCCCGCCAATCGTGTCGCGTCTGACCGCATCAACCAGGTGCTGCTGGGAACCTATGGCAAGCAACGCGTCGTCACCACTATTCAAGATACCATTGACTTGTCGCCCGTGTTTCTCTCGCCACACCTGACCGATGAAGACAGGTCGCTGCTGCAACAGGGACGTATTCGCTATCTTGTTGCCGACACGCGACTCACACACGCATTACCACTGCTAGGGTTTTATTACGAGATGTCAGAGATGGGCGCGTTTCATCACAAGACGCCAATTGACCCGCAGGCGTTCACGAAATTTGACGACACGCCACAGGTCAATCGTGTCTTCGATAGCGGCGCAATCATCATTTACGACGTGGAGGGACTAGCCAATGCGTCTGCATAATAGCGATCTCTTGCTTGCTACAGGTAGCGCGGTACTCTATACGGGTTGTACATTTCTGCCCGCGTCCATGTCCCTGGTTGGGCTGTTGCTGGCACTCCCGATGGTCTTTTTCGTACCGGGGTATACGCTCACGGCGATACTTGCCCACAAGCGTACCCTGGACGGTTCGCATCGTCTGCTGCTCAGCCTGGGCCTGAGTCTCGCGCTCGACATCCTATGTGGTTGCTTCCTAAATCTGCTCCCGATAGGACTGCGTGCCCTGTCATGGGTTCTCGTGTTGAGTGGCGTAACGGTACTCTTCGCCCTCATCATCATCTATCTGCGACGCGGAATTGTGCCGGCGCGAACGCCAGCGGCGGGAATGGGGAACGGAGCCGATGCGATACCCGTCGCGCGTATCGTTCGCGGGAGTATCCTCTCCGCCTTTGCACTTGCGCTCATCATTTGCGCCCTTTTGTATACGGTGCAAAGTGTGGCCCAGCAACCAGCCAACGGCTTCACCCAACTGTGGTTGCTCCCGCCGACTCAGACCACGCAGGGGTGTACGGTGCGTGTCGGGCTGCACAGCTTTGAGACAACACCCGTTACCTATCGTGTCCTCGCCACAATCAATGATGTTCAGGCGAACATGTGGCCCACCCTTGCCCTCGCTCCCAATCAGGTGTGGGAGCAGGGTATCGCAGTACCACCAGCCGCCACCGCCAAATATACCAGTATCCAGGTAAAAGTATTTAGAGGTGACAAACCAAATATTGTCTATCGCAAGGTAAATGTCACAATCCTGGATGCAAAGCAAGGATGCAGGGCGTGATAATAGCGTTTGGAAAATAAATCGGGAGACGTGTACGCGTATTATGTCTGGGAGCGTTGCAGTTTGGCGAGAGGGCCTCCCTGCCCGTTGAACGCGTTGGGAACATGAACCCGCGTGGGTATTCTCCGGCGGGTAGGCACACCCTTAAGAAAAGAAAAAGAATACCGAAAAAGAAAAGAGCAACCATATATTCTTATGTATCTCTTTTTAGGAGTGTCAGAATGCAGAAATCCCCCCTTTTTAGACGTATCGTGTTACGTAGTGTAGGGATTATCATATTGCTCATGGAGACAAGCTTTCTGCTTCCCTTTGTCTCAGCACAAGACGCAACGCATATCCCCAACACAGTTGCACACAACGCATACCATACAATCGCGCCGCAGACAAGTACCGACATCTTGCTCAATCCAGGGGAGGGCTGGGTGCTGTACGGCTCACCTGCTAACCAGTCGGCCAGCACAATGGCCTATGCGAGCGTGGGATATATGCGCTATGACTGGTCGAGTATCGAGCCAAGCGAGGGGCAATATAACTGGTCGATCATCGACAACGACCTCAACGCGTGGGTCGCGCAGGGCAAGCAATTCGCGTTCGGTGTCATGAACGCCAATAGCTCTGACGCGCTCCAATATGTCACGCCGCGTTGGGTCTTCGCCGATGGTGCGGCCTCTGTACGCTGTACGGCCTTTGATGATACAACGGGCAAGACAGGTATACAATACGAGCCGACATGGAACGACCCGATATTCTTACAAAAGGTACGGGATTTTCTGACCGCTCTAGCGCGACGGTATGATAATAACCCTCACATCGCGTACATAGATGTCCGCTCATACGGCAATTGGGGCGAGCAGCATGTCTATGGGATAACGCCCTCTATTCCACTCGTAGCCGCCGATGTGCAGACCCATATTCAGATGTACCGCAACGCGTTTCAGCATACGCAGATTATCGCGCCTTGGGGAACGCCGGACTACAATAGCGTCTACGACTGGGCGGTCAACAACGGGGTAGGAATGCGACGAGACGGGATGATGGTTGACTCCAACGGGGAAGAACTCGTGCGTGCTCATGGGAAAGCCCCAGCCGTTTTTGAGTTTTACGGGAGCTATCAATGGCTCAAAGCGGGCGGATACTGGGACGGTGCGCGGCTCCGCCAGGAGGTCGAACTAGGCAAACCAAGCTACATCGGAATGGGTCAATGGGACGACGACGCGCAGACCATGCTTGCCGACGAGCAGCAGCTTATCGGCGACCTTGCCAACCGTATCGGCTACCATTTTGTGCTGGCAAGCGCGACGCTCCCGACAACGCTTACCAACGGCCAAACCAGCACAATAAGTCTCTCGTGGCGCAATCAAGGTGTGACCTACCTTTACAAAAAGGCCAGTGTCGCCGTTGCGCTGCTCGACAATGCCAATAACGTTGTGCAGAAACAATGGTTTGCCGGCTCCAATCCACGAGCGTGGGGGCCAGGACTGACTACAACGGAGCAAACAAACATCACTTTCACGGGTATAAACGCGGGAACCTATAAGCTTGCAATCGGGCTGTTTCAAAACACAACGGACAGCAATCCCACCTATAAAATCGGTAATCAGGGTGGCACGGCGAACGGCTGGTACGTTGTCAGCAGCACCACAGTTGTGAATAGCGCGCGCTCCTGTCATATTCTTTTCTCGTCATCGTTCTCAGCATTGCCGATGAACGTCTGTCAACGCCCCAGGAAGAAAGGGTAGGGCATGATAAATCCCCGCGTTGTATAATGAGAGGCATGCGTTGAATAGTTTTTGCCAGGGAGTACATTATCATGTCTACTCATGTTCAAACGGGATACGCCGAGGTCAACGGCACGAAGCTCTATTACGAGATAGCGGGTGTGGGCCACCCGTTGACGCTGATACATGGGGGCCTTGTGGATCGCCACCTGTGGGATGATCAGTTCGAGGCGTTCGCGCAGCACTACCGCACAATTCGCTACGATATACGCGGCTTCGGCAACTCGGCGGTTCCCACCGATGGCGATTTTACGCTGGTCGATGACCTGTATCATCTGCTAACCTTCCTCGGCATTGAAAAAACGTATCTCATGGGTCTTTCGCTGGGTGGGGGTATCGCGGTTGATTTTACGCTGGCACACCCAACAATGGTTGATGCGCTGATTACGGTTGGCGGGGGTGTGAGTGGTTTTGAGTGGCCGGAAAACGAAGAATTCAAGCAAATAGGGGAAGCAATCGACGCCGCCATCGCACAGGGCGATTTTGAGCGTGTTGTTGAAATCGAGAACCATATGTGGACGGACGGGCCAAACCGCACCCCCGATCAGGTTGACGCGGGGGTACGTGCGCGTGTCCGCGCGATGCACCTGCACAACTACTCATTGCAAACGGCGGACACACCATCGCCTCGCAAGCCGGAAAAGCCAGCACTGCCCCGCCTCGGCGAAATTCACGCGCCCACCCTTATCATAGTCGGCGACGAGGATGTTGTGCAAATCAAAGAAATTGCCCAGACGCTTGCAACGAGCATCCCCAACGCCAAAAGAGCCGCCATTCACAATGCCGCGCACCATCCCAATATGGAGTATCCCGCAGAGTTCAACCGCGTGGTGCTGGATTTTCTCGCGTCGCTGTGATATCTCTTTTTACATTACTGCGGCATGCATGGCGCGTGGGGCCGATGGATAGGGGAGAACGCAAGGGTCTCCCCTATCCATCGGCCCGTATTGTGTTTGCTCCTCATTGCTGTACCGTAGCGGTCAAGACTGGTATGCATCCTGACGTACCTATACATTCTTCCCTAGCGTAGGTTTTCCTGAGTCTGGTCAAGATAGGCTTGCTTTCTCAAGCCTCCGCGTTCTACGCATGGGGTTCTTGACCCTTATAGCTCTACCTTGATACCCTGACAGTCTTCTATACGATACTGCACACGCAATTGATCGGAGAAGAAGGCGAGTACCTTGTCTACTTCTGCTCGCGGTGATCTGATGCCGCTTTCTATCCACGCAACACGGCAATAGCGCACACCGGACGCTTTGGCTAGTTCATACTGGCTCATGCCACAGACCTGCCGTAGTTGGGCAATCGTTGGCTTGTGCCACTGCGCCTGTTGCATTCGCATTAAGAAGAGGGGTATCGGCTGCGTTGTCTCGGTGTTCGTTTTCGTGTTCTGTGTTTTTACCCGCTCGCTGGTATGCCGCGACCAGGGGACAAGGGGGGGGGACTCAACCTTGCGCCAGTCGATACGTTGCTTGGTCATACTTGCACCCCTTGCTCGTGGGTTACAATAAGCGCGGAAACGGCCTTTGGCGGGCGTTTCCCACCTTCCAGCAGACCCGCAACCCACCCCGCGAGGTAGCCCGCGTTATAGCGGCCGGAGTGCTGAACGCTGTTCATCATGCCAAAGAATAAGCTGTAAATGTCCATATCGCTCAAGGTCTTGGTGCTATCGTCCAATTTGTACGTGAGATATCCTACTTGATAAGCGTGTGCAAATTCATCATTTGCAACAAGAATAACCGAGTTACCAATCGGCTGAAACTCACTCATGGCTTTGCCTTTCGTGCGTGACTGGTCGGCGGCCCATGATATAATCTGCATGGGGCCGCGTTGACGTACTTGACGTATTTAGGTTGGTTCTCTTAGCTAGTCATATATTCAAGATATGGCTAGTTTCTTTTTTGTTTTAATGACACTTTTCTAATCAGGCTTGTACATTTATCTTGGTTAATGTACAAGCCGTCCGTAACCTGATATAATCCCTTTACAAAGATAGACTACTGGTCACATCTTGATTATACATGTGCATACACGTTCTTGTCAAGTCATATATGTACAAAATATAGCGTAAACGTGCGCGTATTATAATTAGCCAGTGGCCCAATAAAATCTAAGGACTTATGAGTATGAGTGAAGAATGGATAACGATGCAAGAGGCCGCTAAACGTCTAAGCGTTGGTCGTAACAAAATATCTCGATTGGTAAGCAGGGGGGTTATACAAACCAAAGATAACCCGCTAGATGCAAGAGTGCGGCTAGTAAATCTCAATGAGGTACGTGTAATCTTTGAAACATATGGCGTAAAGGGTGAGAATGTCACTGCGGATGACGAAACCTAAGCTCTCATGGTCGGGCGTGAGGGGTTAGAGGTGGCGTAAGGGCGTGATAAATCAGGCCCCTACGCCACCCCCCACCACCCAAACGACCCCATCATCCCCATTTTTCCAAAGGGGAGAGAGGAACGGGGAACAATAGGGTTGGGGGTGGCGTAGGGGCCTGATTTATCACGCCCTCACTCATGGGACTCATGGGGTTGATTTATCACGCCCTGCCCCTCACGCCCGACCCGCCATTCCCATGTACCAACCATATGATACTATGTAACCATCACTTATGGTTTGCCTTATGGTTCCTCAACCAGAGAATTTTTGTTGTTTTGCTCGCATGTTGTCCGTATATGCGTATATTTCTCTCTTGATAAGGATGGGTGCGATGGGTAGTAATCAAATTTTGCATGTGAATATTCCGACGCCGCAGGGTCATCTCGAAGCTATCCTCAAGCCAGAGGAAGAGGGATCAAAGCCGCGTTATGTTGGTCTTGTCTGTCACCCGCACCCGCTTGGCGGCGGCACAATGCATAACAAGGTTGTTTTCAAGGTCGCGCAGACGCTTCACAGCTTAAACATTCCCGCGCTTCGCTTCAACTTTCGCGGTGTGGGACATAGCACCGGTGTGTATGATGAGGGGCGCGGCGAGATGGACGATGTGCGCTATACATTGGAGTTTCTAAGTCGTCGCTATCCAGGGACACCCGTTATCGTCGCGGGCTTCTCGTTCGGCTCCTACGTTGGGCTGCGTGTTGCCGCAAACGATGATCGTGCCCAGGTGTTGATCGGGCTTGGTGTACCCGCGAAATGGTTTGAGGGTGATACGTTGCAGGGCTGCCACAAACCAAAGCTACTGATACACGGCACAGAGGACGAACTGGCCTCTTACGAGCTTGCGCTACACTGGTTCGAGGCGATACCCGCGCCCAAACGGATGCTTGCTATCGAGGGGGCCGACCACTTCTTCCAGGGTCGTCTCGACGAGGTGCAGGCCATCATCGAGAATTTTGTGCAAACGCTCGGCTAGACCTACACCGCAGGTTTTATTGCTGCGCGAGAATGGTTTCCACCTCGTTGGGTGAAAAGGTGGCTTGCAGACGCGACAACTCTTTGATGCGTTGCGTCGCGACATTGCCGCCGCCGAGAAAGACGCCTTTGACGCTGCGAATGAGGCCCTCGTCGCGTCCAAAGGCTCCGCCACCGAAGCAGAAAATAGGTTTGGGCGGGGCCATCTTGACGATTTCGCGTCCGACCTCGGCCAGGTCTTTGACGCGGGGCCGTGTCATCGCCGACAGGCACACGATGCCGGGGCGCATGGTTCGCAGTTCCTGCATCAGGCTATGGAGTTCTAGCATCTGACCCAGGTAGAAGACGTTGAGGCCGGCACGTCGCCAGAAGAGCGCGAGCATCAGTACGCCCAGTTCATGAGTCTCTTTTGGCGCACACCCTACCAAAATCGACGACCCTTGCCGCAGGTTCGGTGTTGATTGGAACAGGTGCGAGAGGCGGATACGCAGCAGGTTCGAGGCGAAATGTTCGACCATGATGCCCAACTTCTGCTCTGCCCACAGCATCCCGATGCGGTATAGCACCGCCTGAATCAGGTTCATGCATACATCTTCAACCGAGTGATAGAAAAACGCCTCGTCCAGGATGCGTTGCGCTCCGGCCTCATCGAGCCGTCGGAAACAGTCAAGCAACGGGTCTTCATAGCTGAAAAGGTCGGGAGCCTGTGCGGTGCGTTGCTGCTTCTCCTTCTGGGTTGTGTCGTATACCTGGGGTGCTTGTATTGCAAGCGCGGAGAGTCGTTGTAGCGCCTCTTTCGGTGGAATACCGGCCTCGATGAGATGCACAACCTGTGACCGCGTGACTTTGGCCGCGAATATCTCGATGGTCAACGGGAGGTTGTTGAGGCGGCGTAACTCTACAATGTGCACCAGAACGGGCTGCAAGAGTTGTTGACAGACGAAGCCAACGGGATGCGTCGAGAAGGCATCCGACAGGAGCCGCTCGGTCCCCACCTCGTCCATGAGTGTGAAGGCGCGCATCAACGGTTCGCGCATCTCGCCGAGGTCGCGCCTCAAGGGGAGGGTACTCGACGATGTGAGGGGATTCACCCCTTTGCTAAAAGCGTATTCGGGTTCGCACCGCGCAAATTCGGTCATCGCCTGGCGTACACTCACGCCCGCGGCCACGCGCTTTCGCACCCAGCGTACCGCCACCACATCGCGCTGTGAGTACATGGTATAGTTGTTGCCGCCACGCCAGGGTGAGGGGATGCCGTAGCGTCTCTCCCAGGCTCGTATCGTCATGGCTGGCACACCCGTTTCGACAACCGCCGACTCCAGATCGAAGCGTGGCGTCGGGCTGTGGGCATTGATGCGCGGCAAGCCATCGTGTTGCGCGTACGCGGTATTGGCCTGCGTCACCTCCGGTGGCATCGGCAACTGCGCCGGTGCTGGATTGGACGCATACCCCACATCTGTGATTGGTGGCGGGGGTGGCAGCATAGATTTGAGCAGCGACGCATCGGCTGATGACGCGCCGCTCTGCTGGGCGTTATACGGATCGTTGCCATAGGGACCCGTGCTATACTGCGTTGAACTCACCAAGTTGGGCTGGTTCGGCATTGTACCTCTGGGGCCAGTCTGTTCGCGGTTCGCAGACACGGGGGTATACGGCCCCGTGTTGCCCATAAGCGGCATCCGTATTTGGGGCTGTGCGCCTGATTGCTGCACCGCCCCTGCTCCATTTGCGTTCAGAGAACGCAGGTGTTGCGTGTCGAGCAGTTCAAAAATCTCACGGCCATCTATATCTGAAAAAATACTCCAGGGATTTTTTTGCTGATTTTCATTACTATCCATGTTGCCACCCCTTGATGGATATCGAACGTTGTCTTTCTTTATGCCTTTTCGTGTTCGTTTGACAGAAGTTACATGTAAAACGAGTCGTTGTTATTATGATATAAAATGAGAGTGCTGTGCAGGGACGTACTCTATAGTACTACCAAACATATGTTCCCCTACTTGTATTCGCCAGTATAACACAGTTGTTGCTTTTGCGGATTAAAATGTTGTGAAGATGTGGTAAAGATTTCTACATGTTGAAGATATGTGAGACAAAAAATGTGAGGGCTGAACGTGAGAAATACGACCTAGTATGAGCCTGAGAATGGTAGAGGTTTTGAACTATGCCCTTTTGAGAGGATAATAAATGCATGAAGGGAAATACGAATGTAAAGGGTCCAACAGATTAGACCCTTTACATTCGTATTTCCCTTCATGCATTTATCACGCCCTGCTATGTTTTATCTAGTCCCGACCTGTGTGTTACATTCTGTGGCGGAATGTTTCAAGTTCTCAATTGTCTTTGCTCGCAACTGAAGAAATATGTCAGTCGTGTCCTGTGTCCCCATTACAACCATTGCCTGCTCCATCCACCGCGTTCCACAGACACCACAAATCCCATGTGTTGCGTCGTAGAATTTAGGCAGTGGCGTCGCTGATATATGCTCGCCCACGTCATTCATGAGTCGTAAACACCACGCACACTGTCGTTTCATTCTGTTTTTCCTTCCCAATTGAGAGTCTTGAAGTAATAGATACTCTCATTGTTCTATAAACGTAAAAACGTAAAATTATTTTGTTTTTCCAGAAGTTTTGCAATTGCCAAAGGTAATATTCTTAAGTATCTGCGCCAATTCTGGCGGGCTTGTCGTGCTTTCAGCATAAATATCTATAGGGATATCTCTGCATGCGTTCATTTGCCATATATCAATAAACGTACCCGCGCCACTAACTTGCACAGTGTGTTTCAATGTGCTGTGATGGCCCACGAGTTTATAGTAGAGCGTTACCCAACTCCCCGGTGTGAAATTGTCGCCACAGACTAACAGGTGATGCCCGCTTACATCGGCTTCGGTTGTACACGCGGTTGTGATTATGGGTATCCCCTTTGGCGTTGCGGTCACGCCGGAGTTAATACTTACAACAAGCGTTGGGGTCGGCGTCGGCTGCTGTAAAATCCGTGTCGGAACATACACGACGTGTGTTGGTCG
>Ga0123337_10003761_pt1 | contig 15911 bp, 9 predicted proteins | sample frozenSSSSmetaG_FD_89792 | JGI IMG/M metagenome (GOLD analysis project Ga0123337, IMG submission 89792) | Glacier valley bacterial and archeal communities from Borup Fiord, Nunavut, Canada, to study Microbial Dark Matter (Phase II) -... | ecosystem: Environmental > Aquatic > Freshwater > Ice >... | reverse complement strand
GGCGATGTGGTCGATGCGGGCGTCGATGCGGGTGTGGAGGCCGAAGGTGAGGCCGTAGCCGGCCGCGTTGATGGCGCTAACGACCGCGTCGAGCTCATTCGACTTGAAGGTGGCGACGTGGAGGACCGGGCCGAAGATTTCTTCCTTCATCTCGGCGATGCCCGCGACCTTGAGGACGACTGGGGCGACGTAAGTGCCCTGCCCCGGCGTCTCCAACCGGTGCAGCACGGCTTCGCGGGCGGCGAATTCGTCGATATAGGCTTCGAACTTGGTCTTGGCCTTGAGGTCGATGACCGGGCCGAGATCGGCATCGAACGCCCACGGGTCGCCGACCTTCAGCTCGTCCATGGCGCCGTAGAGCATTTCGAGCGTCTTTTTCGCCGTGTCTTCCTGCAGGTAGAGGATGCGGAGCGCTGAGCAGCGCTGGCCGGCGGACTGGAAGGCGGAGGCGAGGATGTCGCGCACCGCTTGCTCGGGCAGCGCGGTGGAATCGACGATCATGGCGTTGAGGCCGCCGGTCTCGGCGATGAGCGGCGCGCTGGGGGCAAGGTGATCGGCCATGGCGGCGTCGATGGCCTTGGCCGTCGCCAGCGAGCCGGTGAAGACGACGCCATCGACACGCGGGTCGGAGGTGAGCGCGGTGCCGACGACCTTGCCGGAGCCGGGGAGCAGTTGGATCACGTCCTCGGGGATGCCGGCATCGTACATCAGCGCGATGGCGCGGGCGGCGATCAGCGGCGTCGATTCGGCGGGCTTGGCGAGCACGGTGTTGCCGGTGACCAGCGCCGCGGCGATCTGGCCGGTGAAGATCGACAGCGGGAAATTCCACGGCGAGATGGCGGTGACGATGCCGAGCGGCTGGCGCGCTTCGGTCTCGGCCTCGGCTTCGGCGGCGTAGTAGCGAAGGAAATCCACCGCCTCGCGCACTTCGCCGACGGCATCGCTGAGGGTCTTGCCGGCTTCGCGAGTGCAGAGCGCGTAAAGCTCGGTGGCGTTTTGCTCGTAAAGGTCGGCGACCTGATTGAGGAGCAGCGCACGCTCGGCGACCGGGCGGGCGGCCCAGCCGGCGGCGGCATCGCGGGCATTGGCGATGGCGAGCTCGATGGTCTGCGGACCGGCGCCGATGGCCTCGCCGACGAAGTTGCCGCTGGCGGGGTTCTCGATGCGGAAATGTTCGCCGGTCTCGCCGTGTACCTGAGCGATGGAGGCGGCGGACCACAGCGACGTCGCGTTGGCAAACTCCTGCCGGTCCGCGAGGAGCTTCTCGACCGCGACCGGATCGGTGAGCTCGAAGCCGGCGGAGTTGACGCGGCTCGGCGCGAAAAGCTCGGCGGGGTTCTTTACCCGTGCGACGGCCGTCTCGACGGCGTCGAAGGGGTCTGCGACGACCTCGGCGGCCGGTACGTCGCGGTCGGCGATCAGGTTGACGAAGGAGCCGTTGGCGCCGTTCTCGAGCAGGCGCCGGACAAGGTAGGCCAGCAGGTCGGCGTGGCGGCCGACCGGCGCGTAGATGCGGGTGCGGCTGCGATGTGCGTCGGTGAGGATGGCATGAAGACGCTCGCCCATGCCGTGCAGGCGCTGGAACTCGAACTTGTCGCGATCGACCTTCAGCGTATCGGCGAGGTGCAGGATGGCTGCGGTGGTGTGGGCGTTGTGGGTGGCGAACTGCGGGTAGAGGCGGTCGGTCTTTGACAGCATGCGGCGGGCGTTGGCGATGTAGCTGACATCGGTCGCCGCTTTGCGGGTGAAGACCGGGAAACCCGGCAGGCCGAGCACCTGGGCGCGCTTGATCTCGGTGTCCCAGTAGGCGCCCTTGACGAGGCGCACCATGATGCGGCGGTCGAGCTTTTCGGCCAGCGCCTCGATCCAGTCGATGACGAAGCCGGCGCGCTGGCCGTAGGCCTGGACGACGATGCCGAACCCGTCCCAGCCGGCGAGGCGGTCGTCGGCGAGCACGGCGGCGATGACGTCGAGGCTCAGGTCGAGGCGGTCGGCCTCCTCGGCATCGATGTTGAAGCCCATGTTAGCGCCACGGGCCATCATGGCGAGGGCGAGGGTGCGGTCGACCAGTTCGGCCATGACGCGGTCGCGCTTCATGAACTCGTAGCGGGGGTGGAGGGCGCTGAGCTTCACCGACACGCCGGGATTGTCGCGCACCGAGCCTGAGCTGGCGCGGGTGGCGAGCACAGCGATGGCTTCAGCGTAAGCCGCACGATAGCGCTTGGCGTCGGCCTCGGTGCGGGCGGCCTCGCCCAGCATGTCGTAGGAATAGGTATAGCCGTCGCGCTCGGCCTTGCGGGCGATGCGCGTGGCCTCCTCGATGTCGCGCCCGAGCACGAACTGCGACCCGAGGATCTTCATCGCCTGCATCACGGCCGAGCGGATGACCGGCTCGCCGATGCGCTGCACAAAACCCTTGATGATGCCGGCAATGCCTTCGCCCTTGTCGCGGAGCACCTGGCCGGTGAGGGTGAGCGCCAGCGTCGAAACGTTGACCAGCGGCGAGTTGGCGCGATCGAGATGCTCCTGCCAGCGGCTGGGGGCGATCTTGTCCTCGATCAGGTCGTCGATGGTGGCGGTATCAGGGACGCGCAGCAGCGCCTCGGCGAGGCACATCAGCGCGATGCCCTCTTCGGTCGACAGCGAATACTCGCCGAGGAAGCTCTCGAGCATGCCGACGGAGCCGGTGGAGCGAACTTTTTCGACCAGTTGCTGCGCAGTGGTGCCGATCTGCGCCCGAGCCTCGGGCGACAGTTCGGCCTCGGACGTGAGACGCTCAATCGTCGCCGTTTCGCTGGCGAAGAGGTTGGCGCGGATGCGGCTGCGCAGTTCGTCGAGATTGGCCATGCATGTCCCCGTGCCTGAGATTGTGGCACGGGTCGCTGATTTGTGTGGGGAAAATGTGATGGTGGCCGGCGGGGCGCGGCACGAGCGCCAGAAAACCAACCTATTGCGTAACGCAACAAGCATTGTCCCGGTACCGAGATGAACCTCAGGTTTTCTGGGCGTGCCCGCGATTCTGCTGAACTAAGCTCTGTCCCGATCGTGCCCAGTAGCTGTGCGCGAACACGCACTCTGCAACAAGCTTTGTCCCGATTCGGCGCGTGCAACGGGGTATGAAAGTATACGGACGCTGCATGGTTTGCGAGGATTGCGGCAGCACTGCCGGACGCATCAGCGCTGCTGCTTCGTGCTGTAACTATGATCGCCCACAAATGATTAGACGATCCCAACCACAGACTGCCTCAATGACCTGCAACAGTCTACCGCACGTCATCTAGAGACCCGAAGGGCCCCGATATCGGGGCCTTTCTTTTCCGACGGATTTCCTAGGCACACATATAGCCATTGCAGGACCCGCTGGAACTACAGGATCACCGGGATTTCGGGACGCTCCAGATCCACATTCTTACACGGCCAGGGCAACAGCACCATTTCCCCGGCCTAGGTTGACGACCTCGAGAGCGGAGCTGCCGAGCCCGTCGAACCCACAATCACCCCAGTGTCCGCTTGGCGCCAATTGCGGTCGTTGATCATGTCACCTCCTGCTCGCAGTAGCCCGGAGGGCTAGGAGGCGGCACCATCTCGCGGCGATCATCGACCGGCCCCCCGCAGGTGCCTTCGCCGCTCAGCGTTGAGCTTAAGAAAAAGGCGGACACTGTCTCTGTTCTGGTCTAAGCCGACGCTCGTTGCCGGTCCGCCGGCCTTTTGCAACTGGTCTATGAATGAAGCGCCAGCCCGCGACGTCGAGCCTTCTGCGCCGGTTGAATCGATCTGCAGTAGTCGATTTGATCCGCACCGAAGGAGTGGCATCACCTTCGAGCCTCGCCGAGCGACTGAACATTAGCATCCCGACGGTGATGCGGGTGATCGAGGACCTCATTGCCGAGGATTTGGTGGCGTATGACGGGTTTGACGAGGCCAACGTCCGGGGCCGGCCGCGGGCGCGCATCAAGTTCCGCGGTGCGGCGCATGCGATCATCGGCATCGAGGCCGGCAAGGGCGAGTTCTACGGCGCCGTGGCCAATCTCGAGGGCGTAGTGCAAACCGAAATGCACGAGATCGCCGACGATGATGGCGAGCGCAATTTCGAAAAGCTGGTCGGCCTGATCCGCAGGCTGATGGCGGCCCCCCGCCCGCGCGGCCAGACCATTCGCGGCATCGGCATCGGCCTGCCCTCGATCGTCAGGCAGCCGGAGGGCGAAGTAGTGCTGACGCTCGGGCTCGGCTGGCGCGACATGCGGTTGCGGGCGCGGCTCAGCGAACATTTTCAGATGCCCATCATCGTCGAGAACGGGCGCAACCTCGCCGCCGTGGGCGAATGGGGATTCGGGGCGGGGCGTGGCGCCGACAGCGTCGTGAGCCTCTCGATCGGGCCTGGTGCGGGCGCGGGCGTCGTGATTGACGGCAAGCTTTATGGCGGGCACTCGCATGCAGCGGGCGAGCTCGGCTGGTATCTCGATGACCCCGTCCTCACCGGACGTCCGTTCGAACATCTGGGCGACAAGCAATCGCTGCGTTTTTTCGGCATTCCCGAACAGGCGAGCAAGATGCTCGAAGAAGCCAACCAGCAGTATGCCGCTGGGAAGCTCACCCTGGCTGCCGTGACGGACCGGCAGACGGGCAGAATTGCGCCAGTCGTGACCGAACTGCTCGACTACGCGACGATGGCTGTAGGCAGTGTTGCTGCCTTCATGAACCCAGAAATCATCGTGCTGGCGGGCCGGGTCGTCGGCGGCGGTGATCTGGTACTCGATGTGCTGCGTCACCGCCTCAAGGGCAATGTCTACGACCCGCCGCGCCTCGTGATAGGCGCACTGGGGCACCGCGACATCGTGCTTGGAGCGGTGCGCCTGGTGCTTGATGCGACACTCAACGCTGCAAACCCCCTCGTATTGGCCGACTAGAGATCAATCGATCGCGATTGACATCGAAGAACCGTCGGCATTAAGTTTCTAACTGAAAGAAAAAATGCGCCCTGCACCGTGTAGGAGTGTATCTTTCGTTGGAGGACTTCAATGACGAAGATTTTCAATCCGCTGGGGCGGACGATGCAGCGTCGTGACTTCTTGAAGGTGGCAGGTGCTGGGCTCGCGGTTGCGGCGCTGCCGGCCGCGGTGCGGGCGCAGGAGCCTGTGAAGGTACTGCTGTGGTCGTGGGTGCCGGATCTCCAGCTTCAGGTCGACATGTTCAACGCCGCGCATCCGGGCATCCAGATCGAACTCGTGAATGCCGGCCAGGGCGACCCCGAGTATCAGGCGGTCCGTGCGGGCCTGCAGGCCGGCAGCGGTCTACCCGACGTCGTCCAGATTGAATTCCAGCACCTCGAGAGCTTCCGTCAGTTGGACGCTTTCGCCGACATCGGCCCGTGGGCAAACCAGCACAAGGCGGAGTTTCCAGAGGGCACGTGGAGCCAGCTCGGCAAGGGCGATGTGGTCAACGCCATGCCGCAGGATACCGGTCCGATGGCTATGCTCTACCGCAAGGACGTCTTCGACAAGCATGGGATCACGCCGCCCGCGACCTGGGCCGAGTTTGCCGACGCGGCCAAGAAGCTCCACGCGGCCGATCCGAATGTGTTCCTGACCAACGCGCTGTTCAGTTCAGGCGACTGGGTCAATGCGCTGCTGTGGCCGATGGGCTGGAAGCCGGTCACCCGCGATGGCGACAAGCTGGTGATCAACATCAACGACAAGATTGCCAAGGACTTCGCCGCCTACTGGCAGGATCTTATTACCGCGGGCGTCATCGAGACCAAGCCGGGGTTCACCAATGAGTGGTACACTGGCCTCGATACGGGCCGTTATGCTACCTGGCTCACTGCGGGCTGGGGTCCGGTGTTCCTGACCTCGGTCGCCAAGACCAGCGCTGGCCAGTGGCGTGCCGCCGATCTGCCACAGTGGGACGCGAGCAAGTTCGTGACCGGCAATTGGGGTGGCTCGACGCTGGCCGTGATGAAAGCGACCCAGCATCTGCCTGAGGCCGCCGAAGTCGCGATCTGGCTGAATATTGATCCCGAAGCCACAAAGCTCTACACCACCAAGCAATTCTTCTTCCCCACCACAAAAGCCCTGCTGTCGAGCCCGGAATGGGCGGGCAACAAGATGGATTTCTACGGCGGCCAGGCGGTGAACGAAGTGTTCGCCAAATCTTCGAATGCCGTGGCACCGTTTGAGTGGAGCCCGTTCCAGAGCGTCATCTACCAGTCGATGGCCGATGAGTTCGGTGCCGCGCTCAACGGCAACGGCACGCTGTCGGATGCGTTCGACCGCATCCAGGACGCCGTGGTCGCCTACGCGACGGAACAAGGGTTCACCGTAGCCTAAATCTCCCGGGCAACGGCCGGGCGCGCTTGATCGGCGCGCCCGATCTCTTCATCTTGCCGGACGGGGGACCACGGTAATGTCGAATTCGTCAGCGACGCGCCCAGCGCGAGCGGGTGGTTTTACGTCACGAAAGCTGGCGCCCTATCTTTTCCTGGCGCCCTTCTTACTGCTGTTTATCGCCTTCATCGTGGCGCCGCTGGTCTATGCGTTCTACATGAGCCTCTTCCGCGACACGCTGGTGGGCGGACGGCAGTTCGCGGGTGCAGCCAACTACGTAAAGGTCGCGGGCGACGCCAAATTCTGGGGCGGCGTGTGGAACCTTGTTCTGTTCGGCGTCGTGCAGGTGCCGATCATGCTGGGCCTGGCGCTGTTGTTCGCCATCGTGCTCGATCGTGGCCAGGTGTATGCCAAGGGCCTCTTCCGGCTCGGCTTCTTCCTCCCCTACGCGGTCCCGAGCGTGATCGCGGCGATCATCTGGGGTTATCTCTACGGCCCCACCTTCGGCCCGTTCACGCAGATGGCCAAGGCGCTCAACCTACCGCCGCCGGCCTTCCTGTCGCCCGGAGCGATGATCTTCTCGTTGGCCAATATCGTGACCTGGGAATATGTCGGCTACAATATGGTTATCTATTACGCCGCGCTAAAGGCGATCCCGTCGGACCTCGCCGAGGCCTCGCGGATCGATGGCGCCTCGGCCTGGCAATTTGCGCGGCTGATCCAGCTTCCGCTGCTGTGGCCGGCGATCCTGCTCACCATCATCTTTTCGATCAACGGCACGCTGCAGCTGTTCAATGAGCCGTTCTTGATGCGTTTTCTCGCCAGAGACGTCATCAATTCGAGCTACACGCCGAACCTCTATGCCTATTCGCTAGCAACTCAGAACCAGCAGTATGGCTATGCGGCCGCCGTCTCGTTCGTGCTCGGCATCGTGATCGCCGGTTCCTCCTACATCTTCACCCTGATCACCAACCGCCGTCGGTCGGAGCGATGATGACTGCGACCACCGACATCGCGCCTTTCAAGGCTGCCAGGCGCCGGCCCGGCGAACGGCGGCGCTCGCGGATATTCCTCACGCTGCTGCTCGCACTGTTTCTCGTCTACAGCTTCGTGCCGCTGGTCTATCTGGTCCTATCGGCAACCAAGTCGAATGGCGACCTGTTCACCACGTTCGGCTTCGGCTTCGGTACCGAGTTCAACCTCTGGCAGAATCTGAGCGATCTGTTCAGCCGCGACAATGGTATCTTCTCGCGCTGGATGCTCAACAGCGTCCTCTATTCGACCGTCGCGGGGCTCGGTGCCGCGATCTTTGCCACTGCGGCAGGGTATGCGTTCGCGAAGTTCAAGTTCCGCGGGCGAGATTTGACCTTTGGGCTCGTGCTGGGCGCGGTGTTTGTCCCGCAGACGGCCCTCGTGGTGCCGATCTTCCTGCTGCTGGCGCTTTCGGGTCTCAGCGACAATCCGCTCGGTGTGATCCTGCCCTCGATGATCTCGCCGATCGGCGTCTATCTCATGCGCGTCTATATCGAGCAGGGCGTCGATGACGAACTGCTAGATGCGGCGCGTGTCGATGGGGCCGGCGAGTTCCTGATCTTCCGCGCCATCGTGCTGCGGCTGGTGGCGCCGGGCATGGTGACCGTAGCACTGCTGTCGTTCGTCGGGACGTGGAACAACTACTTCCTGCCGCTCATCGTGCTGCGCTCGCAGGAGTATCAGCCGATCACGGTAGGGCTCTCCACTTGGTACCAGCTTGCGCAGCAGGGCGGTGGCGGCGGACAGGTGCTGTTCTCGATCGTCATTACCGGCGCGCTGATCAGCATCATCCCGGTCATCGTGGTGTTCCTGCTGCTGCAGCGGTTCTGGCAGGGCGGCCTTACCGCCGGCGCCCTAAAATAGACTATCGACTGGAGTTTTCCGATTATGACGACTGCCTCGAAATCAGCGCCGCTTTCTGTCTGGCGGCCGATCGCGACGGACACTTTCCTCGTCGGCACCCCGCATTACCCCGAGCATGTCGATGAGAGCTACTGGCAGCGCGACGCCGACCGGATGGCGGCCGCGGGCTTCAACGCGGTGCGACTTGCGGAATTCGCCTGGCACATTTTCGAGCCGCGTGAGGGGTCGTTCGATTTCGATTTGTTCGACCGGGCCATCGATGTGCTGGGCAAAGCCGGCATCAAGACCATCATGTGCACACCGACTGCGACGCCGCCGCGCTGGCTGACGGCGCGTTATCCCGAAGTGTTGCGCGTCGATGCCAATGGACGGGCCATGAGCCATGGCTCTCGCCAGCACGCCAATCTCGCCAGCGGCGTGTTCCGCGAGCATTCGAAACGCATCACCAAAGCGATGGCCGAGAATTATCGCGGCAATTCGCACATCATCGGCTGGCAGACGGACAATGAGCTCAATACCTCTGGATCGCTGTCCTACGGTCCGGTTACCCTGGCCGAGTTCCAGGCCTTCCTCAAGAACAAGTACAAGACCATCACCGCACTCAACGGGGCGTGGGGCGGGCATTTCTGGGCCACCGCCTACGACGATTTCGATCAGGTGGTGCTGCCAATCGACTACGCCCCTGCCCCGGTCGGGCCGACCCATGTGGTCGACTATCACCGCTTCCTCGCCTTCGTCACGGCGCGGTTCCAGCACGATCAGGTGCTGATCCTGCGTGCCACCAATCCAGACTGGTTCGTTTTCCACAATCTGGGGCGGATCGACGACATCGACTTCCGGGGCGAGTTCTCGACCGATCTCGATTTTCTTGGCTTCGACATTTACCCGTATCTCGATGACGAGATGCAGCGGGTCGGCGGCGTCGGCGAGGCGCAGGCGCTGCGTCTCGACATCTGCCGTGGCTTCACCGGCAACTTCATCGTGCCCGAACAGCAATCGGGGTTCGGCGCGCAGCCAAACTTCTCGACGCTGACACCGGAACCCGGCGAGATGCGCCGCATGGCCTATACGTCGGTAGCGCGCGGCGCCGATGGCGTCATGTTCTTCCGCTGGCGGCCGGCGCATTTCGGCGCCGAGATATATTGGATGGGCATCATCGATCACGACGACGTCCCGCGGCGGCGCTATGATGAGGCCAAGCAGTTTGCGGGTGAGGTCACGGCGCTCAAGCACAAGATCCTGGGCACGCATGTGCGTATGGATCTGGGCATCGCCGGGTCAGATTTCGACAATCAGGAGATGTACCGCTCCTACCCAATAGGCATGCCGAGCCCGCAGGACGATGCGACGCTGCTGCACCGCTATTGCTACCGACACAACATCGCTTGCGGCTTCATCCATCCCGAGGACGATCTATCCAAGCTCAAGGCGCTCTATGTGCCGCATTGGCTGAAGTGGACCGATGCGTGGACGGCGCGGATCGAGGCCTTCGCTACGGCGGGTGGAACGGTAATCCTAGGAGGCCGTACCGGATCACGCGACGTTAACAACCATGTCATCCGCGACACGTCGCCGGGCAAGACGCTCTCGGCGCTAGCCGGGATCACCGTCGAGGAGTTCGGGTTGTTGACGTCGATCGGCGGCGACGGCCTGATCGAGCGTGGCGGCCGCTTCGGCGCCAACACGGTCCGCGAGAAGCTACCGGCGACGTCGGCCAGCCGCCAATACGAGGTCAAGATCGGAAATGCGCAGGTGACGGCGCAGCACCTCTACGAGCTCCTGAAGGTGGCCCCGGGCACTGAGGTCATCGGCCGCTGGGCCAGCCGCTTCGCCGAGGGCCAAGCCGCGATGACTTCGCGCAAGGTCGGCAAGGGCAACGTGATCTACCTCGGCACGTATCTCAGCGATGCTCTGGTCGAGGTGCTGGCCGATCAGGTGCTCGCGCCCGCCGGTATCGTGCCGCTCATCGCCGACATGCCGGCCGGCGTCGAGGCGACGATCCGCGAAGGCGATGACCGCCGCCTGCTGTTCATACTCAACACGCTGGGCGGGCCCGCAAGCATTGGCAATGTCCCCGCCGGCCAGGATTTGCTCGGCGATGGCAAAGTACGCGGCGGCAAGCTCTCGCTTCCGGCCTATGGCTGCAGCATCATCGAACTCGACTAGGATGCTTGGGCGCGACTGGCCGAAGTAGCGGACGACACATGGAGTTGGATCGGAGTGCCTCTTACCGTACGGAGACGCCCAGTTCTCGACGGTTAGTTTTGGCCAGGAGCGGGCGCCGTTGCGGGGCCGGAGCCGCTCGTTCCGGCCACCGGGAAAACGGCCGACAGCCCATCGGCCACGATGAAAGCGCCATCTCCACGCGAACGCATGCCTGGCATCAGCGCATGGGCCAACTCGATTGGTGCCCAGGTCAGAAGGGGTGACACTGACTGCAGGTAGCTCGCCTTCAGATCAGCTGGCGCACAAGAACGCAGAAGTTTCGGGCCTAGTCAGATGCTTGTACCTACCCCTCCAGATCAGCCGGGCACCTTTCCGGCATGCCAGCAAGTTAACCAGGTGCTCGGGCGCATGGGTGACAAGTGGACGATCATGACCATCACCATGCTAGTTCAGCAGCCCAGACGCTTCAATGAACTCAAACGCATGATTTGCGGTATTTCTCAGCAGACGTTGACGCGGACGCTGAGGTCGCTCGAGGGCGATGGCCTGGTATCGCGGAAGGTGCATTCGAGTATCCCGCCTCAGGTTGAATACAGCCTGACCCCGCTAGGACAATCGTTGGCGCAACCGCTGCTCGGGTTATCGACGTGGGTTTTGAACAATACTGGGGCCATCCAACATTACCGCGCGCAAACCGACATGCCGCTCGACTTCCACGACCAGTCTGGCCCAGACGGACAATAAGGTTCCGCTTGGCGGCCTGTGGCGCCGCAGAGAACTTTCTCCCTCCGAATCGCCCGGGTCTTGGAACATCGTCCGTCGATCACCTGCCCGAAACTGCCGGTGGCTCGGCGGAACGCAGCTGGGCTTGTGCTGCACGGCCAACGCAGCGCCAATGGCTGAATGGAGCGCGTTCCCGTCTGGCGGCCACTCGCCCCCTTTCTCAGGTAGGCGCTTCTCGTTTAGTGGAGCTCGCGTGAAATCGGTTCGCGAATGTCGAAATCTCTGAAAGTGACTTCGAAGCCTTCACGCTGAGGAGAGCAGCACATTACGCCCAAATCGATCGCCGCCGTCTTCGGGATGTAGGCGAGACGGGCGGCCTTCCAGGCATCGTCGTTCTGGTCGAGGTATTGGATACGGATCGCCTCCCCATGACGGGTCAGCCTAAGGCGAATTTTGCCCTCGTCGGCCCGCACCAGAAGTTGCGACCAGTCCGAGTTATCGTTGGTCACGACCACGGAAAAGTGCATCGCTCCGTCGGTATACTCGATCCCGGCTTTGACCCAGCAGCTTTCGGAAAGCCGGACCATCAACCCGGCCTGATCGTAAAGCTCTTCGAACCTGCCTTCGATCGTCACTTCGGCGGTGAAATCCCCCTCGACCCGCTGATGCAGGAAGTGACCGGAGTCACGCCAAAATCCGTAGAAGGTGGAGCGCCAGAAATCGGTCTGGCCACCGGTTTTGACCAACAGACTCTGCCCGTCCAGTTTCGCTTCGGGTGGTGGGTTCAGCCAGGTCATCTTATCGAAGTTGGTCATTCATGCATCCTATCTTGAAATGATCGCTCAACGCTTGGACCGGGGGTCCTAACGCCCATTTGCGGCGTCACAGACGGACGTCTCAAACTGACCGAAGCACGCGAACTTAGTATTGACCCGTTTGAGCAGCGATCCTCAACGAGTGGGACCAGCTATCCTCGACGCTTCCATAGCACTTGCTAACGACTGGTGACGGCAGTTTTCGGGACTGCGGATCGCCAAATTTGTCGGCCGCACGGGCCAAAAACCGGCCGCTTGAGGTACAATCAGCCGCTTGCGGGAGCGAAGCGGTGGGAGGGTGGCAAGGATGTCGCAATGGACACCATTCTTCCGGTTCGCCAGCCTTGGAACAAGGGGCTCATTGTCGGGCAGAAGCGGCCGCTGCTGCCCAGGCAAGTATGGTCGATCCGAGTTCGCCTCGAGATGTCTGGCTCGGCACGGGACCTCGCCCTATTCAACCTTGCGATCGACAGCAAGCTGCGTGCATCCGACTTGGTCCGTCTCAAGATCGAGGACATCTGCTCCGGACTTGTCGTTCGTGATCGTGCGATAATCACACAGCTTAAGACCGGGCGACCCGTCCAGTTCGAGATCACAGAGGTAGCCCGACAATCCGTTGAGCGGCTGCTGGCAGCTCAATCGTTAGGCAGCGGGTACCTCTTTCGAAGCCGATCGCACCATCGCTTGCACATCTCGGCGCGGCAATATGCTCGCATCGTTCATCGTTGGATCAGCAACATAGGACTCGATGGCCGCGGCTTCGGAACGCATTCGCTGCGGAGAACGAAAGTTGCGCAGCTCTATCGCAAGACCGGAAATCTCAGGGCAGTGCAGCAGCCGCTTGGCCATGCCAAGATCGAGACAACCGTCCGCTACCTCGGCGTGGAAAGTGGATGAGGCGCTTAGACTAGCGGAGCAGATAGAGCTCTAGATAACCAGGCCGGCGCGAATTCAAAGGTCGGTTTCGCGCTGATAGCGTTGATAATGTCCCGGCTGGGTCAACTTGCTGGCATCCGCTGTATTCGGGCGCAAAAGATTAATTCAAAGAGTGCTTGTTGAGTCAAATTTTGCGCGAATGGTCAGCGAATAGAGTGTCGGCAGCAATTCATTTCAGAGAGCGCCGGGCATCCCCGGCCAAGCCGAATTTATCAACACTATCCGTCAAAAGCGGACGCCCACACGCCCCAGCCATACTCGGGTCCCTCTTGACCATTCTCAGTAAGTCCCCGTGGAGCAAAGATGTCGTTGCGGCCCTCACAGGACGTCCCGCAAGCGACACAATCGTCATGACAAAGACTGAACCATGAGCGAACTCACGCCGCCCGAGCCGACGCTCCCCCAGCCGCCGAGGCGTAACCCATGGACCGTCTGGGGCACAATGGCCTCAGCAATGCTGCATGTTGGGGTGCTGGCGTTCTTGTTCTGGCAGCCGCCGGCTGACCGCGCCGATGCCGCACCACCGGCGGCTATCGACGTGGAACTGGTGCCGCCGCCCGAGGCCGGCAACGCCAGCAAGGAGCCTGCGGAGAAGCCAGAGAAGGAAGATTCGACGGCGACCGCGCCGCCGGTCAAGGCGGCCGAACCGCCACCGGCGGAGCAATCAATGCCTCCAGCCGCGGTGACATCTCCCCCCGAAACGCCATCCGAAACGGCGGCCCCAAAGACCGTACCCAAGGCCGCCGCCATCGAAGCATCGGACCCGGTGCGGGGTTCGGAAACCTCCTCAGCAGAGGTGGCGCCGATCCCGCAGACGCGCCCCAGAGTGAGCGGGCTGACTGCCCCAGCCAGCGTGCCGGATGAAGCCGTCACCGCGGTCACGGCCGACACGGGCGAGATGGCGGAAGGAACAGCCCCGCCTGCCGCGTCGGCGGAGCCCGATATCGCGGCCCTTGAACTGGGCGCGCTGCGCAGCGCCGAACGCTTCTATCTCAAAGCGATGCTGAGTGTTCCCAGCATGGCGCGGGCGCGCGCGATGCTCGAAACGCTGCCGCCCGAAAAGCGGCTGGCGCAAACCTGCAATATCGAGGCCCTGGCCCAGATCGGGAATGCCGGGGAGGGGTTCTCGCCCGACGTGGTGATGGCGGAAGCCTATGCCAAGTCAGAGATATCAGGCACGCGCCTCGCAGCGAGTGGCGCGATCTTCCGCTCCGGAGAAAGGTGGTATGGCCTCGCCTTCGACTGCACGCTCAGCGACGACCTCACCAGTGTCACAGCGTTTTCCTATCGGCTCGGCGCCGACGTGACGGCCGCGGTGCTTGCTCGACTGAGCAAGACCTAGCCGGAACGGCAGGCGCTGGAATCAGGCACGAAGCCCCCGACCGCCCAGCCCGAGCGGCGCCGCAGTGGCAACAGACGAACCTTGCGTTCCGACACCTTGTCTCCGGTCGTGAGTGACCGCTTCGGGCCCAAAAGCAGACCTCGCTCTGTCCGCTAAACCTTGAATTTCAACGGAATTGACGGTCGGGGGGTATGGCGGTAGCGGACCTCCGCTACCATCCTTTCTTTCGAATATTTCAATGCCTTGGCGGAATTTTTGCGATGTCGCACAGCGCCAATACGTGTGCCAGTAGTGTGCCACAGGCTGCCACGGATTTGCGGGGTCTTCATCTAAGGCCCGGCGGCTTCACAGCAGAAGATTGGCACACAAATCGAGCCATGGGTCGGGTAACCGCTCGCTTCCTATTGGGCGACTGCCGCTGACCCGCGGGACGCCGCTTCCCTCGAGGTCGACCCCTCGGGCGATACATTTCGCCTGTACGACAACCAACGGGACAACGCCGGTCGTGTCATGCTCGGCAGCGGCCAGACATGTTTGCCCACCGACGCGTTTGACCTGACGACCTGGTTATCATATAAACATAATAGGATGGAGGCGAAGATGGCGAAACGGGTGCTGTTCGGCGGACTGTTTCACGAGACGCATACCTTCCTAAGCAGGCGGACTTCGCTGGCTGATTTCGAGGCGATGGCCATGTTCGTCGGACAGGATGCGATCGACCGAAACGTCGGCAACGGTTCGCCGAGCGCCGGGGTCATCGAGGTTGCCGCCGCAGCGGGCTGGGATCTGGTTCCAACCATCCAGATGGCAGCGATGCCGGGTGGCATGGTCGAGGACGCGGTGGTCGAGCAGTTCCGAGGCCACTTTTTCCCGGTGCTCGAGCTGGAAGCCGATCGGCTCGACGGGATATTCCTGGTCCTCCACGGCGCAATGGTCTCCGAGAGCTCGAACCATCCCGAGGCGGACATACTCGCCGACATGCGCAGCCTGCTCGCCGCGCAGAAGCTGAACATTCCGGTCGTCTGCGTGCTCGACCTCCACGCTAATGTTCCGCAAAAGCTCATCGACAATTGCAGCGTCGCGGTCGCCTATCGCGAGAACCCACACCGCGATGCCCATGATACGGCAGTGCGGGCCGCACGTATCCTCGGCGAACTCATGGACAAACCGGGCGTTACGCAGGTGCACCTGTGCACGCGCTACGTGCTGCCGCCGACCGGTGTCGGTTCAGCCGACGATCCGATGCGCGCCGTGCTCGCAGCGGCGCGCGCCATCGAAGCCGCCGATCCCGACATCATCAAGATCAACGTGATGGCCGGCTATTCTTATGCCGACGTCCCCCATTGCGGTTTCAGCCTCAGCGCATCGACGCGCGGCGATCCGCGCCCGGCGAGTGCTTACCTCCGAGAACTGGTGGAGGTGCTGGAGACGCATATCGCGAAGGGCTATCCGCGAGACGCTGCGCTGGACGATGTCCTTGCCGAAATCGACACCTTGCCGCCGGGTCGGGGGCCCATACTCCTCGTTGAGCCGGCCGACAATATCGGCGGCGGTACGCCGGGTGACGCGACCGATCTGCTCACGCAGTTGCTCGCAACCGGGCGGACCGGCATTGTCGCTGCTCTCGCCGACCCGGAAGCCGTCGCTCTATGCAGCGCGGCGGGCCTGGACGCCACCGTCTCGCTGAAGATCGGGGGGAAGACCGACGAG
>Ga0123337_10003758_pt1 | contig 15913 bp, 9 predicted proteins | sample frozenSSSSmetaG_FD_89792 | JGI IMG/M metagenome (GOLD analysis project Ga0123337, IMG submission 89792) | Glacier valley bacterial and archeal communities from Borup Fiord, Nunavut, Canada, to study Microbial Dark Matter (Phase II) -... | ecosystem: Environmental > Aquatic > Freshwater > Ice >... | reverse complement strand
GGGTACTAAATTGTTTTATATCGGTTTTTATATGGTCATTCCTATCATCTTTGTTGGGTTCTCTAAATTTATTATCGGATACCTGTTTTTTAATTTTGTGATGGGGAATGTGATGTCATTGGTATTCCAGTTAGCCCATGTGGTGGAAGGAGCTGCTTATGCTGACGCCTCCGATACAGGTGTATTGAAGATAGAAGAGGACTGGGCTATTTATCAATTAAAAACTACCTTTGACTTTTGTCCGGATAATAAATTTCTGACTTGGGCTTTGGGTGGATTAAATTTTCAGGTTGAACATCATTTGTTTCCAAAAGTAAGCCACGTGCATTATCCCGAAATTCGAAAAATCGTGAAGGAAACCGCAGCGAAATACGGAGTCCAACACAATGAATTTAAAAGCTTCGGAGAAGCAATCTCTTCACATTTTAAGATGATGCATGATCTCGGCAAACCGGAGTTTGTTATCGCTTAAAACAGGAACTCATCTTATTGACTGATCTTTAAATCAAATTATTTTGTAACATCTTCAGTTGAAGAGAAGTCAATATTAAACACATTTAATTGTTTAAAGGTTGCGCCTTTTTTGGTGTTTTCGCCTTTAGGTCTCTTCTTGGCATACAGCAGCTGTCTGACCACCAGAAGGCTCTCATCTGAAATTCTTTGCAGGTGATAATCGCTGATCCGTCTTGACAAAGGTGTCTTTTCTGTAATTTCTGTATTCTCTTCTGCATATGAATAAGATGAAATTTCCTTTATACCATCTTCATCAACGCTTAGGGTCACAATCCTGTCGTTAATGCCACCGGCGTATGTCACATAAAATTGATCGTCTTTAAATTGAACAACCGAATGAAAAGCAATATAATCCTCCTGCCAGCCATGTACAAAATGATAAAAGCTGGTGTTTGCATCAACAATTTTATAATAATAGGTCTTTCTGTCTTTTTTGCCGGTTTTTAGTACCTTTTTTTCTGTTTTATCATGGTCGGGAAGTGCAAATACTTTACTGGTATTATTGCTGAGGTTATTGTATTTAACGGTCAGGTCAGAAAAATAATATCCCGCCAGGACATTCCTTGTCACTGTCTCAGTTGTTTTGGTGGTGGCATTATATTGTGTTGTGACTATTTGGTCGTATACAGCCGTTATTTTCTCAGAAACAATCACTTCTATTTTCTCCCCGTTCACAGTTTTTTTGAGACGCGTTGTAGCGTATTTAATCCCGTACAAGTTCTCGTATATATCATTCGATAAATCGCTTTTTGTTTTGTCCTTACATTTCTTGAGTTTGATTTTATTGCTAAAAAGGGAGCCGTCGTAACTCATTGTTTTGTCTTTCTTTTTACGTTGATCATAGGCAATAAAACCATTCATGAGTTTTGGTGTAATAGTAGTAAAAAAGCGCATGGTATCATCGTTATTGTCTTTATCAAAGATAAAAGACCCAATCCTTGCATATTTTTTATAATCGTAAACTGTTGATTTTTGAATGGCGAATTTTTTATCCATATGTTCCACTATAATCGGTTGTTTGCCTCTGATGAGTCCATTGGTAAAACCCAGGTAAATTTCATCGTTGCGGATAAGGATGTCGTGTATGCCATAGTTCTTGTATTTTTTATCCATATACAATTCTCTGTTAATGAATTTTACTTCACCTCTTTCAAATTGTGCCAGAAAAGGTCTGGTATGAGGCACAGCGGGAATTATCACGGGGTAAAAAAACATCAGACCCACAGTAAGCTTCAGAATCCTTTTAATTCCCCAGGGTTTAAATTGTTCAAAACCGGTAATGATGTTTTTTCCATTGATGTGATTGACACCTGTAACGATGATATCATTATCTATTTTATAAGTGTACAATACGGATTTATGGGTTTTGTTGTCAATGAATATCTCATTCATTTTTGTCTTGGGATGAAGACCAATGTATCTGCTTTTTAAAAAGTAGAGATGAATGCCATATTCATCAGCTGTTGTTGTCAGATAACCGATGCGTTTTTCGAGCTTGAATTCCGATACCTTGTTGTATTTTTGTTCAAGATTAAAGTCATAAAATGTGGTGTTGTAACTTTTTTTATCGGCAGAATTAAAGTGAAGGATACCTTTGTCGGGAATTACTTTAATCAGCTCGAAACCTGACTTGTAAGGGATGATTTTGGACTCAACTAATTTGAGAGATTGTGCGAAGCCGTTTTGTACGACTAAAAGAAAGCATAGAGTTAGTTTTTTCACCATACAATAATACATTAAAAAATGTATTTTCGTGTGCTGAATACGTTAATTTTTATACTTTTAAAAATCCCTGATTTATCTGATTACCTGGAATTTGGAAGTGTAAACATTTTGGTTAGACAAACGGATGTTGACAAGATAAAAACCGGAATTTAAATCCGCAATATCCAATATCATAATTTGTCCGTTTGAACTGTATGTCACCGGTATTTGTTGTCCGAGATTATTGTAAACTTCTACCGATTGCACCTCATTAGTATTGAGGTTAAATTCAATATGTTCCTGTGCCGGATTTGGGTAGCCGTTGATATGAATATAATGCAATTCAGAGATTGAAACATTTTGTTTATAACGGAATCCAGCCTGAAGGTATTGTAGTCCACCTCTGTTGCCGGCAATCAGTATTTCGGGTACAGTGTCTGAATTCAAATCTGCCAGACATGGTGAAATGTAACTGCCTAAATCGGTATTGTAAAACTTCTGGTTCTGAAAAGCCAGACGGTAATGAAAAGAATCAATTTGTTTGAACGTAGCAGTTGGACTGCCACTATTAATTTCGTACATCCGGAGCGAACCTAGAGAATTGCCGACGACTATTTCTTTTATGCCGTCACCATTCATATCCAATATTTGGGGCTTGGAATAGACATACTTTTCATAGACCGGATAATATCCAATAATGGCAAAAGTATCATCGTAAATGTATTGAAATCCTATGGAATCTATGGGTTTTATATTGCCGAATTTATTGGTAACAATGGTGAAATCAGGTGCAGTCAAGGTGCCGGAATTCTTGTAATAAGACAACATGCTGTCTCCGCGACCTATCACTAAATCTTTAAGGCCATCTTTGTTGATATCGGCAATGGCCGGGGCGCTGAATCCTCCGATATCGATATTAAATCCGGGAAAATTGACGTTGTCTTTTACAAAACTTGGGTTAAGTGTATTGTTGGCAGAAGATGTATTTCTGAAAAACAGGATTTCTCCCCTGTCATTACCACAAACTAAGTCAAGCTTTCCGTCATTATCCATATCATCAATGGCTAATGTAAGCCCTTTGATTTTTGATGGAATCATTTGACCGAAATTGCTGTTTTGAAGTTTGAATTTTGCTTTTTTAGCGTTCCCTATGTTTTCATAAAGATAAATTCTGTCTGCAGTATCATGTGTGTAATAGGCATTGCCATTGGTGGCTGCTATACAATCCAGGTCGCCGTCTTTGTCCCAATCTGCGCAGGCCCAACTGCTTTTGTTGCCATTGTCTATCATTTCGGAGGTAAACAGATCTTTTTGCTGCGACCATAAAGGTGCAAGGTCAGTGCCTATATTTTTATACCATCTGATTTGCATGTTTTCTTCAATGATATACGTTGTATTTGTTGAATTGGGAGAATAAACCAAATCGCGTTTGCCATCGTTATCAATATCAAGAAAATAGGCTGCGGGATAAATGGATACCTGGGTTCGATTACCCGCCGTGACGTAATTTGTATCATACACAGTGAATGAATCATACTGCATCATGTTAGCCGGTTTGGCGTTGTATAACATGGTCATGTGTGTGCATCCTTCATTGCCAATCAGCAAGTCGACATCGCCATCATCATTGGCATCAAAAAGCGTGATGGAGGAACCATTGGTGTGCCTTGGTCCATATAGTCTGTAAATCCAATTTTCCGGGCATGTATTAAGTATAAAGGTATTGCAGTTGTTGTCATTAAAATATCCCCAGCAGAGGTCTACAAGATAAAACTTCATGCTATCTGGTGGCAAGTTTAGTTCAACCTGATAATTCATCCATAAAGTGATGGCTCCACCGATGTTGGAATAACTCATGATATCAAGATCTCCGTCAAAATCTATATCATAAATTCCGGGCAAATGAATGGAGGGTGTAGACATTACATTGTATTCAATAAAAGAACCTGTAGGGCTCATGTTTCTGTATTGAAGTGTGGGTAATTCTTCAAAAGCTGGTCTTCCGCTCACAGTAAATGAAATGTTTTTAAAGACAAGATAACCTTGCGAACCGATGGTAAAAATATCTTCAAAACCATCATTGTTAAAATCCCTTAGCAGCATCCAGGCATTTGCCCTCATTTTCGGGAAATAAGCAGCATAACGGTTATCCAGTTCATATTTCACTTCGCCAATATTGCCTCTATTGATATAGGTACTGATACTGCCATCGAGTTTGTCATAAATGACGATGTCTTTTTTTAAATCGCCATTCAAGTCGCAATTACTGAATTGCGGACAATGGTAACCACCTGTTAAAGCCTTGCTCAGCGGAAGAAAAGCATTGTCCACAAAACTCAGGCTATCCGATAAAAAATAAGGAAGCTTTTGAGCCTGCATATTTTTAGCATGAATCACCAGCAAGACAATAAGAACGTAAAAAGTAGTTTTTTTCATATCTAGTATACAAATATACTTAATAAGACACATATTTTAATTAAACGCTGCATTTAGAATTTAAAAAATCCTATTTTTGTCAGGTATGACGCTTAAGATACAGGATATATACAAACTTTATGAATTGTCAGACCTGAAGGTCAGCACGGATACAAGGAAAATTGAAACAGGTTCACTTTTTTTCGCATTAAAGGGTGGAAATTTTAATGGGAATCTGTTTGCTGAAAAGGCATTGGAAAGCGGTGCAAAATATGCGATAGTTGATGAAAAACATATTGAAGATGAGCGTTTGATTCTGGTGGATGATGTCTTAAAATGTCTTCAGGATCTTGCGAATCATCACCGGCGTGTATTGGGTACACGTTTGCTTGGTATTGGTGGAAGTAATGGTAAAACCACCAGCAAGGAATTAATTGTGTCTGTTTTAAGCACGGAATTGTACACGCATTTTACGCAAGGCAATCTGAATAATCATATAGGTGTTCCGCTTACACTTTTGCAACTGAGAGCGCATCATGAGATTGCCGTGGTGGAGCTTGGTGCCAATAAAACGGGCGATATTATGGAACTATGTCTGATTGCAGAACCGGATATGGGTATCATTACCAATATCGGGAAAGAGCATTTAGAGGGATTTGGCGGAATAGAAGGGGTGGCTAAAGCAGAAAGTGAATTGTTTGATTACGTATTAAAAAACAATGGATATGCTTTTGTCAATATGGATGATAAGTGGCTTGCCAATATGGGTAAAAGGCTGTTGGAGAAAAGTAGTTATAGTATGCAGATGGATGGTATCAGTGAAGTACACACAGTGCCTTCAATTGTTTTTCATTATAAGGGTGAAGAGATATCATCTGTTTTAATGGGGGAGCATAATTTTCAGAATATTGCAGCGACAATTGCTGTGGCGCAGTACTTAAATATATCCTTGCCCAATATTAAAAAGGGTATAGAGGCTTATGTACCTTCGAATAATCGCTCTCAATTGATTCATACAGAGAAGGGCAATACCGTGCTTCTGGATGCTTATAATGCCAATCCAAGCAGCGTTGAAATGGCCTTGCGCACGTTTGAAAAAATGGAGGGTGAAAAAATTGCATTGCTCGGTGATATGTTTGAATTGGGAATTTATGAAGCACAGGAACATCAGGCTATTGCCGAATTATGTAAAAATTCACCCATTAACCAGTGTTTTCTTGTAGGACTTGCATTTGATCAAACCCAGGTAGAATCAGCGAATGTTCAAACATTCAAACACAAGGAAGAGGCCTTAATTGCCATCAGGCAAAAAGGATATAAGCGTGTCAATGTGTTAATTAAGGGTTCTAGGGGAATGAAAATGGAAGATTTTCTGAAGGAATTTTAATCCTCGTAATCATCCAGAGGTTTGTCTTTGCTGTATTGGTCATCGCTGTCATCATCGTCAGCGCCAACTTCATCTTTTTCTTCATTACTGAAGTCCATTTCCTCAATATCCAGATCGTCAAACATTTGTTTTAATTGTGAAGACACCTTGATGAGAAATATGGTATCCTCTGTTTCAACACGCACTGCAGAAACCAACTCGCCTTTGGCATTCGGGAATTTGATCACATCGCGTTCATACCCGTTAGGATACAATTCACCTAGCCTGTTTAATATGTCTTCCGGCACATTACTGTAATCAACTATCCTTCGTTTTTTTTCCATTAATTGTAAAATACTTTTCACTGCAAAAATATATTACCCATCGATATGTTTTTAGTTTTTTTGAAAAAAAAATCATTTTTTTTTCAAACGCAGTTTTTTCATAGGTGTTTCTACATGATTAAAGACATGTATTCTATTACTTCAATATCTGTCAAGCTCATATTTGATAGGGTTTCAGTGGTGTTTTAAAAATATTGGGATAAAAAAAATACACTTATTGGATAAGTGTATTTCCCTGTCGTTGTTTATGGAAAAGTATACTAATTACCTGTAAAAGCTTATCTTATTTTATAGGAAATACCCACACTAAACATCTGACCTCTCCTGTATTGCAACAATTGATGATCTGTTTTTTCCTTTTTGTAGTCAATATTTCCATCGTTATTGGTATCCTGCCACAACTGATGTTTGAAGTTTAAGATATCGCTTACACCAAATTTAAGATTAAAACGCTTGTTGATTTCCTTGGTCACAGTCAGATCAAGTGAATGCCTTGGCATTTCATATACTGTCGGAAAAATATTGTTTCCGACGTAAACAATGCGTTTGCCAAAAATATTATAAGCGATATTTACAGTTAAACCACTGTCGTTTTTATACTGCAATGCCATGTTAAAGATATATGGCGACTGCCCTTGTAATGGTCTAGTTCTCGCCTGACTCAGTGTACTGTCTTTACCCAAGTCAACTTTACTGATGATATAAGATGCATTGATCACCATCGAAAGTTTTTGGATGAATTGATTTTGTGAACTTTCTTCAAATGATTTGCGGATTTCAATTTCAATACCTTTATTGGTGGCACTTTTTGCATTCTGAAGGTAAAACTGTTGACTTAAACCAACCGGCTGCACATAGTTTTCAATTGGATTGAGGAATCTTTTGAAAAAGAAGCCCACACTGACAGTTTCACTCTTGGTAGGATAATTCTCAAAGCGCAAATCCAGATTGTCTATAGTTGCAGATTTAAGGTTGGGATTTCCAACGATATTAACATCATACATAAAATCATAATAAACGAATGGTGCAAGCTCCCTGAATTCCGGTCTGTTCACGGTTTTTCCGTAAGCCAGTCTCAGCAGGTTTTTTTTGTCGAAATAATAGGCTGCATTGACTGACGGTAATATATTCAGGTTTTTTAAATTCACATTGACCGGGCCATTCTGTGTTGCACTTTTTAATATCTGGTTAAAATATTCAGCCCTCACACCTACATTCAGATTAATGGTTCTGAAGGGTAGGCTTGAATTGACATACCCTGCCAGCAACTTATTGCTCGCTGTATATTTGTCACTTGGATTGGTGCCTTCCACCGGTTTAAAACCACCTGCTGTAGTCAGATTTTCAGGGCTGAAAATTCTGTCAATGGGCTGTTTCAAAAACTCATTTTTATTGGTCGGGTCGCCATTGTAACTATAACTAATCCATCTTGCACTGACATCTCTGTTTTTAGATTCTACATAAGAGCCAATTCTGAGCACAATATCTTTATCGCTAGCGGTATCGATTTTGTTGGTGAAATGTTTTTCATAGTTAAAGTTACCCGATACAGTATTTTCATTCAGTTTAGAATAAAATCTAGCAGCATCAAATAAGCTCGCACTTGGTGGGTCAATCATAGTGTATTCACCATTGCTGTTAATGCTTCTATAGGTTCTGAATCGTCTGTAGTCGGGTTCATTTCTGGCAATATTGCTATATCCGAAAGTATAAACAAATTTATCGCCTTTGCGTCGGAATTTGCGAATACCTTCAAACTGCCCAAAATAAATGCTTCTGGAGGTGTAGTGGAAACTGTAGTTCTTAAATTCATCAAATGGTCTTTCAGTCAGGTTGACACCGGTTCTGATGGTCGTTTCGTTTTCACCTATCTGGTTAAAAATATTCTTGAATGAAAAGGTATTGTTTTTATCCAGTTTAAAAATCCAGTTGCTTAGTATGCTGAATTTGGACTCTATGGATAAATTGTTGTCGTTGTAATTAAACATCTGCCTCACATAATCTGTTTGATCGTTCTGATAGCGGTATCTGCTCATGGCTGCACATTGATAATTGGTTGAATAACCAAAATTGTTCACCGTGAACAGACTCATCTTTTTGTTTAACTTGATGTTTTTGCCAAAACCAAATCCAAAACCAAAATCGAGAGGGGTGCTAAATGAACTCAATGAGAAATTGTTCCTGAGTGTTTTGCCTTGTGCCACAGATTGGCTCGACGATAAACCTGAAAGTGATTTAGGGAATCCGGAAGGTAAACCCCGGTTGCCGTTGTCGAATCCAAGTAAATCCGTTCCGGAACTTACGCTATTGTTGTCGTGACTGGTAAAGGTGGTGTTTAAGCGGTAGCCAAAACCGAAGTTAACAGAGAAAAAATCCTTTTCTATTTCATTTTTAGTTTCAAGCTTGATGACACCTCCTGCAAAATCTCCTGCTAAATCGGAGGAAGGAGATTTATAAATAGCGATTTTATCCAGCATGCTGGAAGGTATCAGGTCGAATGAGAACGCTCTGCGGTCTACCTCTGTGCTGGGAGCGTTGATGTTGTTAATCTGCACGCTGTTATATCTCTGACTCAGTCCTCTGAGCATAATAAACCTGTTTTCCATTAAAGTGACACCTGGAATTCTGGCGGCAGCTTTTGCCGCATCGTTATCCTGACTTTTAGCAAAAGTCTCAGCTGTTGCCACACTGATAACAACCTCTGAAGTCTTCACATCTTTAATACCACCCTCAACTGTGTTTTTTGGTTTTTTTATAACTGTGCCGAATGATTTAAATTCTGTCACCTCTATTTCCATCATCAACATGCCAAGGTCAACTGATGCACCATTAGTTATGGTAATGTTTTTTGTGATGGTTTTGAGACCGTTTGAGGAAATTACAACAGAGTAGGGTCCATCACTTAAATTGGTAAAACTGAATTCTCCTGCATTATTGGATACTGTGCCTTTGTTTGTACCATCAATAACAATGGTGGCGCCCTGAATAAATTCTTTTTTAACGGAATCTTTTAAGATACCTTTGATACTTCCAGTTGTTTGAGAAAATACATTTTGAGACCCTGCAATGAATACAATAAAAAGGAATAGTTTTGTGAATAAATTCATAGTGCAAAAATTCACTCCCAATATTAATTTTATCTTAATTGCAGATGAATATTAGGTTAGAATGATTTTCGGAAAATTGTCTGATTTTTTAAGCTAAAATGATGCTGTTGCTAACAAAACTGCGTTTTTGTTCTTTGCAAGAATTAACAATTAGATAATATTGAAGATAAACTCAATTAACGATTTCTTTGTTATTTTGTCACATTGAAATACTTCATTATTATACTGTTTTTATTCTCCCAGCAGATATTCGCTTTCGATCAGAATGCAGTGCAGGTTATCAGTGTGAGCGACAGTAATAATGAATTGGTGACAGGGGCCAAGGTGGAGATACCGGGAACCCGTTATGTGTTTTACACCAATATTAAAGGGGAATGTTACATTCCTTCACATATCTTAAAACAATACAACGCGCTGAGCGTACAGTGTATTTCATACAAATCTTTGAATATCAGCACAAAAGAATTATCTTCAAAAATAATTTTGGAGTTTAGGTAATTTTTTTCTTATCTTTGTTAAGAAATTGTTAAGCCGTCATGAAAAAATTATTAATAACCTCCGCCTTTGCTTTATTAGCTACTCTGACAATCCAAGCGCAAACTAATGATATCGCGATAAACAGTCAGGGGAAATACACGGATGCTACCGGTGAATTAATTACCGGAAACATCGAATTATTTTATATGAATGGTCATGTTGAGAGTATTTATGAACTGACGGATGGTGTAAAAGACGGAAAAATATCAGTGTTTTACATGAATGGCCATACCAAGGAAGTTGGTGCTTTTAACGATGGTCAGAAAAATGGTGAATGGGTCAGTTACAACGAGAATGGCACTGTTCAATCTGTAGCTTTCTATAAAAACGATGTGAAACACGGTACTTGGAAAGTTTGGGATGCCAATGGTGTCTTGCGTTCTGAAATGCACTACAAAAATGGCAAACGTATAGGTACCTGGAAAACTTTTGATGAAGCGGGTAAACTGCTTGAATCAGTTACATATTAATCAATTCACGAATTTTTAAACGGTCGGTCTTTCCGCCCTCATTCAGAGGAAGGGGATTTAGCTCGATGATCTTTTTAGGCACGGCGTAAGGACTTATAGCTTTCAGAAAGTTGAATTCTATATGTTCAAATACCTTCTGATCTTCACATACCAATACCAGTTTTTCTCCCAAAGCATCATCTTTTATAGAAGAGATAATAAAGGGGGTGAATGTGTCAATATGCTCACTGATGGTTTGTTCTATGAGTTCAGCCTGTAATTTAACACCGCCGCTGTTGATCATAAAATCTATTCTTCCCACTACCTTGAAACGGCCATCGGGTCTCAAACTGATGATGTCTTTACTGGGTAAACCATCTTTAAAAAAAGGGGTATAGATTTTTGCGCATTGTTGTTCATCTGCCGTAACCTTTACATCATGGAACGCTGTAAACCATTCACTCTCTTCATGGCCGTTGAGCGTCCTGAGGGCAATATGTGAATAGGTTTCAGTCATGCCGTAACTGTGTCTGAAAATGGTTTTTTCAGGCAAAGACCTGATAATCTGACTCAAATGATAACTAAGCTCTCCACCTCCAATTAAGACTTCCCTGAAACGCAATAAGTTTTCGAAACTCACAGGATCATTGATGATATGAAATAACTGATAAGGTGTTACTGAAATCATGTTGGCTTGATAGTTTTTAAGCAGAGGGTTGGCCACCGGTTCTACCACTTCTACAGGGATTTGCCATTCTAGTGATCTTACAAGCATCATTAATCCGCCAACCCGGCTCAGCGGGAGGCAGCAGAACAAGCTGTCCGAATCCTTTGGATGCATGAATTCCGCCGTTCTTGAAGCACTCCATTGCATCCAGCGTTTTTCTAATACAATCGATTTGGGTTCGCCCGTGCTTCCTGAGGTGCGGAGTGTAAATTCCTGTTGACCACTGTTCCAGTCTTTAATAAATGTATCGGCTATATCTTTATTCATTAGGCCTTGATGAACTTGTCTGTTTCCAGAAGGAAGGCGTCAATATCCCTGAAAGAGTTGTAGATATGTGTGGAGATGCGCAGGCAGTTAATGTTGTTTTCGGCAACGAATCGCGTAATAATTTGTTTTTCGGTGCATTGAGCCTGTAATTTGGCGACGTCCTTATCTTTTATCTTAAAAGAAATCTGAGCACCTTTTGAAATGTCTTCTGTTGGGGTTAACATCTCAACTGATGATCCGAGCTTTAATAAATTTTCCTGTAAATAATTGGCGAGTTGTCTTACGCGGTTTTCTATATGGTCGCGGCCAATTTGGTTCTGGAATTCAATGGCTTTTGTGATACCCTTAAAAAGTGAGGTATTCTGAGTGCCGTAATAATATCTATGACCGGTATCCACATATCCTTTAAGTGACGGAGGGTTGCTGAGCATATCCCAACCGGTATCAAAACCTCCGCCTCCATAATAGACTTGTATGGAGTTGCGCATATTTTCAGACACATATAAAAACCCCGTTCCTTTTGGACCCATCATCCATTTATGGCAGCAGCCTACATAGATGTCGCAATCAATATTCTTAATATCAGTCTGCAGCATGCCGGGAGGGTGCGCGCCATCTATCAGGGTGAATATGCCTTTTTCCCTGCTGAGCTTGCAAATCTCTTTCACGGGCAATACTTGGCCTATGGTGCAGGGTATATGTGGAATACTTACCGCTTTTGTGTTTTTATTCAACAGCGTTTTGAAATGAGTCAATGTTTCGTCTGCTGTTTTTCCCAAGGGCATCACTTTAATCACAATACCGTGCAATTTAGCTCTGTTGAGCCACGGTGTTGCATGTCCTACATGTTCATGTCCGGTCATGATCACTTCATCACCGGCTTTGAGTGGCAAACCCCAGCAAGCCACATTAATACCCTCTGTCACATTTCGTGTCAGGCTGATTTCAGTGTCTTTGGTATTAAGAAATACCGATAGGGCTTTAATGGCAGTATCTTCATGTCCTCCGTACCGGCCAGTGGTTTCAATATCCAGCATATCCTGCTGCACTTCGTTCAACACAGCATAAGGCGAAGGTCCCAAGGTGCCATTGTTTAAAAAGATGCGACTCTGGCTGAGCGGAAACTGCGCTCTTACAAGTTTCCAATAGGCTTCATCATAATTGTTTACCAGTGGCAGGGGAGGTATAGCCTGCAATGTTCTACTGCCAAGGCCTATGGCGCCGGCCAGTAAAAATCCGTTTTTCAGAAAATCCCTTCTATTACTCATGCTGATGTTGATTGAATAGCAAACATAAATAAAAAACCAAAGCTTAAAAATAAAAACTTGTCAATAGCATATAAGAACTGTTTTTATCCCATGGGTACCAAAGGTGTACAAAACATACAACATAAAAAAAGCCCCCGTTTCCGGAGGCTCTTTTATTGCTTATGAAAATTATACTATATATTAATAAGGTAATAACTGTGGGTTGAAGCTGCTCCAGTTGTCAGTCCAGTCAGTAGAACCAAAGGCTCCTCTGTAGGTAGTTGGTGTGAACCAGCTTGAAACTTTAGCATCAGTGAAGGCTGCACCTGTTTGTGTAGCACCTGTGAAGCTTGCGAAGTTAGGGTTGGCAGGGTAGTTACCTGTTGTAGAACCTGCAGTAGTATTGTAACCCATCATCAACTCAGCAGGGATACCTGCATCCTGATATGCTTTCGCATATACCGGTGTACCTACTTGTGGCACTGCAGCGGTGAAAACCTGGTTAGATTTGGTGGTCAGGAAATAATCAGCAACCGGAGTGCTTGCAGAAGAACCATTAAAGAAAGGACGGGTTGTTTTACCTTTAACAGGTGGGCAAACCAGTATGTTTTTATCCAATACACCCATTCCGCCGGTGTAGTTGGCTAAAGTTCCGTCTAAATTAAGACCAATTGGGAAACCTGCAATTACAGAATTCAAAATTGAAATTTCACAGTTTCTTCTCAGGTGCATGGCATGCAGGTAGTTACCGCTGAATGCAGCTTTAGCTGAATCGTAAACCGGTCCTAAGATGGTAACGTTAGAGAATATAGAAGCAGTTTTTGGTGTAGCAGTGGTGCCTGAAGCATCATTGTCAACTTCAAAACCGTTTGAACCTGATTGGTCAGCGTTGAATGGATCGCGAACAGCTAATGCAAACTGAACTTTACCGGTAAATCCGAAATCGTTATCAAAATCATCATCCCAAGCAGCCAAAGATACAAGGTGTGTGCAGGTAACTGTACCACCAAACCATTCGAAATTATCATCACCACCATAAGTAGCTTGTACATAATCAATCACTGTTCCGCTACCTACTCCACCAAATGTCAATGAATTGGTTTCATTGTTTGGAGTCAATGCGATTCCACCGTATTCTATTCTAACATATTTAAGTTTACCGCTATTGTCATTGTCATTGGCAGTGCTCTGGAATGAACCGTAGTTCACAGCCGGAGTGATACCTTCGATAGCAGGGTTATTCTGGTTCACGTTAGCTTTACCCAAAAGGATAACACCACCCCAGTCACCTTGTTCTCTTTCGCCCGGATCTTGGTTACTTGTAAAGATGATTGGTTTAGATTCAGTACCTTCAGCCATCAATTTGCCACCTTTTTTAACCACCAATGTGCCTTTGGTTTTTTTCTCACCAAATACCATTGTTCCGGCAGGAATTGTCAATATTGCACCATCATCAACAACAACTGTACCTTTTAACAGGTATCTTTTTGAAGCATCAAGAGTTTGAGTGCTTAATGAACCACTCAACTCAGTGTATTTTGCAGGTGTTTCAATAATAGGATCTTCTTTTGTGTCTTTACATGCTGTAAAGAGTGAACTGACTGTTAAAGCTGCGATAAGGCTTACTTTAATTAATTTTAAATTCATATTTTTTCTATTTAATTTGATACTGCAAAAGTGATCGGGTAGTATTAAGGTTATATTAATACACCTTTAAATAAAAATTATTGTTTGGATTTTAATGTAAATTTAATGGGTAATAATTGTATTTGTTTTCAGAAATTCAGAGTGGTTTAAGTCTATTTTGAGCATTTAATTGTCACATATATAACATGTTATGCTTATTGAATTGCTGGTTTAATTTATTGTGATGCATAAAATTGGGAGATGATATTATTTTTAATATGCATAATTTAATTCATCCTCCGCTGCACCTACTTTTTTTATCTTATAAATAAGGGTCAGCATAAAATATTGTTGTAAACGGTTGCTTTGGTTCACATAAATAAAATTGTCGGAAGCATAACGGGTAATATTGGTATTGCGTTTTAAGATATCATAAGCCGTTAATTTCAGATTGTATTTGCCGTTTTTGTCTAAAGGCTGTTGCAGATAGGCATTCCACACCGGCACAATTTTCCCGATGGAAGGTACATTTCTCTGGTCGCTGATATCCAGAGATGAATTTAATTCTGTTCCGGTTTTGAATAATGCCCTGACCCGGATAAAATAACTATAAGTATTTTGTTTAAAATTTAATAATTCATTTAATGAGTTTTTGTAATCGTTATAATTATAGGTCATGCCCATAGAAAGATCCAAGCTATCAGCTTTTGTAAAATTAAATCCGGGACTAAAGCTGAAAGAATTATTGGTGCCAAAAGCGCGTTTTTCATTGATGATCAGTGGGTTGGTGTTTGAACTCTGGTTAAACCTTAAATCCAGGTTAAAGACTTTGCTCAGTTTTTTGGAAATGCTGAACCATGTGCTCAATTCTTTTTTACCTTTTGCATTTTCAGGAGACTTAATGATAATGCCATCTGCATTTTGCCGGTTCACCCATATTTTGGCATTGTCGGACATGCTGGCAGAGATATTAAAATAAAAATACCGGAATCCCTTCAGTTTATAAAAATTGATATAGGTTCTCATGCCATAATTGTCTTCCGGGCTCAGGTTTTTATTGCCTGAACGCCTTTCGTAGTTATTGGAGATATTCAATATGGGCAATAGTTCGGAGATGGTAGGAAATAAGGTGGATTTAGAGGCTGAAAAATGAATATACATTTGACCCGGATAATAACTCAGGTTGAAAAAGGGGAGAGATTTAGCGTAATTGGTTGAGATTTCATTGGCACTATCATGGAATTTATTGCGAATATTTAACTGCATAAATGTAACACCGCCTGAGAGATACAAATATTTCCTGCTAAAACTCAGGAAGGGTTTTACTGTATATTGTTCCATGCGGTTGTCGAGGGCAATACTCAAAGTGTCTATTTTGGTGAGATAAGTTTGTTCAAATTGATTTGAAAAACGGTTTTGGGCACTTCTGCTGAGTTGCTCGGATTGATTGTTCTGTTGCCATCTATCTGCAGAAATATTGAATAAAAATTTTTTATAAATGGGCGTACGTCCGAAGGCCTTTAATAATAGCTCCTTGCTTTTTGTATTTCGCTCATTGAGATTGTTAAACGTATCAATAGAATTTTCGAGAAATTGATAGGAAAGATTGTT
>Ga0123337_10003757_pt1 | contig 15923 bp, 10 predicted proteins | sample frozenSSSSmetaG_FD_89792 | JGI IMG/M metagenome (GOLD analysis project Ga0123337, IMG submission 89792) | Glacier valley bacterial and archeal communities from Borup Fiord, Nunavut, Canada, to study Microbial Dark Matter (Phase II) -... | ecosystem: Environmental > Aquatic > Freshwater > Ice >... | reverse complement strand
TCGCCGGTGAGGCGCCGGATTTCCTTGGTCATGCGCTGGCCGGAATTATTTGAAATAATCGCGGTGGCCCCCGCCCGGTCCGCCTTCAGGCAGCAGGCAAACACCGCATCGTTGCGGGCGATTTTTGCCTGCACCACCGGGATTAACTCAACGACCCGGGCCTCCTGCGAAGGGTTGTCTGTGACCAGCACGCGCAACGCCTCCAGCTTTTCAAGAGCCTCCGCCGCCTTGGCCGGGCGTCCGTCCAGATAGCTGTCGTCACCCGTGATCACATAACCGCGGACGGCGGACTCGATCTGCGAAATGCGCAGCTCCATCACGTTTACCGTGGTGATGACCTGCTCCGTATGCCCGACCATGCCGGTCGTTTTTTCCTGGAGGCGCATGCTCGCAAAGGAGATCACGCTGACCACAACCAGGACGGATCCCGCCGTGATGAAGAACGGCATCAGCCTGTGCTCCACCCCTTTTTGCGCATGCGGGCCAGTCAGCGTCCAGCCGAAGAACCCCGCCGCCACGATCAACAGGCTCAGACAAGTCAGCAGTGCCATATGAATCGGCTGACCCCAGGCATACGCCACCGGAAGTCCCGTGAAATACCCGCACATCCCCACAAACGCCACCGCCATGATAAGCCCCGCCAGCAAACTCAGCGCGCGCGTCCATGCCGAGCGCATGCCCAAAAAAAACACGGCAAGCCCGCACAGCACAAACACCACCGCCGAAGGAACCGCCATCCGCCCCGGAAACGCGCCGGCGACACCCCGGACAAACAACTCGTCGATCCCCAAATTCAAACCGGTCGCATGCTCAAAGCCGGTCGCCATCCCGATGAGCGCCAACAGCACACCCGCGGCTCTGGTAAACCAAAGCTTCCCCCTCACCTTCCCCAAAAACCCCGCTCCGATGGCCATGAAACAGAGGGCGCTGTTCACCACCATCGGCGTTTCATTCGCCACAAGGGCCGTCTTATCAGTGTTCCCAGTGAACCACGCCATCAACACCACAGCCGCCAATACCATCAGCGCGATGCCGGGAACGGACAACCAGAGAGAGGCGCGCGATGGCTTTGCCGTTGAATCCAATATGAGCTTATTACGAAGACGTCGCCGACAGAAGTCCACTCATCAGCATGGCGAACTTTCAGCTCTGGGAGAGCAACGCACGCAACTCTTCCGGCGCGGTGACCGGCGCCTGGCACGTCTCCCCAATACATACATAAGCCGCCGCACGGCCATTAATCGGTTTCATTTCAGCCAGCCAAGGTGCGCGCGACGCCAGCCACCGCTGGCCCTCGCCGCCGTCGGCCGCCAGCACCGTCCTGCGCGGACCAAACTTCCCGCTAACGGTCGCGGCCAGCGCCTGAAAATCCGCTTTTCTCGGATCGCCCGCGATCACCACCTGACACGGAACGTCCAACGCCCGCTCAATGGCGCACAGCATCTCCGGCAACGCCTGCGGCATCTTCGACCACTGGTGGCGCAGCGACTCGATCGTCCGTCGCGCACGGCTGCGGATCTCATCGTCGTGGAAAATCGCCGCCAATCGCAGCAGGTTTGCCGCCGCCACTGAATTGGGCGAAGGCTCCGCACCATCGTAATCTTCCTTCAATCGCAGCACAATGCTCGCGTCGTCCGCCCGCGAGTTGAAATAACCGTCGTCCTGTTCGTCCCAAAACAACGTGTCCATTGTCTGTTGCAGCCGCTCGGCCCACTGGAGCCAGCGCGCGTCAAACGTCGCCTCGTAAAGATCGAGCAAACCCGCGACGAGATACGCGTAATCCTCGGCGAAGGCTTCGTTCGCGCCACGCCCTTCACGGTAGCAACGGTAGAGCACGCCGCGCCCCTCGTCGTAGAGTTCGCGCCGGACAAACTCCGCCGCGCGCACCGCCGCATCGCGATAAAACTCGCGCTTGTCCGCCAGACATTCCGCCGTCGACATCGCGCCGCGCGCCAGCGCCGAGATCATCAGGCCGTTCCACGCCGTGATGATCTTGTCGTCGAGCTGCGGGCGCGGACGCTGCGCCCTCACCGCGCGGAGTTTTTCCAAGGACGTCACCAAAATCTCGACCGCAAACGCCGGCGTGAGCCCATGGATATCCGCCGTCTCAGTGATCGGACGCCTCTGCCGGAGGATGTTTTTCCCCGTGAACTCGCCTTGCGGATCCAACTCGGACGGCACGTTGCCGTTGGTGGCGACACCGTAGTGGTCGCAGAAAAACGCCGCGTCGGTCTTCAGCACCGCCTCGATCTCCGCGCGCGTCCACACATAGAACGCGCCCTCGGCGTGCTCCGGCTTTCCAGTCCCTTCGCCTTTCGCCTCTCGCCCTTCGCCCGCAGCGAGATCGCCGGTGGCGATTTCGCTGTCCGCATCCTCCGCCGAGAAAAACGCCCCACTTGGCGCGGCCAACTCACGCTGCGCGTAGTCGAAGATGTCGCGCGCCACCCAGGCAAACCGCTCGTCGCCCGACGCGAGGTGCATGTCGAGGCAGTTCACCGCGATCTGCGCCTGATCGTAGAGCATTTTCTCGAAGTGCGGCACGAACCAGCCCGCATCCACCGAGTAGCGGTGAAAGCCGCCGCCCACGTGGTCGTGGATGCCTCCCTCGGTCATGTGCTGCAGGGTGTCCGCCGCCATTTTCAGCGCCAATTCTCCGGGGGGCGTGGCCACGCCCTGGATCGCCGCCGCGCGCAGGATAAAGTTGAGGTTCGAAGCGCGCGGAAACTTGGGCGCACCGCCGAAACCGCCGTTATCCGCGTCGAAACTCTCGTTGAAATGCTCGAAGCATTTCTCGAAGGCCGCGCCGCCCGTGTCGTGCAGATCAGGCACGCCTTCCCCCGGCGCAGGCGCGAGGGGAAGTTGATTTTGCGTCAGTAATACGACCACCCGATCCGCCTCAGCGACAAGCTTCTCGCGGTCGCTCTCCCAGCCCATCGCGATGGCCTTGAGGACCGACGGAAAACCCATGCGTCCCTGCCGGTCCTCCGGCGCGAAATACGTTCCGCCGAAAAACGGTTTCAACTCCGGTGTAAGCCACGCGGAAAGCGGCCAGCCGCCGTGGCCGGTGCGGGCCTGCACGTAGGCCATGTAAACTTTGTCCACATCGGGGCGCTCCTCGCGGTCGACCTTGATGGCGACAAAATGCTCGTTGAGCTGCGCGGCGATGGCGGAGTTTTCAAACGACTCGTGCGCCATCACGTGGCACCAGTGGCAGGTCGAGTAGCCGATGCTCAGGAAAATCGGCTTCTGCTCCGCGCGCGCCTTGGCAAAGGCCGCCTCGCCCCAGGGCATCCAGGCGACGGGGTTGTCGGCGTGTTGAAGCAGGTAGGGCGATTTCTCGGAGGCGAGGGCGTTGGGCATGCGAACCATACGCTCGCGCAAAGCCGGCGGGATGCAAAAGATTTTGTCGTTCTTCCCCGGCCGGCTCAGGCCGCGATCGCCCGGGCATCGAGGGCGCGCTTAATCACCGCCGCCAGGTCGTCGAGTTCGATGGGCTTGTTGAGGTAGTCGTCCATACCGGCGGCCATGCAACGTTCACGATCTTCCGCCATGGCGCTGGCGGTGAGCGCGATGATCGTGGGGCGGCTGACTCCGGCAGGGATGGCCGCACGCATTCGGCGGGTGGCCTCAAGGCCGTCCATTTCGGGCATCTGCATATCCATTAAAATGATGTCGTAGGACTGCTGCTCCACGGCCTTCAACGCTTCCACGCCGTTGACGGCCAGATCGGCCCGAAAACCCAGCCGCTCCAGCATGCGCAGCGCGACCTTCTGGTTGACCCTGTTGTCTTCGACCAGCAGCACGCGCTCGGGGCGCAAGGGCTTCGCCAAGGCGGATGCTCCGGCGGCAAACGAACTCGTCGCCGCCAACCGCTCGCGGTGCACCAATTTCATCAACACCTCCACGATTTGCGCGGGCTTGGTGGGCTTGGTCAGACAGGCCGCGAACATTTCCGGATCCGTGATCATGTCGCGCAGGCCGAGGGAGGAAAGGAGCACAAGAGGAAACACGTTCGGCAGACGCAGCCGGCGGATTTCCTTCGCCAGCATCACGCCGTCCATGTCGGGCATCTGCATATCGAGGATCGCGAAATCGAAAGTCTCCCCCGAACTCAGCAAATCAAGCGCCGCCGGCCCCGAGTCGAGCGAGCTGGCGTTCATGCCATGCGTGCGCGCCAAGGTCGTGAGGATGCGCCGGTTCGTGGCGTTGTCGTCGACGATCAGCAGCCGCCGCCCCGCCAGCATCGTGCGCGGATCGGCATAGCACGGCGCGGGCATGTTCGGCACGGCCTCGGCCACCACGCTGAACCGGAAGACCGAACCTTTGCCGACCTCGCTCTCCACCAACATGTCCCCGCCCATCAACCCCGCCAGCCGCTTGCTGATCACGAGGCCCAACCCGGTGCCACCATAGCGGCGCGTGGTGGAGGCATCCACCTGCGAAAACGACTTGAACAACCGCCCCATCGCCTCCTGCGGAATGCCGATGCCAGAGTCGCGCACCTTAAAAAGCAGCCGCACGCGGGTGTCGCCGGCGGAGGCAACCGGTTCGGACTTGATGGAAAGAACCACTTCGCCCTGCTCGGTAAACTTCACCGCGTTGCCCAGCAGGTTGACGAGAATCTGGCGCAGCCGCGTGCAATCACCGCTCACCATCACGGGCACGTCGCCGGCGATTTCATAAAGCAGGTCGAGCTTCTTCTCCGCCGCCCGCGGGGCCAGCAGGTCGAGCGCACCCTCGATGCAATCGCGCAGGATGAACTCCTCGTTTTCCAAGTCGATGCGGCCCGATTCGATCTTCGAGAAATCAAGGATGTCGTTGATGACCGTGAGCAGCGAATCGCCGCTTTGCCGGATGATCTCCGCAAAATCGCGCTGCTCCGCCGTCAGCGGAGAGTCGAGCAACAGTGACGCCATGCCGATGACGCCGTTCATAGGCGTGCGGATCTCGTGGCTCATCACCGCGAGAAACTGGCTCTTGGCCTTGCTCGCCAGCTCGGCCGCTTCCTTGGCCGCACGCAGCTCATCCTCGGCCCGCTTGCGCCGCGTGATGTTCTCCACGAAGCCCTCGTAATAAAGCACCTCGCCCTCCGCGTCGCGCACCGCGCGGGAGCTTTCCGAGACCCAGATGATTTCGCCGTCCTTGCGACGCACCTGATATTCGAGCCCGCGCACTTCGCCTTCCAAAGCCATCAGGCGCTTGAACTCGTCACGCACCGCCGGATCCACATAAATCGTCCGGGAAATATCCTGCACCTGGGTCATCAACTCCTGAGGAGATGAGTAGCCATACATGTTTGCCAGCGCTGGGTTGACCAACAGATAGCGCCCGTCCGGCGTGGACTGAAAGATGCCCTCAACCGCATTCTGCACGATGCTGGCATACCTCTCCAAGGAAGACGGCCAGCCTGGAGAATCTCCACCACCCTGCGCCGCAATCACCGATGGATTCATACCCCCTGCAACGCATGGGATGTGCCAACCTGCTTTTTCCCATCACAGGAGTATCACCCACACGATTGCCTTTTGGCTACCGCCCGGCTTTTGATTTTCTTCCCATGCGCACCCTGCCCCTGCTCGCCACCTGTGTCGTTCTCATTTTCAGCCCGCTGCTCCAAGCCGGCGCAATCATCGTCAAGAAAGGCGAAACCATCGCCTTCCTCGGCGACTCGATCACCGCCCAAGGCGCCAACAGCACCGGCGGCTACGTCCGCCTCGTCGCCAGCGGCCTCGCCGCCCAAGGCATCGACGTCACCGTCATTCCCGCCGGCATCAGCGGCAACAAATCCAACGACATGCTCGCGCGCCTCGACAGTGACGTGCTCGGTAAAAAGCCCACGTGGATGACGCTCAGTTGCGGCGTGAACGACGTCTGGCACGCGAAAGGCGTTTCGCTGGAGGACTACAAGAAGAACATCACCGAGATCCTCGACAAGTGCCAGCAGGCCGGCGTGAAGGTCGTCGTGCTCACCGCGACCCAGATCAAACTGCCTCTCACCAGCCCGGAAAACACCAAGCTCGCCGACTACAACGCGTTCCTGCGTGACATCGCCAAGACCCGCAACCTTCCCATCGCCGACCTCAACGCCGCCATGGCCGCTGATCAGGCCGCCAACAAGCGCGTGCTGACCGTCGATGGCGTTCACATGAATCTCTACGGAAACCTGATGATGGCGACCGGCGTGCTCAAGGCCTTCGGCCTCGACGACCGCCAGCTCGCCGCCGTGAGCGCCAAGTGGCGCGACCAGCCCGACCTCTTCCAAGCGACGCCGAAAATCAAACTCTCGCTCAATCAACTCGCCGCCTTGGAAGCCTACGCCGCGAGCCAGAAAAAGTCCGTGGACGTTGTCATCAACGACCTCGCCGCCGCCGCCGTGAACGCCGCGATCAAGTCCGCGCCGGCAAAATAATCCATCCACGCAACCCGCGTGTCCGCAAAAAAGCCGCACCTCGAAAGGTGCGGCTTTTGTTTTGAGATATTCGTTGCTCGCTGGGCCGCTTACTTGCCCAGCACCCAGCTGAAGATCAGCGGGGCCACGATGGTCGCGTCGCTCTCGACGATGAACTTCGGGGTCTTCTGGCCGAGTTTGCCCCAGGTGATCTTCTCGTTCGGCACCGCGCCGGAGTAGCTGCCGTAGGACGTGGTCGAGTCGCTGATCTGCGAGAAATAGCCCCAGAGCGGAACTTCGCGGCGGCCGAGGTCCTGGTGCAGCATCGGCACGACGCAGATCGGGAAGTCGCCGGCAATGCCGCCGCCGATCTGGAAGAAGCCGATGGAGCCTTCACCGTTTTTGAGGAGCTTCGCGGTCTTCGTATACCACTCGGCCAGCACGGTCATGTATTCGATGCCGGTGCGCACGGTGTGGACGTTCTTGATTTCGCCGGTGATCACGCGGCCGGCAAACATGTTGCCCAGCGTGGCGTCTTCCCAGCCGGGGACGATGATCGGAAGGTTCTTCTCGCAGGCGGCGAGCATCCAGGAGTTCTTCGGGTCGATCTGATACATCTTCTTCAGCTTTCCGGAGCGAAGAATCTTATACATGAACTCGTGCGGAAAGAAGCGCTGGCCGGACTGGTCGGCGGCGATCCACTCCTCGGCGACGGCCGCCTCGATGCGGCGCATCGCCTCGCCCTCGGGGATGCATGTGTCGGTCACGCGGTTCATGTGGCGGTCGAGCAGCGCCTGCTCGTCGGCGGCAGTGAGATCGCGGTAGCTGGGAACGCGCTCGTAATAATCGTGGGCCACGAGGTTAAAAATGTCTTCCTCGAGGTTGGCGCCGGTGCAGACGATGGCGTGGACCTTGTCGGCGCGGATCATCTCGGCGAGCGTCAGGCCGAGCTCGGCGGTGGACATGGCACCGGCGAGGGTGACGAGCATCTTGCCGCCGAGTTTGAGGTGGTCCTCGTAGCCCTTCGCGGAGTCGAGCAGCGCGGCGGCGTTGAAGTGGCGGTAGTTGTGGGCGATGAACTGCGAGATCGGGCCTTTTTTGGCGGCGAGCTTGGCGTTGATGTCCTCGGGACGCTTCTGGAGCTTGGCTTTCTTCATAAAAGTGGGCCCCAGACTTACAGCCGGCCTGAAACGCTTGGCCACAAAAAAGCTGTTTCATAGAGGATCGTCACCCGTTCTTCACTCCATCGAGGGGTGCCTTCCAAGGCTATGACCCGCGTATCCCGCCGGATAAAGGCCATGGCTCAAACGCGAAAAACCCATAAACACCTGTAAAATAGGCATATTTTTAGCTAGGCGGGCATCACCAATAACATTACGAATCGGTAATAATTCGCGAAATACACCATGAATCTGATCCGCCTAACAATTCTCGGCACCCTCCTTCCAGTCGCCGCTTTCGCTCAAAATCTTCTTCAAAACCCCTCGTTCGAGGCGGTTCAAATCAGTATCGGCGGAGGTAATTATACACCGAGCACCGCGGCCAATATCGATCTCAGTGGAGCCGCTTACTCTCCGTTGTCTTATGGCAATTTAGACAATTGGGCATTTCTGGGCAACGGTCATTTGGCCGGAACCGCCTCCTACGACAGCACAGTCGAGGGCACCGCCGAGGATGGGAGCCGTTTCGTCAATTTCGGAGGACCTACCGGAAATTACCCGAACGGCTATGTGGCCGGTAACGATATCTTCCAAAGTTTCTCCACCCAGACAGGCCAAACCTACACCGTCAGTTTCTATGCACGCTACTACGGGACGGGCACCACCAGCACCAATCTGAGCTTGCGGGCCGAAGCCATCAACGTGGACACCGCAGGCACGTTGTTACGTTTCGACTTGGCGCCAGGCGGCACGCATGACCTGACCAGCACCTGGACGCAGTATAGCTTCAACTTCGTGGCAGGATCCATCAACTCGCGCATCTATTTCAGGGACAAAACTTTATCAACCAACGGAACCGATCTCGATATCCAACTCGACAACGCCAGCGTAACCGTGGCGGCCGTCCCCGAGTCAGCAGCCTCTCCCCTGCTCTTTGCAGTCGCCGGCCTTATGTTCGCTTCTTGGTCCCGCCGACGCTCGGTCTAAAAACCTCCTCCTGCGCTCTGCAAAACCCGCCCGCGTCCTGTTGCGCCGGCGGGTTTTTTTGCGGGTCTTTCTTACGGTGTCCGCTCTCCCTCCTTTTTTGGCAGCCAGCCACGAGGATTGACGCCCGCCGCCGCAGCCACCCTTCTAAGCGGTTCTCATGTTAACGATCGCCGACGTCTCAAAGTCTTATGGCACCCGCGAACTCTTCTCGGATGTGTCCCTCTTCATCGCCCGCACGGACCGTCTCGGCCTCATCGGCCCCAACGGCGCAGGCAAGTCCACCCTCTTCGGCCTCATCCTCGGCGAGGAAAAACCCGACACCGGCACCATCGAGTGGGAACGCGGCGCCGACTTCGGCTACCTCCCGCAGGAATCCGCCCCCGCCGGCGACGAGACCATTCTCCACATCGCCACCAGCGGTAAAAAACTCGAGCCTGACGATGACGACTACGACATCGACTACACGCTCGAGCCCCGCGCGCGCAAAATCCTCGACGGTCTCGGCTTCAAGACCGACGACGCCGACAAGCTCGCGAAAACCTTCTCCGGCGGCTGGGTCATGCGCGCCCACCTCGCCCGTCTCCTCGTTGCCGAGCCCGCCCTCCTCCTCCTCGACGAGCCCACCAACCATCTCGATCTCGAGGCCCTCCTCTGGTTCCAGGATTATCTGACGCGCTATCCCGGCGGCCTCGTCGTCATCTCCCATGATCGCGCCTTCCTCAACGCCCTCTGCACCGGCATGCTCGAGCTGCGCGCCGGCTCGCTCCATTACTACCACGGCAACTACGACAATTTCCTGACCGAAAAAGAAGCCCGCAAACACCAGCAGGCCGCCGCCTTCAAGAACCAGCAGCGCGAGATCGCCCATCTTCAGGTGTTCGTCGACCGCTTCGGCGCCAAGGCCTCCATGGCCTCCCGCGCGAAATCGAAAGAGAAGCAAATCGAGCGCCTCAAGGAAGTCGCCGTCGAGGAGCCCACCGAGGAGCTCCGCAAGATGAACTTCAAGTTCCCGCAGCCCCCGCGCTCCGGCCTGAAGGTCATCGAGCTCGAACACGTCAAGCAGGCCTACGGCGATTACGTCGTCTACAAGGACCTCAACTTCACCGCCGAGCGCGGCCAGGGCATCGTCCTCATCGGCCCCAACGGCGCGGGCAAATCCACCCTCCTCAAAATCCTCGCCGGCGTCATCGACATCCAGGGCGGCACGCGCGAACTCGGCAGCAACGTCGTCCCCGGCTACTTCGCCCAGAACCGTCTCGATAACTTGAACGCCGAAGCGACGGTGTTCGAAAACGTGATGGAGCTGCGCACCAACGAGAATCAGCTCACCGAGCAGCAGGCCCGCGCCATTCTCGGCGCCTTCCTCTTCCGCAAGGACGACGTGCACAAGCCCGTCTCCGTCCTCTCCGGCGGCGAGAAAACCCGCCTCGCCCTCGCCCGCATCCTCGTCCGCCCGCCCAATCTCCTCCTCATGGACGAGCCGACGACCCACCTCGACATCCAGTCGATCGACGCGCTGGTCATGGCGCTCAGGAGCTACGAAGGCACTCTCATCTTCATCAGTCACGACGTCCACTTCATCAAGGCCCTCGCGAAGAACGTTCTTCACGTTCACAGCGGCAAGCTCACCCACTACTACGGCGACTACGATTACTACCTGGATAAATCCAAGTCCACCGACGCCCGCGCCGCGCTCACTTCCGGTCTCACCGACAGCCGCCCGAAGCAGGTGGAAACCAAGAAAGCCGCCCCCGTCTCCTCGGGCGTGGTGAAGTCAAAACCCAGCGCCAACGAAATCCGTAAATTCCGCGAACAGGTCGGCGTCCTCGAAAAGAAGGTCGTCGATCTCGAAGCCAAGCAGGCCGAGATCACCGCAGCGCTGGAATCGCCCGAGACCTATGCCGACAAGGGCAAGTTCCACCACCTCAACCTGGAGCTGAGCGCGACCGTCAATCTCGTCACGAAAGCCACCGCCGAGTGGGAGGAAGCCGCCTCCAAGCTGACCGAGATGGAGCAGGCCTGATCCTCGCCGGGATCACCCGATAACTTCGTCCACCAGCCGCGGAGCCTTCACCGGCTCCGCGCTGAAACGGATCGCCTGCGTCACGCTTTCCCGTGCCTCCGCGAGCGCCGCTTCGCTGTTCGCATGGACGACCGCGATCACCCCGCCCGGCGGCACACGTTCACCGATTTTCACCAGCGCGCTGAAACCCACCGCATGATCCACCGCGTCCTCGGCTTTCACGCGGCCAGCGCCCAGCTTTAACGCCGCCAGCGCGATCTCCATCGCCCCGACCGCCTGCACATAACCGCCAGTCGCACTCTTCACCTCGGCGCGCAGCCGCGCCTGAGGCAGGCGCGCCGGATCGTCCACCACGCGCGCGTCGCCGCCCTGGGCAGTCACAATCTCGCGGAACTTCGCCAGAGCCGCGCCGCTTGAAATGGATTTCTCCAACTGAACCCGCGCTTCCGCGGCGGTTTTGACCACGCCAGCGAGCAGCAGCATTTGTTCGCCCAGCGCGTAAGTAACCTCCATCAAATCCGCCGGCCCCTCGCCGCGCAGGCACGCAATGGACTCGGCAACCTCCAGCGCGTTGCCCACCGCATGACCAAGCGGCTGATTCATCGCCGTCAGCAGTGCTCGCGTTGGTTTTCCCATCGCATTGCCAATGTCCACCATCGCCTGCGCCAGTGCCCGCGCATCCGCCTTGGCCTTCATGAAGGCGCCCGCGCCGAACTTCACATCGAGCACGAGTGCATCAATACCCTCGGCGAGTTTCTTGCACATGATCGACGCGCAGATGAGTGGCAGACACTCAACCGTGGCAGTGACATCACGCAGCGCGTAGAGCTTTTTGTCCGCCGGCGCCAGTTCCTTGGTCTGCCCGATGAGCGCGCAACCCACCTTGTCCACCTGCGCACGGTATTCCTCCATCGACAACCCTACGCGAAAACCAGGGATCGACTCCAACTTGTCCAACGTCCCGCCGGTGTGCCCGAGCCCGCGACCGCTGATCATCGGCACCGCCACGCCGCAGGCCGCGATCATCGGCGCGAGGTGGATGGAAATCTTGTCGCCTACCCCGCCGGTCGAGTGCTTGTCCACCTTCGGCGCGCGCACGGCCGACAGATCGGCGACCACGCCCGAGCGCATCATCGCATCGGTCAGCGCCGCCGTTTCCGCCGTGTTCATCCCGCGCAAAAAAACCGCCATCAGCATCGCGCTAAGCTGATAGTCGGCCCATGACCCGTCGGTCGCCCCGCGCACGAACGCCGCGATCTCCTCCGCCGACAGCGCATACCCATCGCGCTTCCGCGCGATGACGTGTTGGGGGAAAAGCGATGTGCCCATACCTCCACCCCATCTACCCGACGCCTCTCGGGCAAGACCGCACGCAAAACCAGTTTGTCACGTAATACGTGACAAACTGGTTTTGGCGGCTGGTTTTCCTTTTTGTGATTTCCAAAAATCAACCTGCTCCGGATGGAAAAAATCAGCACGTGGACTATCGCCTCGGCCTTGCCCCGTTCGCGTCTCCGGTCAGCATCGGCCTCCTTATGAACCCCCAAGTCGTCGTCGTAGGCAGCTTCGTGCAGGATCTCGTGTGGCGGTGCGCCGCCTTCCCCAAGCCGGGCGAAACCATCATCGGCACTTTCACCACCGGCCCCGGTGGCAAGGGCTCCAACCAGGCCGTGGCGGCGGGACGCGCGGGCGCAGCCACGCTCTTCATCGGCGCAGTCGGACGTGACGCCTTCGCGTCGGAAGCCAAAGCCTTTTACTCCGCCGAGGGCATCGCCGCCTGCTTCGTAGAAAAGCCCAAGCACGCAACCGGCACCGCCGGCATTCTCGTCAACGCATCCGGGCAGAACGAAATCATCGTCGCTCTCGGAGCCAACGCCCACCTCGCGAAAACCGATTTTGATTCCAAGCTGCTCACCGACGCCAAAATCGTCGTCACCCAGCTCGAATCTAACCTCGCCACCACCGCGTTCGTGCTGAAAACCGCACGCACCGCCGGCGTCCCCACCGTTCTCAATCCCGCGCCCATGCGCGCGGATTTCGACCCGGCGATCCTGAAGCACGCGGATGTGCTCATCCCCAACGAGGCCGAATTCACCGCCCTCGTGAATCTCCTGCCTGCCACCGGACGCAAAGACTTTACCGAGACCGCGCTGAGCCTCCTTTCCAACGACGACCTCCACGCGCTCTGCCGCAAACTCGGGCCGGCCGTCGTCATCGTTACGCTCGGCAAACGCGGCTGCCTCGTGTCTCAGGCGTCCGGGCCCGTCTTTATTCCCGCCTACAAGGTCAAGGCGGTCGACACCACCGGCGCGGGCGACGCCTTCGTGGGTGGATTCTCCGCGGGATTTGTGGAGTTCAAAGGCGACATCGTCGCGGCGGCCCGCTTCGGCGTCGCCGTGGCCGCGCTCTCCGTCACCAAGCAAGGCACGGCCCCCGCGATGCCGACGCGACGCGAGCTCGCCAAATTTCTAAAGAACTGAGCCCCCGTCTCCGTCCGACGCCGCCGGATGGGCCGTGATCTCCACGGTGAAAACCGTGCCTTGTCCCGGCGTGCTTTCGACGGTGATGTCGCCGCCGAGAAGCCGCGCGAGTTCACGCGAGATGGACAGCCCCAGACCCGTGCCGCCAAATTTCCGCGCGATCGACGCATCCGCCTGGACGTAATGCGAAAAAAGCCGTGCCTGTTGCTCCGCCGTTATGCCCATGCCGGTGTCGCGCACACTGAAGCGCACCCGGCCCGCCGCAGCCATCGTCACCGTCACCGCCACGCTCCCTTGTGAGGTGAACTTCAGCGCATTGGAAATCAAGTTGCTCAGGATCTGCCGAAGCCGGGGTCCGTCGGTGTGGATGATCGCGGGCACGGCGGCATCCACCTGACAGTCGAGCGTCAACGCCTTCGCCTGGGCAGAGCCGCGGAAAAGTTCGCATATCTCCGTGGTGAACGCTCCGACCGGCAGCGGCGCCACCTCCAGCTCCATCCTCCCCTGCCCGAGCCGAGCCTGGTCCAGCAAGCCACTGATGAGCTTCAGCAGGCTGTCCGCCGAGTGCTCAATCAAATCCACCGTCTCGCGTTGATCCGAGGTCAACGGTTCCTCCTGCAACAAATTGACCAGCCCGATCACTCCGCCGATCGGGGTTCGCACCTCGTGGCTCATCACCGCCAGATAGTGGCTCTTGGCCCGGTCTGCCTCCTCCGCAATTTCCTTCGCGTGGCGCAGCTCATCCTCAGTCTTTCGGCGGGCCGCCACTTCTTCGCGCAGCCGCCGGTTCAACCTCACCAGCGGCAGCAACCAACCCACCGCGCCCACGGTGATCACGCCGAGACCGGCGAGCGACCAGTAGACCCAGCGCAAATCAGGCTTGGGGTCGGGATCGTAAAGAAAACCGTCCAAGGGAAAACTCTTCGGCAGCATGCCGAAATCTTCATACGTGTCCGCCATGTGCCGCCAGCGCCCCGGGTTCATGTGACCCACTTCGATCAGGCCTGGATGCATAAGCAGCGCGGTGTGCTCGGCCTCGAAGACCAGGTGCGCGCGGCTGCTCTTGCAGCCATAGTCCCGCAGGAGCAGATCTATGATCTCTTCGGGATGGGCGAGTGCGTAGTCCCAGCCTTTCAAGCTCGCCTCGCGAAACGCCTTCACGCGCGCGGGATGCAGGCGGATTTGCTCCTCGGTGGTGAAAAGATTGTCCCCGTAGAAATCGATGCCGCCCGCGCGCGGCGTGAAGGCCAGATACTCAAATCCCGCCTGATCCAGCACAAACGGCTCGTCCGTCGAGTAACCCGACATCGCGGACACCCGGCCGCTGATGAGATCCTTCACGTCGAAGGTGTGGTTTTCCACCTTCAGTTTTGCCGGATTGATGCCCTCGTCCCGGAAGTAGGCGAACAACTCGGCCGACAGCGGCTCGATCATGATTGGCTTGTCGTGCAGGTCCTGCAGATCGTGCACGCCGGAAGCCTTGCGCGCCAGCAACACGAGCGCCGAATGCTGGAAGATCGTCGCCAGCACCACCACGGGTTTTCCCTGGCCACGCAGCAGCAGGATGTCGGAGGTGCCCACGCCAAACTCCGCGCGGCCGGCAAACACCGTGTCCGCCGGATCCTGGCCGGGCTTCGCCTCGATCAGCTTCACCTCAAGCCCGGCCTCGCGATAGTAACCCTGGGCGATGGCCGCGTAGTAACCCGCAAATTGAAACTGATGCCTCCACTTGAGCTGCAAGCTGACCTGGTCCAACGCCGGCGTTGCCGGCGCATCCGCCCCGCGCAGCCCGCCTAGGGAAATCAACAGCAAGGCCGCACCGGCCCAAACCCTGCGCAAGCGTTTGCAGTTTAGAAGTCGCATGGCATTTCCCGTGGACGGCGAGTTTTCACGGCTCCCGAAGCCTAGCAAGGCAAAGCAGGTTCCGGCCCAAAAAGCGGCTTCCCGCGCGCCGCGCACCGGCTAGACTGCACAGCCATGACGTTCACGCCCGCCCAACTGGCCCTGATGCTCGACTCGACCAACCTCCGGCTCGACGCGTCCGAAGCCGACATCGAGCAACTGTGTCGCGAGGCCGCCGTCCATCGTTTCGCCTGCGTCATGATTTATCCGGCCAGCGTGCCGCTCGCCGCCCGCGTCCTTGCCGGCACCGGCGTGACCATCGGCACCGTCATCGGTTTTCCCAGCGGACGCTTCTCCACCGAGGCCAAGGCCGCCGAGATCACCGCCGCCCACCGCGCCGGCGCGCACGAGGTGGACATCGTGATGAACTATCCCGCGCTGCTCGCCGGCCACGCCGCCGAGGTCGCCAAAGAAGTCTCCGTGCTCACCCGCCTCGCCCACAGCCAGGGCCAGCTCATCAAGGTCATCGTCGAAACGTGTTTCCTCGACGAAGCCCGCAAACTCACCGCGCTCGAAATCTGCGAGGACGCCGGCGCCGACTTCATCAAGACCTCCACCGGCTTCGGCACCGCCGGCGCCAAGGTCGCCGACATCGCCACCTGGGCCGCCGCCCGTCGCGGCGCGATCCGGCTCAAGGCCTCCGGCGGCATCAAAACCCTGGCCGACGCCCGCGCGCTTATCGGCGCCGGCGCCACCCGGCTCGGCACTTCCAACGCCGCCGCCATCCTCGCGGAACTCGCCGGCGCCGCTGCGCAGAGCGGTCCGGCCGGCAGTTATTAAAAATGGCCCCGCTTCGTTTTTTTCCCGCCGCCGCCGTCTTGCTGGCAGTCGTCACGTCTTTCTCGGCGTGCACGCAGACGCCGCCTTATCAGGAGCACCAGATCGCCGGCCACATGCCGGCCGGCATCCTCGAAGCCAGCGGCATCACCGCCTCGCGCCGCGATCCGCGTCTTTTCTGGACGCACAACGACAGCGGCGGCCAG
>Ga0123337_10003752_pt1 | contig 15939 bp, 15 predicted proteins | sample frozenSSSSmetaG_FD_89792 | JGI IMG/M metagenome (GOLD analysis project Ga0123337, IMG submission 89792) | Glacier valley bacterial and archeal communities from Borup Fiord, Nunavut, Canada, to study Microbial Dark Matter (Phase II) -... | ecosystem: Environmental > Aquatic > Freshwater > Ice >... | reverse complement strand
CGCCACCCGCACGCTGAGCTTGCGCGTGCCCGAGATGAGTGAGCAGGGCCATGTCATCCCGCGCGAGCACCAGATCACTTTTAGCGTTCCCAAGGGCATCCGTGCCGGACAGCACATCCGCCTGGCGGGCCAGGGCGCACCGGGCATAGGCCAGGGCGGCGCGGGCGACCTGTACCTGGAGGTCGAATTCCGGCCGCATCCGCTGTACCGGGTGGACAAGCACGATGTTTACCTCGACCTGCCCATCGCCCCTTGGGAAGCCGCGCTGGGCGCCGAAATAGAAGCCCCGACGCCGACCGGACGGGTCGAAGTCACCGTTCCAGCAGGCTCGGCCACGGGCAAGAAGCTCCGGCTCAAGGGCCGCGGTCTGCCGGGCGTCACGCCGGGTGACTTCTACTTTGTACTGCAAATTATCGTGCCGGCCGCCGACACCGACAGTGCCAAGTCGTTTTATGAAAGCATGGCCAAACAGTTCACGTCCTTCAACCCGCGAGCAAAACTGGGAGGCCAGACATGACACAGCAAGACCAGACGGTACGGATCACCGGCTTCATCCTTGAAGAGCAGAGCGGCTTAAGCCTTGACGACCTGTGCCGCGCCTGCGCGGCGCAGGCCGACCGGATTATTGAACTGGTCAACGAAGGCGTGCTGGCCCCCGTGGGCGCAGCCCCTGATGACTGGCGCTTTACCGGTACTCATCTGCACCGCGCGCGCGTGGCCTTGCGGCTGGAAACCGACCTGGGCGTGAATCTGGCCGGCGCTGCGCTGGCACTGGAACTGCTCGATGAGCTGGATGCATTACGTGAAAGGCTGCAGCGCCTGGAAGCCGCCGGGCCATAACTCAAATCCGTTATTCCCGCGAAGGGGATGGCTGGCAGGAGAGAAAACCACCGGCGCCCGACACCCTGTTTGACGCTGCCACGCCTGCGGTTTAGTATTACGTTTGTAATAACAAAGGAATGCCATGCACATGCTCAAACTCACTCAAATCGGCAACTCTGTGGGAGTGGTGCTTCCCAAGGAAGCTCTTGCCCGGCTGAAGCTGGGTAAGGGCGAAACTGTGTTTCTGACCGAAACACCGGACGGCTACACACTCACGCCTTATGACCCGGCACTGGAAGAAGAAATTGCGGCAGGCCGTGCATTCATGCGCGATTTCCGCGACACCTTTCACCAGCTTGCCAAATGAGCTGGCGCTGGATCAGCAAGTCGTCACTGCTGCTGCTGCATGACGAAAGCCTTTCAGAACACGGTGGCGGCGCGGGCTTGCGTGACGAGGGTTTGCTCGACTCGGCGCTGGGCCGGCCGCTTAATTTGCTGGCCTATGCGGACCCGGACAACCCACCGGATTTTGCGGCGCTTGCAGCCAGTTACACCGTAGGGTTGGCCAAAAACCATCCGTTTGTGGATGGCAACAAACGCGCCGCCTTTTTGGCCACCGGTTTGTTTCTCTACCTCAACGGCTACCGCTTGAATGCATCGCAGGCTGATGCCACGCTCACCATGCTCGCCGTCGCCACTGGCGAAATCACTGAAAGTGAGTTTGCCGTCTGGCTGCGCGCCCATGCAACGGCACGCAAGGCCTGACAACGCCATTTCACATTAAAAATGCCTCTGACGCACGACTGACGGGCGTACTTCGCTATTGATTAAGTAGCACATGAAAAGGCGACGCCGGCAAGCTCCACAAACGTTTACAGCCCTTTCAGGGGTTTTGCGCTAGGCTGAACGGGCCGTGGAGATATTCAGCTCATTGCGGCCTTGCAAGGAGTGTTATGAACTCACATTTTTCAGGTGTAGCGACCCGGCCATCACGGCTTGGACTGATTTTTGCCACCGGGCTTGTGGCGCTGCTGGCCGCTTGCGGTGGCGGCGATGATGGTGGCGCCGTACCCGACGCAACGGCAGCGCCCAGCCAGCCGGCAAGCCCCGGCGCGTCGCCCCCTTCACTCGTCACATCCACTCAGGCACCACCCTACCCGGCCGGCAGCGAAGAACTGGCGGCCTACACGCTGCTCAACGCGGAGCGCAACCGCTGCGGTTTCGGGCTGCTGGCATCGAACGCGGCGCTGGATGCGGCGGCACGGGCGCATGCCGATTACCTGATCATCAACGGCCTGAGCACGCATCTGGAAAATGCGGCGCTTTTCCCGGACGGTTTTACCGGCGCCGACCCGGCCACGCGCATCCTGGCGCAGGGCTATACCGATGCAGGGCGGGTGACTGATGAATTTGCTTTTTTCACCACCACCGCCCCGGTCCAGTCTGAACGCGGCATCGGAGAATTGGGAATCAGAGCGCTGCTCAATGCGCCCTATCATTTGAATGGCTTGATGACGGGCTACCGCGACGTCGGCGTGGCGGTTCGTTCAAATGACGACACCGGCCGGGGTGCACGCGGCATCTTTGTGCAGATTAACGCGGCTTACAAGGCCAGCGCCGGGCCCCAGCTACTGGGCAGCAGTGACGTAAAAACCTACCCCTGCGATGGCGCCACCGGCGTCAACCGGCAACTGACCAATGAAACACCGAACCCGGTGCCGGGACGAGACCTGAGCACCAGTCCCCTGGGTTCAAGCGTTTACATAGCGGTACGCGAAGGCCAACGGCTGGGCATTACCAGCGCGGCCATGACCCATGCAGCGACTGGGCAAGCCGTCGTTTTGCGCACGCCGGTTACTGCAGCCAACGATCCCTATGGACCTTGTATCAGCGGCTGCTTTGGGTCGCATCAAGCCTACATCGTGCCCGATGCGCCGTTGCAGGCCAATACGGCCTACATCGTCATGATCAGCGGCACCAACGACGCCGCCCCCTTCAGCCGAAGCTTTGTCTTTACGACCGGCAGTTGAACGGGCTGCCCTGGCAGTGCAGGCGACTGCCGGGCCAGCCGCTTTATTACGCTGCCGCTTTCTCGAAGCTGAACACCCCCGGCGCACGAATCGGGTCCACATCGACCGGAATCGTGCTCTTGGGTGGAAAGCGCCCTTCGAGCAACAGCTTGGACAAGGGGTTTTCAATCCGCTGCTGGATCGCGCGCTTGAGCGGCCGCGCGCCAAACACCGGATCGAACCCCACCTTGGCCAGTTCGGCAATGGCCGCTTCCGACACTTCCAGCGTCAGGTCCATCTTGGCCAGGCGCTCCAGCAGCACCTTGAGCTGGATGCGGGCAATTGATTCGATGTTTTTAGCGTCCAGGGAATGGAACACAACCGTCTCGTCGATCCGGTTCAGGAACTCGGGCCGGAAATAGTTTTTCAGCTCGTCCGTCACCGCTTCCTTGATATCTTCATACGGCTGGCCGACCATGCTCTGAATGATCGGTGAGCCGATGTTGCTGGTCATGACGATCACGGTATTTTTGAAGTCCACCGTGCGGCCCTGGCCGTCGGTCAAGCGGCCGTCGTCGAGCACCTGCAGCAGCACGTTGAACACGTCCGGGTGAGCTTTTTCAACCTCGTCGAGCAGCAGCACGCTGTAAGGCTTGCGCCGCACGGCCTCGGTCAGGTAGCCGCCTTCCTCGTAGCCGACGTAGCCCGGAGGCGCTCCGATCAGGCGGGCCACCGAATGCTTTTCCATGAACTCGCTCATGTCGATGCGCACCAGGTGGTCTTCGCTGTCGAACAAAAATCCGGCCAGCGCCTTGCACAGTTCGGTCTTGCCGACGCCGGTGGGGCCGAGGAACAGGAAGGAGCCGGTCGGGCGGTTCGGGTCGGAGAGGCCCGAACGCGATCGGCGAATCGCATTGGCGACGGCGCCTATGGCTTCATCCTGGCCCACCACGCGCTCATGCAGCTTGACTTCCATCTGCAGCAGCTTGTCTTTTTCACCCTGCATCATCTTGGCGACCGGAATGCCGGTGGCGCGGCTGACGACTTCGGCGATTTCTTCCGCGCCGACCTGGGTGCGCAGCAGCCGGGGCTTGTTGTCCGGACCCTTGTTTTCTTCGCTTTCCTGCGCCTGTTTCAAGCGTTTTTTCAACTCGGGCAGCTTGCCGTATTGCAGCTCGGCCACCTTGTTGAAGTCGCCCTTGCGGGTGAATTCTTCAATCTGGGTGTTGATGCTGTCAATTTCTTCCATCACGTCCTTGGAGCCGAGCGCCTGGGCTTTTTCGGCCTGCCAGATTTCATCGAGGTCCGAGATTTCCTTTTGCAGCTTGACGATTTCTTCCTCGATCAGGCCAAAGCGCTTTTGAGAGGCTTCGTCTTTCTCGCGGCGCACGGCTTCGCGCTCGATCTGCAACTGGATCAGCCGGCGGTCCAGCCGGTCCATGACTTCGGGCTTGGAGTCGATCTCGATCTTGACCTTGGCGGCGGCTTCATCGATCAGGTCGATCGCCTTGTCGGGCAGAAAGCGGTCGGTGATGTAGCGGTGGCTCAGTTCGGCCGCCGCCACGATGGCCGGATCGGTGATCTGCACGCCGTGGTGGGTTTCGTACTTTTCCTGCAGGCCGCGCAGGATGGCAATGGTCGCTTCCACCGTCGGCTCGCCGACCAGGATCTTCTGGAAGCGGCGCTCCAGCGCGGCGTCTTTTTCAATGTACTTGCGGTATTCGTCGAGTGTGGTGGCGCCCACGCAGTGCAGTTCGCCGCGCGCCAGCGCAGGCTTGAGCATGTTGCCAGCGTCCATCGCGCCCTCGGCCTTGCCCGCGCCGACCATGGTGTGCAACTCGTCGATGAAGACGATGGTCTGGCCTTCGTCCTTGGCCAGTTCCTTGAGCACGTTTTTCAGGCGCTCCTCAAACTCGCCGCGAAACTTGGCGCCGGCCAGCAAGGCCGCCATGTCCAGGCTCAGCACGCGCTTGCCCTTGAGCGAGTCGGGCACCTCGCCGGCCACGATGCGCTGGGCCAGGCCTTCGACGATGGCGGTCTTGCCGACGCCGGGCTCGCCGATCAGCACCGGGTTGTTCTTGGTGCGGCGCTGCAGCACCTGGATGGCGCGGCGGATTTCGTCATCGCGGCCGATCACCGGGTCCAGCTTGCCAAGGCGGGCGCGCTCGGTCAGGTCGATCGTGTATTTGGTCAGGGCTTCGCGCTGGCCTTCGGCATCGGCGCTGTTCACGCCCTGCCCGCCGCGCACCGCGTCGATCGCCGCTTCCAGCGCCTTGCGCGTCAGGCCATTTTCGCGGGCGATCCTGCCCACGTCGGCCTTGCTGTCGGTCAGGGCCAGCAAAAAAAGCTCGCCGGCAATAAACTGGTCATTGCGCTTGATGGCTTCCTTTTCGGTCGCCTGCAGCAGCCGGGCCAGTTCCTGGCCGACCGTGATCTGGTCCTGCCCCTGGACCTGCGGCAGCTTTTTGACGGCGGCATCGGCCGCCTGCATCAAACCATTGACGTTGACGCCGGCCCGCTCCAGCAGGGCGCGCGGTCCGTCTTCCTGGCGCAGCATGGCGGCCAGCAGGTGAGCCGGCTCGATGTAGCCGTTATCGTTGCCAAGCGCCAGCGACTGGGCATCGCTCAGGGCTTCCTGGAATTTGGTCGTGAGTTTGTCTTGTCGCATGAAATCTCCGGTAGAACTTGAAAAAGTCTGACCGAAAGAATCTTGGGGCTTTTTGGCAGCTTTACAAGCAGTGCAGACGCCGAGAAACTGCTCAACAGGCTTGAGCTTGATGAAAATCAAGCTGCGGTGCTGCAACTCAGGCGTTCGAAGCGCGAATGCCCCATTTGGCCAATGCGGCATCGTCGCTGACCCGCGCATCGACCCAGCGTGCGCCTTCGGATGTCTGCTCTTTTTTCCAGAACGGGGCCTGCGTCTTGAGGTAGTCCATCAGGAACTCGCAGGCCTGGAAGCTTTCGCCCCGGTGGGCCGAGGTCACGGCCACCATGACCACCTGATCGAGCGGCTGCAGCAAGCCGACCCGATGCACCACGCGGGCGGCAAAAATATCGAACCGCATCATGGCCTGGTCAATCATCGCCTCGATGGCTTTTTCGGTCATGCCCGGGTAATGTTCCAGTTCCATGCTGCTGACGCTCAGGCCGTCGTTGCGGTCGCGCACGGTGCCGGTAAAGGTGCAGACGGCGCCCACGCGCTTGTCGTTCTTGCGAAGCGCGTCAATCTCGGCCCTCAGATCAAAGTCTTGCGTCTGAATCGATACGCGCACGCTCATCTCAGCCTCCCGTCACAGGGGGGAAAAAGGCGACTTCGCAGCCGTCGGTCAACGGGGCCGTTTCATCGCTCATGACCTGATTGACGGCCATGCGAACGGACTTGCCGCGCGCCAGACTGGCTGCATGCGCCGGACTGGCTGACAGCAGTTCATCGCGCAAGGCCGCCAGGCTCGGGGCAGATGTTTCGCGCAGTTCGCTGCCCTGCCCGATGGCTTCGCGAATCGAGGCAAAGTATTTGATGGAGACTTTCATACGGGAAAAGCTTTCACGACAACAGCGCCGAAAACGGGATGAACTTCACCTTGTCACCACGGGCAATCACCTGGCCCGCCGGGTTGTCGACCAGCCCGTCGCCCCAGACCGCCGATGTCAGCACGCCCGAGCTTTGGTTGTCAAACAATTCCACTCCGCCGGCCGCATTCAGCCTGACGCGCAGAAATTCACGGCGTTTATCGGCTTTAGCCCAATTGAAATGGGCGGTAATCGCTATTGATTCAGGAGCAACAGCTGTCGCGCCCTGGAGCTTGAGGATGAAGGGCCGCACCAACAGCAAAAAGGTCACGAAGCTGGACACCGGATTGCCCGGCAGGCCGATGAAATGGGCGGAGCCGATCTTTCCATACGCAAATGGCTTGCCTGGCTTGATGGCAATCTGCCACAAGTTGAGCTCGCCCAGCGCCTGCACGGCGGGCTTGATGTGGTCTTCTTCGCCGACCGACACGCCGCCGCTGGTCAGAATCAAATCGTGCTGCTGGCTGGCGCCCTTGAGCGCTTCAATCGTTGCGTCCAGCCGGTCGGGCACGATGCCCAGGTCGGTCACGATGCAGCCCAGGCGCTGCAGCAAGGCTTTCAGAAAAAAACGGTTGGAGTTGTAGATGGCGCCGGGTTTCATGTCGGCAGGCGCCACATCGCCCGGCATGACCAGTTCGTCGCCTGTGGAAAAAAGCGCCACTCGCACGCGCGGGGCCACCCGCAGCTTGTCAAAGCCGATGCTGGCCGCCAGCCCCAGGGAAGCCGGGCTCAGGCGTTCGCCGCGGTGCAGCACCACCGCGCCGGCCGCAACATCTTCACCACGGCTGCGAATCCATTGGCCGGGCCGGGGTTGCACCCGAAGGCGAACGCCATCTGCGGCCGTATCGCAGTCTTCCTGCATCACGACAGCATCGGCGCCCGGCGGAATCGGCGCACCGGTAAAAATCCGCGCTACCGAAGCCGGTGCCAGCAAATGACCGCTGCTGCCTGCCGGAATGCGCTGGCTGACCTGCAAAAGCGTATGGGCGTCAGCCCAGTCCGCACAGCGCACCGCATAGCCATCCATGGCGCTGTTGTCGTGCGCCGGCACGTCCAGACCGGACAGCAGGTCTTGCGCCAGCACGCGGCCATCGGCATCGAAGGTCCATACGCTTTCGGCTGGCGCCAGCGGCGTGGCAAAAGCCAGCAACTCACTGAGCGCCAGGTCGAGCGGCTTCATGGGCGCGCGTTCGGGCCGTGCAGGTATTACAGGTAGAGAGGGAGGCAGAACTGAACTCATGGCGAGGTATCCGGAACGCTGAAAAGCGGCTCAGCCGAGCCGGTCTTCAAACGAATAATGAAAGCGTTGCTGATTGTTCATCAGGAAATCGGCCACGGCGTCCGGGTCGTTCAAATCCAGCACCGGGCGCAAGGTCGCTGTGGGCAACTGGTCGGGGGAATCAGTGGCAATAGCGACAACGAAATCATCCTCCATGTAGCGGGTCGGTTTGCCCGATGCGGCACGCCAGACTTCGATCTTTAGCAAATCACTGTGCTTGAAGCCTTCGACCAGCACCCAGTCCACGCCTTCGTACAACTCGGCAATCAATTGGTGCACCGTCAATTCCGAAGGCTGCTCGAACTCGCGTATCAGCGCCAGCCGGTTTTGCGACGCCACGACGACTTCAAAAGCGCCGGCTTCGCGGTGGCGAAAGGTGTCCTTGCCGGGATGGTCAATGTCAAAACGGTGATGGGCATGCTTGACCACCGAGACCCGCAGGCCGCGCAGTTTGAGCGCGGGTATCAGCTTTTCAACCAGCGTAGTCTTGCCCGAACCCGAGTAGCCGGCGAATCCGACCACCTTCATTCGGCTGCTTTCCAGGTCACTGCTTCGCTATCGAATACATAGCTGCTTGCGCCCGTGGAGTAAGCGAAAAAGCCCGATTTAATGCACATTTTCAACAATGTAGCGTTTGATGGCGTCGGCGTCGGCCGGCAGCAGCTTGACCCGCTTGGGCAAGGCTTCAATGCCTTCAAACCGCGCAGGACGCGCGGGCGGCTGGCCGAGCGCTTCTTCAATCGTCGCGGCAAACTTGATCGGCAAGGCGGTTTCCAGGACGATCATCGCAACGCCCGGCTGCACATGTTCGCGCGCCACTTTCACGCCGTCGGCGGTGTGGGTGTCGATCATGGTGCCGAAGCGCCGGTACGTGTCCTTGATGGTGGCAAGGCGGTCGGCATGGGTGCTTTTTCCGCTGACGAAGCCGTACTGCCGGGCGGCCATCGGGAAAGCCGGGTCAGTGCTCAGGTCAAAGCGGCCCTGGCTGGACAGCTGGTCATGGAACAGCGCCCGGGTCTTGTCGCCATCCCGGCCCAGCAGGTCGAACACAAAGCGCTCGAAATTCGAGGCCTTGGAAATATCCATAGACGGGCTGGAGGTTTCTTGGGTGTCGGCGCTGGCGCGTACCCGGTACACGCCGGTACGGAAAAACTCGTCGAGCACGTCGTTCTCGTTGGTGGCGACCACCAGCTTTTCGATGGGCAGGCCCATGCTGCGGGCCACATGGCCGGCGCAGACATTGCCGAAATTGCCCGACGGCACGGTGAAGCTGACCTTTTCGGCGTTCGATGTCGTTGCTTCGAAGTAGCCGGCAAAGTAATACACCACCTGCGCCATCAGGCGCGCCCAGTTGATCGAGTTGACGGTGCCGATCTTGTACTGGCGCTTGAAGGCCAGGTCGTTGGAGACGGCCTTGACGATGTCCTGGCAGTCGTCAAACACGCCATCGATGGCGATGTTGTGGATGTTCTCGTCCTGCAGGCTGAACATCTGCGCCTGCTGGAACGGGCTCATGCGGCCGTTCGGCGAGGTCATGAAAACCCGCACGCCTTTTTTACCGCGCATTGCGTATTCGGCGGCGCTGCCGGTGTCGCCGCTGGTCGCGCCCAGGATGTTGAGTTCTTCGCCGCGCCGCGCCAGTTCGTACTCGAACAGGTTGCCCAGCAGCTGCATCGCCATGTCCTTGAAGGCCAGCGTCGGGCCATTGGACAGGGCTTCAAGGTACAGGCCTTCGCCCAGCGGACGAAGCGGCACGATTTCCTTGCTGCCGAAGACTTCTTCGGTGTAGGTCTTGGCGCAAATCGCCTTCAGGTCGGCGGCGGGAATGTCGTCGATGTACAGCGACAGCACTTCAAACGCCAGGTCGGCATAGCAAAGGCCGCGCCATCGGGCAAGCATGGCGGCGTCAACCTGAGGATAGTGTTCCGGCAAATACAGGCCGCCATCAGGCGCCAGGCCTTCGAGCAGGATTTCGCAAAAGCGCTTGCGCTCTGGCGCGCTGCCGGACGCGGCGCGGGTGGAAAGGTAACGCATCAGGCCAGTTCCTCCTTGCGGATGCGGGTGATAGGCGCCAGCACGGTGGCCAGCGCCTGCATTTGCGTGATGGCTTCATTCATTTTGGCTTCAACGCAGTCATGCGTGAGGATGATGAGGTCGGTTTGCGTCGAGCCTTCGCCGCCCACTTCGTCGGCTTCGCGCTGCAGCACGGCGTCAATGCTGATGCCGAGCGAGGCCAGAATGCCGGTGACGTTGGCCAGCACGCCAGCTTCGTCGGCCACGTTCAGGCGCAGGTAGTAGCTGGTGACCACTTCACTCATGGGCACGATGGCCAGATCGCTCATTTCGTCGGGCTGGAAAGCCAGATGCGGCACGCGGTGTTCGGGGTCGGCGGTGTGCAGGCGGGCAATATCGACCAGGTCGGCAATCACCGCGCTGGCCGTTGGCTCGCTGCCGGCGCCCTTGCCGTAGTAAAGCGTGGTACCGACGGCATCGCCATGCACGACGACGGCATTCATCGCGCCCTCGACATTGGCGAGCAGGCGTTTGGCCGGGATCAGGCTGGGATGCACGCGCAACTCGATGCCGTTGGCAACGCGCTTGGTGATGCCCAGCAGCTTGATGCGGTAGCCCAACTGCTCCGCATAGCGGATATCTTGCGCCGCCAGATGCGTGATGCCCTCGATATACGCCTTGTCAAACTGAACCGGAATGCCGAAGGCAATCGCGCTCATGAGGGTTGCCTTGTGCGCCGCGTCCACGCCTTCGATGTCGAAGGTCGGGTCGGCTTCGGCGTAACCCAGGCGCTGCGCCTCCTTCAGCACCACCTCAAAGCTCAGCCCCTTGTCGCGCATCTCGGACAGGATAAAGTTGGTCGTGCCGTTGATGATGCCGGCAATCCACTGGATGCTGTTGGCACTCAAGCCTTCGCGCAGTGCCTTGATGATCGGAATGCCGCCGGCAACCGCTGCTTCAAAAGCAACCATCACGCCCTTGCGCTGGGCCGCCGCAAAAATCTCGGTGCCATGCACGGCCAGCAGCGCCTTGTTGGCCGTGACCACATGCTTGCCCGACTCAATCGCCTCCAGCACCAGGGCCTTGGCAATGCCGTAGCCGCCGATGAGTTCAATCACGATGTCGATGTCCGGACTGGCCACCACCTCGCGGGCATCGTCCACCACCAGCACATCTTCGCCCACCAGGGCCTTGGCGCGCGCCACATCCAGATCGGCCACCATGGTGATTTCAATGCCGCGACCAGCGCGGCGGCGAATCTCTTCCTGGTTGCGCTTGAGCACATTGAAAGTGCCGCTGCCCACGGTACCAATGCCCAGAAGGCCAACCCGGATCGGGCTTAAATTCGTCGTCGTTTTGAGGTTCACCTGGAGTCCTGCCTGTCGTGGTTAGTGCGTGCTGCCAATTGAAACGGGGCAGCGGGAAATGAAAACTCAGATGAGCTTGTTGCGGTATTTCTCAAGAAATTGGGCAATGCGGTTAATCGCCTCGCGAAGGTCTTCCTCATGCGGCAAAAAGACGATGCGAAAGTGATCCGGCGCGGCCCAGTTGAAGCCGGTGCCCTGCACCAGCATGACCTTTGTTTCCTTGAGCAGTTCAAGGAAGAACTGCCGGTCGTCCGTGATCGGATAGACCTCGGGATCAAGCCGGGGAAACATGTAGAGCGCCGCGCTGGGCTTGACGCAGCTCACGCCCGGAATGGCGGTGATCAGCTCATAGGCCAGGTCGCGCTGGCGTCGCAGACGACCGCCCTCGCAGGTCAGGTCGTTGATGCTCTGGTAGCCGCCCAACGCGGTCTGGATCGCCCACTGGCCTGGCACGTTGGAGCACAGCTTCATGTTGGCCAGCATGTTCAGGCCCTCGATGTAGTCCTGCGCCCTCTTCTTGGGACCCGACACCACCAGCCAGCCGGCCCGGTAGCCGCATGAACGGTAGCTCTTGGACAGCGAGTTGAAGGTCAGCGTCAGCACATCGGTGGACAAACTGGCCAGCGCGGTGTGCTTGACGTCGTCGTACAGCACCTTGTCATACACCTCGTCCGCCAGAATCACCAGATTGTGTTCCCGAGCAATATCGATAATTCCCTTGAGCAGTGCGTCTGAATACAGCGCACCAGTCGGGTTGTTGGGGTTGATGACCACAATGCCCTTGGTGCGGGGCGTGATCTTGGCGCGAATGTCCTCAAGGCTGGGCATCCAGCCATTGCTTTCGTCGCACATATAGTGGACGGGCGTGCCGCCGGCCAGACTGACAGAAGCGGTCCATAGCGGGTAATCGGGCGAAGGCACCAGCAACTCATCGCCGTTGTCAAGCAAGGCATTGGTGGCCATGGAGATCAACTCGCTGGCACCGTTACCCAGGTAAATATCGTCCAGCATCACGCCTTTGATGCCCTGCTTTTGCGTCTCGTGCATCACCGCCTTGCGCGCCGCAAAAATGCCCTTGCTGTCGGAATAACCGCTTGATGCGGGCAGGTTGCGAATCATGTCCTGCTGGACTTCCTCAGGCGCATCGAAACCGAACACCGCCAGATTGCCCAGGTTGAGCTTGATGAGCTTTTGGCCCTCTTCTTCCATCTGCTTGGCCGCATCCATGATGGGTCCACGGATGTCGTAGAGCACATTGGCCAATTTGGCTGACTTGGTGATCGGTTTCATGACGCTTTTTTGAAGGGTTAGGCGAAGTCGCTTTGCCAACTGCACAGGCCAAAGGGGAAAGCACCAGCGCAGCAACGGAAGATTTAGGCGGAATCTATAATTTGACCACATAAAACGCGGATTTTTCTCGCAAGCAACGAGCCAAGAGTGCCGGCCGATTTCCGTTTTACCGAACCATTTCACTGCGAATCCTGTATGAAACTTCAACCAGACCGTCTCGATGTCCAATCCATTCTTGCCTACGGCACCGGATGGGTTGGTCTGGGCAGCAACGGTGTTGCAGAAAAAATCGACTACAGCATCGTGATTGGTTCGCGCGGCGAGAAATTTGCGTGGAACTGCACCAACTTCGAGCAACTCACTGCGGATCACTTTGCCCTGCTGGCAGACCTCAAGCCGGAACTCGTGATTTTTGGCAGCGGATCGCGTCTGCGATTTCCTCCCCCTGCCTTTTTGCGCGCCTTGATGGCGCAGCGAACAGGGCTAGAAACTATGGACACGCTGGCCGCCTGTCGGACCTACAACATTCTGGCTGGCGAAGGCCGCCGTGTCATTGCTGCCCTGCTGATCGAGCCAGAAGGTGCATGAAAGCCAAAGTATTTACCTTTCAGAGTAAAATGTAGGGTTGCATTTGGCACCGCACCCAAGGATTTCCATCCGGCTTCCTTGGCAAAGGCCGCGGCTAATTACAACTACTTTCGTCAGGGTCCCCTCAGTATGGCAGTCGTCGTCAACAAACCTCTCCCCGAATTTGAAGCGCTCGCAACCGGCGGCCTCAAAGTCTCAAACCAGTCGCATCTGGGAAAAGTGGTCATTTTGTTCTTCTACCCGAAAGATAACACTCCCGGCTGCACTACTGAAGCGATGCAGTTTCGTGACCACCACAAAGATTTCATCAAAGCCGGCGCCACCGTATTCGGTGTTTCCCGCGACAACATGAAGTCCCACGACGAATTCAAATCCAAGCTGGAACTCCCGTTTGAGCTGATCGCCGACACTGAAGAAAAAATGTGCCACATGTTCGGTGTGGTCAAAAATAAAATCATGTACGGCAAGAAAGTCAAGGGGATCGAACGCAGCACCTTTTTGGTTGGCGCAGACGGCCTTTTGAAGGAAGAGTGGCGCGGCCTTAAAGTGCCGGGACATGTTGAAGATGTCCTGAAGGCCGTTAAGGGACTGAAAAAAGAAGCCTGAACCTGGTCGGCAACAGTCATGTGAGTTGTGCATAATGAACTCATGACGTTGACCTTTATGACCACGCTCAAAAAAAGCCGCCCTTGGTCTACGGGCGGCTTTTTTAGTTTCTGAAACCATATTAGAGAGTTGTAAGCAATATGCCACTGCCTCCCGCTCCCACCAAACGTGCTGCCCTGCTTTCCGCTGATGCTCTTCATCCGCCGGTACGCGCATCCTTACCTAAAGCCCCCCGAAAGACCGCACGCGCTGAACCTGCCAGAAAGCCGGCAGCGCTTGATTTGGCGGACAGCCGAGTTACTGGCGGCCGCGAGCATGCCGTGATTTCTGCGGAGAAAAAACCTCATCCACCGACAGACGCAGGTATTAGCAGCGCCAACCAAGAAATCGCAAGGCTACCCAAGCCCGCCTTCAGGCCCAGAAAAACCAGACCTACAGGACAAGCGAAGCTGTTTGTGCTGGATACCAATGTGCTGATGCACGACCCGATGTGCCTGTTTCGCTTTGAAGAGCATGACATCTTCTTGCCCATGATCGTGCTGGAGGAACTAGACGGTCACAAAAAAGGAATGACTGAGGTTGCCCGAAATGCACGCCAGACCAGTCGCTCACTTGATGCGCTGGCAGGAGCCAATGGCGCCGATATCGGCAAAGGCCTCAAGCTTGACACCACAGGTCACCCAGAGGCCGGCGGCTGCCTGTTTTTCCAGACAAAAGTACTGGACTACACGCTGCCCATGAGCCTGCCACAGGGAAAGGCCGACAACCAGATCCTTGGCGTGGTCGATGCCCTTCGCAAGGAATACGCCCCGCGCGAGGTGGTCCTGGTGTCCAAGGACATCAATATGCGGGTCAAGGCGCGCGCGTTGGGTCTGGCCACAGACGACTACCAGAACGACAAGGTGCTGGAAGACGGGGATTTGCTGTATGCAGGTTCGCTCGCGCTACCGGCGGATTTCTGGACGCGCCAGAGTAAAACAATTGAAAGCTGGCAACAAGGCGTCCATACTTTTTACCGCATCACCGGCCCCATCGTACCCAGCCTGCTAATCAATCAGTTTGTCTTCTTTGAGTCCCCAGGTGAGCCGCCACTCTATGCCCGCGTCACTGAGATACAGGCCAAGACAGCCGTCCTGAAAACATTGAAGGACTACACCCATCTAAAAAATGCGATCTGGGGTGTGACCATGCGCAACCGCGAGCAGAACTTTGCCATGAATCTGCTGATGGACCCCGAAGTGGACTTCGTCACGCTAGCGGGCACGGCGGGCACCGGCAAGACACTGATGGCCCTTGCCAGCGGCCTGACGCAGGTGCTCGATGATCGGCGCTACACCGAAATCATCATGACGCGCGCTACGGTCTCGGTCGGCGAAGACATCGGCTTTTTACCCGGCACTGAAGAAGAAAAAATGGGCCCCTGGATGGGTGCGCTCGACGACAACCTGGAGGTACTCGGCAAGACCGATGGCGGCTCCGGCGAATGGGGTCGTGCCGCGACCAATGAATTGATTCGTTCGCGCATCAAGGTAAAAAGCATGAACTTCATGAGAGGCCGCACCTTTCTAAACAAGTACGTCATCATTGACGAGGCGCAAAACCTGACGCCCAAGCAAATGAAGACCCTGATCACCCGCGCCGGACCAGGTACCAAGATTGTTTGCATGGGAAATTTGGCTCAGATCGACACACCTTACCTTACAGAAGGCTCTTCAGGCATGACGTTCGCAGTGGATCGTTTCAAGGGCTGGCCGCACGGCGGGCACATCACGCTGGCTCGCGGCGAGCGCTCTCGGCTAGCTGATTTTGCAAGCGAAGTTCTCTAACTCCGGTGCAAAACTTTCCTGCAGCAGGTTAGCAGCAATAAAAAGCCGAAATAAAGTCTGTTTTCTCAAGCAAAAGCCAAGTCATTTGACTTGGCTTTTTTTTAGGCGGCCATGCTGGCCGATATCGGCATAGGGAGGCGGACAGGCATTTTCTCCAGCCAGGCACAGCGCCAGCGACAACGGCGCGTCGAGCCGGGCCGGGCGGTTTTCTCCACCTTGACCTTGTCGCACCAGTTGTCCCCGAAGTCGTAGACGTACAGAAAAATCCTGCGCGTGCCCCACAGGAGCGCGACATGTAGACGCTAAAGGTCGATCGTGGTGGGCACCAGGAGGCACCACCAGACCTTGGAGTACACCCATTCGAACTCGACATGAAAACCCCCTGTGTCCGACCAGTGTCGCGTCATGAGGCATTTGACGTGAAAAATGAGGGATGGAACATTACAAACTGACCTTACGCAGCAGCCCGCCTGTTAGCCTACGCGCATGAAAAATTCTGAACTGGAGTTGTACACGGACTACCTGCTGAGCAGCTTTGGAGCGACAACAGCGACGGGGCTATCGGCCAT
>Ga0123337_10003751_pt1 | contig 15940 bp, 11 predicted proteins | sample frozenSSSSmetaG_FD_89792 | JGI IMG/M metagenome (GOLD analysis project Ga0123337, IMG submission 89792) | Glacier valley bacterial and archeal communities from Borup Fiord, Nunavut, Canada, to study Microbial Dark Matter (Phase II) -... | ecosystem: Environmental > Aquatic > Freshwater > Ice >... | reverse complement strand
CGGATGGAGGCCCAGCTGAAGCCTGTCGCCGAGACCCTGGCCAAGTTCGAGACCCAGGTCGCCGCGCTTGAGAAGGCGCGGGCGGAGGAGACCGGCACGCTCAAGGAACAGCTCTCGGCCCTGATGATCGCCTCGACCGCCACCCGCGACGAGGCCAAACGGCTGACCGAGGTCCTGCGCGGCAACACCGGCCGGCGCGGCCGCTGGGGCGAACAGACCTGCCGCAATGTGCTTGAGGCCGCGGGCATGGCCGGCCGGTTCGATTTCACCGAACAGTCGTCCAGCGCCAATGACGAGGGTCGCCAGATGCGGCCGGACTTCCTGGTGCGTTTGCCGGGCGGCGGCCTGTTCGTCATCGACGCCAAGGTGCCGCTGGCCTTCCCCGACGCCGCCGAGCCGGACGACGAGGCGCGCGACACGGCCATGTCGGCGCGCAACGCCGCCAGTATCAAGACCCATGTCCGCGACCTGGCCGCCAAGGCCTATCAGGACCAGTTCAAGCCCAGCCCCGACTTCGTCGCCCTGTTCGTGCCGTCCGACGCCTTCCTGTCGGCGGCGCTGGATCGCGAGCCGGAACTGATGACCGACGCCATGGCCCGGCGCGTCATCATCGTCACCCCCTCGACCCTGTTCGCCCTGTGCAAGGCCGTCGCCTATGGCTGGCGGGCCGAGGAGCAGTCGAGGAACGCGGACGAGGTCGCGAAACTGGGCAAGGAACTCTACAAACGCCTCTCGGTCATGGGCGGCCATGTCTTCGGCGTCGGCCGGGCGCTCGAACAGGCCGTCGGCAAGTACAACCAGTTCGTCGGTTCGCTGGAGAGTCAGGTCATGGTCTCGGCCAAACGGTTCGAGGACCTGCAGGTCGATCACGAGGGCAAGGAGCTGCCCCAGTTGACCGTCATCGACCAGGCGCCGCGCGGCCTCAGCCGTCCGGAACTGATCCACGACAAGGCCGCCGGGGCCTGATTGACCGCCGCCCTGTCGTCTGACAAGGTCGCTTGACATCAGCGGCCACGGGTGTAAAACAGCCTTGTCATTGCGATGAGGATGCGTGTCATGGCTCGGGAAGCTCGAGTGTCGGAACAACCGCTGAGGCGCTACGGGGCCGTCATGGGTGTCTGCGTCCTGGCGGGCATGGCTGCCGGCGCAGTGGCCGGCGTCGTCAGCGCGACCTCCGACGAGGCCAGCCTCGGCGGCGCGGCCTTGATCGCCGCGGCCGTCGCCTTGGCCATGGCCGCCGCCCTCTGGGCCTGTTTCCGGTGGTGGAAGGGTCTCGATGAAGCCGCGCAGGAAGCGCACAAATGGGCCTGGTGGTGGGGCTCCACCGTCGGCCTGTGCTTCGCCGGCGTCATCCTGATGACCCTGCTCTACGGCGCTGGCGATCTCGGCGAGGCGCCGATCAAATCCATCCTGATGTTGGGGACCGCCATCGTCACGGGCTGTCAGATGGTCGGCTACAGCGTCGCCTGGGCCGCCTGGTGGTTCAGGCGGCGGTGACCGCATGAACAACCATCTCAGGACCTTGCGCGCCGACCGGGGTTGGAGCCAGGCCGACCTGGCCGCCGCCCTGGGCGTCTCGCGCCAGACCGTCAATGCCCTGGAGACGGGCCGCTACGACCCCTCGCTGCCGCTCGCCTTCAAGATCGCACGCGTCTTTGAACAACCGATCGAAGCCATCTTTTCGGACACAGGAGCATGAGCCTCATGTCGCGTTCTGAAATCTCGACCCAGCCGCTCGTCGTCAAGATCCTCGGCGGTCTGGCCCTGGCCGCCGTCGGCGCCCTCACGGGCGCCGCCCTCGCCAACGCCATCGAGGGTCGCAACATGCCGTGGGCCGACAGCCTGGCCCTGGCCATGGCGGTTGCCCTGATCACCATCGGCGTCCTGAGCGCCATCACCATGGCCCTGCGCCCATCGACCGTGCCCAAGGGCTGCGGGGTTCTGCAGATCGTCGTCTTCCTGCTCGCCGGGGCGATGTTCCTGGCACCCATGTACGCCTCGGCGTTCGTTACGGCCGACACTGTGTTTGCCGGCATCGCGGTCCTCCTGGCAGTCCAGACCGTGGCCAACGTCATGCTCTGGCGACGCGCGGACGAGATGCTGCGACAGGTCATGGCCGAGACCAGCGCCATCGCCTTCTGGGCCCTGCAGACCGCCCTGTTCCTCTACGCCGCCGCCGAACGGCTGGGACTCGTCGACACGATCAGCGGCTGGGGCCTGACCGGCATCCTGATGGCCGTATACCTCGTGTCTTCCATCGCCGCCGCCGCTCGCCGCGGCATTCACTGACCGCCCTCCCCGAACCGCAGGATTTTGCAGCATGACGCTCATCAGCCGCCTGAAGACCACCACCGTCTCCATGGGCAGGACCGCCGTCGGCGTCGCCCTCGGGATCAGCCTCGCCGCCGCCCTGCTGGCCGGCGCGCCCAGGGCCTTCGCCCAGGACGCCGCCCCGGCTCATGACCACCCCGCCATCGCCCAGGCGGCCGGCGACGGACCGGCGCTGTGGTCCATCTCCGACGCCGATTCGACCCTCTATCTGTTCGGCACGGTCCATGTGCTGCGCCCTGACACCCCCTGGGGTTCGGCCAAGGTCGACGCCGCCTTCGACGCCAGCCAGAACGTCATCTTCGAGATCTCCAATCCCGACGATCAGTCGGCGCTGATGCCTCTGATCCAGCAATACGGCCTGTCGCCCCAGACCCCGCTGTCCAGCCTGCTGACGGCCGAGGAACTGGCCCATCTCGATGTCGCCGCGCGCTCGATCGGCGGCAGCGCCGCCCAGTTCGACCCGCTCCGTCCCTGGCTGGTGGCCCTGTCCCTGTCGGTCGCTCCGCTGGTGAAGGCCGGCTACGATCCCGCGTCGGGCGTTGAGCTGATCCTCAAGCATCGCGCCGAGGAGGCCGGCAAGCCGGTCACCGGGATGGAGACCATCGACCGGCAGGTCGAGATACTGGCCGGCCTGTCGCAGGACACCCAGCTGGCCTTCCTGCGTTCGACGCTGGAGGATTTCGACGAGGCCACGACCGAGCTCGACGCCCTCGTCGATGCCTGGGCCGCCGGTGATGTCGAGGCGATCGACCGTATCGGCGTGGCCGAGATGAAGGCGGAATCGCAGGAGGTCTATGAGGCGCTGCTGGTCCGTCGCAACACCGCCTGGGCCGACCAGATCCAGACCCTGCTCGCCGGGTCGGGCACGACCTTCATCGCCGTCGGCAGCGCCCATCTCGCCGGAGACGACAGCGTCCAGGAAATCCTGGAAGCGCGCGGCGTCGAGGTCGCGCGCCGGTAGCGGACGTCAGCGACAGGGGCAGGCCGGCGACGATCAGCACGACCTCGTCCGCTGCCCGGGCGCCGCGAGGACGAGAGCGGTCGCCATGCAGCGCTCCATTGCCGCGCTTCGCGCAATGGCCTAATTGCCGCCCTGCGACAGGTTCCCCAGTGATGGGGATGAAAAGGGAACTCAGGTGTGAAACCTGGGCTGCCCACGCAACTGTAAGCGGCGAGTCCGCGCACCAAAAGCCACTGGGTCCCGAAGGCGAAAGCCGGAGAGCCTGGGAAGGCGGTGCGCACCGGCATTGACCCGCGAGCCAGGAGACCTGCCCGTCGTGGTCGTCCTTCGCGCGGACGTGGTGTGCCGAGCGAAACGGGGTCTATCCCGAATGGCGACGTCTGTTGGGCCGCGCATCGCTGCGCGGTCGCGACCGGGCGTGTCTCCATGTCCGATCGCGGCCGTTCTGCGCGCCGGCTCGTTGTCAAACGAGGGATTGGACCCATGAGAAACGAACTGATCATCAGCGCCGCCACGGCTGCGCTCCTGCTGGCCGCCAACGCCGCGAGCGCACAAACCGCTACATCCGTCACCGACCCCAGCCTGCTGGACGACGTGGTGGTCACCGCCAACCGCTCGGCCCAGTCGGCCGCTCGCGTCGGCCAGTCGGTCACCGTCCTGACGACGGAAGACATCAGGACCAGCCAGGCGGTCGGCGTCGCCGACCTGCTGGTCCGCACGCCGGGCGTGACCCTGTCGCGCAACGGCGGGATCGGCTCCCCAACCTCTCTGCGTATCCGCGGCGCCGAGACGGACCAGACGGTCGCGGTCATCGACGGCGTCAAGCTGAACGATCCCTCGGGCACCGGCGGCGGCTACAATTTCGGCAACCTGCTCGTCGGCGACATCGCGCGCATCGAGGTGCTGCGCGGCGCCCAGTCGACGCTGTGGGGCTCCCAGGCCATCGGCGGGGTGGTCAATATCGTGACCGCCGGACCGACCCGCCCGTTCCAGGCCGGCATAGGCGCCGAGGTCGGTTCGCGCGGCACGACGTATCTGCGCGGCAACATAGGCGGGGCTACCGAGCGCGCGACCTGGCGGCTGGCTGCGTCGCACTACGAGACGGAGGGGTTCTCAGCCTTCGCGCGCGGAAGCGAGAAGGACGGCTACGAAAATTTCGGGCTGAGCGGCCGAGCCAACGTCCGCATCCTGGAAGGCGTCTCGCTCGACTTGCGCGCCGTCTATTCGGACGGAACCGTCGACGCAGATGGCTTCCCCGCGCCCCTGTTCGCCTTCGGCGACACGCGCGAGACATTGAGCACCAAGGAGCTGGTCACCTACACGGGCCTGAACCTCGACCTGTTCGACGGTCGCCTGAGCAACCGGGTCGCCTATGCCTACACCCGCACGGACCGGGCGCTGCTCAATCCCGATCAGGCGGCGACCAATGTCACCTTCGCCGCCGAGGGTCTGAACAGGCGCTACGAGTACCAGGGCGTTCTGGACATCCGCGAAGGCTGGACGGCCACCTTCGGGGCCGAGCACGAGGACAGCGCGTTCAGCTCCGCCTCGCCATCCTCCTTCACCCCGAACCCTGTGCCGGCGACGGCCGAGGTCGGCCTCGACGGCGCCTATGCTCAACTGCAGGCGGAGGTCGTCGACGGCCTGACCCTGACGGGCGGGGTGCGTCGCGACGCGCACGATACCTTCGGCGGCAAGACCCTCGGCCAGGCGGCCGCGGCCTGGTCTCTCAACGACGGCTCGACCGTCGTGCGGGCCAGCTTCGGCCAAGGCTTCAAGGCGCCGAGCCTGTATCAGCTCTACAGCGACTACGGGAACACGGCTCTGCAGCCGGAAGAGGCGGATGGCTGGGACGCGGGCATGGAACAGCGTCTGCTGGACGGCACTCTGATTCTTTCGGCGACCTGGTTCGCGCGCGAGACGACCAACCAGATCGACTTCGTGTCCTGCTCCGGCACGGTGACGCCGGCGGCGGCGCCCCTGTGCTTCCGCAATGGGGTGCGCCGGTTCGGCTACTACAACAACGTCGCCCTGACCGAGGCGGACGGTTTCGAACTGGCGGCGGACTATGAGATCGGGTCCTTCCGGGTCAACGCCAACTACACCCGGACCAACACCGAGAACCGCACCCCGGGCGCCAACCTGGGGCGTGAACTGGCGCGCCGTCCCAGGGATGCGGCCAACCTGACGCTCGGCTATGTCTGGCCGTTCGGACTGTCGACCACGGTCGCGGTCCAGCACGCGGGCGACAGCTTCGACAACGCCTCGAACGCCGCGCGTCTGAAGGGTTACACCCTGGTCGATCTGCGCGCGTCCTACCCGATCAACGAGACGCTGGAGGTCTATGGCCGGGTCGAGAACGTCGGCGACGAGGTCTATGAGACCACCCGCAACTACGGCGTTGCGGGGCGTGGGAGCTTCGTCGGCGTGCGCGCGCGGTTCTAGGCGATGTCGGGCGCCATTCCTCACGGCGGGCGACTGGCCGAGGCGCGGCTTGTGTTCTTAGTGGCGAACTCCGAACTGGTGGCCCGGCTTCGTCGCTGGATCGTTGGGCGGCCTGTCGGGACGGACGCCCTCGCCATGGAGATCGACTTCTGATGATGCTGGACCGGCGGATAGTGATGGGCGGCGGGCTGGCGATGACGGTCGGGTGCAGCGTCGCGCCCGGGCCGCCCGGGCCGTCCGCGCCGGTCTCGACCGGTCGGCCGCAGCGGGTCGTGTCGCTGAACCCCTGTCTCGACGTCATCCTGGTGCGGGTGGCGGACCGGGCCCAGATCGGGGCGCTGAGCCACTATGCGCGCGAGGACTATGGCTCGACCATCGCCGACATCGCCCGCACCCTGCCGTTCACCCACGAGACGGCGGAGGAGGTGATCGCCCTGCGGCCGGACCTCGTCATGACGGGCAGGTTCTCTTCGCTGGCGATGCGCAACGCACTGGATCGGCTCACTATCCCGACCGCGCTGTTCGACGTGCCCGAGACTGTCGCCGCCAGCCTGGAACAGGTGCAGGAGGTCGCCCGGCTGGTCGGCCATCCCGAGCGAGGCGAGGCGTTGGTCGCTGAGATCGAGGCCGCCCTGGCCGCCGCCGCGCCCGCGTCCGGAACGCGACCTGTGTCGGCCCTGGTCTTCATGCCGGGCGGGTTCGCCTCCGGGCCGGGGACGCTGATGGACGAGATGATGACCCGGATCGGCCTGACCAACGCAGCGTCGCGCTACGGCCTTCAACGCACGATGAACGTGCCGCTGGAAATGGTCGTGGCCGACCCGCCGGACATCCTCCTGTCCGGAGAAGCCTATCCCGGCGCACCGAGCCGGGCCGAGAGGGTGATGGAGCACCCGGCCCTGGCGCGCGTCGCCGGCGACATGCAGCGGGCTGTCTTCCCCGAACGTCTGCTGTTCTGCGGCGGCCCGGTTCTGATCCAGACGGCGGCCGCCTTGTCGCGCGCCCGCGACGCCGCATTGGCCAACCAGGTGGGGGCGAGGCAAGCATGAAACCGATCAGCCGACCTCTTCTCTATGCGGGGCTGCTCGTGCTGCTGGTGATCCTGTCGGGGATCAGCCTCATCGCCGGCAAGGTCTGGGTGCCGTTCAGCGCCTGGACCCAGACGGACATTGATCCGCGCTGGGCGATCGTCTTCGAACTTCGTCTGCCGAGGACGGTGCTCGGGATCTTGGTCGGGGCGGCCCTGGGGCTCTCGGGCGCGGTGCTGCAGGGCTATACGCGCAACCCGCTCGCCGATCCGGGCGTGCTCGGCGTCTCGGCCATGGCGGCGCTGGGGGCGGTGCTGACCCTCTACTATGGCGTGACGGCCTATGCGCCCTGGGCCCTGCCGGTCGCGGCGATCAGCGGGGCGCTGATCGGGGTCGCCATCCTGATGTTACTGTCGGGGTCGGCGTCGAGTCTGGTGACCTTCATTCTGGCGGGAGCCATCCTCAACATCCTGTCCAGTGCGGGCGTGTCGCTGGCCCTGTCGCTGGCGCCCAATCCCTGGGCGGTGAACGAGATCGTCGACTGGCTGATGGGATCGCTGGCGGATCGCAGCTTCGAGGAGGTGAAGATGGCGCTGCCGCTCATCGCCATCGGCTGCGGTCTCCTGCTGACCACCGGGCGAGCGCTGGATGCCCTGACGCTCGGCGAAATCGGAGCGCGGTCGCTGGGCATCTCCATGTCGAAGACGCGCTGGGTGCTGGCGCTCGGCGTGGGTCTGGCTGCGGGGGCCAGCGTCGCGGTGACGGGCGTGATCGGTTTCGTCGGACTGGTGACGCCGCATCTGCTGCGGCCGTTGGTCGGCGCCCGACCAGGGGCGTTGCTTGTTCCAAGCATCCTCGGCGGGGCGGTCATCGTGCTGGCCGGAGACATTCTGGTGCGGATGACCCCGGCGGCGGGCGAGGTGAAGCTGGGGGTCGCCATGGCCGCGCTCGGCGCGCCGTTCTTTCTCGTTCTGTTGCTGCGCCTGAGGAGGAAGATCGCATGAGCGTCCTGTCCTGCACCGACCTGAATGTCCACATCGGCGGCAAGGCGATCCTGTCGGCCGTCAGCCTGTCGATCGAGGCCGGCCAGGTTACAGCCGTCGTCGGCCCCAACGGCGCCGGCAAGTCGACCTTGCTGGCCTGCCTCGCGGGTTTGCGGGAGCCGACGTCGGGCGGGACCCTGCTGGATAGCGTCCCCCTTTCCGGCATGAAGTCGCGCGACCGGGCGAAGCGCCTCGCCTTCCTGCCCCAGACGCCGGAGATCGCCTGGGCGGTCGAGGCGCGGACCCTGGTCGAGCTGGGCCGCACCCCCTTCATCGGCGCGCGCGGTCAGTCCGAGGAGGACCATACGGCCGTGGATCGCGCGATGGCCGCCGCCAATGTCATCGCGTTCGAACACCGTATCGTCGACACCCTGTCAGGCGGCGAGCGGGCGCGGGTGCTGATTGCGAGAGCGTTGGCCGGAGAGCCCGAATGGCTGCTGGCCGACGAACCCCTGACCGGCCTTGACCCGGCGCATCAGCTTGACGCCGCGTCCCTGTTCCGCCGGTTGGCGGACGACGGCGTCGGCATGGTGGTGACCCTGCACGACCTGTCGATGGCGTTGCGCATGTCTGACCGGATCATCGTCCTGGCCGAGGGCGGCGTCCTGGCCGACGAGCCGCCCGCGACCGCCCTGTCTCCCGAGGTGCTGAGGCGCGCCTATGGCGTCGAGGCGACTCTCACCCAGGGGCCGGGCGGTCCTTTGATCGACGTGATCTGCCGTGTGCCCCTGCCTCGTTAGAGTGGACACGCCTCTCCAGCTCCGAAAAGCCGGCATGGGCGTCCGCTGAAACGAGGAGGATCAAAACTGCACCGCCCCGAAGGGCCAGGTGCTGGAGCGGGCGGCGGGAATCGAACCCGCACGAAAAGCTTGGGAAGCTTTCAGGCTACCACTACATCACGCCCGCGGAAGCTAGCGGCAGCCTAGCGGAATGCGCGGGACGCTCAAGCGCGGACTCACGCAGGGCCGATTTCTCCAATCCTGTGACATTCACTCCGACATCGGAATCTTTGTCATCCATGCGACGTAAAGTATTCGCTGCAAATGTTTGGTGAACATCAATCCGCATTCGGATCGACTGTAATAATCGCACGTTTTTCTGTCATTTGAGCTTTGCATTGAAGTCCTAAAGGCGGCGACGGGATCGCCAGATCGTGTCGGAACGATGCGGCGGCGATCAGCCCGTTTCCAACCCGAGGGGATATCGATGCTTCGTCTGACCAAGGTTCTGATGGCCGGTGCGGCCGTGATGGCGCTGGCCGCCTGCGGCTCCGCCGAAGTGGCGTCCCCCGGCGAGGGCGATTTCGGCTCCGGCGGCGGCACGGGTGGCGGCACGGGCCCCACCCCGCTTCCGCCCGGCACCCCGGCCGCTGACTGCCCCACGGGCCTGACCAATGTCGGCACCGTCGCCGCCGGCACCCTGCGCGCCTGCCAGCTGCCCGAGACAATCTCGGGCTCGCTGACCCTGTCGGTTCGCGCCGGCACCATCTACGCCATCTCGGGCCGCACCCAGGTCGGCACCGACCGTGGCGCTGATCCGGCCGCTCCGGTCGCCGGCAGCGTCCAGGGTATCCTGACCATCGATCCGGGCGTGAAGGTCTTCGCCTCGGGCGGTTCGGACTACCTGCTGGTCAACCGCGGTTCGCAGATCTTCGCCGAAGGCACCGCGACCCAGCCGATCATCTTCACCAGCCGCCAGAACGTCGAAGGCGCCACCAACCTGAGCTCGCAAGGCCAGTGGGGCGGCCTCGTCATCGCCGGCCGCGCGCCGACCGCCGTCTGCCCGGCGGGCGTCACGGCCCCGAACGCCTCGTGCGTCGGTCAGGTCGAGGGCACCAGCGCCAACTACGGCGGCAACACCGCCGCCGACAACTCGGGCCGCCTGCGTTATATCCAGGTCAACTTCTCGGGCTTCGAACTGTCGCCGAACAACGAACTGCAGGCCCTGACCCTGGCCGGCGTCGGTTCGGGCACCACGGTCGAGTTCTTCCAGTCCTACAACTCGTCTGACGACGGCATCGAAATCTTCGGCGGCACCGTCAACCTGCGCAACATCGTCATCAACGGCGCTGACGACGACGGTCTGGACACCGACACCGGCTGGCGCGGTGGAGCCCAGTTCGGCATCATCACCCAGAAGCCGACGGCCGTGACCAACGGCAGCCGTGGCCTGGAATGGTCGGCCGCTCCGTCGGGCACCGCCTTCTTCGCCCAGCCCAAGGTCTCGAACTTCACCATCGTCGGCCGTAACGCCGCTGTGGCCGCTGACGCGCTCGTCACGATGAACACCGGCACCCAGCCGACGGTCATCAACTCGGTCTTCACCAACCCGACGACCTCGGCCGCCGCCTGCCTGGACATCGACGACGCCCAGACGGTCACCAACGCTCCGATCTTCCGTTCGGTCTTCTTCGCCTGCTCGCGTCCGTACGAGAACGACACGAACATCGACGCCGCAGCGACCGGCGCCGTGTTCACCTCGGCCACCAACGTCAACAACACGGCCGCCGGAACCTCGACGATGACGGCCCCGGCCGGCGCGACGATGACCAACAACGGCCTGACCTTCATCAACGGCGCCAACGAGACGGCCGTCGTGGCGACCAACGGCAACGCCCTCTACCCGTTCTTCACGTCGGTGACCTACATCGGCGCCGTACGGAACACCGCCGACACCTGGTACCTCGGCTGGACCTGCGGTCTGGCGGCCGGTTCGACCTGCTGATGACGAAGACCGGGGCGGTCCTTGCGGGCCGCCCCGACTTCGCCGTCCCTTTCGTTGAACCCCCTTCAAGGCGCAGATCATGAAGACGCTCTCCCTGACCCTGAGCGGGGTCCTGCTGGCCACCAGCGCGTTGATCGCGCCGGGGCTCGCCTACGCTCAAACCGCTCCGGCCGAAGCCCCTGCCCAGGTCGCGGCGCCGGCTGAACCGCAGGACGAATCGACCCAGGTCGACGAGATCGTCGTCCTCGGCCGCTACATTCCCGAACCGAACCGCGAGAGCCCGGAAGTCGCGGCCTTCCTGACCGCGGAAGATCTGGCCCGAACCGGCGATTCCAACGCTGCGGAGGCCCTGACCCGCGTCACCGGCCTGTCGATCGTGGAAGGCCGATTCATCTATGTGCGCGGCCTGGGCGAGCGTTACTCCTCGGCCCTGCTGAACGGCTCGCCCCTGCCGAGCCCCGAGCCGCTGCAGCGCGTGATCCCGCTGGATCTGTTCCCGTCCGACATTCTGGCCGGCGTGACCGTCCAGAAGACCTACTCGGCCAACTATCCCGGCGAGTTCGGCGGCGGTCTGATCGACCTGCAGACGATCTCGACCCCCAATGATCCGTTCTTCACCTTCAAGGCCTCGCTCGGCGGTAACACCGAGACCACGGCGCAGGACGGCCTGATTTACTTCGGCGCGCGGACCGACTTCCTGGGCTTTGACGACGACACTCGCGACATCCCCGGTCCGGTCGCTCTCGGCTTCGCTTCGGGCAGGCGCATCAACTCGGCCAACTTCACGGCCACAGAACTCCGCCGCATGGGCCAGTCGCTGGTCAACGCGCCGCTTCGCCTGCTGCAGCGCGAGCAGATCCCGGTCAACTTCGGCCTGGGCTTCACGGGCGGCGCGTCGACCGAGACCGGTATTGGCACGCTCGGGGCCGTGTTCGTGGCCGGATACGACAACAGCTCGAGGACCCGTGAGGGTCAGCGCGACAGCGGCCGCCTCGACAGCGGCAAGCTGGTGCTCGCAAACGACTACGACTTCATCTCGACCCAGAACGACATCCAGCTGAATTTCCTGGGCGCGCTCAGCCTCGAGAGTGGCGACAACACGATCAAGTGGACCAACCTCTACGTCCGCAACACGACCAAGGAAGCGCAGAGTGTCGACGGCATCGACGATCTTGGCGGCCAGGCTCGGCGTCGCACGGATCTGACGGCCTGGTATGTCCGTCAGCTTCTTTCGACGCAGCTGACCGGCGACCATTTCTTCGGCGAGGCCTGGGAGTTCAACTGGCGCGCCGCCTACGCAAAGACGTCGCGTGACGCGCCTTACGAGAACAGCTTCGGCTACGGCGTGAATGCCGCTGGAAATTTCGTTCATTCGATCCAGTCCAACTCGATGGCGTTCAGCGAACTGGACGACGACGTTGTGTCGGGCGGTGCGGACCTGAGCTACATCCTGCCGCTGTCGGACTATCGCGAAGCCAAGTTCACGGTGGGCGTCGCCGGCTACGACAATAATCGCGACTCCCAGGAGCGCCGTCTGCGCTTCAACGCGATCAACACGCTTTCGGCCGATCAGCTGGAATCGCGCGTCGACTATCTGTTTTCGGACTTCAACATCGGCCCCTATCTCCAGATCGAGGAAGTGACCGGGTCGAACGGCGCCGCCGCCTTCGAAGGCCAGCTGACGGTCAACGCCGTCTACGGCCAGATCGAGGCCGAGGTGATCCCGCTGGTCAACCTGACCGTTGGCGTCCGCTACGAGGACGGCCAGCAGACGGTCAGCCCGGTCGACCTGTTCGGCAGCACGACCGGCCTGGTCCGCACCGAGATCCAAGAGCAGTACGTCCTGCCCGCCGCCACCGTGACCTGGAACTTCGCCGAGGACATGCAACTGCGACTGGCCGCGTCCAAGACCATCGGCCGTCCGCAGTTCCGCGAACTGGCGCCGCAGCAGTTCCGCGATCCGGAAACGGACAGGACCTTCATCGGCAACCAGTTCCTGGTCGATACCGAGATCATGAACCTGGATGCCCGTTTCGAGTGGTACTTCGCCCGCCAGCAGTTCATCACGGCCGGCGTCTTCTACAAGGACCTGGAAAATCCGGTTGAATCCAGCGTCGTCGATCAGGGCGCGAGCATCTCGCAGACCTTCCTGAACGCGCCCCGCGCGCGGATCATCGGCGCCGAGATCGAGGCCAAGAAATACTTCGAGTTCCCGGACTCGGGGATGGACTTCATCGCCAACAAGCGCTGGCTGGTGCAGGCCAATTACACCTTCTCTGACTCCGAAGTGACCGTTGAGACCGGCGACAAGGTCCTGACGCAGAGCGGTCTGGGCGTACCGGAGAATGCGGCCTTCTACGTCATCGATGGCAGCCGTCTGCAGGGCCAGTCGGACCACGTCGCCAACGTGCAACTGGGCTGGGAAGATGATGTCGCTCGCTCGCAGGCGACCTTCATCATCAACTATGTGTCCGAGCGGACCTCGGCCCGGAACATCGCCGGCAACCCGGACCTGATCCAGGAACCTGGTACGTTCCTGGACTTCGTCTACCGCAAGGACTTCGACGTCATCGGCCGCGAACTGGGTCTGGCCGTCGAACTGCGTAACCTGCTCGGCACCGACTATCAGGAATACATCGAGCTCGGTTCGACCCGGATCGACGTCAACTCTTATGACCTGGGCTCCAGCGCCTCGATCAGCCTGACCGCCCGCTTCTAAAGAGGGCTTGCGATTTCAAAGACCGGGGCTGTCCACCGCGAGGTGGGCGGCCCTTTTCTTGTTCCTCCCCCGTCGGGGGAGGATGTTAGTCCACCGCCCGATAGACCACCTCGCCATCGACCACGGTCAGGACGGCGCGGCCCCCGGGGATGTCGGCTTCGGGGACGGTCATCAGGTCGATGTCGAAGGCGGTGAAGTCGGCGCGTTTGCCGACCTCGATGGTGCCCAGCTCGTCTTCGCGGAACGAGGCGAAGGCGGGCCACAGGGTGAACATCTTCAGGGCCGTGGCGCGGTCGACGGCCTCGTTCGGGCGCCAGTCGGGTCCCTGGAAACCTTCCAGATCGCGGCGGGCGACGGCGGCGTAGAATTCGATCAGGGGATCGCCGCGCTCGACCGGGGCGTCGGAGCCTCCGACCACGACGACGCCGAGATCCACCAGACTGTGCCAGGCATAGGCGCCGTCCAGGCGGGCGTCGCCGAGGCGGGCCGATGCGAAGTGGAAGTCGCCGATGGCGTGGCTGGGCTGCATCGAGGCGATGACCTGCAGGTTCCGGAACATCGGCTCGTCCCCGGGGCGCAGGATCTGGGCGTGCTCGACGCGCCAGCGGGGTTGGGCAAGGCCGCGTTCACCGGCGGGCACGGCGGCCATGGCGTCGCGGTACCAGGTCAGAACCTCGGTATTGCCCCGGTCGCCGATGGCGTGGGTGGCGACCTGGATGCCGCTGCGCAGCGCGTTCTCGTAGAGCGGGGCCATTTCCTCGCGCGTCGTCTGCATCAGGCCCGAGGTGTGGGGGGCGTCGCTGTAGGGTTCATGCAGGGCGGCGCCGCGCGAGCCGAGAGCGCCGTCGACATAGTATTTGATGGCGCGGGTGATGATCCGTCCGTCGGCGACGCTGCGGGGGCCCGAGGCGATCAGGGCGGCGCCGCCGTCGGGGGTGACCGAGTTGTAGACTCGCAGCGGCGCCTCCCCGGCCTCGGCCATCTGCTCCAGCAGGGGGATGTCGGACCAGGGCGCGCTCATGAAATGGATCCCGGTCCAGCCGTAGCGGGCCTCGACCCGGAAGCCGGCGCGATAGGCGTTCCGCTTCGCCTCGGGATCGGCCTGGGGCATCAGGGGCGCGAGCAGGGACATGGCGGCATCGACGATGAAGCCGGTCGGTTGTCCATCGGGGCCCTTGGCGATCTCTCCGCCCGAGGGGGCGACCGTCGAGGCATCGATCCGGGCGGCGGCGAGAGCGGGCGAGGAGGCGGTGATGGCGTGGCCGTCGGCGCGCTCCAGCAGGACGACGCGGCCGGGTGCGGCGGCATCGAGGTCGGCGGCGGTCAGGAAGCGGGCGCCGTTGGCGCTTTCGGGCCAGCGGGTCTCGATCCAGCCGCGACCGATGATCGGGCCGTCGGGGTGGGCCTCGGCCCAGGCGGTCAGCCTGGCCATGGCGTCGACGACGGAGGTCGAGCCCTCGAGGTTCAGCGTCAGCTCGCGCCAGCCGATGCCGTCGAGGTGGGCGTGGCCGTCGGTGAAGCCGGGGAACAGGGTGGCGCCGTCCAGATCGATGACGGTCAGACCCTCGGTCGAGGGCGCATCGGCGGCGGCCCCGACCCAGGCGATGCGGCCGTCGCGGGCGATCACGACCTCGGCCGTCGGGGCGGCGTCATTGCCGGTGTGGATGGTTCCGCCCCGGATCAGCAGGTCCTGGGCCTGTGCGGGGAGGGCGAGGGCGGCGAGGGCGGCGGCGGTCAGGAACGAGCGGAGCATGGGGTCACCGGGCTGGCGGAAATCGGACGGCGGAGTTGCGGGGATCGCGCGGCGAAGGTCAAGGTTTGGTGGAGTGGTGATCGGCCCGGACTCCAAAACACCGTCCGAAGCGTTCGACCCGCCCGGGAAGGCGTCCAGACTCCGGAAATTGGAGTCCAGATAGTCCGTAGAGTCTACTCGGCCGGGGGGCGTGATGGCGATGTCAAAGACCGGGACCAGTGTCTCACGGTTTTCGGGAGCGGTTGGAATAAGGCCTCTGAATAATGCCGGGCGTTGAAATCGCGTGCGGATTCGGGGGATGTGTTGATGGGTATGGGGTGCCGAACCCTCTCCCGCTGGGAGAGGGCTTGAGCCCCCGATCAAGTCGGGGGTAGCGATGCGCCAGCCGAAGGGGTGAGGGTCGTGCCTCACCGGTTAAAATCCGACCCTCACCCTTTCGCGCAAGTCCGATCGCCTGACGGCTCCCGGGCGCTCAAGCCCTCTCCCACCGGGAGAGGGAAGATTAACCCGCGACCGGAGACGGAACCCCGACCACGTCGTCGACCGATCCTGTGGTGACCGGGTGGTACCCCGGACGCGCCGTCGCATAGACGCGCGTCGCGATGGGACGGCCCCAGTCGCCCTGGCCCCACAGCGAGGTGTAGAGCGGCAGGACGAATTTTCGGCGGCCCTGCGAGGTCAGGAACCGCTCCAGCGTCGGCACGGCCGGCTGGTAGCGATGGGCGACGGCGATCTGGAGCCACTGGAACAGGACCTCGGCATTGCCCTCGGCGCGCAGGTTGAGGGTGGTTTCCAGATCGGCCAGCTGGGCGCCGGTCAGCCACGGGCGCGTGGCGGCGGCGCCTTCGGGACGCCAGGCGAGGAAATGCTGACGTTCCTGCGTCGACCAGCCTGACCAGGGGATGGCGGAGGCCGGGCCCTTGTCGGCGAAGAAGG
>Ga0123337_10003749_pt1 | contig 15946 bp, 14 predicted proteins | sample frozenSSSSmetaG_FD_89792 | JGI IMG/M metagenome (GOLD analysis project Ga0123337, IMG submission 89792) | Glacier valley bacterial and archeal communities from Borup Fiord, Nunavut, Canada, to study Microbial Dark Matter (Phase II) -... | ecosystem: Environmental > Aquatic > Freshwater > Ice >... | reverse complement strand
TCCCGCCTTTGCACCTTACCAATTTCATAACACGCCTTCCGGCCTTCCGGCTACGACGCTCGGCACGCCCTGACCTGAGCGCGGCGGCTTCAGCCCCGCGCCCCCGTGTGCCGACCCGCTCTACTCCCCTTGGCACGCCCTGCTCTAACGCCCACCCGACCGTAATAGCGCGGGGATTTATTCCCGCGCGACCACTCCCGCCCCGCGCAACCTCTAGGCTTGCCGACGGCAAGAATGCTGTCCCTACAAAATGCGGTGTGGCATGGTGTAAGGACGCCATTCTTGGTGTCCGCTTTCTTGGTGTCTGGCTCCTCGGTGTCTGCTTCCTTGGTGTTCGCTTTCCTGCCATCCGCTTTCCTCAACAAGTCGGAGAGGTGATCAAACTGAGGTAAACTTTCCTCGTAAGAGCCGACGCGCTATCGCATAAGCAAGCAGCCTGTGCGTGACGGCACTGCAAGGAATACGTATGGATGTTTCTTCACAAATCGCAGTGCGCTTTCAAGGAGTCAGCCGCGCCTTCGGAGAGGTGCGCGCCGTCGATGCGGTTGACTTGGAAATCCATGACGGCGAGTTTTTCTCGATGCTCGGACCATCCGGCTCCGGCAAGACGACTTGCCTGCGCTTGATCGCTGGGTTCGAGCAGCCGAGCGCGGGCAGCATCCAGCTTTACGGGGAAGAGGTAGCGGGCGTGCCGCCGTTCCTGCGCGATGTGAATACCGTTTTTCAGGATTATGCGCTCTTCCCGCACATGAATGTCGGGGATAACGTCGGCTATGGGCTGATGGTCAAGCGCACTCCGGCGGCACAGCGGCGCGAGCAGGTCCGCGAGATGCTGGAGATGGTGCAGCTTACCGGCTTCGAGGCGCGCAAACCATCGCAGCTATCGGGCGGGCAGCGGCAGCGTGTGGCACTCGCCCGCGCCTTGATCAATCACCCGCGTGTGCTGCTGCTCGATGAACCGTTGGGCGCGCTCGACCTCAAGCTGCGGCAGCAGATGCAGATTGAGTTGAAAACGATCCAGCATCGCGTGGGGATCACCTTCATCTTTGTCACGCATGATCAGGAAGAGGCGCTCACGATGAGCGACCGGATCGCGGTTTTCAATCGCGGCAAAATCGAGCAGATTGGCGCACCCGCCGAAATCTACGAACGCCCACGCACGCTCTTCGTTGCCGGATTTGTAGGTACATCTAACCTGCTTTCGGGCGAACGCGCGCGGCGTCTGATGGGACGCGATGGCCTGTTCGCCATACGCCCGGAAAAAATCAGCGTACTGCTCGCAAACCAGCCACCGCCCGAAGGTGCGCTCTGCGAACAGGGAACTGTGCGTGATGTGGTCTACCTCGGTGCGAGTACGCGCTACGTGGTCGCGCTCCCCGACGGTGCGGAACTGATCGCCGTCGCGCAAAATAGCGCACGCAATGCCGCCGCGCTCCGCGATCACCCGGTATCACTCACCTGGAGCCGCGAAGACGCGGTTCTGCTTGAAAGTTGACGAATGGCTAACGCCGCACGCTCCGCACCCCGCGCCCTGAACATTGGTCAGCAGCTCTCTCGCTTTTTCTTCCTGCATCCGCGCCTTGTGCTGTTGCTGCTGCTCGCACTGCCGCTCGGCTGGCTGCTCGCGCTGTATGTCCTGCCGTTAGGATTGCTCGTCATCCAGAGTTTTTACCGCGTCGATGACTTTTCCGGCGTGATGGTCCGCGAACTCTCATTCCAGACCTACGGGGCGCTCTTCACGCCGTCGAACCTTGAAATCATCCTGCGCAGCGCGGTCATGGCTGCGCTTGTCACGTTCGCCTGCGCGCTAATCGCGTTCCCATTGGCATACTACATGGCACGCTTTGCGGGCAAGCGCACCAGATCGCTGCTTTACCTCGCGGTATTGCTGCCGCTATGGTCCAGCTACATCGTGCGCGTGTATTCGTGGAAATTGATCCTCGCCAACGAGGGCGTGATCAACTGGCTCTTCGAGGCATTGGGACTCGGCGGCGTGCGTGATGCGCTGCTTAATCTGCCCGTGATCGGCGGCTCTTCGCTCTCGTTCAGCTATCTTGGCATGTTCTTCGTCTTCGTCTACATCTGGATACCCTACATGATTCTGCCGACCTATGCGGCGCTGGAGCGCGTCCCACGTTCGCTGATCGAAGTGTCCGGCGACCTCGGTGCGCGTCCGGGCTACACCTTCCGCAAGGTGATTTTGCCGCTGGCTTTCCCCGGTATCGTCGCGGGGTCGATCTTCACGTTCTCACTGACGCTCGGCGATTACATCATCCCGACTGTGATCGGCAATTCCAGCTTTTTCATTGGTCCGGTGGTGAACACGCTGCAAGGCACGACGGGTAACGTCCCGCTGGCCGCCGCCTTTACGGTAGTCCCCATCGTAATTATGGGCGCGTACCTGCTGGTTGCGCGGCGGCTGGGAGCATTCGATGCGCTCTAAATTTCAAGCGCTCAGGACTGAAAAAATCCCGCGCGGGTTGCGCTACATGGCAGGCGCGGCGCTCGTCTTCCTGCATTTTCCACTGCTGATTGTGCTGCTCTACGCCTTCACGACGGAGCGCCGCACTTACCAGTTCCCGCCACCCGGCCTGACAACGCAGTGGTTCGGAGAACTGCTCGCCCGTGTCGATTTCTGGAACGCGCTCGGTACGTCCTTGCAGGTAGCGCTCGTCGCGACCACGCTTGCGCTCCTGCTGGGCACGCTGACCGCTGCCGCCCTCGCACGCAGTCGCTTCTTCGGCAAAGAGTCGATTTCGCTGCTATTTATCCTGCCGATTGCGATGCCCGGCATCGTGACCGGGATCGCGCTACGCAGCGGCATCCGCTTGTTCGGGATCGAATTCAGCTATTGGACTATCGTGATCGGCCACGCGACGTTTTGCATCGTGACGGTCTTCAACAATGTGGTAGCGCGGCTGCGGCGCACGGCCTACACGCAGATCGAAGCCTCGATGGACCTCGGTGCGACCACTTTTCAAACTATCCGCTACGTGATCCTGCCGAACATCGCGACGGCCTTGCTCGCAGGTGGGATGCTCGCCTTCGCGCTCTCCTTCGATGAGGTGATCGTGACCACCTTCACGCGCGGCACGGAGCAAACCACGCTCCCGATCTGGATGCTCGCGCAGCTCGTGCGACCGCGCGACCGCCCGGTGACGAACGCGGCGGCGCTGGTTGTTATCGTGATTACGTTCATCCCGATATTGTTTGCGTTCCGCTTTACGCAGGATGTGAGCGAGACGTGACGCTTGGGAATGACAAAAGCTAATCTTGATACGGAAGCCGCGGTATAATAAAATTTAACTATCCACCTGCCTCGCGGGAACCTACCCACATGCCCGACAATGCCCTTATCGATAGTCTGGAGACGCTGCGCGCCGCCTATGCGGAGCGTCAGAAGCTTGCAGGCGCGCTCACGACACAAATCAAGGCTGCGCACAGCGCGGCAGCGAAAGCCGCAAAGACGCTCAACGATTTGGCGGGGGTCTATCCTGACAGTCCGCAGAGCTACCAGAGCAGCCTGCAATTTATCGTGGATGCGGATTTGAAGCGCGGTGTGATTGACCCGCTCACGCCCGATCTCAAAGCGGATACGAAGCGCTTCACCAATGCGGCGGGGGCGCTCAAGGCGCTCGTCGCGGCGCTGCGCAGCGACCCCTATGATGTAGCCGCGCTGAACAAGGCGCTCGACGCGGTTCAAAAATTGAACCTGCCGGATGCCGGATTCGCGCCGCTGTTGAATGAAGCACAGCGCGAACTTGAACGCGCACAGAGTCGTTTGAGCGAACTATTCGGGCAGGACCTGCGCGAAGCGTTGGCCGCACGCGGGATGACGGTCAGCGGGCGCGGTCCGTTCGAGATCGGGCGCTTCGACCTCGCGGCGGATACGATCAAGCGTTCGGCGCGGCTCAACTATGGCAAACATCCAGTCATCCAGAAGTTGTCATTGAGCGTTCCCGCGATACTCAAGGCGCTGGATCGGGCGAGCGCGCTGATTATGGAACGCAAGGAAGATGGCGAGGGGTGGATGGCGCAGTTCTACGAAGCGTGGGAAAGAGCGCGCAAGATGAGCGGGGCGAGCGACCGCCGTGTGAACGTGGTCGATTGCTATTTTCAATTGACCTTGCTGCGCCAGAAGAAGGGTTTCCGTGCCGCGCCTTCCAAAGGCGAATTCGTGGATTATACGCGCGCCCAGTTCGCCTACGACCTGTACGAGTTCACGCAAAACCAGAAGCGCACCGCGAAGGGACTGCGCGCCTACGTCCATGCTGCGATTTACGCTCAATCGAGCAACCCCGAAAAAAGCCTGTGGATCGTGGAAGGGGCGGGACCGCATGATGGACGCTACATCGGCGATGTGGTTTTCGATGAAGACGAATAAGGATGCAGCACCCAATGGCTCAAAACGCCCCGTTACCGCTCAACCCGCGCCTCGCACGCCAGATCATCGAAGTGCTGGGGCAAAGCGGCACGCCACCACCGCGCGGAATTGCCTATTATAATGTTGGCAATGAAGAACTGCTCAGTGCGATGGAAAAGCATTATTTTTCGTCGTATCTGGCGGATGGCGGCGCGGTCTTCAAGCTGGTTGTGGGCGATTATGGCGCGGGCAAGTCGCATTTCCTGTATTGCCTGCGCGATCTGGCCTGGAAGCATCAGTTCGCCGTGAGCAAGGTAGACCTCAGCCCGAAGGAAAACCCCTACGATGACCAGCGGCGCATCTATGCAGCGGTGGCCGCCAACTTGCTCTGGAACGATCCGCAGGACGCGACCGAAGATGAGCGTGGGCTGGCGCGCTTTCTGCTCGGCACGCTGCGCCGCCTGATCGCGCCGATGGACCCCGACGACCCGGCGGCCATGAACCAGCCGGAAGTACGCGCCACGCTCGAAACGCTCAAAATCACGCCAATCGATAGCCTCAGCTACCAGCACGCAGTGATTGCCTATTTCGAGTGTGTGATGACGCGCCGCGAACTGCTGACCGATTCGCTCACGCGCTGGCTGCACGGCGACGAAGTGAGCGCTGAGGACTTGCGGAATTTGCGAACTGTCGGCGTGACCGAAAAAATCACCAAAAACAACGCTTTCAAGATGCTGCGCTCGCTTTGCCAGATGGTCCGCGCGCTGTCCTACGGTGGGCTGGTACTGCTCTTCGATGAAGGCGACCGCATGTTGAGCATCGGCGGCAAAGCCGAAAAAGTCTCTACCGACAATCTGCGTGAGGTAATCGACCGCTGCCGTGAAGACCTGCCGGGCGCGATGTTCGCCTATGCCGTGCCGCCCAGCTTCCTGAAGGAGACGATCACGAAATACGAGGCACTGCACCAGCGCGTCAATGCGCCGATGGTCTTCAGCCGCCGCAATCCGTTCAGCCCGATTATCAACCTCGAAACGCTGGATATGCCGGAGCGCGATCTGTTGCGCCAGATTGGTGAAAAACTACTGCCCATTTTTGAGATCGCCTTCGATCTACAGCTTGATCACCCGACACAACTGGCGAATATTGATCAACTGGTGAGCGCGGCTGCGGAAAGCTATCTCTCGACCAATCAGCGACGCTTGTTCATCAAGTCGCTGGTCGCGGAATGGTTCCAGCAGAGCCAGACCGCCGAATACGTGATCGACGCGGAATATGCACAAACAATTATTCGCAATGAAAACCGCGCGCTTGATGTGCTGGCGGATGGCGAACAGCGACCGTACTGAGAAAGAAACCCGCCATGCAAGCTAACCAAAACGTCACGCATCCCGAACTCGGCGAAGGGCGTCTCGTGCGCGTCCATGTCGGCGGCTACGTGTGGGAAGTCGAATTTCCTAATGGACGACGCTTCCGACTACCGGCACGCGAGTTCGCTCAAACCTCACTCGATGCGGTACAGGCTCCGATCCGCGCACAGCCCACCGCACGGCCTCGCAAAATGCCGAATATGGAGCAGTTCACCGCACGGCAGACCATCGAAACACTGCGCTTCGGAATCGTCCCGTTGAGCGATGTCGAAACGTTGACGATTGGCCTTGCCACCGAGCAGACCAGCCTCGCTCGCGCGCTGGACCGCGCCAGAGAGCAGGGCGGCGACGCGCTGTGTATTCAGGGTGATTATGGCTATGGCAAAAGCCATTTCGTTGAACTCGCCGCCGCGCGTGCCAAACGCGAGAACTTCATTGTCATGAAGGCCAGTCTTGATTTACTGGAAACGCCGCCAAACAACGCCAAACAAATCTATCTCGCGCTCACGCGCGCCGTGCAGTATCCTGACAACGACACGGATCACACGCTCAGGACACTGTTTGCCAAGGCACTCGATGCGCCACAAATCTTGCAGGAATTTGCCTCGCTTTCTGCGCGCACGGTCGAGACTTGCCCGCTGCTGCTTGCCCTGCGCGCGATGCACGAGTCGGGCAGCCAGTTCGTTTACGACGAAGCGCTGAAATATGTGAGTGGCGAAAAATATAGTGTGGACATCTTTCGCCAGTTCGTCAAACGCGCGCCGACGCTGTATGCCAACGGCGCAATGGCGCGGCAATATTCCTATCTGTTGAGCGGTCTCGCAGTCCTCGCCAAGCTGTGCGGCTACAGCGGACTCACGGTTCTGATCGATGAGTCGGAATTGTATTCGCAGTTGCGAAACAAGCAACTGGATCGCGCCGACGAGTTCTTCCGTGCGATGATCTACGCAGCGGTCGGCACAAACAAAGACCGCTTGCGCGCGGAAGATATTCCCGTCGATACACGCGCGTCCTACGAGGTTGCGTATACACAGGACGCGCATTTGCTATTCGGCTTCGCGGTCACGATTGCGCAGGATAATATGATGCCTGTCGATAACTGGCTGCGTCCCACGCAGATTTTGCGATTGGATGACAGCTATATTGCCAAAGATGTCCTTGAATTCTTCAAGATGCTGTTGCAATACCACCGCCTCGCTTACCACTATGAAACACCGCGCGAGCGTTACGAGCAGGTGATCATGCACACGAGCGCCCATGTCTCGCAAGCGCTCAAGGATCAGCGCTTCAATGTGCGGCAGGCGATCAAGGCGGTTGTCGAGGTTTGCGACCTGCTGTACCTCTATCCCGATTACGCTGCCGACGCGCTGATCGGCGAGATGAGCCGCCCGCGCTCGCCGTGACCGATGAGGCCGCGCGCCTGCGTGATCGATTGCCGCGCACGTGGTCGCCCTTCTTCGCGCGGTATGGCAACTTTCGGCCTGCGCAGTTGGCCGCGATCCCGCTGATCCTCGATGGTAAAAACGTCGTCCTGAGCGCGATGACGGCGGGTGGCAAGACTTCCGCCGCGCTCGCTCCGCTGGTCGAGCGTCACCTGCCACCCGGTGCGGCGGGGCTGCACATCGTCTATGTTTCGCCAACGAAAGCGCTCACTGCCGATCTGATCCGGCGAATCAGTGTGCCACTCGACGCGATGAGCATCCGTTACGCTGTCAAAACTGGGGATGGCGACTCGCTCAGTCGCAGCAACCCCGCCCCGCTCATCGTCACCACACCGGAGTCGCTCGACTCGCTGCTCGCCTCGCAAGCGCGGCTGCTGGTGAACGTGCGCGCTGTCGTGCTGGATGAGCTGCACCTGCTGGATGGCACTGTGCGCGGCGATCAGTTACGTGCCGTGCTGCATCGCCTGCGTGCGGTGCGGCGCTACGCAGTGCAATTGGGCGATGCGTCCGACGACGCGATCCAATACGTCGCGCTCTCGGCAACGCTCACCGACCCCGCGCGTCGTGCCGCACGCTACTTCCCGGAGCCGCACCCGGTCACGCTGGCCGGATCGCGCCCGATTCGCGCAAATTTACTCCCGATGGAGGAAGGCGCAGAAGCGCAAACCCTGCTGCGCTACTTCGAGGAATTCCGGGCAAAAAACTGGCGCAAGGCACTCGTCTTCTGCAACAGCCGCGCCGAAGTGGAGCGCTACGCCGCGGCGGTGCGGATGCGCTCGCCCTTCGGTGGCGCGGTCTACGTGCATTATTCCAATCTGACCGCCGAACGGCGCAAGGCCGTCGAAACTGCATTCGCAGGCGGGTCGGCGGCGCTTTGCTTCGCGAGCAGCACGCTCGAACTCGGCATCGACATTGGCGATATTGACTGCGTGATTCAAATTGGTGCGCCAGGCAGTGCCGCGTCGTTCATGCAGCGCATCGGGCGCGGTGGACGCCGCAAATCGGAAGCGCATACCGCCCTCTTTTACCGAAACAATTACGAGCAGCAGCTACTGCAAGCGTACCTATCCGGGAACAGCGGACACACGCCGACGCCAATCCGTCCGTTTTTGCCGTCCGTCGCGGTTCAGCAAATTTTCAGCATGATCAAGCAAAGCCCGGATGCGTCCGTGCGCCTCAACCCGCTGGCGGATGTGTTCGAGGGGTTGCTCTCGCTGCGCGACCTGACAGCTATCGTCGGGCATTTGAACGCATTGCATTATCTGCGCGAGGTGCGCCCCGGCACGTTCGGCGTGGGGGTGGAACTCAACAAGCTGATCGACCAGCAATTCAACCCCTATGCCAAAGCGCGCTATCGGCGCAGCCTGTATAGCAATATTCAATCGGGCAGCGGCCAGCAGATCGCGATCCTCGAAGAAGGGACTGGGCAGACCGTCGCGCATGTAGACCTTGAATGGCTGGACGCGCCGAACCTGATTCTGGAAGGTCACTCGATACAGCTCAAATGGGTCGATAAGGATGTCGAGCGCCGCATCCAGAAGCGCAACACCGGACAGGCCAAGCCCTTCCGTGCGGCGCGGCAACTGCTCAGTTATGAAACCGCACAATTGCTCAAGCAGTCGCTTGGTTTCGCGCCGGACGCAGCTCCGCTCATTCGCGTCGAAGACGGCGTGATGCTGTTTCACTTTCTGGGCGATTTGTATGCAGCGGCATTGGCCGCGCTGCATGGTTCCGATGGCTGGTTGCAAAATGCAGAGCGCGCGGGGCTGTGGTTGTGGCTGCCTGCAAACCAGCCTCTACAGGCGACCGATGCGCAAATCCGACACTTGCTGACAAACCGCTACGAGCGTTGGGAAGCGCTGCTCAATCCCGGTATCTATCAGGATTTGCTGCCGCCGGAATTGCGCGAACGCAGCGTGATCGATCAGTTCGACATCGGCGCATTTCAGAGGGCGTGCAATCTGCACATCGTCAACGTGCCGCCCGAAGCGGCGTCGGCGCTGTTGGCGCTGCTGGAGTGAACGGGCTACAACCGTCCGCGCTCGCGCATGGCTAGGCGGCGTTGATCCTTATCGCCCTCTTCCTCACGGATTTTGCGCCCGGTGAGTTTGATGAAAATGTCTTCGAGCGATGCCTGCCGGATGTGCAGCGCCTGCACGGTCAGACCCGCCTGCATCAGCGCGGAGAGGATCGGCGGGGTTGCGTGTTCGACATCGGGGACGGCGAGCGTCAGGCGTGACCCCGCGACGACGGCGGTAATGCCGACGGTTTTCTGAATAATCTGCGCCGCCTCCGTTGGCTCGGTTGTTTCCAGCTCAATCAGGTCTTCGCCGCTCATCTGCTTGAGTCCGGCGGGCGTGTCGAGCGCGATGCTGCCGCCCCGGTCGATGATCGCGATGCGGTCACAGTTCTCCGCTTCATCCATATAGTGCGTGGTCATGAAAATCGTCGTGCCAAACTGTTCCCGGAGCTGGCGCACATATTGCCAGATGTAATTGCGCGTCTGCGGGTCCAGCCCAACGGTCGGCTCATCGAGGATGAGCAGGCGCGGACGATGCAGCAAGCCGCGCGCGATTTCGAGCCGCCGCCGCATACCGCCGGAATAGGTCTTCACGATGCGGTCTTTGAAGTCGGTCAATTCCATTAGCGCCAGCATGTCGCGCATACGTGCGGCGCGCTCGGCGCGCGGAATGTGGTACATCATGCAGTGAAAATCGAGGTTTTCCTGCGCAGCTAATCCCGCGTCCAGTGAATTATCCTGAAACACGATCCCGATTGCGGAGCGTACCGCGTCCGGTTCGGCCTATACATCATGACCCGCAACCGCGATATGGCCGCTGGTCGGGCGTAGCAACGTACAGATCATCTTGATCGTGGTCGATTTGCCCGCGCCGTTGGGTCCCAGAAAGCCGAAGATTTCACCTTGCCGGACATTGAACGAGACATCATCGACCGCCGTGAAGCTGCCGAATTTGCGCACCAGGCTTTCGACTTGAACCAGCACCTCACCCTGCGCGCCTGCCGGAACGGTCTGCGGCGGGTGCGCTATCGTTGTTTGCATTGCTATAGACCTTGTCTGTGTTACGCAGGTTCTAGCAACATAGCATACTTTTTTATTGACTATTTATGGGTTTGAGAACTCGATGAGCAACGCTCCAGCGCGGGTACTATGCACCTCCCCATCGCGCTCTGATAGATGATGAGTGTTTCCAGATTGAGGAGTTATCTCGTGGCAAATCGTAGAGCAATCCTGATTCCAGCGGGTATCGTCGCGCTGATCATCATCGGCGTCGTCGTATGGTGGCTGGCTTCGCCCCTGTTCATCAACAAAACAGTCAGTGACCAATTTCCGCTTTCTGCGGGCGCGACGCTCCCGGCAGGGGTAAGCCAGCCAAGCGCCGAACAGACGATGGTTGCCGCCTCGCAAACCAATCGCGCAATGGCCGAGGGGATGCCAGAAGCCACGCAGACGGCAGCGCGGTTCAAAACGGGCATGTTCCGCGATGGCGACGGATTCCACAAAGGCAGCGGCTCCGCAACTATCTATAAGCAGACGGATGGAACCTACCTTTTGCGGCTTGAAAATTTCAAGGCGACAAACGGCCCCGACCTTCACGTTTATCTTTCGAGCGGCAGCGACCCCAAAACCAACGCAGAAGTGCTTGACCCCGGCTACATCGATCTGGCCGTGCTGAAAGGCAATCAGGGCGATCAGAACTACATCATTCCTGCAAGCGTTGACCTCACCAGACAAAACAGCGTTGTCATCTGGTGCAAGGCATTCAGCGTCATTTTCAGCGTCGCGTCACTGCGAGCGGCGTAACTCGAAAGCGCTCCGGTGTGGGGGCTGCGGCTTGCCCAGCCCGTGCCGTCCTACACCATGCGCGTTAGACGCCCGCGATCTTCATCTCGCCGGAGGAGCCGACTTCCTGTGGGGCGTCCCCTTCGGCAGCATAGAAATCAGTCCAGGGGCGCGCGTGCTGGTTGGCGATGTCGGTCAGCGTTTCGAGGCGCGGCAAAGCGGTTTGTTGCAGGAAGGTCGCGCGCTCTGTATTGCCGAGCGTGACCGCTTCCTTCCAGATTGCGCGGCCTGCGAGGAAGCCACTTGCGCCACTGACGCACGCGATCCGCACCTGCTCGGAAAACGTCTCGAACTTGACACCCGCACTCAACAGCACCCAGGGAACCGCGCACGCCTCGCTGACCTGCTTGCAGGCGTCGTGCCACTGCCCATGATCGTTGTGGTGCGCAGCATCATAGGGAAATTCCATTTTGAGTATATCCGGTCCGACTTTGCTCAGGCGGCGCGCGGTCTCGATCACGACCTGCGGGCGTTCGGCGGCGACAGCTTCCGGCGTCATGTTCTGGTCAAGCGCGTAGCTGAGGGGTTCGAGGAACAGCGGAATATCGTTAGCGTGGCAATCATCCGCAATCTTGCGGATCGTGGCTTCGACTTCCGATGCGGTTTTCGCTTCGGGGTGATAGTACGCGAGCAGCTTGACTGCCGAGCCGCCGAGTTGCTTGATTTTCGCAACGTTCCAATCCGGCAGGAAGTCGATCATACGCGCCGTGCCATCGCCCGTGTAGCCGCTCTTCTCGACGGCGTAGAGCAGGCCGCTGTGCCGCGCCATGTGCAGCGAGACGGCGACCCCGTATTCGTTATCGAGCAGAACCGCGCTCGATTTGCGTGAGAGGACGGAAACAACTTCGCTCTTGATCGCCGCGGCCTGCGCGAAAGGCATATCGGGCGGGAGCATCCGGCGGTACGTGCCGCGCTGGTCGAAAGCAAGAATCGTGAAAACGTCGGCTTCAGTGCTTGTGCGGCGCAGGCCGAGCCATTTGCCGGGAGCGAGGGTTTGGGTCATAAGGAATTGTCCTTCGTATTGGGTAAGGATGCGCGCGTCCGCATTAAAATCGCCCGGCCACGAACGGACAGCGCCACTATGGTTAGCATTCTACACGCTGCCAGCCCATAATAGCGCGATAGATTCATCCCCGCGCGATGTTTGCGGACACGGTCTAGCACAAAATTTAGTCCGTTTCCGGTTTTCTGTCGAATAGTCGCGTGCGGCAAAATTATCCGACCCAGACTGTCTTCGTTTGCGTGTACAGATCAATCGCCTCGCCGCCCATCTCGCGACCGTAGCCGCTCTCCTTATATCCACCGAAGGGAGCCGCCGGGTCGAAGAAACCGTAGGTATTGATCCAGACCACCCCGGCCTTGATCTGCGCCGCGACCGAATGCGCCTTTTTAATGTCGCGCGTCCACACCCCGGCGGCCAGCCCGAAGCGCGTATCATTCACGCGGCGCACCAATTCGGTGATGCTCTCGAAGGGCGTAGCGACCACCACTGGACCGAAGATTTCCTCGCGGACGATGCTCATCTCGTCCTTCACGTCGGTGAAAATCGTTGGACCGACGAAGTAGCCGCTGCTCAGGTCGCCGCCGAGTCGCTCCCCACCGAGCCGCACCTGCGCGCCATCTGCAATCCCCGCCGCGATGTAGCCCATCACGCGCTCAAGCTGGCGCTCGCTGATCAGCGGACCAATTTCCGGCTTGCCCTCGCTCATGCCCGGACCAATACGAATTTTCGCGGCGCGCTCACTGAGTTCATCGACCATTCGGTCGAAGGCGCTCGCTTCGATGAACAGCCGCGTCCCGGCCACACAGGATTGCCCCGCATTCCCAAAGACTGCCCATAGTGCCGAGGCCGGGACGCTCTCCAAATCCGCATCTGCGAAGATGATATTCGGGCTTTTGCCGCCCAGTTCGAGCGACAGTCGCTTGATATTGACCGCCGATCCGCGAATGATCCCCCGTGCGACTTCTGTGCTGCCTGTAAAGCTGACTTTATCGACATCTGGGTGATCGACGAGCGCCGCGCCCGCTTCCGCGCCGTACCCGGTCAGGAATGTTGACGACACCCGGCGGGAACCCGGCTTCCAGGAACAATTCGCCCAGGTATAGCGCGCTGAGTGGTGTCTGTTCGGCGGGTTTGAGGATCACGCAATTGCCTGCTGCAAGCGCCGGAGCGAGCTTCCATGCCGCGATTTCGAGTGGGAAGTTCCAGGGCGTGATCAGGCCGCAGACGCCGAGCGGTTCCCGGCGCGTATAAACGAGCGCGTTGTTCATCGAAGAGACGGGGATCGTCTTGCCTTCGATTTTATCCGGCCAGCCCGCGTAATAGCGGAAGTGGTCTGCCGACCATTGCACATCGCCGCTGCGCGCGTGGCGGTAGGGCTTGCCATTATCGAGCGATTCAAGCTGCGCAAGCACGTCACGCCGCTCCTCGATCAGGTCGGCCAGCTTCCAGAGCATCCGACCGCGATCCGCCGGGCTGAGTTTACGATGCCATGCACCATCCTCGAAAGCCGCACGCGCCGCCTTCACCGCGCGGTCAGTATCAGCGCGGTCGCCGCGCGCAACCTGCACGAGTGTTTCCCCGGTGGAGGGGTTCAGCGTCGCGAAGGTCTGGCCGCTCGCGGCGTGGACCCATTCGCCGCCGATCAGCATCCGGCGCGGCTGTCTGAGGAATTCGGAAACGCGCGGGTCGAGCGCGACGGTGGCGAGGTCAGTCATCAAGGATAGCTCCTGAATGTACGGATGGAGTGGCGCAGACGATACCACACTATCCCGGAGAGCAGGTCAAGCCAGGCGTGGTAAATTGAACAAACGGCTACCACCCCGCAGGCAGCCGTACCAGCGACCGATCCACGTCCCCCACCATCGGCCTACCGCAAAGCGCCATCGCGAGCGCAATCTCATCCCGTAGCAATTCGAGCATATGCCGCACGCCTGCTTCGCCATTCACCGCCAGCCCCCACGCCATCGGACGCCCGACCAGCACCGCCGCCGCGCCGAGCGCCAGCGCCTTGAGGACATCCGTGCCGCGCCGCACCCCACCATCGAGCAGGACCGGGATGCGCCCGCCGACCGCCTCCGCGACTTCCGGGAGCGCCATAATCGTTGGGATGCAGGTATCGAGCTGTCGCCCGCCGTGATTGCTGACGATAATCGCATCGACACCATGCTCGCAGGCCAGCCGTGCGTCTTCCGCCGTGACAATTCCTTTCAGGATCAGGGGCAGACCGTCCGCAAACGCGCGAATGCGGTCAAGATCGGTCCACGTCAGGCGACGTGTGCGCAGGTCGTCAGCGCGGAACATATTCGCCGCGCCCTTGCGATCCTTGCCATCCAGCGCGGGCAGCGTCGCGCCGCGCAGATGCGCCGCCGTCACATCGGCAGGCATCACCAGATTGTTGCGCAGATCGCGCTCGCGTCGCCCGACATACGGCGTATCGACCGTGAGTACCAATCCACTCGCGCCCCCTTCGACCGCCTGTGCGACCATCTGACGGTTGAGGCCGTCGTCGCTATAGGCATAAAGCTGGAAGAAGACCGGACCGGGCGAGGCGGCGCGCGTCTCCGCGACGGTAAAATTGGAGAGCGTGCCGAGCATACAGGCGCTCCCCATGTTGTGCGCGGCGCGGGCGGTCGCGAGTTCGCCATCAGGGTGGCACAGTTTATGCGCCGCCGTGACGGAGAGCATTACGGGCAGCGCGAGCGGTATGCCCAGAAAGCTGGTGCGCAGGTCCACGTTTTCAATATCGACCAGCACACGCGGACGCAACCAGATCGAGTCGAACATCGCGCGGTTGGCGTGCAGCGTGATTTCGTCGTTCGCGCCACCCGCGATGTAATCATAGATCATCTGCGAGAGGTGGTCGCGCGCGGCGTCTTCATAATCTTGCAGGTTGAGCAGGTTTGTGGTCATGAATTCTGCAATTGTACAGGTAGCCCGATGAACGTCCCATAGCGCTCCGCTGCTTCCGCGAAAGCGCGCTCCTGCGTCGGGTCGAGCGGCGTGTAGGGCGCGAGTGCCACCATCAGTTTGTCCTTTTGCAGGGTACGCCGCCACCTCCCGATCACGCGCCCCTGATAAACCATCGTCGCGGGCAAGATGCCATTTGTCGGTGTCAGCGTCTTGAGGTGTGCCATATCGACCGACGCGCTACGATCCTTGTAGCTGAGTAGATATTCATCGAAGCCCGGCAGCAGGTACGCCGCATCGGGCGCGCTATCGGAGGTGGGCGTGTCACGATGTCGCCAGTAGCGTTTCCCGTCGATCTCCTCTTCGAGCAACTCAGAGTCGAGCGCACTGATCGCGCGCTTCAATTCAGCGATAGGCAACCCCGTCCACCACCCGAAATCGGCCAGCGTTGCCGGGCTGCGACTGCGGAAATAGCGCCGCGCGAGTTCAAGCAGAGCATCCGGCTTGTTCAGCAGGGTTGAACCCGCATCCGGCAAAATTTGATAGGTCGGATCGTTGCGAATCGTCGCACCCTGACAGATCAGCCGTTCCAGCGAGGCACGTTGCAGCAAATATGGCGCACGTTGCCCAGCGGTGGAGATGCCGTGTTGGTTGAGCGCGGCCATTAGTGCGGTTCGATTGAGGGGTGGACCGCTACCGAGTGTCCTGAGAATAATATCGTTGCTGCGCGCGAAGGTTGGTTCATCGAGGTCGAGTTCGCGGTAACGACGTGCGCAAACCGCAATGATGCGCGGTGCGACGAGCGCGACCATCCAGTGAATGTCCGACGCCGCGACAAAATGCAGCGTGCCGCGCATTGCCCAGGTCCGATAAATTGTCCCGCTGTTCAGTGCGGCGTCGATGTCGGCATCACGTGCGCCTGCGATGCGCAGTCCAATAGACCATTTCGCGCCCAGATAATCCTGTGCCTGTAGCGCGGCAAGCCAGCGTACCGTGTCGGTC
>Ga0123337_10003748_pt1 | contig 15946 bp, 10 predicted proteins | sample frozenSSSSmetaG_FD_89792 | JGI IMG/M metagenome (GOLD analysis project Ga0123337, IMG submission 89792) | Glacier valley bacterial and archeal communities from Borup Fiord, Nunavut, Canada, to study Microbial Dark Matter (Phase II) -... | ecosystem: Environmental > Aquatic > Freshwater > Ice >... | reverse complement strand
TCAGCAGCTTTTGCGATACGGTATAGCCTAATTCAACCGATTTTAATCTTAAAAAGGCACCATTGCGCATAAACCAGCTATTGTTCCTGTTATTATTATCTATGATGTTGTTGCTTAACCTGGGCCACAAGGCATAAGAATTTCTATTGTCTTCCGACCAATGATTATCGGCGTAAGCTTGTAGTAAAGCATTCTGATTAACAAACGGTGAAGTTGCATTTGCATCTATCCAAAAGGAAGAACGTGCAGACCCCTGGAAAAAAGTAGAAATATCAAAGCCTTTGTATCCGCCCGAAAACCCAATACCATAAATGATTTCAGGTACAGTGGGATGACCAAGCGGCACTTCATCGAGTCCTGTGATCTGGCCATCGCCATTTACATCCCGGTATTTAATATCGCCTGCCCTGTATTCACCAAATTGCCTGGGTGAATTGGCTACTTCGGCATCGTCTATAAACAAACGTTCAGCTATCAATCCAAAATTCTGATTGAGCGACTGGCCGATGCGTGACTTATATTTTTCATTGTATTGAGGTTCTTCATAACTCGTAAACTCGCTGTGTGCATAGGTAAAATTGCCGTGTATCTGCAACCAAAGATTCTTATTAAAATTTTTGTTATAATCTAGTGAAATATCAACACCACTGCTTTTTGCTGCACCAAGATTTGCCCGTGGCGAGTTGGTTAATCCCATGGTGGTAGGGATTGAAGACCTGGTCATCAGAATATTATTCCGTTGATCGGTAAAATAATCAACCAGTATATTAATGTCACGGTAAATGCCCATCTCAACACCTAAATTCAATTTGCGTGATCTTTCCCAGGTGATATCCTGGTTATTGTAACGGTTAACCCTTACACCATTTCGGGTAGTATTGAAGTTTTCTCCAAACGTATAGCTCCTGTTTCCGTCATTCATATTTACATCTGACAGATAAAAGAACCTGTCGGCAGGGCTGCCGATGGCATCATTCCCTACCAAACCATAGGTAGCCCTCAATTTAAATTTGGTGATTACTTTTTCCAGGGGTTGCCAAAACGATTCGTTGGATACAAACCATCCGATGCCGGCCGCCGGAAAAAAACCATAACGCTGTGATTCATAAAAACGTTCTGATCCATTGTATCCAAAATTCACTTCTGCCAGGTAACGGTTATCATAAGCGTATGTAAACCTTCCGGAAACTCCCTGGTTTCTGAATGGTAAGGATTCCTGCAGCGTGGGCTGGTTGGCGATTATCTGGTTTCTTCTTGTGTAAACCAGCATCCCTGTAACATCATTTCTTTTACCAAGTGTAGTATTATAATTTACCGCGGCTTCCATGTAAGTTAATGTATTAATATCCTTCCTTCCGGAAGCAGGATCATAACTAAGATACTCCGTTCCCGACGTAGGGTTTAACGAGGTCAGGGTATATTTATCCGTTAGCCTGTTGTATCCGCCTGCGGCGTAATAAAATGGATTGTAACTACGCTGTATGTCAAAAAATGAATACCGGGTAGTATTGAATAACCCACGGGCTGTAAGGCCTGGCGTAATGAAGTTTAAATTTTGCTTCAGTTCAAATTGGGCGTTTAAGGTAGATCTCGAGTAATCCTTATACCCCCTCACCATATCTGCATAAGGATTGGTTAGCAGGTTGCCGAATGTGGTCAGATCGTTTCCAAATAATGTATGATTGGTCCGGGGCATTAAATCTGCCGGGTAATAGGCCGGAAATAAAACAGGATTGGACCGCATGATCTTTGCATATACTCCGCTGCCTCCATCAATGGGGCCAGAGTAATCATCAAAACTGCCGGATAACCGAACCACCACTTCGGAGGTTTTTGTCATATTGATGTTTACATTGGAACGAAGCTGGTAGCTCTTCAGATCGATATTGCTGTTGAAATTATTTCTCTGATCCACATTCAGGTTACCGTTGTCTTTATTGGCCGAGCCTGATATGTAATAGCGTGCAATGGTACCACCGCCACTTGCATTGAAATTAAGGCGCTGGCTGGGTGTATGATCTTTTATAAGAAGATTCATCCAATCGTTGGCCGGAAACACGTAGGGATTTTTTCCGGCGATCGTATTATCGATCTTTGACTGTGAATAAATTAACCTTGAATTTTCGCCACCACTGCTTCTTGTCAGAATGGCTTCATTCGCCAACTGCATATAAGTTACCGGGTCCGCCAGTTGCACATTTCTTGTATTGGAAGCTCTGGAATTTTCAAAACGAATTGCGATTTTAGCAGGACCTTCCTTACCGGATTTAGTGGTCACTAAAATCACTCCGTTGGCCCCTCTTGCCCCATATAATGAAGTAGCAGTTGCATCTTTCATAATGGAAAAACTTGCCACGTCATCCGGCTGAAGCCTGGCCAGGTCGGTAGTGCTTACCTCCACACCATCTATCAATATCAAAGGATCCACTTTATAACCAAAAGTTGTGACACCCCTGATAAAAAAAGATGCATTATCCTGGCCCGGTTCGCCTGTTCGCTGGTAGGCTATCACACCTGCCAGCCTGCCCCCAAGTGCGGTGGTAAGATTGCTGGAAGGGATTTTAAGATCTTTGGGACTAATGGTTTCAATAGAACTTACCATGCTTGATTTTTTCTGGGTACCATAGGCAACAACCGTTACATCATTTAATTTATTATCCAACGGCGTAAGTTCAATATTGATCACACTTTCACCGTTCACTTGTATTTCACGCTTTTCAAATCCAACAGTACTAAAAACCAATGTTCCGTTGGCAGGCACTTTAATAGAATACATGCCATCGGAATTGGTTTGCGCCCCCCGGCCCGGGGCAGCCTTTAAAGTGATGCTTACACCTGTTAGTACCGAAGTAGGGCCTTTCACAGTACCCGTTACCGTAATATCTTCAGATACTTTTTTGGAAGTTAATACCTGGGCCGCGGCATATTGGAACGGTGTATAGATCGTGGCGAAAAAAAGAAGGCATATCACGCCTCTTTGAAGCAGCAGCTTGCAAGACAATTTCATACTAATTGTTTTATTATTATTAATCGTTAAAAGGCAGATTATACAATGTGGAGTGCCCAATCATAATCGGGTATATTACCGTCCACTTCAAAAGCAACCGCTTTGAAACCGGTTTCCAAACCATCGATTTGCCGTGTATTCTCATACAGTTACAGGCGGTGCAATTGTGTATCGCTAAGCATTATTTAATCAGAAACATTTTGGAGTGCAATCATCGTCTCCTTAGTAAGGAAAAAGATGGAACAGTGGGTTGATTTTGTACATAGCATTTTTTTTTGTTAAAGAATGTGTAATTACAATCGTTAAGCAAATCTATCCTGTAAAAGGCTTTGATAAAATATGCAAACTGATAATTGATATGTACAATTTGATATTAATGAAATTAAGCAGATACAACCCTGTGGAGCAATAAAGACAAGCATTGCAACTTGGCACTTGACAAATCTTAATTAGTATGGTACAATACAAAATCCTTTGGAAAATGATGAGAACCACTTTACATGGGAAAAATAATTGTTTAGGCATTTAAACCGGAGCCATCTGAATTAGTACAAGGATGCAGTCGGCAAGCAATAGCAAAGGAGCTTATGTTAAATGATAGCATAGACCCGGAATATTTTAGAACAATTAAAAAAGAATATGAATTAGAAAGAGTTAAAGCAGAGCAGCGACTTATCGACATTGGCGCAATTAATAATATTGAACCACCAATTGAAAAATCAATTGATGTATTGGTGAACATTGACATGTTATATTTGGAAGGCACCTCGAAAACTAAAAATAATATCATTGGTTCGATCTTTCCCGGAAAATTGGAATTTGATGAAGTACATTTTCGAACCACTCGTATCAATTAGGCTTTAAGGCTATTACTCAATATTGACGAAGCTTTCAGTAAAAAAGAAAGAGGACAAAAGCAGGAAATTTCTGCTTTGTCCTCTTTTGGGTAATCGAGGGGGCTCGAACCCCCGACCCTCAGAATCACAATCTGATGCTCTAACCAACTGAGCTACGACTACCGTTTTTTGTTTCGGATTGCAAAAATAGCAAAAAACATTTCCTGAACAAAATTACATTTAAAATACTTTTTTATTGTCGTTCTTTGCAGCCCAAAAATAAACCATGAATATTACGCAATCTATAATCACCATTGTACTAACAGCCTTTACAGGCTGGGTTACGACCTGGCTCGCCATCAAAATGCTGTTTCATCCCCGTTACCCGATCAAAATATTCGGAATGAAAATCCAGGGGGTTTTTCCAAAAAATCAACAAATGATTGCGGAAAAACTGGGACAGGTGGTTAGTAAAGAGCTGCTTTCCTTTGAGGAAATAGAATCAAAAATTACCAACCCCGATAATTTACAAAAGCTAAGACCAGACATTGAAGCGCATATTGATCATTTTCTGCGCAATAAATTAAAGGAAGTGTTTCCCATGCTTTCTATGATGCTGGGCGAAAAAACGATTCTACAATTAAAGGGTGCTTTTTTAGAAGAACTGGAATCACTTTTCCCGATTTTGATGAAGAGCTACATGAATAAATTACAGCACGACCTGGATCTTGAAAAAATCATTACTGAAAAAGTTGCCAATTTCTCGTCTGAAAAACTAGAGGATATTCTGAAACAGATTACGCAAAAAGAATTTAAATTCCTCGAAATCATCAGTACACTATTTGGACTGATAATCGGGCTGGCACAGGTGCTGATCGCCTATTTCATAAAATAACGGTATTTCAAATAACACAACTCCTTTTCCCAACGATATACTACCGCTCATCAATTAACCGATGTGCCCGTTAAACATTATGGGAGAACTTTGGTTTAATCAACTGCAATCAACTTCAACAAAATATTATAAATGAAAACAATTTACTTTTCGCTTTTTACTTTCTTGCTACTGTTATCTGCGTTTAATACATCTGCACAGTTTCCTGGCGGAGGTGGCGCCAGACCAGGCGGACAAAGCATGAACCTCGGTCATTTTTATGGAAAAGTAATTGACTCCACAACCAACAAACCCATTGAGGCCGCCTCGGTACAACTGATTCAAAACAAGTTTGATTCTGTTTCAAAAAAGAGAAAAGATGTGGTGGTTTCAGGAATGCTCACCACCAAAAGAGGTGAATTCAGCCTGGAGAATTTAGCGATCATGGCCACCTACAAACTGGTGATCACCGCAATTGGCTACAAAGAAATTCAACAAAAGGCAGCGTTTGTTATCAATATGGCAGGTGCAAAACCAGGGGGTGATATGAGCGGCATGATGAACGCCGTTGATAAAGATCTGGGCAATTTTAAATTACAACCTGATGCAAAACAATTAGACGACGTAACAGTGGTTGCCGACAAACCTTTGCTTACGATGAGCATTGACCGCAAAATTTTTAATGTAGAGAAAAACCTGGCCAGTGCCGGTGGAACTGCTGTAGATGTAATGAAAAATGTTCCCAGTTTAAGTGTCGATATTGATGGAAATGTGAGTTTAAGGAATGCACCTCCACAGATATTTGTAGATGGAAGACCAACCACGATGACGCTGGAACAGATTCCTGCGGATGCCATTGCAACCGTTGAGATTATTACCAACCCCTCTGCAAAATTCGATGCTTCAGGCGGTGGCTCAGGTATTTTAAACATCGTTTTGAAAAAGAACCGGAAAGCCGGCTACAACGGTGGCTTGCGTGCAAGCATCGATAGTCGTGGCAGACCTGGTTTTGGTGGTGATATCAATATCAAACAACAAAAAATCAACTTTTTTGCTTCTACCCAGATGGGCTTTCGCAAAAGTATTTCAACCTCCACCACTGACCGCACGGATTTTTTAAACAGTGCAGAGGCGCATCTTCGCCAGGAAAGTGCCCCCATCGGAAAAGGATTTTTTGGATTTGGCAGAATGGGGGTAGATTATTTTATCGATAACAGGAACACCTTGAGTTTTGCGGGTAGTATCATGGGCGGTAATTTTAAAAACACCGATCTGTTCAATATCAACCGGGATACGGTATATTCTAATTATACTGTGAAGGATTACGGCAACCGAACTAGCAACAGTCTTTCAGAATTCAGAAATTATGGTTCTACACTCAGCTTTAAACACAACTTTGCGAAAGCCAACCAGGAACTAACTGCAGATTTAAATTACAATTACAGTAAAAATAACAACGAGAACCAGATCGGTACACAATACTACTTCCCAAATAGCAATCCAAAAACACCCCTGATCAATCAAAGCTCTTTGGGTGGCGGAAGAACGAAATTTTTTACAGCACAAACAGATTATGCCAATCCGATTACTGCAACTATGAAAATTGAAATGGGCGCAAGGGTGGCTATCCGTGACTTTAGTAGTTCCAATGAAAATTTCTTAAGGGATCCCACATCCGGCACCAACATTCCGTTGACTCAATTGAACAATGCCTATCAATTTACTGATCGGGTGCTGGCTGCTTACTCCACCTTCTCTCACCAAATTAAAAAATTCAGTTACCAGCTTGGACTGAGGGTAGAAAGTTCTAAATATGACGGTACATTGATCAATACAGGGCAGCAGTTTTCCAACAAATTTCCTTTCAGTCTTTTCCCTAGTGCATTTGCAACATATAAATTAACAGAAAAGCAGGATCTGCAGGTGAATTACTCAAGAAAGATCAACCGTCCTAACTTTTTTCAGTTGATTCCTTTTATTGATTTTACCGATTCTTTAAACCTAAGCAAGGGTAATCCAAACCTGGTGCCCGAATTTACCAACCTGCTCGAATTATCTTACCAGAATCAATTGGCTAAGGGACATAGCCTTTTATCAACCATCTATTTTAAAAACACCAACGACCTGATTGCACGGTACCAATACCCGGAAAAAAATCCAAATTCTCCCGCCAAGCCGGATTCAGTGTTGTTTACAAGTTATGCGAATGCGTCACAAAGTTATACCGGTGGATTGGAGTTGACAGCGAGGAACAAAATAAACAGCTGGTGGGATTTGACCAGTAACCTGAATCTTTTCAGTGTTACTTTAAAAGCAGGCAACCTGCCGGGTGGTGTAGACAATAGCCAGTTAAGCTGGTTCTTTAAAATGAACAATAGCTTTAAATTACCAAAAAATTATTCCATCCAGTTAAGTGGCGATTACCAGGCAAAAACACTGGTACAACCCGGTGGTGGCGGAGGTGGTCGTGGAATGATGTTTGGTGGTGGCAATCTACCAAGCGCACAGGGTTATATCAAACCTTTTTATGGTGTTGATCTTGCCATCCGGAAAGATTTCTTAAAAAACAATGCCGCTTCTTTAACCCTGCAAATGAGCGATGTTTTCAGAACCCGTTTAAATGAGAATTATACTGAATCCATTTATTTTATACAGGAAACTTCCCGCAGAAGAGATCCCCAGGTATTGAGGTTAAATTTCAACTGGCGCTTTGGAAAGTTTGATGTTTCATTGTTGAAGCGTAAAAACATGAAGGCCGACCAGGGAGCAGGAATGGAAGGAATGCAGGGACAATAATCCCTACTCTCTTTCAAGGGTTAATCGGATTGGAACGAACTTTCGAAATACCCTTTTCTTTTTAACCTGGATAAAAGCAATTCATAAGTAAGCGACTTTTAGTAAACTGTATTCGTTTCAATTAAATCATATCAAAAGCCTCCTGTAATAAGGGGGCTTTTTGTTTGTGTTATCAAAATAGCATGGTTTTAAAAGGCCGATAATAAACTGCAGACGGCCAAACTACCCTACTCTTTCAATTACTCAACTTCGGGGGATGGAGGTTTCCTTTTTTTAAGTTAATTTGCCGCCTCATAATCAAATCGTTTCATGAAGCATATTAATTTGAAAAACATTCTGCCACATGCCATTGCGGTGGTATTATTCCTGATCATTGCTGTTGTTTACTGTTTGCCTGTGTTCCAGGGCATGGTGGTTAGCCAGCACGATATGTTGGGCACAAGGGGTATGACCCAGCAATCTTTTGAGTTTTTTGAAAAATACGGCGACTACCCGTTGTGGACCAATTCCATGTTTGGCGGTATGCCTACTTTCCAGATATTATTTGCTGCTAAATACAATATCGGTATTCTATGGATGCACAATATTTTCACCCTCTTTTTACCATCCCCGGCAAGCCTGTTCTTCTTATCCTGCATTTGCTTTTATATCTTAACGCAGGTACTAAAACTAAAACCATGGATCGGCATACTGGGCTCACTGGCATACGCTTTTGCATCTTACAATGCGATCATCACCATGGTAGGCCATGTTACCAAATTTGCTACCATGGGGTATGCGCCACTGGTATTGGCGGGCATCATTTTGCTGATGCAACGTAAATATATCCTGGGTTTTGCAGTGACATTGATTTCAAGCACCCTGTTCTTTTTTCAAAACCATGTACAGATTGTTTACTATTTCATGTTGCTCTTTGTTTGCCTGGGCATTACCTTTTTAATTCAAACCTTCAAAACAAAAGACTTTAAACATCTTATAACTTCTGCGGGACTGGCTTTTCTGGCAATCGCCATCAGCGCCTGCGCCTTTGCGGTGATTTTATTACCCACCAAAGAATTTGCAAAAGAAACCATGCGGGGAGGTAGAAGCGAACTTACCCTCGGTGTAAAAAAAGAGAACTTATCGGAAGGCGGATTAAAAAAAGATTATGCTTTTCAATGGAGTTACGGCAAAGAAGAAACGCTGACTTTTATTTTGCCCAACTATTCCGGCAGCAGCAACGACCCGGGTGAGTTTGGGGAAAACAGCAAAGTAATTGCTGCCTTGCAGGAATCTGGTTTACCCAGCGAAGGCATTAATTATTTTTACCGCTTTATGTCGCCATACTGGGGCGATCAGCCCAACACCGCTGGTCCCGTTTACCTCGGTGCCGTTATATGCATGTTGTTTATTGCAGGACTATTTGTGGTAAAAAGAAAATATTTATACTGGCTGATCCCCGGCACCATCATCGGAATTGTGCTGGCATGGGGTAGTAATTTTGCAGCAGTTAACTATTTTTTATTCGACCATTTACCAGCCCTTAACAAATTCAGGGCGCCATCCATGGCCCTGGTATTACCACAATTTACTTTTGCGTTGATTGCAGTACTGGCATTGCAGGAAATCTTTTATGGTAAAATGGAACAACTGCTGTTGTTTAAAAAATTAAAATATGCTGCGATTGCATGCGGTGCGGTGTTGGCAATACTAGCGGCTGTTTATTTCACCTCTTCCTTTAGCAACGAAAAAACAAGGGAAACTAAAAAAGCTATTACTGAACAACTGGCACAATCGATGGCACAGGGCAAACAGCCTACGCCGGAAATGACGAACCAGGCGAATACTATGACCAGTAGTTTTTACAAAGCTTTGATTGACGACAGGAGAGGCTTGTTTGGTAGTGACTTAATCAGGCTAATCATATTCTTCGCATTGGGTGCTGGTATTATCTGGCTGGGCAGTAAAAAGAAAATCAACCCGGTACTCGCCATCAGTTTACTGGCCTTCATTTCTTTCATCGATTTGATTACGGTTTCTTCAAGATACCTGAATAAAAGCAAGTATGCCACACCGGAAGATTATTTATCCGGCTTTACGCCGAACGCAGCGGATAACCAGATAAAAATGGATACCGGCTATTTCAGGGTATTTGACCAGGCAGGTGGAGATCCGTTCCAGGATTCCCGTACCTCCTATTTTCACAATTCTGTTGGCGGCTATAGTCCGGCCAAACTGGGATTGTACAATGATTTGATAGAGCACCAGCTTAGCAAAGGAAACATGGAAGTGTTCAATTTGCTGAACACCAAATACTTTATTACCATTGGACAAAGTAACCAGCCGGTTGCGCAACTCAACCAGGGTGCGAACGGACCCGTATGGTTTGTAAAAGCAATAAAATATGTAAACAATGCGGATGAAGAAATGCTGGCGCTGGATAGTCTGCATTCAAAAGATACCGTGGTGATTGATAAAAGAGAGCAGGCAAAGGTAACCGTTACACCGGCTTACGACAGTAGCGCAGGCATCCGTTTGATTAAAAACTTAAATGACCATATTACCTATCACAGCAATGCTACCAAAGACCAGTTTGCAGTGTTCAGCGAAATTTATTACCCCAATGGCTGGAAAGCCTTCATTGATGGTAAAGAAACGCCCATTGTTAAAGTTGACTATGCGCTGAGAGGTTTAAATATTCCGGCAGGTGATCATACCATTCAGTTTGATTTTGCCCCTGCTTCCTATACGCTGGGTAATACGCTCAATTTGATAGCAGGCATCATTTCGCTGATTGCGCTGGTTATTTGTGCCTTCCTTTTGTTTAAGCGCATGGCCGGCAAAAATGCATAAAAGAACAGCTCCATTCTGTACTCCTGTCTTTTTAAAAAACATTGAAAGATCGGTGTACAGAATGGTTGCTATGTTCAAACCTGTCATCAAAAAATAAGACATCATTCAACCAATGGATCTTTCAATCATACTGGTAAATTATAAATCAACGCGACTGGTATTGGATTGTATTGAAAGTATTTATCAACAAACAAGGTTCCACAGTTTTGAAATCATCCTGGTTGACAATGATTCAAAAGATGACTGCCGGGAAAAGGTATTGGCAAAATACACCGATGTTCGCTTTCTGCCACTTGAATACAATGCAGGCTTTGCCCGTGCCAACAATGCTGGCATTGCGATAGCGACCGGAGATTTTATTTTATTACTGAATACCGACACCATCATACTGGATGGTGCCATCGATAAAAGCATCCGCCTGCTTCAACAAAATAAAACGGCTGCAGGTGCCGGAGTGCAGTTGTTAAACCCCGACGGAACCACGCAGATATCCGGTGCCCATTTTATAAAAGGCGGTCTCAATACTTTACTTCCACTCCCCTATCTGGGCCGGCTGATCCGCTGGCTGGGATATCGTTTTAAATCAACCATCCCTAGTGTACAAACCATTACCGATGATATTGAGGTGGATTGGATTGTGGGAGCTTATATGCTGATAAAAAAAGAAGTGCTCCCAAAAAGTGGTTTACTGGACAATGATTTTTTCATGTACGCCGAAGAAATAGAATGGTGCAGCAGGTTGCGTAAACAAGGAAGGTTATTATTATTTGCCGATCCAAAAGTAATCCATATCGGCGGTGGCTCCAGTGGTGATTATTACAGTACTACGGAAAACGAAAACGGTAAAAATTTGTGGGATATCAAAGGCCGCCAGATCATTGTATCCACTATGTTGCGTATCCGCAAACAGTTTGGCATTTTTTGGTTTCTGCTAATAAACGGCACCTATATGCTGGAGGTGCCGGTTTTTGCAGCCTGCTTATTGATTGATAAAATAATCAATGGCAGGAAAGCTTCATACAAATGGCAAAATTGGATTAACTATACAAAGAACATGGGCGTTTTACTCCAATACTTTTTTAAAATACTTGCCAACAAATCCCATTTTTATAAAGTAGCCTGATACCATGCAACTCTCCATCATCATCATCAATTACAATACGTTTAGCCTTACCTGTAAGTGCATTGCTTCTATCCGGGAAAAACTGTTGGATTTGGAGTATGAAATCGTATTGGTGGATAATGCCTCGTTGGAATGCGATCCTAAATTATTTTCCCTTAGGTTCCCGGAAATAAACCTGGTTATCAGTAAAACCAATACAGGCTTTGCCGGTGGCAATAATTTAGGAATTAAACATGCCTCCGGTGAATACCTTTTGTTACTCAACAGCGATACTGAACTGATCAACAATGCGCCAAAAATTTGCCTTGATTATATAATGGCCAATAAAAAAACGGGGCTGGTTACCTGCCAGTTAATTTATCCCAATGGTACAATACAATACAATTGCCGGCGTTTTAGAACCATCGGCTGGGAATTGTTAGAGGTTTTTCCGTTGTATAAACTGTTACCAAAAGAAAAACAGGCATCATTAATGCTTCACCGGTACTTTGACCACCAGAGCTTTGCCAACTGCGATTGGGTATGGGGTACATTCATGTTGTTTTCTAAAAATATTATTCAACAGCTTCCCGGCCAACAATTGGCAGAGGATTTTTTTATGTATTGTGAAGATGTGCTATGGTGTTGGCAAATTAAACAACTGGGATATGGAGTCAATTTTTTACCGGAAGCGAAGGTCATGCACGTTCATAAAGGAAGTACGAGCAGTGAAAAATTGAAGCGAACAAGACTTATGTCAATAAAAAATCATGCAAAATTCATGAAAAAGTTTTATCCTGACCTAAGATGGTATATTTTCGCAGCAATTTATTATACCAAACAATACGGTGCCTTGCTAATGGAACAAATAATTAAATCATTTAATCATAAAAATAAAGCATGAAAATAGCACTCATTACGGGCATTACGGGTCAGGATGGAGCCTATCTGGCCGAATTATTACTCAACAAAGGCTACACTGTTCACGGGCTGAAGCGTCGTAGTTCATTGATCAATACCGATAGAATTGATCATCTGTTTAATGACAAAAGTCTCGCAGACCGTTTTCAACTGCATTATGGAGATCTGACCGATGCGTCAAGTTTATTGCGCATCATCCAGCAAACACAACCCGATGAAATATATAACCTGGCGGCTCAAAGCCATGTACAGGTTAGTTTTGAAACACCTGAATACACTGCCAACTCAGACGGTATCGGAGTGCTGAGAATACTCGAAGCAATCAGGATACTGGGTCTGGAAAAGAAAACTAAATTTTACCAGGCATCCACTTCCGAATTGTATGGTTTGGTGCAGGAAGTACCACAAAAAGAGACCACCCCTTTTTACCCACGCTCTCCCTACGGAGTTGCTAAATTATATGGTTACTGGATTACAGTAAATTATCGTGAAGCTTATGAAATGTATGCGGTTAACGGAATCCTGTTCAACCACGAGAGTCCTTTAAGAGGAGAAACATTTGTAACAAGGAAAATAACCATCGCCGTATCAAAAATTGTAACAGGCCAGGAAGATATATTGAAACTGGGTAACCTGGATGCAAAAAGAGATTGGGGCCATGCCAAGGATTATGTAGAAGGTATGTGGCTGATGATGCAGCAGGAAGTACCGGAAGATTTTGTTTTGGCTACTGGTATTACCACAACTGTAAGAGATTTTGTAAGTATGGCATTTGCAGAAGCAGGTGTTGAACTGAATTTTACAGGAACCGGTATTGATGAAAAGGCTTTTGTTTCAAAATGTAGCAATCCCGATTATCAATTACCAATTGGCAAACAGGTAGTGGGTATCCATCCACGTTATTTCAGACCAACTGAAGTTGACCTGTTGATTGGTGATGCTACCAAAGCCAATACCAAACTGGGCTGGATCCCAAAGTACGATTTACCAATGCTGGTAAAAGAGATGATGACAGAAGAGTTAAAAACACAGACAGCTAAATAAGCTTTTGTAAATACCTCAATAAAAAAAGTCCCCCTGATTGATATCCGGGGGACTTTTTTATGTGTTACCGGTCGGTAACGCAGGGCAGACCGGTGGTCAAAAAAACACCCTGGTATAGCAACATACATCCCATCAAATCCCGGTCGTTCCTTCCTCCATATACTGGCATATTCTTCCACCATTTTTTTATAATCCACATACAGGTTATATTTACAACTTTATGAGTGCGTAGAAAACCAATAGCAGATATATGAACGACTTAAGGAAATATTTCGACAACAATACCAATCGGGTAATACATAAATGGGAACATTATTTTGAAATTTACGACCGGCACTTCAGTGCTTACCGGGATAAAGAAATTGTAATATTGGAAATAGGTGTTTTCCAGGGCGGATCGCTGCAAATGTGGAAGCACTATTTTGGTCCCAAGGCAAAAATTTATGGTATCGACATCGATCCCGATTGCAAAAAATTTGAAGAAGAAAACATTGAGATATTCATAGGCTCCCAATCCGACAAAAACTTTCTTGCTGAGGTAAAAAAGAAAATGCCCAAGATTGACATCTTGATTGACGATGGTGGCCACACGATGAACCAGATTAAAACATCGTTTATAGAATTATTCGAGCATGTAAAACCTGATGGTATCTACGCCATCGAAGACCTGCATACCTGCTACTGGCTTGATTATGGAGGTGGTTATAAACGGCAGGGAAGCTTCAACGAATTCAGTAAAAATATCGTGGATTCCATCCATGCATGGCACTCACGCCAAAGCAATTTCAACATTGATAAATACACCCGTACAGTACATTCCCTGCACTATTACGACAGCATCACAATTATAGAAAAACGTACCATGCAGGCACCGGTAAACCTTACGTCCGGTGTACAAATCGGAGATCCCTTTGCTCCCTGGAAAAGAACACCGGTTGAAAAGATAATCCGTAAAATTGGACTGGTAGTGAATATTGTTTTGGCGGCGTTGAGGTTGCCGAGTATTCCGAAGATTTAGGCTGCAATCAATATCAATACATTCTTTTTTGAAAGCTTTTGTAAAACAAAAACAGCCTCCGTAACAGCGGATTTCCATCGATTAGTTTAGCCAACCTGATACCGGGGTACTGCTCCGGTTTAAAATGAAGGGCCGGGGCGATTTTTTGAACGCATCGTTTAGCCGATTCAATAATATAATCCATCGTCACATTGTTTCTGTTTGCCACTGGAATATAAATCAGTTTATTACAAGAGCCAACCACATGATTTTTAAAAAATGCGGCTATATTCTTTTCAATTATTTGCTGATACCTAACGTCCTTGCTTTTAAGCCCACTAAAAAAGTCAATCAACATTTCAAAAGCGGTGAATCTAAATTGACCGGTAGATTTGGAGGTATTGTCCAGGTGTAGCCTGAACTCAAAGCAATTGTCTGGTGCTACGGCCAGGTAACGATCGAGTACCAGCCTTAGCCACAATTCAATATCAGCATATAACAAATTGGGGTAAGGTGGAATGCCACCCATCGCATCATACTCTTTGGAACGAACCATAAAGCCAGTAGCCGTAATCTCAATCTTATTTTGAAGCACCGACTCCAACAATTCAGCCGGGCCTATTTTTTGTTGCATCGACACACAGGCACGAATCTGATTGCCAGCTCCATCAATAAAATTAAAATGCGTCTGGTACAATCCTGCGTCCGGAAAACGCTGTATAAGCTGATCAATGGTAGCCAGGTAATTTGGATAGAGCAAATCGTCATGCCCAAGGATGGTCATAAATTCATTGCGGGGAATAGAAAGAATGCGTTGCCAGTTTTCAACGATGCCAAGTCGTGAGATAGTGCTGTAAATTTTTATCCTGCTATCCCTGACAGACCGGATATATTCCAGCGTGCCATCCGTGCTGCCACTGTCCAGGATGACGATTTCAAAATCCGGTAAAGTTTGTGCCAGCACACTGCCTATACATTGCTGTATCCATCGTTCACTGTTGTATGTTGGTATGATAATACTGTAGGCCATATCTGGAGAGGCATCCTTGGGGTTTAGGTGAGCTATTTGTTTTATTTAAACCGATCTTGCAGGTCTGTAAGTAATATCTCTAAAACAAAACAGGTTTAATTGAACGTCATAAACCGTGTTGGGATTTTTAGTTCTGTAAAATGGTGTTAGATAGATAGGTGCTGCCTCTTTGATATAAAAATTAAATCCAGCCTCATCAATGATTTTAATAATTTCTCCCAGTTCTCCATTTTGACTAAAAGTACCATGGTATTCCAAAAACATGTTTTGCACTCTATGCAAATCACCGGCAATATCTTTGAGTACTGCATATTCTGCACCCTCTATGTCAATTTTCAAAAAATCTACCTTTTTATTTAAAAATTCTTTCAACCGGATCGCTTTCACTTCCACAGATTGAGCTGAAGAGTTCAGTTCGATTTTACTCCCCATTGAACTTTCATTTGAAAACGACAGCATTGTCTTTTCATTCCACACCCCTTCCTTGTGCAATTCAACATGCGTATA
>Ga0123337_10003747_pt1 | contig 15952 bp, 9 predicted proteins | sample frozenSSSSmetaG_FD_89792 | JGI IMG/M metagenome (GOLD analysis project Ga0123337, IMG submission 89792) | Glacier valley bacterial and archeal communities from Borup Fiord, Nunavut, Canada, to study Microbial Dark Matter (Phase II) -... | ecosystem: Environmental > Aquatic > Freshwater > Ice >... | reverse complement strand
CGGCGCCGGTTCCAGCGCATTCTTGAGCGCCACCGTCAGCGGTTGGACCGTCTCTGGTTCCGCCCCGATCACTGATGCCGGCCCGGCTGCCGCAATTGAGGCCACCGGATTTGCCAGACAGGCGGCCAAGACAAAGGCACCCGCGAGGAGACGTTTTAGCTTCATGAAATTATCAACGGGGATTTTTTGAGATATGCGAATCACCGACCAGAAATCCGTCCTACATGCGGACGTGATTACGCAAAAAACGGCCTAGGAAACGAATCCGCAGGCCGTTGGTTCAGCCGTGACGGTTCCTCAGGCCCGGCGGCGACGGGCAACGATTACCCCCACAAGGCTCAATGCACCAAAGATCGCCGCATAGGTGGAGGGCTCAGGGATGGCCGTAACGGTGAGCACAATGTTATTGCCCGAGATCGCGAGCGCAGTGCCGTATCCGCCAAATGTTCCAGTAAGCGTGGAGCCAAGCGTGCCGGAAATGGACGTGGTTGTGGAGATGAGCGTGTAGGTGCCGGCACCGTAACCACCGAGGGCCACAAAGCTGAAGTCGTTGAGATCGAGGAGGCCGCTGCCGATGGTGAGGGCTCCTGTGGTCAGGTTGATCTTGTCGCTGGCGGCCGCGGTATCGAGGTCGAACAACAGACCACCGTTGGGGCCTCCGGCGAGCCCTGAGATATTCAAGGTGCTGGCAAACGTAAGCGTGCCGACGGAGCCGCTGGCAGAACCGGCGGAAAGGAGCGAACCGCTGGCAACCGTCGTGGCGCCACCGATTGTGCCCGTGCCGCCAAAGGTGGCGCTGGAGGCGACGGAAACGGCGCCGGTAGCGGCGGAGCTGTCACCGTTGATCAACAGCGTGCCGCCGCTCACCGTCGTGATACCGGTGTAGGTGTTGGTGCCGGTGAGCACCCACTTGCCGGCATCGGCCTTGGTCAGGGCGATGCCCGACGTGGCGGTGCCGTTAGTGATGGCGCCGATCGAGTTGGCTCCCGTGTTGCTGCCACGTAGCGTAAAGGTCCTGGCGGTGGAGTTGGCGGAAGCCGTGATGCCGTTGCTGACCACCAAGGCGCCGGTCCCATCGGCTTGGATCGTTCCACCGCCGTTGGTGCCCGAAAGCTGGATCGTCTTGGTCGTGGTTTCGCCCGCACCCGTATAAATCAGCGTTCCGGTCTCGGCGGAGCTGCCCATCTTGATGTTGCCGGAACCCAGATTGTTTGTGATCGAGCTGACGCTTATGGCACCGTTCCCGCGGATGAACGTGCCCCCCGTGTAGGTGTTGGTGCCGGTAAGCGTAAGGGTTGTAGTGCTGCCCGTTTTTGTAATAGCGCTGCTATTTCCGGTGCCGGTGATATTGTTGGCAAATGTCACGTTGGAACTTTGGCTGAATGAGAGTCCCGCGAAGGCGTCGTTAAGGGTCACATTCCCGGTGCCCAAGGATCCTGCGGTGCCGCCCAGCACGACAGACGAGTTGGAGATCGTGGTGGTCCCCGTGTAGGTGTTGGCCGCATTTAAGGTTTTCGTGCCATTTCCACTGAGCGTGAGATTGAAAGCTCCGCTTATGACCCCGTTTAAGATAAGGGGGTTACGCACCGTTGTGAAAATCTGGTTCGCGGTGAGAGCGATGTTTGAGTTGATCGTGGCTCCTCCCGCAACAACGGCCGCATAAGCCTTGTCCACAATGGCGATACCACCTGCACCCACGCTGATCGTCCGGGTGCTGTCGGCACCGATAGTGACCGTGGTGGCCGAACTCTGGAAGGTGATGCCGCTGGCCGCCTGATCGGCGCTGAGGCTCACCGTGTAGCTAGTGTTGCCGCTGGTGGCGCTCGGACCCGCGACAAAAAACACGGCGTCGGACGATGTCGTGGTAGCCGTGAACGTGTTGGCCACGCCCGTGGAATCACTGTTCCAAAAACTGTCGGTTCCCCAAGTTCCCGTCGGGGTGCTGCTCGCACCGGCGGTGGTGCCATTGTCGTCCCAATAGAGACTGGTCGCCCGGGCGGAGATTGGTGCGAATACAAAGGCGCACACCAGTAGCCGCATCGCCGACGGCGACACTCCGAAGATAGAAGGCGAAGAAGTGCGAAAAAATCCACCTATGCGGTAACGAAGAATGGGGGAGGTTTTCATTAGGATATTAGATCTAAAGCCGGGCAAGCGGGTAGTCTCCGGAAGGGCCGAAGCCAATCATGAGACAAGGGGAGTCCGTGCAGGCTACCTCGTGTCCGGATCGTCCGGGTTTTGCTACATCGGGAAAGGTTTCCCGTTCACCAAACCAACCACCCCGCAGCCTCGTCCCGGCCTCCATCAAGCCGGCCCAATCATAGAATATCCAACGACCTTGGCCGGATATCAGCCATTCGACGGCGTGGATATGCCGACGTTTGCCGGCGCGGCAGGCGTGCCCGTAGACGGAGCCGCTGGCGCGGGGTTGGCGGCGGGCGGAGCCGCAGGCTCGATCACCGCATCCTTCGAGGGGGGCGAATACTTGATCACGGGCCGGGGGATTTCCGAGGGAGCCGGCGGGATGGCTTCCTCCAACGTGCCCGAATAGGCACGGAAATAATCGATCTCCATCGCGTTGGGCAGGTCGGCGACGATCTGTTCGCGAGTCGGGTTTTTCTTGCCGGGGCCCTTGCCCCAGCCGTTGCCGGTCATCGCAACGTTGAACATGAAGTATTCCGGGACATCAGGGACATTCTTAGGGTCTCTCACTCGAAACACGGGCTTGCCATCCACGTAGTAGATCAGCCGCTCGGGCGACCAGTAGAGGCCATAGGTGTGGAACTTGGTATCGAACGCGGGGAAGTAGACCTCGGCGGGCCCCCAACCGTCGTTGTCCTTCGCATAAGCTCCGTAGCCATGCGGCGCCGGATCCTTTTCGGTGACCTTGCCGTAGCTCCAGATACAGCCGGCATGGATCGGGAACGTTCCATCTGCACGTTTCCACCAAGGCTGGAATTCAAAGATGTCGATCTCGATTCCCTGACCATAGTCCTTGGTTCTGTAGGTGCTGCGGATCTTGGGCGGATAGTCGCGTCCGCGATCCGGCAGCATCCAAAACGCCGGCCAGAGACCGGCGGCGCGCGCCTTGGGCATCTTGAGGCGCGCCTCGAAATACCCGTAGGTCTGCGTGAACTTGTCGTAGCTCGTGAAGGCGCCCGACGCGAATTTCTGCGGCGGTCCTTTGGTGCGGCCGGTGCGGTCGGTGTTGAGGCAGTCGCGCTGCTCGATCTTGATCGTGCAAAGCCCGTTCGCGACCGTGACATTTTCAGGGACGTAACCTTGCATCTCGCTGTTGATGACATCGGGGAACGTGTAGCCGGGCGTCCAGATTTTCGGGTCTAGTTTATCGCCGTCGAAATTCTCGTTCAGCGTGAGCTTCCAATCGCCGGGAGGCGGTCCGGCCATCGCGAACGCCAGATCCTCGATGAACACCGGTTGCGCAGCCGACGCCGTGCCTTGCACGCGCAGAGTGACGGAGGAAATCCCCTTGTCGGTGTCGTCGATCACACCGACGAATGTTTTCCCGTTCGCCGCAATGACGCCGCCGGACGCGCCCGCCGCGCCGAGATTGACGACGGTGCCATCGGAGAGCGTGTAGGAAAGCGCGTTGATTTTCGCGTCGTGAGGCGAGCGATAGGTGACGCCAAAACCCCAGACAGGTTTCTCAAACGTGAAGGTCTGTCCGGCCCATGCGCCCTTGCCGATGTCGCCCAAACCGCCCAGCGCGTGATACGGCAAGGCCTCGTCATTTTTCAGCGTAGACTGGGTAAGCTTGGCGTCATTCGCGGCGTTCGTCGCCGTGACCGTCACCTTCTGCCCCGCGACGCCCTCGCCTTTAAGATCGAAGGGAAACGCCGCCGTATTGGAACCAAACGATGGATTTTTCTGCGGCCAAGTATCGAAGCGGTAAACGTAGCGGTGATTACCGACGATGAATCGGAAATCGGCAAGCGAAGCCAAGCCCGGCAGCGCGGGCGTCGGCGTGGGCGCAATGCTTTCGGGTGAATCAAAATCGCAACTGCTCTTGAGGTTGATGACCGCCGCGACCGCCGGCTTCGGCAGGGTGACAAAGGCCAGATTGCACACGCTGATGCTCTGCGCGACATTTCCGGCCAGCCCCCTGATCATATACGAGACGGAGACGATCCCGGTGCCCGACCGGTCGATGACGCCGACGAACGCATTGGTTCCGGCTTTGAGAAGCGCGCCGCGCAGCTCCCGTTGGCCCACCTGAATCGTGGTGCCGTCGGCCAGCGTGTAGGACAACGGGTAGCCGTTGATTTCTTTTGCCGTGGCCCAGGCAAAGCGCCGCAGTTCCGCATCGCCGGAGGATTTCAAGACGACGCCAAACGCGATCACCGGTTTGTTAAATTTTAAAACGTGATCGGCCCGACCGCTCCAGCTGAGGTTACCAAATCCGGTGAGCACCGTCTGCGAAGTCGCGGGATCTTTGGAACGCGTGAATGTGCGATTGCCACCGCCCGGACCGCCGCCGGTAGGGATGAAAGCGACCTTCTGGCTGGTCACGCCTTCGGTCCCAAGGAGGAAATTAAAGCTGTAGGTTTTTTGCCCCAAGTCATCTTTTTCTCCGGGCCAGGGATCGAAGGAGTAAACATGGCGATCCACCTCAGGCAGGGCGCGGAACTCCGCCAGCGAACACAATTCCGCGAGCTGCGTGGCCGCGTCGTCGTTGACGCTCTTCACATCGAGGAAATCGTGTTTGCCGGAAATATCGACGATGGGCGTGGGCGGAAAGACCGGGAGGGACGGCGGGAGCGGTTCCACCGCCACGAGCGCGGCCTCGAGCGAGACCGGAGCGGATGCCGCCGAGGCGGCCGACTTGTAGGCCTTGAGATTGGCCAGCAGGACGGTGAAGGGAGCCTTGGGAGGATTTGGGTAGAGCTTGATGGCGGTGATGTGCGCCGCATCGAGCGGGAAGCCCTGACCGCCAAACGCCTGCCCGAAGCGAACCTTGAGGGTCTCGGTCTTGCCCGGCTTGATGCGGAACACCTGCACGCTCCACGGCGACTGGGCATGATCGCCTTCGTTGTCGACGCGCATGGTCATGGCCACTTCCTCGGTGCCCGGATTGGTCAGGTCGATCTGCACACCCGAGTAGTCGGAAAGATTCCAGCCGCCTGTAGGCGCCGCAAAGGTGACTCACGGATAACCACGGCTTGCAGGCAGATCGACCTTCAGTGCGGGTGCGTCCCCTTGCGTCGCGATGCCGAGCACGGCTCCTTGGTCGGAGCGAGCCTGATCGAGCGCGAGCGCACCTCCGGAGCTGAAGGTTTCCAGAGGAACGGCCGGCGCGGCGGACTCGGCCATGACGCGCGGCACGGCGATGATCAGTAGAAATGCAAAGCCGTTAAGGACAGGGGACATTTTCATTTGGGGTCAGGGGCGTGACACGAACCACCTTCGGATAATCAAGGCTGCAAGTGAAGGGAGACCATCACGGGGGTCAGCCGCGCCACCCATTGCTCGTAGCCGGCGGGAGCGAGATGAAGTTGGTCGGCGCGGAAGTATTCGGGCTTGGGCCCGCCCTCGGGCGTGGCGAGCGCGGAAAAGAGATCGACCACCACGACGTTTTTACGGCCTTCGGCCAGTTTCACAATGAGGGCGTTGAGCTCGGTGACGACCGTGGGGCGCTTGAGCGGAGACTTCGGGTCGGCGCGCGGCGGGATCGTGCAAAGGATGATCGGCATCGCCGGATTCTTCGCGGTGGCCTGGTCAAGCAAGAGCACAATGTTTCCCACGGCGATGGCCGGCTCCGTGTGGGTGCTGAGGTCGTTTGTGCCGATGCACATGACGATGGCGCGCGGGTTGAGATCGAGCACGTCCTCCTTGAAACGGAAGAGCAGGCCGCGCGTGACATCGCCGCCGATGCCGCGATTGGCGACTTTGAGTTTTGGAAACGCCGCAGCGAGCTGGGGGAGTTTCCATTGGCCGGTGAGCGAATCGCCCACGAAGACCACGGCGCCCTGATCCTGCGTGCGCTTGGTCCAGAAGGATGCGCGGTTGTCCACCATCCACGGGAAGGAACGGATCGCGCCCTTGCCGGGCCACGCGGCATCGTTTTTCGGATCCGGATAAGGCGTGGGGCCGCTCTGCGCGTGCAGGAGGCCGGAAGAGAGCAACGCGAGCAAACACAGGACTGATTTCAGGGGGAATTTCATGATCAAGAAACGGGAGGGGCGCAAAAAATGGCCCGGGAAACAAGTTCCCGTGCCGTTGGTCCCGCGAAAGGAGATGCTCAGGCCCGGCGACGGCGGGCGATGACCACGGCAACGAGCGCAAGCGCACCGAAGATCGCGGCGTAGGTCGACGGCTCAGGGATGGCGGCTGCAAGGAAGCCGCCGCTATCGATGGTAGCGGAAGCACCATTGATGGTGATCTCGGAGAGCTGGGCCAAAGTGAGGCCGCCGGCGGTCGTGCCGATGCGAATGGTGTCCACGCCGGCGGTGAAATTGACAAAACTCAGGGTTATAGAAGTGCCCCACGTCGCGCCACTGCTGTCGGAGAAAACGAGAGCGGACGCACCGGAGCCGAGGTCGATGCTAGCACTGCCAGAGAAGGTGAGCGTGCCCAGCGTCTCGCTGAAGCCGCCGGTGAAAAAAATGCCGCCGGTCATGACAAGGTTGCTCGTGTCGGCGATACGGTTGGATGCTCCGAGGGCCAGCGTGCCCGCACTGACGGTCGTCGCGCCCGTATAGGTGTTAACGCCCGAAAGTGTCTGCGTGCCGCTGCCGGTTTTGATCACCCCTCCTGTGCCGCTGATCACGCCGGCGAAGGTGGTGCTGGTATTGTCGCCGCCGGTGGTGAGTGTGGCGGCGCCAAGGGTCACGGCGCCGGTGCCACCACTGGTGGCATTATTGCTGGCGAGAGAGCCGATGGTCTGGCTGAAGCCGGTGATGTTCAAAGTGGCGCCGGTGGAGATCACCACAGCCGAGTTGCTGCCGAAGGCGGTCGTCGCGACGCCGGCCGCCAAGGTGCCGGCATTGACGTAGGTCGCGCCAGTATAGGTGTTGTTTGCTCCGCTCAGAGTGACCGTTTTAGCGCCGCTCTTGGTAAAGGCGGTCGCCGAGCCGTTGTTGACGATGTTCGAGCTGATGGTGAGCGCGGTCGTGCCGCCGCCGTTGTTGATGACGACGAGATCTCCGCCCGAACTGCCTTGAATCGAACCTCCGCTGATCGTCTGCGCCTGGTTGCTCACCGTGCCGGTGATCAGGATGCCGTCGAGGACCGTGAGCGTGCTGGTGCCCAAGTTAACCGTAGTGGCGGCGCTATTATTAAAGCGCAGGGAATTGATGGCCAGATTTGCGGCAAGGCTGCCTGAAAAGGCCGCGCTGTTGGTGATATTCTGATTGGCGGTCCAAGATCCGACCGCGTTTTGCGTGGTGTATCCGGTAAAGGCGGCCAAGTTTCCGCCGCTGACTGTCGCCCAGTCGTTGGCACCGACTGTCATGCCGGCCCCAAGAAGGCCGTTCGCATCATTGGAGTTGGAGACTCCCACCGTTCCAGTCGCAGGCAAAGTGACATTCAACGTGCCACCCGTATTGCGTGTGATGGTTCCCAAGGTCGAGTTGACGGTGCCGCTCGTGCCAATGGTCGAAGTGAACTGCGAGGCGCCTGCATTGACGGTAACACCATTGAAACGCTGGCTATTGGTGGTGCTGGCTTTCCCGGTAAGCGTAAGGGTGCCGCCGCTCAACTTGAGGTCCGATGAATTCGCGCTGTTGTTGATGATATTGTCCGTGGGCGAGCCGGTGCCGGTAAAGACAAGCTGAAGGGTGCCTCCGTTCACCGTGGTGGTGCCATCATAGGTGCTGGCCCCGAGGAGCTGAAGCGTGCCAGCCCCCGCCTTTGTCAGTCCGTAGCCAGTGCCGCTGATCACGCCGCCGATTGCCAGAGTGGCCGACGAAACGGTGACCGTGCGGGCCGAACCGCTACCGGACAGGGTGATCGCGCTGGTGGTGGCGGCGTTGCCCACGGTAAGTCCTCCGGTGCCGGTGCCCGCAAAAGTGAAATCACCGGTCCACGACTGGGTGTTGGCACTGAGTGTAAGGCTTCCGGTGGCACTGGAATTATCCAAGGTGGTGCCGCTGTGGATTTCCAAGGTGGCGCCGCCGAGGCTGGCGTTGTTGGTCACATTCAGAGTGCCCTGATCGAGAATAAATTTCCGTCCGGTCGCCGCGCCCGTGAAGAAACCGACGTTGCCATTGGTAAAGCTGAGTGTTCCCGCGCCTGTCTTGGTGATGGTAGTGTTGGCCGCGGTCGCACCGGTGGTCGTCGAACCGAATACCAGCGTCGCTCCAGCGTTCACGACGTTGATGTTATAATTGCCCGTTGTATTCGGAAGCGTGAGGGTAAGGCGGCTGGAGCCGCTGCCATCCGTGCCGTTGATGGAAAATGTTCCCGAGATGAAAGCACTGCCAAGAAGAATGATGTCGCCAGAAGCGCCCCCTGCCGCGATCGCGGCGGTGCTGCCGCCGCCACCGCTGAGCGCGAGCACTTTACTGGCCACAGAACCTGCCATGGTGATGGCCACGCCGCTTTGGCTGTTGCTCCAGATTATGCTTCCCCACGTCTGGGCAGTCGTGGAATTAAGCAGATTCGCGGGATAAGATCCGGAAGTGATCACGGAGTTGTCGAAGAGCACCACGTCGGAAGTCGTCGGCAAGACGTCGCCCACCCAATTGGCCGCCGTATCAAGCGCGGTGCCACCAACGCCGCCACCATCCCATGTGATGGTCGCCGCGTGGACAACGGAAGCGGCCGTTCCCATCACCACGAGCAATGCAGGTGCGGACAACAAACGAGAAAACGCGGAGACGAACGGTATTTTCATGGGGATGAATGGGGGACTGATGCGCGAAGCTCAAATTTCTGTGAGCCACAAGCTATCCCCCTATATCAATCCAGCTAGTTGCATTCCGGTTTACAGAAAACCTGACGCCGGAGGACCCGCCCTACCCCACCCGCGCCTTGAGCGTGTTGCCGTCGCACCACACCGCCTCGATCGTGACGGTCTTGGGGACCGTTGGGAGGCCGAATTCGTTGTTTTGCAACTGCTCGACCACGAGGTCCACCAGCTTGGCGCCGATCTCCCCCCGCCGCAGGTCGATGCCCGCGCACGCGTCCTCGGACGGAAGGCAATCGAGACTTGAAAAGCCGATGTCCTGCGGCACGCGAAGTCCGATCTGCCGCAACAGGTCGAGCACGTCGTGCATGTTGCTCACGACGGCCTGTATGTTGTATTTCTTGATCCAGGCCGCGAGCCGGCGCTTGTCCCAGACCGGCGTGAGCAACGGCGGGATAATCTCGTCCGGCTTCACGCGGGATTGATATCCCATGTAGGCCGACAGCGAGACGTTGTTGTTCATGTCGTCCTGGTCTAGCAAGTTGACGTAGCCGACGCGGGTGTAGCCCAGGCGCTTGAGGTTGCGCAGCGTAAGCATCATGCCGTGATACAAACCGTGGCTGACGTGGTGGAGGCCGGGCTTCAGGATGGTATGCCCCACGGCGGCCGACGCGAAATGCTTCCAATCCATCGTCACGCGTCCGCGCGCATGCAGCATGGACATGAAGATGAGCCCGCGAATGGAGCGCGCGTGCAGGATGCGTCCAAGTCGGGCGAGCGTCATGCGCGGCTCGCGAGCCCAGAACTCCTCGATCTCGTAACCGAGATGATGGGCGCGCCCATAGATGCCGTCGTGCAGCGCCCTGCCACGAGAGGTGTGTCGCGCGCCGGGCGTGTCCCACCAGGTGAGCATCGCCAGTTTTTCCACCGTGCGGACCTTGCGCGATGAGCGCAGCTGCGTCATCAGCGTCGAGACCAGCGGGTCACGCGTGTAACCGGTTCGCTTGGCAATCGCGAGAATCCGCTCCCTCATGGCCGGCGAGATGCGCGGATGGTTGCGCAGCGCCAGCGACACGGTCGTCTGCGAACAGCCGGCGAGCGCGGCGAGTTCGCGCATGGTGGGAAGAGAGGCCATGCGATATTTTATTAGGCGGAATAAACGGGACGGGCAAACGCACCCTTCCGGATCTCGGCGGCGGAAAGATCGCACCGCCGCATGCGCAGGAAAAAGCCCCACGACACCCCATGGTTGAGGTCCATCGCCACGGTGAGCGTGTGCATACCGGCGGGCAGAGTCACTGTCTTGGAAAACTCGTCGGGGATGCACGGGTTAACGCCGTCGATCCCATTGTAGAAATCTTCGTCGCCGATCCACATCCGGAAGGGGCCGTCGTAGCCGAGCATAAACTCCAGCTTCATCGGCTCCGACAGGGTGAGCTTGGAGGAGAAGTAGCCGTGGCCGGCAGCTTTCTGCCAGCGGGGATGCTCGTTGACGAAACCGTCAGGATTGTAGGTGCGGGTCACGGCATCGTGCAGCTCGGGATCGGGGCGGGCCAATTGGGCGAGCGGCACCGCCGGAGAGGTCACAACCGCGCTCACGCGCCACGCGATGCAAAACGGACTGAACGCATTCGGCTTCAGAAACGACCGGGGCGCGAAAGCCGGCAGTGCGCACCCGCGCGCATCGGTGATCGTGCAAACCGGCATGCGTCCGTGCCCATAAGCCAGCCGCGTGTCCCAGGGCAGAATCAGCCCCTGGTGAAAATGCAGCCGCGCGGTGTCGCCATGCAGCGTGGTCTTGAAAATCGAAGGTAGCGCCCTGCCCTCGTCATCGACCAGCGTGAAACCCCGCGGCTCTCCCGCCGAACGCAGGCCGCCCGGCACGTTGGCAAACACCACATCGACATGGCCCGGCGACTTTTTGGGGTGAGGTGCGATGATCACCTTCAGGGCCGGCATGGGCGCCTCGCGCCGGTTGCCGTAGACCAGACGGTCGGCCGCGCGGGCAAGACGCGCCGCGAGCACGGGAAAGGCGGTCGCACTGATGTGAATGTTATCATCCAGCGGCAGATCGATGGCCGAAACGGTTTCAAGATTTTTGATCTTCGATGGCAGCAGCCGCTGCTGCTCTTGCATGCGGTTCCAACCGGGTCCGCCCCAGCTTCCGTAAACCGTGGCGATCTGCACCATGAGCCACGGCAGTCGGGGCTGTTTCAGATCACGGCGCACAGCCGCAACGAGGCCGCGCATTTTCTTGGTGTAAACTTCGAGCGGCGCACCGTCGCTGTCGCTCTCGCCCTGATACCACAACACGCCGGCGACCGGTTGTCCGGTGGCGCGCATCGAGAGGATCATCGAGCCGTATTGCGAATCGCCGCCCTGGTCCTTCAACGCGGGATTCCACTGCTCCATCGAGGTGCCGCCGTGCGCCGTGGCGATGAGCCCCTGCGGCACGCCCGAGCGCGCCAGCATTTCGCGGCCGAAAAACACTCCCACGCCCACGCCTTTTTTTGCGGTGTGGCGGATCGACTCGCCCTGCTCCCGGGAAAGCTGGCGCAGGCCGGCGTGACAGGAGTCGGGCGACTCGCCGAGGACGTGCAGCGGATCGGTCGCCAGCCGCCACTCGCGGCGCATCGAGAACGTGCGGATCAACGGATGCGGCTTCGCGGGAGAGGTCATGTCGCCCACGCCTTCCATGTTGCTCTGCCCGGCCATGAGCCAGACATCACCGGAGTAAAACGCCTTCACGCGCGCCTGCGCCTTGGCGCAACGCAGCACGAGCCGGTAGGGTCCACCCGCCGGGATGCCGGCCAGCACGGCGGAAAATTTCCCGCGCGCCGCCGAGCCCACGCGGCGTTCTTTCCAGCCTTTGAGCGCGCCGCGCGCGCCGGTGATCGTGGCGAAAACCGGACCGGTTTCCACGGAGTCACCCATCACGCGCACGGTCGCGCCGCGATTACCTATGCGTTGCAACACCTGACCTTCGGTAAGGCCTTGTATAATATTCACGGGATGAGGGGGAGTATGGAAGCAGCTGACACTTTCCTAAGGGGAAAACGTCAGCAAATGCGCCGGCTCCTCCCCTGTCCAGTCTCCACTGCCGCGAGGGCTTATGAGGCGACGAGCACGGCTTCCAATTCGACAGAAAATTTCGCGCCCGTCGAAACGACCGCAAACTCAAGCCGCTTAAGCCCGGGCAAAGGAGCGTCGTTGGGCTTGAGCAAAATGGCGCCATCCAACGCATACACCTCCACAGGTTGCGCGCACTTCACGGTGATCCGCAGACTGCGCCCACCTTGAGAAAGCACGACTCCGCCCTCCTCGATCTTCACCTCGGCGGTGGTCACCCAAGTGAAACGGTAACGGCGACCCGCAGCGAGTCCGCTGACATCATCGCGCCACCGGGTGAGACCGGCCGGCCCGGCCGAGATCGTTCGATACAACGTCGAGACAACCCCGGGATAAAGCGCGGACAAATCAAACGCGACCGAGGGAAACGGCGTATCGGACCACTTGAGACGCGGGCAATCTCCCTCGATGCTGGGCACGGCGTCATCAATGCGCGGCAGTGAGTGTCCTTCCGCCCCCAGCCGGAAAAGGCTCCAGCGCTCCTTGTGCCAGAGATCCACACCCATCGCCTCGAGCCCGGTGATATTCCTCCATGCCGGGGTCGATGGCCCAGCGAACGCCGCCGGCCTCCAGCACGAAAGAACCGGCATCCATGTGTCCGTGACTGAGCGTGGCGCGCCCCCCTTTGGCGCCGATCCAGACGGCGTCAGGTGTCCAGGAGGTGCGCCAGAAAGCGACGGGGTTGGGGCCATCGCCGCTCCAAGCCAGCGGAATAGGCGTCTGGTCGGCGAGGTGCCCGGGCTTCAGCCAGAGCAGGGAAAGCGCGAAGCAACGGGTCTCCGCCCCAATCACCGCTTCAGGTGAGCGGGTGATCACCTGACGAAGTGTTTCGATCTCCGCACGCGTGGCCAAAAGATCATCGTAGTGACGCCCGAACCAGAGGAGAGGCGGCAGCGCAATGCGGTCGTCGCGCGAATCAAAATAAGAGTAAAACCGCCCCGAAGGCCCCGCGTTATGCGCCATGTAGGCGGCGCTTTCGCGGAACCCCGGCAACACATCAAGGCCGTGGGCCGAGACCGTGGTTCGGAGCAGGCTCTCGACGGCGAGCACATGGTAGGTCGTGCCGTAGGCCCAGTAAGTGGGCCCCTCGATGAAGGCGCCTTCGGGCGCGTAATTGGCGCCGTGTAACGGAAGTTTTGCGATGCAGCGCCGGATGAGTTTTTCCGACATCTCGGGACAACGATGGCGCACGGCGAGCGCGCCCATCGCGAGGCCGCCGTTGCAGACGGCGTTCCAGTTGTTGGTGATCGTGATAAAAACGGCGTCGGGATTGGCGAGACCGGGCTCGAGGCCGAGACGGATGAGCGCGTCTTCCAGCTCGATGCGTTCGGCGGCGGTGAGCGCCTCGTGCAGCCAGTCCAGACCAAGCGCGAAGGCACAGCTCATCTCGGCCGTATCGAGAAAATGCGAAGGGTTCCAGTTCACGAACCGCGCGGCAGACTGAAGATCAAGAATGGCGCGACGCGCGTGGCGTTCGTCTCCGTGGACCTGGAAGGACAGGCCGCAATTGATGACGCAGCGAAGCACGTTGCGCGAAACATGCAGCAGGCGAAAGCCCTCCATCTCACGGGTGGCGACGGGCTCTTCGAGCTCGCGATCGGCAAGCCGGCGCACGAAATCGGCGAGATCGCGCATGATCCCGGGCTGGCGGGCGGCCTCGCGGATGCGGGCGAATTCGGAGGGGCCGGCAAGGAGGCCCGGAGGAACGAAAACAGGGGATGACATGGGGAAAAGCGAAGCGAACTCCGACAGGACAGACCTCAGGACACGAGCCTGACGTTGTCTGTCTTCAGGCCAGTGACATCCTTGAACATCAGCGCAGGCCTGCGCTCGGAGGCAGGCGCCGTGACGGTCAAGTCGGTCAATTCCAGCCCGTCCACATGCCGGCAGTAAAAGCCATGCGCCGGCAGGAACCTCCACACCTCCACGGGCGGAAATTCGGCCTCAAGGTCAGGCACATCGGCCATGACTGCCGAAGTAGCGACCGCGACATCGAACTCCAGCGTCACCTGCCGCAGCGCGACATCCTTCAAGGGATGTCCCGCCAGCCCGGCGATGATGCAGTTTCCAAAAGCACGCCGGATCGTGATGCGCTCCAGCGTAAGACCGCTGATCTCGCCCGGCGTGCGCACATCCTGCCCCCGACCGGAGTTTCCAAGGCGAAGTTGAATGGGTGAAATGGAATCGGAGATCGTGACGTTTTCGATGTGCACGCCGCGGATGGCCGCGCCATCGAGAATGCTCAGGCCGATACCCGTGAGCGTGCGCCATTCGCCGGATTTTTCGATACTGGAATCGGTGAGAGTGATGTCCTCGAAATCCGCCTGCGTCTCCGTGCCGATGGTGAAGCCGTGCGTCGTCGAGGCCAGCCTGCACCGGCGCGCGGTGATGCGGCGCGACGGGCGGCGCAGCCCCCAGGTGTTGGTGTTCTTGAGGCACAGGGCGTCGTCCCCCGTCTCGATGTCGCAATCCTCCATGAGCACATCGCTGCATCCGTCAAGATCGACACCGTCGGTGTTGCTGCCGTGAACGGCCCCGCGAAGCGTCATCCTGCGGATGACCACCTGCGTGCAGGCAAGCAAATGGAGAGTCCACGCAGGCGAGCCGCGCAGGGTCACTCCCTCGATGCACACCCCGTCGCACTCCACGAGGAGCACGAGCGCACGCGGACGCGGCCTTGTCTTGGTGCCGAAACCGGGGATCCACATGCCGGTCGGTTTCCTCGCCTCGACCCAATCAGGGGGTGAATCGTTTTTTTCCCAAAACGTTTGTCCGTTGCCGTCGATCACACCCTCGCCGGTGATGCCGATGCGGCCGGACTTTTCGGCGAAGATCAAAGCGGTGGCCACGCCGTTGTTGACACGAGCGGCCCCCTCGAAGGACCGGCTCATATCGTAATCTTTTATGTCGGCGCTGCCCATCAGCACCGCGCCTTTTTCCAGATGCAACGTGACACCGCTGCGCAGGAAGATCGTGCCGCTGCGGTATATACCCGCACACAACACCACCCGCCCCCCGCCCTGCTCCGCACAGGCATCGATCGACTGCTGGATCCGGTGCGTGTTAAGACCGGGCGTCGCGGCTGGAACCATGAAATCGGATAAGACAGACGTGGAGAGAGCCGGGGTTCCGGCGGGGCTTGGAGACATGCCCTTAACCTAAAACCATTCCGCTTTTGCACCACCCTGTTGGCAGTTAACCGTAAACCTAACGGAACGTCGCAGGCGCGCTTTTTATCAGGTTCTCATTTTTGCCACGCATGACCCCGACTCTTTCCATCGCCCCGGCCGATCCTCGCCTTCTTTGGCCCGGCAGCATCTCGCTCCAAACGCTGGCCAGCGGCCACGTCGTGGCGTGGCGTCTGCCGCACACCCAGTTTTCGCTTTTTCCATCTTACGAGTCATGGGGTGATCTCTCCTACGTGTCGGGACTCATGACAGGCGTTCGAATCGTGTTCACGAGCAACACCCGTTCGCTCGCGGTGCGCCAGGCGGTCGTCGAGAAACCGGCCCCGATGGACGTGTGTTGCGACGGCGAACTGGTCGCCACCGCCAAGCCGGACGCCGCCGGCTGGTTCCGCTTCGACAACCTTCCCGCCGGAGAAAAGCGCATCGAGCTGTGGCTGCCGCAGGGCGTGCGTTTCGAGTTGTGCGAACTGCTCCTCTCTTCCGGCGCCAGCCTGGGCCGCGCGCCCGACTCCCGTCCGCGCTGGCTCACCTACGGCAGTTCCATCACGCAGGCGGCCGGCTCGGCTTCGCCCACGCAAACCTGGGCCGCCATCGTCGCGCGCACGCACGATGTTAATCTGACCAATCTCGGTTTTTCGGGGCACTGCCAGATGGAGCCGATGATCGCCCGCCTCATTCGCGACCGGCCGCTGGACGCGCTCTCGATCTGCGCCGGCGCCAACGCTTACACCGGCGCGCTCACGATCCGCACGTTTCGCGCGGCGATCAT
>Ga0123337_10003745_pt1 | contig 15954 bp, 25 predicted proteins | sample frozenSSSSmetaG_FD_89792 | JGI IMG/M metagenome (GOLD analysis project Ga0123337, IMG submission 89792) | Glacier valley bacterial and archeal communities from Borup Fiord, Nunavut, Canada, to study Microbial Dark Matter (Phase II) -... | ecosystem: Environmental > Aquatic > Freshwater > Ice >... | reverse complement strand
TCTACCTTTAACATCATCTCACCCAACCCAATATCCTCTATAACCTCTATTGTCAATACCTTTGATTGAATGCGCATCTTCTTAAGTACGCTTGAAATAAGCTGCACCTCAGCATCATCTTTTAATTGTATTACCATTGTTTTGATTCCGATATTGCTTTATTCAAAACAAAGATAAGTATTTCAGCATTGGCCTTCCTATTTATTGATCTTTAAAATTGACTGCAAAAAAAAAATGAAAGTTAATGAATATAATAAACTATGTACATCTTTCTACAATACATATTTCCCTTTTTCCAGAAACTCAATGGTTTTATTGATTCTTACATAATTCAAAATCCGAAATGCTTTGCGTAAGGTGAGTTAGTTAGTTTCTGAAAGGATTTTTATCAGTTCCTGTGCATCAACCAATTGTTGATCGCCGGACTGCATGTTCTTTAAATTTATTTTTCCCTGTGCCAGTTCTTCTTCACCCACGATGGCTACAAACGGGATATTTTTGTTATTTGCCCAGGTCATTTGCTTTTTCATTTTACTCTGATCAGGGAATATTTCAGCATTGATCCCAGCTTTTCTGACTGCTGCCAATACTGGTAAACAAAATGCTTCTTCAGCCAACCCAAGGTTTACAAACAATAGTTTGGTTGAATCTACAGTTGCTGCAGGGAACAAATTCAGTTGCGTGAGGACATCATAAATACGGTCGGCGCCAAATGAAATACCCACTCCCGAAACTCCCGGCATACCGAAAATCCCTGTCAGGTCATCGTAACGGCCACCTCCACAGATACTTCCCATGGCCGCATCCTTGGCTTTCACTTCAAAAATAGCTCCTGTGTAATAATTCAGCCCTCGGGCCAGGGTCAAATCCAGTTCCACCTCAGTACTTAAATTGAAGGGCACCAGATAGGCAAACAAGGTGCGAACTTCAGCAATGCCCTTGGCACCTGATTCTGAGTGGCCTATGGCGGCTTCCAGCTGAGTTAATTTTTCAGAAACTGAACCCGACAGGTGCAAAATAGGTTGAAGTTTATCAACAGCCGACTGCGAAATACCTTTTTCAATCAATTCTACATTTACCTTTTCAAGCCCGATTTTGTCCAGCTTATCAATGGCCACCGTAATATCAACAATCCTATCTTTTTCTCCAATCACCTCCGCGATACCGGCCAATATCTTGCGGTTGTTGATTTTAACGACCGTATTGATTTTCAATTGGTTGAATACTGCATCAACAATCTGAACCAGTTCCATTTCGTTCAGCAATGAATCACTTCCCACAATATCAACATCGCACTGGTAAAACTCTCTGTAACGCCCTTTCTGCGGACGATCGGCACGCCATACGGGCTGAATCTGATAACGTTTGAAGGGAAATGAAATGTCATTTCTATTTTGAACCACATACCGGGCAAAAGGCACCGTGAGATCATAGCGCAAACCCTTTTCCGAAATCTTATTGGTCAACCGTATACTGTTTCGTTCAAGTAAATCCTGATCAGAGGGAGCAGCCGCAAAATCTCCTGAATTCAGAATTTTAAACAGCAGTTTATCACCTTCCTCACCATATTTGCCCATCAGGGTCGAAAGGTTTTCCATCGCGGGGGTCTCAATGGGTTGAAATCCATACAATCTGAATATACCTTTGATGGTATCGAATATATAATTGCGGTTGGTCATTTCAACCGGTGAAAAATCGCGGGTCCCTTTAGGGATCGAAGGTTTCTGTGCCATGTAGATTGATTTGTGAAAGTGTACAAATTTAATTAAAAAGCTATTAATTAGAAGTTTTCCGCGCTCCAATATTCAAAAATTACAGAAGCTAAACTAATTAGATGTCAATTAGATACGTAGACAGATTCAAATTTGTTCTTTCATTTATTTTTTAATGGTTCAAATTTACTGTCATAAATTTTGAGTATCTTTATGTCGTGATTTAGAATATTTAATTCTTCGATAAGAAATGATCCTGAGAAATGTTTTATTTTGCTGACCCATTCTTGATCAGACATTATTGGAACGACCTACCCTTCATGAAAGCGATTGTCATTCAGGGTTGGCATTGGTATCCATCTATTCAAAGATTCTACTTTCTGATATTCTCTAAAGCTTCAGGTTATAAAGGGATATTATTCTCCCTATATTGTGGCTATTGTTAATTGGTATATAATTGGAATCTAATAAGTAAGTAATAGGTATATAAACCTACAATATACTTATTAGTTTCTTATTATATACCTATTATATACCTATTAAAACCAGTCTCTATATAGTGTTCATACAAGGACATCAAGAGTGAATTAATGGACGGGACAGGGATTGCAATGATCTAAATGAATTTCCAGTATGGCTATTTAATAAAACGAATATTAAGCGGATAGCGGTACCATTCGCCATCATTGGCCCGAACGGCCGCTACAACAGTAATGATCAGGGAAGCTAAAGGGATAAATATCAAAAAGGCAATGCCTACCACAAAAATGATGGAAATAAAACCAATAAGCAAATATACAAGGACTGAAATTTGAAAATTCAGCGATTCTTTACCTTGGTCTGCCACGAAAGCATACTCATCCTTTTTCATGGAATAGATAATCAGGGGGCCAATGATATTCCCGAATGGAATTATAAAACCAGCCAGCGCAGACAAATGGCAGAACATCCCCCACATGCGTTCATCCTTATCATCAATGAGTTTATACATAAATATATTTTGAACAAATTTACAATATATTTTACGAAAATCCAGCAAAATAGGTTCATAAAAAAACAGGGATGAAATATTTTCACCCCTGTTTCTTTTATAGTTGGTTTATTAAACCTTAATTCTTTACCAGCTTCTTATACTTGATACGGTGCGGACCGGCATCACCCATTCGTTTTTTGCGATTTTCTTCATAATCGGTAAATCCACCTTCAAAATAAACCACCTTAGAGTCACCTTCGAAAGCCAGAATATGAGTGGCAATGCGGTCGAGGAACCAACGGTCGTGAGAAATCACCACGGCACAGCCTGCAAAGTTATCCAAACCTTCTTCGAGTGCACGCAATGTATTGATATCAATATCGTTTGTAGGCTCATCGAGCAATAAAACATTTCCTTCTTCCTTCAATGCCAAAGCCAGATGCAGCCTGTTTTTTTCTCCTCCTGAAAGGTACCCGCATTTCTTTTCCTGATCGCTTCCTCCAAAGTTAAACCTTGAAACGTAGGCACGGGCATTGAGTTGTTTACCTCCAATAGAAATCAAATCACTTCCACCAGTAATTACCTGGAATACAGTTTTCTCCGGGTCAATGGCTTTATGAGTCTGGTCAACATAGGCTATTTTTACTGTTTCACCCACATCGAAAGTTCCTTTGTCAGCCTGTTCCTGCTCCATGATCAGGCGAAATAGGGTAGTCTTACCGGCACCATTGGGTCCAATGACTCCGACAATACCGTTGGGAGGCAACACGAAATTGAGGTCTTCAAATAAAAGGCGGTCACCAAAACCTTTGGCAACACCCTGGGCGGAGATCACCCGCTCACCCAAACGGGGTCCGTTAGGTATAAATATTTCCAGTTTTTCTTCTTTTGTTTTCACATCCTCATTCACCAACCGGTCGTAGGCTCCCAAACGGGCTTTCGATTTAGCCTGCCGGGCTTTGGGAGACATGCGTATCCAATCGAGTTCGCGCTCAAGGGTTTTTCTACGTTTTGAAACTTGTTTCTCTTCCTGCTCCATACGTTTGGTTTTTTGTTCCAGCCATGAGGAGTAATTTCCTTTCCAGGGAATACCCTCACCACGATCAAGTTCCAAAATCCATCCAGCCACATTATCCAGGAAGTACCGGTCATGAGTAATACAGATCACCGTTCCTTTGTATTGCTGAAGGTGCAATTCGAGCCATTGGATCGACTCAGCATCCAAATGGTTGGTAGGTTCATCGAGCAATAGTACATCAGGTTCCTTGAGCAATAAACGGCACAAGGCGACCCGGCGACGTTCACCTCCTGAAAGTTCACCTACCAGCTGGTCATCCGGAGGACATTGCAGAGCATCCATGGCACGTTCAAGTTTGGTATCCAGGTTCCAGGCATCAAGGTGGTCTATTTTTTCTTGCAGTACAGCCTGTTGAGCGATCATTTTGTCCATTAAATCCGGATTTTCATAAACATCCGGGTCACTAAACTTAAGGTTGATGTCTTCATAATCTTTCAGGACATCCACTATTTCCTGAACCCCTTCCTGGACAATTTCTTTAACTGTTTTGGATTCATCAAGCTGAGGATCTTGTTCCAGATAATCAACGGTGTATCCTGGTGAAAAGACTACTTCTCCCTGATATGAACTTTCGATACCGGCAATAATTTTAAGCAAGGTAGATTTTCCCGATCCGTTTAACCCTATGATTCCAATTTTGGCGCCCAGAAAAAAAGACAATGAGATATCTTTCAATACTTGTTTTTGTGGTGGAAAGGTTTTATTGACCCGGTACATCGAGAAAATAATCTTCTTATCGTCAGCCATATTTAATTTTTTTTATATGTTTTTAATTCCAATCTATTAACTTAGATATATAAACGTACATTTGAATTATCAAAATGCACTTTTGACTTATCAAAAATACTACTTTTTCATTACTAAATTTCGTATTTTTAATCAAAGCAATAAAGGTATCATTTAAATTAATCAATCGTGAAATTATTAGTAGTAGACGATAACCTGATCAATCAAAAATTCTTGTTCTATTCTTTAAAAAATATTTTTGAGATAGAGTTTGCCAATAATGGACTGGAAGCGGTTAACATATTGGATAATAAGAGATTTGATGTCGTATTAATGGATTTGATGATGCCCATCATGGATGGAGCAGAAGCCACGCTTCGTATCCGGAAATCAGAGAATCATCGCAACAAATATATTCCTATCATTTTTGTGACTACCAATGATTTTGAGAACGATCGAATCCTGTGTATGAAAAGCGGGGCCGATGATTATCTGATTAAACCAATAAATATAGATCATTTAATAACAACTATTGACTTTTATTTAAAACAAAAGCAAGATTATTAATAGTTATTTTTTTAATAAATGAGTCCACTCCGAAAGGTCTATTTTACTTTGAAAAGTTTAAACCTTAAACCTTCAACTTTAAACTATTACATAAAATCAGACTTTTCGGAGTAGGCTCAATAAATAAGTAGCGTAAGTATTTTATATCACCCTGATTAAAGGCAATAAAAAAAAGGCTGATGTAAAATCAGCCTTTTTTAAATTATACTTTGAATATGCACTTATTGTCCAGATGGAATTTCTTTAGTTGCAGTTTCAACTTCAGTTGCTGCTTCCACTTCAGGTTTACTTTTAGCCTTAGGCGCAACAGTTTTTTCAGGCTCTACAGCTCCGGCAGGTTTTTTCTTTCCACCGCGGCGTGAACGAACTGGTTTTGCTTTTGCATCCTTAGCAGACAACATGCTTTCATTGAAGTCAACCAATTCGATGATACACATTTCTGCGTTATCACCCAGACGGTTGCCAGTTTTAAGAATCCTTGTATATCCCCCTGGACGATCACCCACTTTTTCAGCCACATCTCTGAATAAAACTGAAACAGCAGTTTTGCTTTGCAGATATTCAAAGACCGTTCTGCGTGAATGAGTTGCATCGTCTTTTGCTTTGGTGATAAGTGGCTCCACATATACCCTTAAGGCTTTGGCTTTCGCTAAAGTTGTAGTAATACGCTTATGAAAAATCAATGAATTAGCCATATTGGCCAACATAGCTTTTCTGTGTGAGCTAGTTCTTCCTAAATGGTTGAATTTTTTACTATGTCTCATTTTTACTTATTCCTTGTCAAGTTTATATTTACTGATATCCATTCCGAAAGTCAAACTCAGGCTCACCAATAGATCATCCAATTCAGTGAGTGATTTTTTACCGAAATTGCGGAATTTAAGCAAATCATTTCGGTTATAAGTAACCAGTTCACCCAATGTTTCAACATCTGCTGCTTTCAGGCAATTAAGAGCACGAACAGAAAGGTCCATGTCTACCAATTTAGTTTTCAGCAATTGGCGCATGTGCAATACTTCTTCATCAAACTCTTCGTTTGCAAATTTCTCATCAGAATCGATGGTGATCTTTTCATCAGAAAAAAGCATAAAGTGATAAATAAGGATTTTTGCTGCTTCTTTCAATGCATCTTTTGGATGGATCGAGCCATCGGTTGTGATTTCAAAAACCAGCTTTTCATAGTCAGTTTTTTGCTCAACACGATAGTTTTCCACAGCGTATTTCACATTTTTGATTGGTGTGAAAATTGAATCAATTGGAATAATTCCAAACTCAGCTTCAACTGGTCTATTTTCAGTGCCTGGGACATATCCGCGACCTTTGTTGATGGTAAGTTCCATCAACAATTTAACGGCAGGTTCCATGCGGCAAATAATTAATTCTGGATTTAAAACACGGAATCCAGTCATAAATTTATTAATATCTCCCGCGGTAAACACTTCCTGTCCGGAGAAAGAAATTGAAACCTTTTCACTGTCCACATCTTCAACTTCACGTTTAAAACGTATTTGCTTCATGTTGAGGATGATTTCAGTAACATCTTCCATCACACCTTTTATGGTAGCAAATTCATGATCAACTTTGTCGATTTTAACAGTAGTGATTGCATAACCTTCCAAAGAGGATAACAGAATTCTTCGTAAGGCATTACCAATAGTAATACCATAGCCTGGTTCCAATGGACGGAATTCAAATTTTCCGTACTTATCATCGGTTTCAACCATTACAACTTTGTCGGGTTTCTGGAACGCTAATATTGCCATAATACTGAATAATTGATTATTTAGAATACAACTCTACAATAAGTTGTTCTTTTATGTTTTCAGGAATATCTTCTCTTTCAGGACGGTTTAAAAACTTACCTGTCAATTGAGAGTTATCCCATTCCAACCATGCAAATTTACTGTAACGACGCGAGTTCAGGGAAGCGGTAATAGCTTCGAGGGATTTAGATTTTTCACGAACGCCCACTAAATCACCAGGGCGTAAATGAAACGAAGGAATATTCACCACCTCATTATTTACAACAATGTGTTTATGAGATACCAACTGGCGCGCTGCTGCACGTGTTGGAGCGATGCCCAAGCGGAATACCACATTGTCTAAACGGCCTTCGAGCAGTTGTAAAAGGACTTCTCCTGTTACTCCTTTTGATGCAGATGCTTTTTTAAACAAATTAGAAAATTGTTTTTCTAAAACGCCATACATGTATTTGGCTTTTTGCTTTTCTTTTAATTGAGTACCGTATTCCGATTTTTTACGTCTGCGGCTTGCTAAACCATGAACGCCTGGAGGGTAATTCTTTTTTTCAAGCACTTTATCAGGTCCGAAAATTGGTTCACCAAATTTTCGGGCAATTCTGGATTTTGGTCCTATATATCTTGCCATTACTGTTTTAATTAATTAGATTAAACACGTCTTCTTTTTGCAGGACGACATCCATTGTGTGGAAGTGGAGTAACGTCAACAATTTCACTTACCTGAATGCCAACGCTGCTCATAGCACGAATAGCAGATTCACGTCCATTGCCTGGACCTTTTACATATACTTTAACTTTTCGGAGCCCAAGATCATACGCAGTCTTGGAGCATTCTTCAGAAGCTACCTGAGCGGCGTAGGGAGTATTCTTTTTAGAACCTCTGAATCCTTTTTTACCAGCCGACGACCATGAAATCACTTCACCATTACCATTGGTCAGAGACACAATGATGTTATTGAATGAAGAATGAATGTGCGCCTGCCCGATTGCCTCAACGATAACAACTCGCTTTTTAGTAGAACCAGTCTTTTTTGCCATAATTCAAATATCAATTATTTAGTGGCTTTTTTCTTATTAGCAACAGTTTTTCTTTTTCCTTTACGAGTACGGGCATTATTTTTAGTTCCCTGTCCACGAAGAGGTAAGCCTACACGATGACGGATACCACGGTAGCAACCGATATCCATTAATCGTTTAATATTCATTTGGGTTTCTGAGCGTAATTCGCCTTCTACCTTAATGCTACCACTGATTGCTGCACGAATAGCAGCCAAATGATCATCTGTCCAATCCTGGACCTTGATGTTTTTGTCAACGCCGGCTTTTTCGAGGAGCGTTACGGATAGATTGCGCCCAATACCGTAAATATAGGTTAATGCTATCTCGCCTCTCTTATTGTTAGGGATGTCAACACCACTTATACGAGCCATAAATAAATTTTTTACAAAGTTAATTAATTATCCCTGACGTTGTTTGTACTTAGGATTCTTTTTGTTAATCACGTACAAAGTGCCTTTTCTGCGAACAATTTTGCAGTCAACGCTACGTTTTTTAATGGATGCTCTTACTTTCATTATTTTGTGTTTTAGTTTTTGTATCTAAAAGTAATTCTTCCTTTGGTCAGGTCGTAGGGTGACATTTCCACCTTCACTTTATCGCCTGGCAAGATTTTGATGTAATGCATCCTCATTTTGCCTGAGATATGTGCGGTAATGGTATGCCCATTTTCCAATTCAACCCTGAACATTGCATTTGATAATGATTCAATGATTGTTCCGTCTTGTTGTATAGAAGACTGTTTTGCCATAAATATAGACTAATTATCAAATATATTGACGTTTATATTCCAAATTAAAATTCAGCATTAAACATCAACACGAAAGATTAAATATAATTTCCGCTAATAAATTCGGCAAAACTACAAGAATAACCGGACTTACTTCAATATTTGTGAATTTAATTTAACAAGTTTAGAACTTTCACCTGTTGAGGTATAAAATACCCCAATAGCTTATTAGTACATTGCTCCACTACTTCCGGTGCGTCCTTTAATCCGGCCTGATTTCATCAAACCATCATAATGCCGCATTAATAAGTGACTCTCAATTTGTTGTAAAGTATCAAGCACCACACCTACCAGGATTAACAAGGAAGTTCCGCCAAAGAAATAGGCAAACTGGGTGTTAATTCCGGCCATCATCGCAAAGGCTGGCAGAATGGTAACAATCCCAAGAAAAATGGATCCCGGTAAAGTAATTCTGGACATGATGGTATCAAGAAATTCAACAGTTTTCTTTCCAGGTTTAACACCAGGAATAAAACCACCATTTTTCTTCATATCTTCTGCCATCTGCATTGGATTTACGGTAATTGCGGTATAAAAATAGGTAAATATAATTACAAGGCTAAATTGAGTAAGATTATACCAAAAACCGGTATGATCTGAGAAAGCAGAAGCGAATCCACTCAAACTATCAGATTTGGCAAAACCCGCGAGAGTAATAGGAATAAACATGATTGCCTGGGCAAAAATGATTGGCATTACTCCAGCAGCATTCACTTTCAAAGGTATGTATTGACGAACACCACCATATTGTTTATTGCCTACGATTCGTTTGGCATATTGCACCGGGATTTTACGAGTTCCTTGAACCAGTAAAATTGCACCCATAAATACAACAGTCAGAACCACAAACTCCAATAAGAACATTACCATACCTCCACCTTGCTGCCCGATGCGTGAAGCAAATTCAGCAACAATTGAATGTGGCAGACGGGCAATAATTCCGATCATGATAATGAGCGAAATACCATTTCCAATTCCCTTATCTGTAATACGTTCACCAAGCCACATTACAAACATCGAACCAGCTGTTAAAATAATGGTCGATGTAATTGTAAACATAGCTCCTGTAATCGCGAAAGCAGAAACAGGCAATTGTGCATGAAGGTTTACTAAATAGGCAGGTGCCTGGAAGAGCAGGATGATTACAGTCAGGTAACGCGTTAACTGATTGATTTTTCTCCGTCCTGATTCACCTTCTTTTTGTAAGCGTTGGAAATAAGGTACCGCAATACCCATCAACTGAATCACAATGGAAGCTGAAATATAAGGCATAATTCCCAGGGCAAAAATAGATGCCTGAGAAAATGCCCCTCCTGAGAACATGTCTAACAATCCGAGCAACCCCTCGGATGTTTGACTTTTAAGTTGGCCCAGCTGTGCTGGATCAACTCCTGGCAAAGAAACATACGAACCTAAACGATATATTAAAAGTAAAAACAAGGTAATCCCCAACCGGGACCGCAAGTCTTCAATTTTATAAATATTCTTTAGCGTTTCTATAAACTTTTTCATCCGCTTTAGAGTATTTCGGTGGTTCCTTCGAGTTTCTCGATCATCTCTTTGGCCTTTTTAGAAAAAGCGTGGGCTTTAACTACTAATTTAAGGTTCAATACTCCATCACCTAAAATTTTTATTTTATCCCTTTTGGAAGCCATTCCAGCTTCCACTAAAATATCGGCATCAATACTTGTTAAGCTTAAAGATTCAGCCAATTCCTGAATTACGTTCAGGTTGATTGCTTTAAACTCTTTTCTGTTGATGTTTTTAAAGCCAAATTTTGGAACAACACGCTGTAAAGGCATTTGTCCTCCTTCGAAACCACGACGGGTTTTGTACCCAGATCTTGATTTGGCACCTTTATGCCCTCTGGTAGATGTGCCACCATGACCTGAGCCCTGGCCGCGTCCAATGCGCTTATCCCTCTGTGTTGAACCTTCTGCAGGTTTAAGATTACTTAAATCCATATTTCTTGCTCTTAATAAGTTTAAACTTCTTCAACCTTTACGAGATGTTTCACTTTGTGTACCATCCCGAGTATCGGCAAAGTATCTTCTTGTACTACCGAATGGTTAAGTTTCTTGATTCCCAAAGCAATAAGAGTAGCTTTCTGTGTCCAGTCGGAACCAATCATACTTCTTACTTGTGTAATTTTTATCTTAGCCATAACTTGTTATCCATTAAATACTTTATCTAAAGTCACACCACGTTGATCGGCAACAGTATGTGCATCGCGCAATTCCTGAAGGGCAAACATGGTAGCTTTTACCAGATTGTGTGGATTTGAAGATCCTTTTGATTTAGCAAGGATATTGTGTATTCCAACACTTTCCAATACCGCGCGCATAGCACCACCGGCTTTTACACCGGTTCCGGAAGTGGCTGGTTTTAAAAATACCACTGCACCCCCAAATTTAGATTCCTGTTCATGAGGTATAGTACCTTTATGAATGGGAACTTTTATCAGGTTTTTCTTAGCTGCATCAACTCCTTTTGAAATGGCTGTAGTCACTTCGCTGGCTTTACCAAGGCCCCAGCCTACGATACCATCTTCGTTGCCTACCACCACAATTGCTGAGAAGCTAAAGGTCCTACCCCCTTTGGTTACTTTTGTCACACGGTTAATAGCTACCAACCGGTCTTTCAGTTCCAAATCACTGGTTTTTACTTTTCTGATATCTCCTGCCATAACTATTAAAATTTAAGGCCACCTTCACGGGCAGCATCAGCTAATTGTTTAACTCTTCCGTGGTACAAATAACCATTACGATCGAATACTACAGCTGTGATCCCGGCAGCAATTGCTTTTGTGGCAATTGCTTTTCCTACTCTCTCAGCTATTTCGATTTTGGTACCCTCGGTACCTTCGAAATCTTTATTAAGCGAAGACACAGCCATCAACGTATTTCCTGACAGATCATCAATCAACTGGGCATAAATCTGCTTGTTGCTTCTGAAAACATTCAAACGTGGTCGTTGGACAGTTCCGGTAACAATTTTCCGGATTCTCTTCTTAATTCTATATCTTCTTTGTTGCTTCGTTAAAGCCATGGTTTTTAAATTTTACTATTTAGCACCAGCTGATTTACCGGCCTTGCGCCTTAAAATTTCACCAACAAACTTAACACCTTTTCCTTTATAAGGCTCAGGTTTTCTGAAGGATCTGATTTTGGCTGCAATGTGACCGATTAATTGTTTATCACAGCTTTTCAGAGTAACGATCGGGTTTGCGCGTTTATCACTTTTTGCCTCTACCTGTACTTCCTTAGGAAGTTGCAGATAGGTATGATGCGAATAACCTAAAACCAAATCAAGTACCTGGCCATCATGTTCTGCACGATATCCAACACCCACCAGCTCAAGCTTTATTTCATAGCCTTTTGATACACCATTCACCATATTATGAATAAGTGAACGGTATAAGCCATGGATGGCACGGTGTTTTTTATCATCTGAAGGACGCTTTACCGTTAGAATATTGCCTTCCAACTCGAAGGTGATGTCCGGGTTTACCTGTTGTTCTAATTCACCCAGCGGACCTTTTACTGTAACCAGATTTGTATCTGTTACACTAAATTTCACACCTGCCGGTATTTCAATGGGTAGTTTACCTATCCTTGACATTATGATTCCTCCTAGATTAATAAACGTAACATAAGACTTCACCACCAATGCTTAATTCCCGAGCTTCTTTGTCGGTAATTACTCCTTTGGAGGTCGATATTACAGCGATTCCCAAACCGTTAAGCACACGGGGGATACTGTCGGTATGACAATATTTCCTCAAACCAGGTTTACTGATTCGTCTGATTGCTTTGATCGCGGGAATGCGTGTCTCTGGATGATATTTCAAGGCAATTTTAATGTTGCCCTGAAAGTTGATTTCGTCTTCAAACTTATAGTTGAGGATATATCCTTTATCTTTCAAAATTTTGGTAATTTCTTTCTTGATATTGGATGCAGGGATATCCACCACACGATGTTTTGCCTTTTGGGCATTTCTGATTCGTGTCAGATAATCTGCTATTGGATCTGTAATTTTGCTCATTACTTCTTAATTAAAAATTACCAACTTGCTTTTTTTACACCGGGAATTAAACCAGACGAAGCCATTTCTCTGAAATTGATCCTGCTGATACCGAATTGACGCATATACCCTTTCGGGCGTCCGGTTAATTTGCATCTGTTATGCATACGAATACGGGCAGAGTTCTTAGGTAACTTCTGAAGACCTACATAGTCTCCTTCAGCCTTAAGTTTTGCTCTTTTCTCGGCATATTTTTCAACAAGTTTTGCTCTTTTTACTTCCCGAGCTTTCATTGATTCCTTAGCCATATCTTAATTCTTTTTAGCATTTTTAAAAGGTAAACCTAACTCTTTCAATAAAGCGTAGCCTTCTTCATCTGAAAAGGCTGAAGTCACGAAAGTAATATTCATTCCGTTGATCTTGGTAACTTTGTCCATGACTATTTCAGGGAATATGATCTGCTCAGGAATTCCAAGGGTATAATTTCCTTGTCCATCCATTTTACTCTCAATTCCTTTAAAATCGCGGATACGGGGAAGTGATACACTAATCAGACGATCCAGGAATTCATACATATGCTCCCGGCGAAGGGTCACACGCACCCCGATGGGCATTTTCTTCCTTAGTTTGAAATTAGAGATGTCTCGCTTAGATTTGGTTTGGACTGCCTTTTGACCCGCGATAGTAGTAATCTCATCGGTAGCGACTTCGATTAACTTTTTATCTGCAATAGCAGCTCCAACTCCCTGGTTGATGACAATTTTCTCTAATCTTGGCGCCTGCATTAAGTTTTTGTAGGAAAATTCCTTCACTAACGCAGGAACTACTTCGTCCAAGTATTTTTTCTTAAGTGTTGGTACGTAAGCCATTACTTGATCTCCTCTCCTGATTTTTTTGAATATCGAACTAATTTACCTTTATCATTCAGCTTCCTCCCAACACGAGTAGGTTTTCCAGTTTTTGGATCCTTGATCATTAGGTTAGAGATATGGATGGGTGCTTCCTTTTCAACAATCCCTCCCTGCGGATGTGCCGCGTTGGGTTTGGTATGTTTTTTAACCATATTAACACCTTCCACAATAGCTTTTCCAGTGGCTCTGATTACTTCGAGCACTTTGCCTTCCCGTCCTTTGTAATTGCCTGTAGTTACAAAGACAGTGTCGCTTTTTTTTATGTGTAATTTCTTCTGCATTGTTTTTATTTTATGCATTAAAGTACTTCAGGAGCAAGTGAAATAATCTTCATATTCTGATCACGAAGTTCTCTTGCTACAGGTCCAAAGATACGAGTCCCACGCATTTCACCCGTGTTATTGAGCAAAACCACCGCGTTATCATCAAAACGGATATATGATCCATCCGGACGACGAACTTCCTTTGAGGTACGAACAACAATTGCTTTGGACACAGCACCTTTTTTCATTTCACTTCCCGCTATAGCACTTTTTACGGTCACTACAATGGTATCGCCCAATGAAGCATAGCGCTTTCTGGTTCCGCCTAATACACGGATACAAAGCACTTCTTTTGCTCCACTATTGTCGGCAACGGTACATCTTGATTCCTGTTGTATCATCTTTACTTAGCTCTTTCTATGATTTCCACTAATCTCCAACATTTTTGCTTACTGATGGGCCGTGTTTCCATGATCTTCACCGTATCGCCAATATTGCAGCTGTTCTTTTCATCGTGGGCGTAAAACTTGGAGGTCTTGTTGACGAACTTTCCATAAATAGGATGTTTCTCTTTGCGCTTTTCAGCCACAACGATGGTACATTCCATTTTGTTGCTCACAACTACTCCAACACGCTCCTTCCTTAGATTTCTTACTTCCATTACTAACTCTGTTTTGTGTTAATTTCCCTTTGACGTAGAATGGTTTTTAGTCTTGCAACATTCCGTCTTGCTTCCTTGATTACCTGTGGGTTATCAAGTGGAGATATTGCATGGTTCATCTTCATCCGTAATAAGGAATCCGTATCAGTCTGGATTCTTTCCAGAACCTCAGCGTTGGATAATTTTTCAATTTCTGATGTCTTCATTATTCAGCGATTTCAGATTCAACATAATCACGTCTTACAATAAACTTAGTGGTAACCGGTAGCTTTTGTGCCGCTAAACGAAGTGCTTCCTTTGCAACCCCATAAGGAACTCCATCTGCTTCAATCAATATTCTACCTGGTGTAATCGGAGCAACAAATGCTTCGGGTGCACCTTTACCTTTTCCCATACGTACCTCAGCGGGCTTTTTAGTAATCGGCTTGTCGGGGAATACACGGATCCATATTTGACCCTGACGTTGCATATGACGGGTTACCGCAACCCTGGCAGCCTCAATCTGGCGCCCGGTAAGCCATGTTTCCTGCAACGCTTTTATACCGAAAGTTCCAAATGCTAACTGATTTCCTCTTTGGGACAGTCCCTTCATTTTTCCCTTTTGTACTCTTCTGAATTTTGTCTTTTTCGGTTGTAACATTCTTCTCTACTTCTGAATGACAAATTATTTTTTTCTTTTCTTAAATCCGCTCCCTTTTGGGCCACCAACAACCGGACGACCAGGTTTCTGGCCAAGGTTAGGTGAAAGGTCACGCTTTCCATAAACCTCGCCTTTGCAAATCCATACCTTCACACCGAGTAAACCGGTTTTGGTAAGGGCTTCTGCAAGGGCATAATCTATATCAGCTCTTAGAGTATGCAAAGGAGTACGACCATCTTTATACATTTCTGACCGTGCCATTTCAGCACCATTTAAACGGCCTGATACCTGAATCTTGATCCCCTGTGCTCCCATTCTCATGGTTGAAGCGATGGCCATTTTAGTGGCACGACGATAGGCAATTTTACCTTCAATCTGACGTGCAATGTTAATGGCTACAATCTGGGCATCGAGTTCCGGACGTTTAATTTCAAAAATATTGATCTGAACTTCTTTGCTGGTGATCTTCTTTAACTCTTCTTTCAGCTTATCAACTTCCTGCCCACCTTTGCCAATAATAATACCTGGCCTTGAGGTGTGAACAGTGATGGTAATAAGTTTAAGTGTACGTTCAATGATAATCTTGGAGATACTTGCTTTTGCCAAACGGGCATTCAGGTACTCCCTGATTTTGAAGTCTTCCACAAGCTTATCGCCATAGTTGTTTCCACCGAACCAATTGGAATCCCATCCTTTGATGATCCCTAAACGATTAGCGATTGGATTAACTTTTTGTCCCATGTATTATTATTTATTCAGTTTCTTTAACTATGGTTAAACTATCAAGACTAAC
>Ga0123337_10003744_pt1 | contig 15954 bp, 11 predicted proteins | sample frozenSSSSmetaG_FD_89792 | JGI IMG/M metagenome (GOLD analysis project Ga0123337, IMG submission 89792) | Glacier valley bacterial and archeal communities from Borup Fiord, Nunavut, Canada, to study Microbial Dark Matter (Phase II) -... | ecosystem: Environmental > Aquatic > Freshwater > Ice >... | reverse complement strand
GAGCGCGAGTTGGGAGGAGATGCGCGACTGGGCCATGCCGAGGATTTCCTGGAGCTCGGCGACGGCGAGTTCCTCGCGGAGGAGGAGGGCCAGCAAACGCAGGCGCGTGGGGTCGGAGAGGAGCTTAAGCGTGTCCCAGGAGGCGTTCAATGGCAGGACCGTGAGTAAAAGGAGCAGCGTTGGCAAATCCGTTGGTGAATCGTTCCTTCATTTTGAGGCGATGGCTTGCAGGCGCGCCGGGCTTGCGTTGGAAAGAGGCAATGTGGGGAGCGCTCATCGGGCGGTTGAAGGCGAAGGCGAAGAATCGTTGGAATCATTCCACCGAGATGCAGCGCGATTTCTGGCGGCTGGGATTTGCACTGGTGGCAATCTCGCTGGTGGCGGCCGCAGGGGTAAAGGCGGGGCGTCCCTTCTGGAGGCATTGGCAATACGGCAGGGCTTTGGCGCAAGCGGCCGATTTTGAGAGGCTTCATGATAATCGTAATGCACTCCTGGCAATGCGCATGGCGATCAACCTCTCGCCGGGTGATCGGGCCACGCGCGAGGCGGCGGCGGCTTTGCTCAGCCGGATTGGTTCGCCTGAGGCGGTGGATTTGCGTGAGCAGATCGTGCGCATGGCTCCGGACGATCCGGCCGCGCGACTGGCGTTTGCCCAGGAAGCACTGCGTTTCGGCGAGACGCTTCGCGCCCAGACCGCATTAAGTGAGATTAAGGCGGCGGATCGCGGCTTGGTTTTTCACCGGTTGGCGGCATTGCTCGCTTCGGCCCTCGGCCAGACGTCTGAGGCAAAGGCGCAACTGGCGTCGGTGCTGACGGCCGATGCCTCGGACGTTGAGGCGAAGCTGGATTTCGCGGGGTTGCTCGCACGCAGCGCCGATGCCGCCGAGGTGTCCGGGGGAGTGGCTGGTTTGGAGACGTTGGTGCAGGTTCCGGCGACAAGGGTAAGGGCGGCGGTGGAGTTGCTTAAAGCGGCCGCCCGGGGGCGTGATCCGACCGTGCTCGGGGCCCGCGTCGAATGGCTGAGGAAGACTTTTAATGGAGGGAAGGTTCAGGTCGAAAGCGCTGAGAATGCCTGGATTTTCTTGGTTGAGCAGGTGAAGGCCATGGCGACCACGCCGGGGGATGTGGCTTTGGTCGCACGCTGGGTCGGGAAGCTGGGCCAAGGAAGGGAAATGGTGGTGTGGCTTGAATCATTGCCTTCCGAGTTGCGCGACGCGGGGGAAGTACGAGCGGTGGCGGCGGAATTAAGCGCGGAGTTGCCTGATTTGCCCCGGCTGCGGGCATTGCTCGAAGCCGGGGCGTGGGGAGACATTCCGTCCGCGGCACTCAGCCAAGTGATTGACTCCAGGCGGGCTGCCGGAGGAGGCAAGGAAGCGGGAGGGATGCCGGAGGCGGTTTGGAGCAAAGCGGCGGCGGCTTGCGGTGACTCGGCACAGGGGATGCGCGTGCTGACCAGACTGGCATTGGTTTGGAAAGATGACGGTGGCGCGGAGGTTGTTTTAGGAAATGCGCTGGAACGGTTTCCACGGGATTTTTGGTCCCGCGAGCAGTTGCGCATGTTATACCCCCGGCAAAAAAATGCGGGTCGGTTGCTACAGCTTTACCAGCAGTGGGCGCGCCTCATGCCAGAGGATGCCGGAGTGGCGGCGTCTTGGGTGACATTGTCGGCAGTTTTGGATTCGGGAGATACCAATGTGGTGGCGCGGGCGGCGGAGTTGTATGCGGCGGGGCCGCTGGTGCCGGCCAATGCGGTGGCGCAGGCGGCGATCTGGTGGCGGGCCAAAAACTTTCAGGCGGCCTTGAAGGCTCTTGAAGCGGTGCCGATCGAGGAGGCTCGCAAACCAGCCGTGGCATTCTGGCTGGGTCTGTCGCAGGCGGCCCTCGGAATGCATGAGGTTGCGCAAGCATCTCTTGGATTGGTGGATGTTGAGGCGATCTTGCCTGAAGAAAGGGCACTTTGGGAGGAGGCGGTCACCAAAGCGCGGGCTTTGCCGCCCTCAGCCGAGGCTGAGTAAAAGCTCTTTTGGCAGAGGAAAAATTCATGATGAGGGCTTTGACAGGCAGGGTGTTTACCCTAACTAGATGGCTTTGATATGTGTAAATGGAAGACATTCTGCGTGTGGGGGTGGCTCGTGCTGTGTGCGGGCAACGGAGCCGCGTGGGCGCAGACGGCGGGGCAGCAGGCGGTGGCTTCGTTCGATAAATTGGTGCGCAGTTACAATCTCATCAGCTTGGGGAACGCTTCATTCACGAGTTACGGGGATACCGAGGGAGCGCTGGCGGTTGCGGGCAATCTTTCGCTCGACGGTGGTTCGGTGGCAACCAAGACGCCTGCCGCAGGCGTGGGGCCCGCTCCGACGTTGTATGTGGGAGGGAATCTCACGCTTAACGGGACGACTTCGCTGAGCTCGGGTTATGCTGCCACGCCTGCTCTGGGCGGCAGCTGGAGTTGGGACGGAACGCAGGCGCGTTTATCGGGCGGTGGCGGGGTGTTGAGCACGATCAATTCGTCGGATTCCTTGGCGCGGAGCGATTCGCGAGGGAACGCGGTGCCGTCGGCATGGACTTGGACGACCTTGGCCGACAGCTTTAAAAGCATCTCGGCAACTTTGGCGGCGATTCCGCCCACCGGCACGATTTCTATCAGTGGTCAGACGCTAAGCCTGATCGCGCCGGTTTCGGCTCAAACGGGCGATGTGGTGACCTTCACTCTCGATGCGAGTCTGTTGTCTGGGAATACCTATAATAGACAGATGTTCAGCAACGTGCAGTTCAACGTGCCGGCCGGGTTGGATTATGTCGTGAACGTGGTCAACGCGGCGGGCAAGACGCTGTTCGGCACCGGAAGTGGGATCAATTTTAACTCAGGGAGCGGCTATGAGGCGTTGCTGTGGAACATAGTGGCGGCGGATGACGGAGGGCCGACGCCGTCGGTATCGCTCGGGAATGGCGGCCAGTTTTTCGGTGCGGTGCTGGCACCTTCGGTGAATTTGTCGAATGCGGGCGGAACGGCCGTCAACGGCCAGGTGGTGGCGGCCAGCTATACGCATTCGGGCGCTGAGCTGCACTACACTGATTATACGCCTGCGCTGGTATTTTCGGCGGTGCCGGAACCTTCGACGTGGGGAGCGTGCGGCCTGGGCTTATGTTTTCTCTTGGGGGTGGGGCGCCGGTTCAGAAAGAATCGCCGGTCCTGATTTGAGAGGGCTGAAACCGTCAGGTCAGGTGGAAATGCTCGATGGCGAGCGTGATGATTTCCCACGCGCCGAAGACGATGATGGCGAGGCCGGCGATATGGGTGATGCGCCTCAGGGTGAGCGCGCTCAGTTTCCGTCCGAACCAGCCCGCCCCCAGACTCAACGCGAGCCACCACACCGAGGAACCGACGAAGACGCCGAGGACGAGGGTGCCGGTTTTGAGCAGGGTGTCGTTTCCCGGGGTAAGGCCCATCGCGGCGAGAATGAACGTGAGGGCGAGCAGCGTGGCGGGATTGGCCAAGGTTAAAACGAGCGTGGAAAAATAAGCGGTATGCAGGCTCGTCGCATGTTCGGGCCGCACTTCGGTGGAGGGGGGCGGCGTGCGGTAGGTATGGATGCCCAAGCCGATCAGGATGGCCCCGGCCGCGAGCTGGAGGCCGGTGTGGTAACGATCGAGGGCGGAGGTGATGGCGGTGACGCCGATCGCGGCAAGGCCGGCATAGAGGGCATCCGCTGTGGCAACCCCGAGGCCGGAAATGAACCCTACCAGCTTGCCGTCGGTGAGGCTGCGGCGCAGGCAAAGGAGGCAAATCGGGCCGACCGCCGCGGCCAAGGCAAAGCCGATGATGAGGCCTTTGAGGAGATGTTGCGTCACAGGGGTGGCGAAGGGAAAGCTAAGAGCTAAGAGGCTGGAGCCCCTCCTTCGCCAAGGCTTTGGAGGGCAGGTGAGAGTAGGAAGCCGGAGCGTGTCGTGCCTTATTTCCGAAAGCACAGAATCGAGAACGAGAACGATTGAGAGAACGAGAACGAAGTGGGCGAGGCTATCCGAAAAAGTTCACAAAAAAGCCACCGGCAGCGGACTGCGGGTGGCTTTGGGGGAAAGGCGGGTTAGGGATAACCCGCCCTACCTTTAGGAGTCGCTTAGAAGGTGTCCGCGTAGCGGCCGATGGACTTGATGGTGTAGGCTTCTTCGGACGTGCCGATCTTCACCTTCACGCTGTCGCCGGTCTTCTTGCCGAGGAGGGCGAGGCCGAGCGGGGTCTTGTAGGCTAGGATGTTTTGTTCGGGCGAGCTGTCCCAGGCGCCGAGCAGCGTGTAGCTGGCGGTTTTGCCGGTGGAGCCGATGGTGACCGAGACGATGCTGCCGACGCTGACTTGCTCGACGGTAGCCTCTTTGAAATCGGTGATACGGGCGCGGCTGAGTTCCTTTTCGAGCTGGGACTTCTGCGCCATGAGGATGGACTGGTCCTGCTTGGCCATCTTGTATTCGGAGTTTTCCTTGAGATCGCCGTGCTCGCGGGCGGTGGCGATGGCCTTGGAGTTTTCCGGGATCTTCTTGGAGACGATCGTCTCGTATTCGATGCGCTTGGTCTCGTAGCTGGAGCGGGAGACGAGGATCTGCTCCTCGTTGGACTCGGCTTCCTTGGCGACGATGGACTGGATGCCGGGGAAAATCTTGATGAAGCGCGCGAGGAGCGACTTCTTGGTGAGTTCCTCGAACCCTTGGTTGAGCATGAGGGCGTTCGCGAGATCGCGGGCGGTCTCGGGATCGGCGGTCGAGAGGAGGTCGGCGATCAGATCGGTGTCCTCGGAGAGGATATCACCGAGCGGAATGCGGCGGGCGCTGGCGGCCTGGAGCGCCTCGTAATCGATGGCGAAGAAGATGGCGCTGAGGAGGCGGGGGGTGATGAGGTCGTTGAGCAGCTTGGCGAACTTCTTCGAGTGGCGGTTCTTGACGATCCAGAGGAGGACGGGGGCGCGGAGGTTCTGCTCGACCTGCCAGCGCTTGAGGGCGGCGGCGAGTTCGTCGGCATGGCCGTTTTCCACGAGGAAGTTGATGCACTCGGTGGTGAACTTGCCCTGGCTCGTCTTGAGCAGGGTGAAGGCGGCGTCGCGATATTCGATGGGGTGCGTCTCCTTGACGAGGTCAAGGAAGCGGCCTTGGAAGGGAACGGGGATTTTGTCGGCGATGTCCACGAGGTCGCGGACATTAGCGATGAGGGAGGCCTGCGAGGGCTCGAGGGTGGCGATGTCGACACCGACCAGCTTGGCGAGGGAGTCGCGGACGAAGGCGCCGTAGAGACGCTCGGCGGCGTCGAGCTGGTTGGACTCTTTGACGGACTCGGTGACACCGGTGAGGATAGCTTTGAGGTCGCCTTTGACCTCTTTGGAACCGGCGGCGGCGACGAGATCCTCGGCGAGGAGGATGCGGCGGCGGGCCGAGCGGGTGCCGTTGAACTGCTCCATGATCTCGTCTTCGGCGGAGACGGGGGTCTCGCGGAGGATGTAGCACTCGGTCTTCTTGGCAGGGACGGCGATGCGGGGGTCCTTGGCGATGGCCTTCTTGGCAGTGGACCACCACTTCTTGAATTTGTCTTCACCCAGCACCTCGGAGAGCGTGATCTCGAGGTCGATCATGGTGGTGGCGTTGTTGGGATAGGCCTGGAGGCCTTCGACGACGAGCTGCGCGGGATCTTCGGCGATGAGCTTGGCGATCTTGGCGGACTCGGTCTGCTTGCGGACGAGCAAGTGGTTGGCCGGAAGGATCTGCATCGAGCTGAGGCAGAAGGCGGGGTCCATCGGGTGTCCCTTCTTGTTCAGGAAGTCGATGATGAGCTTCTGGGAAGCGTCGTCGTAGGACTTAATCTGGCCGAAACCCCAACTGCGATGGATGCAGTAGGCGCCTGGCTCCATGGCTTCTAGCTGGGCCTTGGAGGATTTAAGGGTGGGATTTTTTGCGATGAGCGCAGATACGGCTTCCGAGTTCATAAATGGGTTTTTCTATTCTGAATTGGTGAGTTGAGCGCATGGGGGGGATGGATGTCAACCAACGGGTTTTTGCAGGGCTGGCGCTCAAACGAACAAGGCCCGCTCGGGAGGAGCGGGCCTTGCGGTGGAAAAGAAGGCGGAAGCAGCCTCAGTGGTTGGGGGCGAGGTCTTTCTTGAGTTTGTCCACCTTGGGTTTGATGACGTAAACGCAGTAGCCGGCGCCGGGATTTTTGGCGAAGTAATCTTGGTGGTAGGCTTCGGCGGCCCAAAATTTCACCAGCGGAACGATTTCCGTGGTGAGCGGGCTTGAGAAGGTTTTGGCGGCTTGGTCGCGGGAGTTTTCGGCGGCGGCTTTTTGCGCGGCGTCGGCGTAGAGGATGATCGAGCGGTATTGGGTGCCGTGGTCGTTACCCTGGCCACCGACTTGGGTGGGGTTGTGGATCTTCCAGAAAAAGGAGAGGAGTTCGGCGAGGGTGATCTTGGCGGGATCGAAGTCGATTTTGACGACCTCGGCGTGGCCGGTGTCGCCGTCGCAGACCTGCGGGTAGGTCGGGTTTTCTAGCGACCCACCGGAGTAGCCGCAGGTGACGGCGGTGACGCCGGATTTGAGTTTGTAGGCGGCGTCGAGACACCAGAAGCAGCCGCCGCCGAGGACGACCGAGTCGGCGCGGGTGGCGAGGGCGGGCAGGGCGGCGAGGCCGAGGAGAAGAAGGAGGGCGCGGGGAGACATGGGGGGATTTAAGGAGTGGGGGCGGACGGGGCGGGGGCTTTTTGTTTGGCGACCCACGTTTCGTAGTCCTTGCGCGGCATGAAGCGGAGGGAGGCGGAGTTGATGCAGTAGCGTTTGTGGGTGGGCGCGGGGCCGTCGTCGAAAACGTGGCCGAGGTGGGCGCCGTCGATGGAAACGTGGACCTCGGTGCGGGTCATGCCGTAGCTCTCGTCGGTGTCCTCGGTGATGAAGAGGGGTTCGATGGCCTTGGTGAAACTGGGCCAGCCGGTGCCGCTTTCGAATTTGTCGCGGCTGTCAAAGAGAGGGGTGTCGCTGCACACGGAAAAATAAACGCCGTCGGCGTGGTTGTTATAGAATTCGTTTTGGAACGGAGGCTCCGTGCCCTGCTGGCGGGCGACTCTGAACTGGATGGGTGTGAGCAGTTTCTTCCACTCGGCGTCGGTGTGGCGGACGGTGGTCTTAGACATGTCTATGATGACCTTCGAGGGAAGTCCGCAGGCGGAGGTGCAAACGGTATCAGCGGCGGTGGAGGGAGCGGTGGTTTTCATGGTGTCTTGGGCGAAGAGAGGGAAGGCGGCGGCGGCGAATGAGGAGCAAAGGAGTAAGGCGGGCCATTTCATATGAGGTAGGAGAACAGAGACGGAGAATTATTCCCGGGATTTCGTGAACACGCTTTTACTACGGACGAAACTAGCCGCCGGACGCGATTACGCAAACGAGGGCGCGGGCTTCGGGCTTGCAAGCGGGGCGCGCCGCCTGACTTTGGGGCGCATGACAAAACCCTTCAAGGCGGCCGCGACGACTGATGCATGGGCTCTCGCCGTGCAATTGCTGGTGCGCTGGCTGGACAACCACGAGCGCGTGGACGCGTTGCTCGACAGCCTGCCGCGCTCGTTGGGGCGCGCCGAACGCGGGCGTTGCCAGCATCTGCTTTTTGGAGCGGTGCGGCATCTGGGGCGGATCGAGGCGATCTTCACGCCGCTGCTGGCGCGTCCGCCGCGCTCCACGGTGAAGGCCGTGTTGCTGATCGCGGGCTATGAACTGATCGAAGGCGGAGCCGAAGGTCATGTGGCCCGCGTGGTTCATCATGCGGTGGAGCAGACCAAGACGCTGGCGAGCGCGCCCGAGGCGAAGCTCGTCAACGCGGTGGTGCGCAAGATCGCCACGGCGCTCCAGGCGCAAAAGGCGCCGGCCAAGCTCGCGCATTTTTCGGAGCTGGCGGCGTATTATTCGCATCCGGAGTGGATGGTGAAACGCTGGCTCGCGCAGTTTGGCGCCGAAGAAACGCGGTCGTTGCTCGACTGGAATCAGAAGCCCGCGCCGGTTTATGCGCGCTGGCGCCTGACGGATCGCCTGCCCGAGGGTGACGATGCGGCGATCCTGGTGCCGACGCAGTGGAAGGGTTTTTACGAGGTGAAATCCGGTTCGTGGCCGCGCATCGAGGCGCTCATCGCCGACGGCACGTTGTTCCTGCAAGACCCGGCCACGCACCACGCGATCGACCTGCTCGCGCCCAAGGCGGGCGAGACGATTCTTGACGCGTGCGCGGCGCCCGGTGGCAAGAGCCTTGCCATCGCCGATCTGATGGGGTCGGGCCGCGTGGTGGCGATCGACCTGCCCGGTCCGCGCATCGACCGGCTGAAGCAAAACCTTTCGCGAGCCAAAGGCGCCGATGTGGCGCTCGTGCAGGGCGATCTCATGCAGGCGGAGAAGGAAGGGCTGTTTAAACAGCATGCGCTGCCCGAGGTTTTTGATGCGGTGCTGCTCGACGTGCCGTGTTCCAACACGGGAGTCATGCGCCATCGCGTCGATGTGAAGTGGCGGTTGCAGATCGCGGATTTCGCGAAGCATGCGCGTCAGCAAGGGGACTTGTTGAGTTCGGCGGCGCGGTTTGTCGCGCCGGGCGGACGGCTGCTTTACAGTACGTGCAGTCTGGACGCCGAAGAAAACGAGGGCGTGATCAAACTGTTTTTGGAAAAGACCCGCGGACGCTTCAAGATTGAGGCGAAGCACCAGAGCCTGCCTTGGGTGGACGGGCATGATGGCGCGGCGGTGTATCTGCTGCGAAAGTCGGCGGACTGAAAAGATAGGGTCGGACCGCCGGGACGTCCGGTCGGATGTGGGAGCGAGCTTGCTCGCGAGGATCGAACATCGCGAGCAAGCTCGCTCCCACGTTTAACCAGCAACCGCGGCGCTCTACCTCAATCCGGCTGGCGCGGAGTGCCTACGGGACCAGCTTGAAGGTGTCGATGGGGACGGGCATCTCGGTGCGGCCGGAGAGGAAGGTGAACTCGACGCGCCGCGCGGTGCGCACGAGTTCGTCGTAACGGCGGAGATCCCAACTGGCCACGGGCTCGCCGTTGATGCGGGTGACGAGGTCGCCGGTCTGCATGCCGTTTTCATCGGCGGGCGAGCCGGGGACGACGCCGAGCACGCGCCAGTAAGCGGGGAGTTTTTGGAAGCTCAGGCCCGTGCTGCGAAGCGGCGGGGTGATGACGGGCGCATCGCTTTCGCGGTAAAATGTCACCTGGTTGCGCGTCTGGTCAAAGGTGAGGCGGAAGTTTTTCAAGAGTCCGCTGCCGAGCGAGGAGAGCTCGTCGGTCAGCTCGGCGATGGGCTGGGTGAAGAGGGTGCCGCCGACGGTGAGGTTTTGTGCGAGGCGGCCTACTTCCAGCGGGTGGTCGCCTGTCAGCGTGGCCACGGTGCCGCCGGGGCGGGGGCCGTTGGCGAAGGTCGGATGCAGGCCGGCGGGGTTGAGGTGAAGGGAGCCGTCACTGCCGGAATCGACGAGGGCGGCGAAGGGGTGGCCATCCAACTCTACGGGGATAAACGGGACACGCCGGTCGTTGTTGAAGTGGACGGTGTAGCCGAGGAGCGACGAAGCCGCGGAGGGCGACTGGAGGACGATACGGGCTTGGGGATAGTCGAGGGTGAGCAGGACGTGGCGAAACAACGGGAAGCCGAGCACGCCGTCGATTTTTTGGCCGAAGTGGGCGGAGAGCTCGTCGCAATTATAGACGAGTGCGGGGGTGTTTTTGAAGCGCACGCCGCCAAGCTCGATGACGCCGAGTGTCACGCTTTTCAGGGAGACGGTGTCGCCTGAAAGGGAGCGGACGAGAATGGGCGAAGCGTCTTGCGGAGTCTTGCTGACGCGGTTGTTCAGTCGGGCGAATTCGGGCGAGACGAGCGTGGTGGTGGAACCGGTGTCGACGAGGAAACGCCAGGGGACATTTTGGTTTCCCTTCAAGGTCACGATGAAGTGTCCGCCGACGATCTCGGCGGGCACGATGACAGGGGGCGCAGCGTGTGCGGGGACGGCGGCTTTGGGGAGAGGATCGGTGGAGCCGCAGCTGGAAAGCAGCAGGACGCACAGGCCGGCGGTCAGCGGATGGAGCAGGCTCCGGATCATGGTCCGCATGTTATCGGGTTTCGCGCAGGATTATTTCACCGGCTGCGGCAGACGCGTGCTGGCGAGCCAGGCGGCGGCGGCCAACACCGCGCCGCCGATGAACACGGCTTTCGCTCCGAGCGTCCAAAAAACGACACCGGCTACGATGGGGGTGATGGCGCGGGCGAGCGAACCGAGCGAACGGTAGATGCCGAGAACGCGGCCCTGCTCGTCGGCACCGGCGTAAAGGGAGATGAGTCCCGAGGTGGATGGGTTGACGAGGCCCGAGCCGAGCGCGAGCAAGGCAACACCCGCATAGAGCCAGACGGGAGAGGGGCAGAAACCGATGGCCAGCAGGCCGATGGTCGAGCTGATCAGACCGAAGCCGAGGACGCGCGTCTCGGTGACGCGGGCGAGGAGTTTGCGGACGATGAATCCCTGCGTGATGATGGAGCATACGCCAAGGAAGCCCATGAGCATGCCGTTTTCGCGGGCGGTGTAGTGGAAGCGTTGCGCGCTCACGAAGACGAGCGACACCTCCATGGCGACGAAGGCGAGGGAGTAGACGAAGGCCACGAGGTTGACGCTGCGAACGGCGGGGTTGTCGAGCGATAGGATGGCGCGGATGGGGTTGCGCAGGCGCGTCTCGCGGGGGATGCCGCGTTTTTCCGGAGGGAGGGTTTCGGAGAAGCGGCGGGTGATCCAAACCAGATTCACCAAGCCAAGACCGAACGAAAACAGGGCGGGCACGGAAAAGGGATTAATGCCCCAGCGGGCGAGCGAGGGGTGGTGTTCGAGGAGGTTGAGGTGGGCAGTGAATGCGCCGAGCAGCGGGCCGGTGACGAGACCAAGGCCGAAGGCCGCGCCGACAATGCCCATGGCCTTGGAGCGTTCCTGGCGCGTGGTGACGTCGGCCACGGCGGCGGTGGCGACGGAGAGGTTTCCTCCGAAGGCACCGGCGATGAGGCGGGCGACGAGGAAGAGCCAGAACGAGCCACTCACGACCCAGAGCAAATAACTGAACGCGGTGCCGGCGACGGTGAATAGGAGGATGGGGCGGCGGCCGTGTTTGTCGGACAGGCTGCCCCAAAACGGCGCGAAGATGAACTGGAGAATGGAGAAGAGTGAGCTGATCACGCCGCCGAAGAGGACCTCGGGCAGATGGCTTTCGTTGCCCAAAGCGCGGGCGAGCTGGTTCAAGTGGTCGAGCAGCCAGCGCAGCAGACCGCTTTGGCCATCAATCGCGAGATAATGCCCCAGCAGATCGGGAACCAGCGGGAAGATGATCGAGAACCCGATCAGGTCGATGTAGAGCGTGAGGAAGATCACGCCAAGCGACAGGGGACGGGGCGGGACGGGAGACGCGGTGGTGGACGTGGACACGGAAGGCACAGGCAAACGGGTATGCGCCAAAACGCCAAGCGCAACTTGGAGGGGCTCTAACGGAGGGTCGGAATCGCGAGCAAGCTCGCTCCCACGAATCGCCCATAAATGGGCTCCTACTTCGGAGTCTGCTCAGCCTATCACCAGATCGATCTGCTTGATCAACGCGGCGAGGGAGAAGGGTTTTTGCAGGAAGGCGACGGTTGGCGCCGAGGCGAGGGGGCTGGTGAGCGTGGTGCGGTTGTAGCCGCTGGTGATGATGACCGGCACGGTGGCGGACAGGGCGCGAATCTCGCGCAAGGCTTCCTCGCCGTTCATGCGCGGCATGGTCAGGTCGAGAAGAACGAGGGTGATGTCGTCGCGGTGGAGGCGGAACATTTCCAAGCCGTCGATTCCGTCTACAGCGGTGAGCGGCTTCATGCCAATCATGTTGAACATGTGGGCGGTGACGGTGCGGACGGCGTCCTCGTCGTCGATGATGAGCACCGTGCCCGTGCGCATGATCGGAGAGCCGAAGGGTGTGCGTGAAAATTTACTTTCGGTGGCGGCTTCGCCGGCGGGAAGAATCAGGGTGAAAGTCGTGCCGGTCCCCGGCTGGCTTTCCACGATGAGACCGCCCTGATGGCTCCGGACGATGCCGAGCACGGCGGCCAGGCCGAGGCCGCGACCGGTGAATTTCGTGGTGAAGAAGGGCTCGAAGATTTTCCTGACGACCTCCGGACTCATGCCCGCTCCGGTGTCGGTCACCTGCAAAAATACGAGCGCGGGCGCGGAGATATCGGGGGCAAGCACGGCCTGGCGAAGACGCGGATCGCCCAAAGGCATGATTCCGGTCGAGAGGGTGATGGAACCGTCGTTGTCCCCGATGGCGTCGGAGGCGTTGACGACGAGGTTCATGATGATCTGGCGGATCTGGGTGACGTCGGCGTTGACGGACGGCAGTCCGGATTTGAAGTGGAACCGGAGGGTGGCTCGCTTGCTGATCGAGTGCTCAAGCAAGGGGAGCGTGTTGCGGACGAGGTCTTCGAGGTCGATGCGGCGGATGAGGAACTGGCCCTTGCCTGCGTAGGCGAGCATCTGCTGGCAAAGCTCGGCGGCGCGCTGGGCGGAGGACTCGATCTGGCTGACGTTGCGCAGGAGCGGAGACTGCGGCGGCAGGTCGAGGCTCATGAGGCTGGCGTTGCCGACGATGCCGGTGAGCAGGTTGTTGAAATCGTGGGCGATCCCGCCGGCGAGCACGCCGAGGCTTTCGAGCTTTTGACCCTCGAGCAGCTTGCGCTCGATGATGAGTTTTTCTTTTTCGGACTGTTTCGCCTGGGTGATGTCGATGGCGAGGCCTTCGATGAAGAGGAGGCGGCCGTCCTGATCGTAGACGCCTTGGCCGCGGTCGAGCACCCACTTGATCTGGCCGTCCTTGTGGCGGAGCCGGTATTCGACCTCGTAGGCGCGGTGGTCGGCAAGAGAACCGGTGATGGAGGCCCAGCTTCGTTCACTGTCCTCCGGCAGTACCAGATCGTCATAGCGGATATGACGGGTGGTGAGTTCGTGGGGGGAATGACCGGTGAGCACGGTGCAGCCATGGCTGATGTAAACGGCGGAAAAGCGTCCGTCGTTGGCCAGGCGGTAGGCCATGCCGGGGAGCTGGCCGAGGAGGCTTTCGAGCTGGCGGCGGTTTTCGCGGAGCTCGGCTTCGGTGGCCTGGCGCTTGGCGATGTCAGCCTCAAGCAGGTTCTGGGTGTGCCGCAGCTCGGCGGTGCGTTCGTGGACCTGGCTGGTGACCAGAGCGGTCTGGCGCTGGACCTTGTTGTAGTATGCGCCGAGGAGCAGGGTGAAGATGAGGCCACCGAACAGCACCAGCGAGGGCGTGTAGCTGATCTGCTGATCTATCCATCCAGGGGGAAGCGAGTAGGTGCACCGCCATTTGCGACTGGCGACATCAAGGTCAAGTTGTTGCCTCGGGCTTGGAGCGAGTTCGGACGGAGTGTGGATCGGCGGCCGGTTGGGTAGAAAGTCGGACAGGCGGCTGAAGAGGAAACGGTCGGCGGAATTTTGGGTCGAAAGGTCCTCAATGAGAATGTCCACCACGCTGGAGCTGTTGTTGCGCCAGGATTGGCCGACCATGTCTTCCAAGCGAAAGAGAATCTGCACCAGTCCGATGAGGGTCTCCTTGCCTTTCTCGTCGGGGTGATAAACCGGGCAGACCATGATGAGACTGAAATCGGTCGCGTTGGGGCCGGATTGCACGAGGTGGATTTTACCCGTGATGGTGAGCGCGCGGCTTTTGATGGCCGCATCCAGATCGGGCCGGTTGATGGCCTTGCCCAGGTCGTAGCCGAGGGCGACTTCGTTGCCTTCGATCGGATAAATATAGAGGAGCGGATAATAAACATCCCTGATTCCGGCAGGCATGAAACGGCCGTCGGGCGTGTGATCGGTGAAGCCGAAGGTGGGCGACAAATACCGCCGGCCGAAACGTTCGACCGACTCGCGCTCGGAGTTGCGCACTATAGGAACCCACTCGAGGGCCTGGATGTCCGGCCGGCGCGCGCGGATATCGCGGGAAGCGGCGACAAACTCCTCGGGGGTGACGTCGTCGGAATTAGCAAAGAGGCTTCGCAGATTATAGATGCACTCTTCGTAACCGCGCAGACCTTCTTTGATCAGGGCCTGCCGAGCGTTGGCGCGACGGGTGAATTCCGACTCGAGGCGTATAACTTCATTTTGACGGACGAAGCAGTAAAACCCCGTCGAAAATGCCGCTCCCGCGCAAAGCACGAGGATAAATCCAAGGCGGCTGCGCCAAACTTTTTTTAGGGGAGGAGCGGAAGAACGCATGCTTGGATAAACTCCAGTCACGAAGAGATATCGCATACTTCATGCCGGAGCCAGTGCGATTTCGCGTGGGCATGAAAAAGCCCGCCGGGCGCTGGGGCCGGGCGGGCTTGGGGGAAACCAGGGGCGGGAGGACTCCTCAGAGCTTGTAGGGCAGAGGGTATTTTGCGGTGAGCGTGGCCACGCGCTTTTTGGCCTCGGTGATGGCGTCGGCTTCCGCAGGGGTGCCGATGGCCTTCAGGACGAGGTCAATGCTGCCGGCGATCTCATCCATGTCGGCTTCGACGAGACCACGGCTGGTGATCGCGGGCGAACCGATGCGGATGCCGGAAGCCTGGAAAGGCGAGCGGGTCTCAAAAGGGACGGTGTTTTTGTTGAGCGTGATGTGGGCGAGATCGAGGGTCTCCTGAGCCTTCTTGGCGGTGAGCTCGGGGATGTTGTGGCGGAGATCGATCAGGAAGAGGTGGTTGTCGGTGCCACCGGAAGCGATCTTGTAGCCGCGCTTGAGGAAGGCGGCGGCGAGGGCGCGGGAGTTGGCGACGACTTGATTGGCGTAAACCTTGAAGTCGGGCTTCAAGGCCTCGGCGAAGCACACAGCCTTGGCGGCGATGACGTGCATGAGCGGGCCACCTTGGCCGCCGGGGAACACCGCAGAGTCGATGACCTTCGCGTGAGCCGTCTTGCAGAGGATCAGGCCGCCGCGCGGACCGCGAAGGGTCTTGTGCGTGGTGGTCGTGACGAAGTCGGCGTGCGGGAAGGGCGAGGGATGAACACCCGCGGCGACGAGACCGGCGATGTGGGCGATGTCGGCGAACAGAAGTGCGCCGACCGAGCGGGCGATCTCACCCATGCGGGCGAAGTCGATGACGCGGGAGTAGGCGGAGGCACCCACGGTGATCATCGCGGGTTTCTCGCGTTCGGCGACGGCGGCAAGTTCGTCGTAGTCGATAAGGCCGGTGTCCTCGCGGACGCCGTATTGGACGAAGTTGTATTGCTTACCGGAGAAGTTGGCAGGGTTGCCGTGCGTGAGATGTCCACCGTGGGACAGGTTCATGCCGAGGATCTTCGCGCCGAGGGGAAGGACGGCGGTATAGACGGCGAAGTTGGCCTGCGAGCCGGAGTGCGGCTGGACGTTGGAATGCTCGGCGCCGAAGAGGAGCTTGGCGCGGTCGATGGCGATCTGCTCGACCTTGTCCACGAATTCGCAGCCGCCATACCAGCGTTTGCCGGGGTAGCCTTCGGCGTATTTGTTGGTGAGCACGCTGCCCTGGGCCTCCATGACGGCCGGGTAGGTGAAGTTTTCCGAGGCGATGAGCTCAATGTGGCTGCCCTGACGGGCGAACTCGGAGGCGATGGCCGAGTAGATCTCAGGATCGAGGGTTTTAAGCGGTGTGGCGTTGATCGACATGGTGGGTGGCTTTGAAAACTGAAAAGGATGATAGGGGACGGCAAACGCGGCGGGCACAAATCGAAAAAACAAAAAGCCCGGCTTTTGGCCGGGTTTCGGGAGTGAAAACAGGGGGCTCGGGCCGTTTATTTTTTGGCGGGCAGTGTCTTCAGGAACTCCATGAGGGACGGGATGGCCTCGACCATCTCGTCGCGGCAGGCCTCGTAATGGGGGAGCGGGCCGCCGTAGGGGTCAGGGATTTCCTTGT
>Ga0123337_10003743_pt1 | contig 15955 bp, 12 predicted proteins | sample frozenSSSSmetaG_FD_89792 | JGI IMG/M metagenome (GOLD analysis project Ga0123337, IMG submission 89792) | Glacier valley bacterial and archeal communities from Borup Fiord, Nunavut, Canada, to study Microbial Dark Matter (Phase II) -... | ecosystem: Environmental > Aquatic > Freshwater > Ice >... | reverse complement strand
TGTTGATTTTTACCAAACAAATGTATTTTCTTTAGGCGATAATATTGCACTGCAATAGCGACAGTAAAAGGGTGAGATGCGACAAAAATTTCGACAGGTTAATGTCTATTCACTATTCTAATTGGTGCTGCGAACAGTTACTTATTTTACAGGGTTATTCTTGAGTTGGCAGATTGTACTGGTTTATGGGTATGCACAGGAGTGCCGCATCGGGGAGGGGGCCTTCATAAATACGGATAACCAAGGCATGGTAAAATGAGCTATCGGGTGATTGGGAGAAGTCAATCTCTCTTTATATTATTTGATTTTTTTTGCTACTAACAAATGAACTGCATGGACTTAAAATCCATCTCCAATATTTTATCCAGTTTGGAGCAAAGTATTTTGAAGTTGGTGGGTTTGGTAAAAAACAATTCAGCTCCCATTTTGCGAGCCTGGTCTATGTCCTGGTTGTTTTTCGAAGTGGTGAAAATTACAACAGGAATATTTTTATACCGTTCCTGCTTTTTCAAACTGGCCAGGCATTCAAACCCACTCATTACCGGCATGTTTAAATCCAGGAAAATAAGGTCTGGAGGCGGTGGAACATCGATCCTGTCCAATGCTTCAAGTCCATTGCTGGCTATTTCGCAACGAAGGGTATCGCACAATTCATTGACTGCATCTTTAAAATAAACCTGGTCGTCCACATCATCATCCACCAGTAAAATAGTCATTTCTTTTTTCAATCGGGGGAGTTTCAGCAATTTTTAGATAGTCTTGCCAAGTGGCAAAACTATCTAAAAATCATAGTATTGGGAAATAAATATTGAAGGTAGCGCCGCTGCCAGGTATGCCAATGGCAGATATAAATCCCTGGTGATTGCGCATTATTTTTTTGCAAATGGCCAGCCCTATACCTGTTCCAATGTAATCTGAAGTGCCATGAAGTCGTTGGAAAAGCTCAAATATTTTCTTGTCATACTGCTGTTCAAAGCCAATACCATTGTCAGCTACACTTATTTGCCAGTAATTGAGATGTACGACTGAATTGGGGTCGGATATATCTTTACCACTGATTACGCTGGCTGTAATATTTATTTCCGGAATTATACCTGGTTTGCTGTATTTCAATGCATTGCTCACGAGGTTAATAAATAACTGGTGCACCTGAATGCGTACAATTTTTATTGTAGGCAGTGTAGTGAAATTTACCATGGCATTTTTATCCTGTATTTGTTCCTGCAAATCTTCCAGTACCTCGCTCACCAGTTCATTCAGATCTGTCGGCTCATCCGATAAATTGGACGAATTTGCCCTGGAATAACTCAGCAAAGCGTCGATGAGGTTTTGCATCCTGGCGGCAGCTGCGTTGATGCGTCTGAAATAGTCCTGGCTAAAGGTGGAAAAGTTATTGGCTTCTTTTGTTAAAATACGTTCAGAAAATGCCTGTATTTTCCGAAGCGGTTCCTGCAGGTCGTGACTGGCAATGTAATTGAAGGATTCCAGCTCTGTATTGCTTCTTTCCAGTTCCAGGTTTTTTGCCTGCAAAATTTCATTGAACAATTTATCCTGCGAAATATCCTGTACAGTACCGATCAGCATGGTGTTTTCATCCGCCCCAATGAATTTTCCGGTACTGCGAAAATGTTTGATTTTGCCACTCTTTGTAATAATCCGGTAGGTATGTGCTACCAGTGTTTTGGTTGCTATCGTTTCCATTCCGTCTTTCATTACCTGGTCCTTATCTTCGGGGTGAATGAGCGAATGGTATTTTTCAAAAGTGGGTATAAATTCATTTGGTTCATAGCCGAATAAGCGGAAGAGATTATCCGAATATTCCAGCTCACCGGTATGGAGGTTCCACGAATAGCTTCCAATCAGTGCATTCATTTCGGCCTCTGCAAAGATGTTGTTTTTGATAAGCAGCTCTTGGTTCAGATCTACCAATTCTTTTGTCCTGATTTTTATTTGTAGCTCCTGCTGTTGCGAGAGGTTTTTCTGGTCCTGTATATCAGTGCTGGTACCCACCCACCGCTGTATCCTTCCATCAGGGCCCATTTGCGGGATTGCCCTGCTTAAATGCCAACGGTATTCTCCCGCATGGTTTCTCATCCGATGCTCAAAAATAAATTCGTTCCCGCTGCTTATTGACTCCATCCATTTTTTTTTGTTGTCTTCTTTTTCCTCCGGATGAACAATATTGATCCAACCATTATCTAAAAATGATTCCAATGATAAATTCGTGTATTCAAACAGGGCTTTACTAAAATAATTGAGGCTCCCGTTTACATCTGATGTCCACACAAATTGTGGCATCGAATCTGCTAACAGCCGAAACTGGGCTTCACTTCTTTTTAATGCTTCCAGTGCGTTTCTTTGATCGGTAATGTCCAGTACCGTGCCGTACATCCTTACCACTTCGTTTGCTTTGTTGTGAATGTTTTTACCATACACGCTGACCCACCGGATGGATTGATCTGGCCGGATAATTCTTGCTTCATAAGACAGTGAGCCTTTTGTAAATGAGTCTTCAACTGCTTTATTTCTGATATTTAGGTCGTCTGGATGAAACGTATCAATCAGGTCCTGATGAGACGCTTCCTCCCGGCTATCAAATCCAAAAATTTCTATTAACCTGTCAGAGCTGATAAATTTTTTATTTTCCAGGTCCCAGTCAAAAGTGCCGATGTTGGCAGCCTCTATTGCAAGCCTGGAGCGTAGTTCGGTCTCTTCCACAATCCTGCGTACTTCCATCATTTCAGTTACTTCGTAACCAAAAATCAGGATGCCTTCTACTTTTTGAGCGGTATCAAATATTGGCTGGAAAACAAAATTATAAAAACCCGGCACCATTTTACTATCGCCCCTGTTTACATACAGACGCATTTCACGGCCAATGAAATGTTTACCGGTATTGTACACTTTATCCATCTCATCATGCAATCCCTGTTCCTTTAGTTCGGGGATACCCTCCTTAAAAGTTTTGCCTACAAGATCGCCTTTGCCTGTTATTTGATTGTATAAATCATTGGTTATTTCATGTATATGATTGGGGCCTTTAAGAATACTGAATGCTGCCGGCAAGTCTTTAAAATAATCATTTAGTTTTTTTGAAGCATCCTCGGCTGTAAAACGCAAACGGGTTTCTGCCCTTAAAATAAAATAGGCAAGCAACACGGTTAGTATTGCAAACACAGATAACAACAACGAATATCGGGGAGTGATGTAGGCCGTGTAATTTTTATCCTGTGTTCGGTCCAGCAGCAACTTGTTTTCTTCGTTCATCATTTTTCCGACCAGTTCCCTTAACTGATCCATGACGATCTTTCCTTCATTTAATATTAAATTAGCGTTGTTATTTCTAAGCTGAACGCTGTCTATCGCCAGTTGTAGCCTCGATAATCTTTTATTTATAAGCCAGCCCAGCAATTGCAGGTTTCTTTGCTGAACGCTGTTGTCTTTAGTGAGCGAATCAAGTGTATGTAGTATTTGTTGCTGATAAATGCCAGCCTGGGAATAAGGTTGAAGGTGTATACTGTCATTGGATAATAAAAATCCACGCTGGGCACTTTCTGAATCTTTTACATAAGACAATACCTGCTCAAGTTTTATTTGTACAAGATTGGTATGCATTACTGCTTCTGATTTTGTATCGAGGTCGATAATCCGGTTATAGGATAAAATAGAAAGCATTCCCAGCAGGAATATGATCAATGAAAAAATTAAATCAGATATTACAATACGCTTTGTTTTCATAACCTATAATGGAATTTTATTAACCGGCATACCCTTTCAAATATAACCTAATTTTATCAACCTACTTCTTGGCGGTATTCATATCACAAGTGTCAAATATCCGCACGATGGCACAGGTTCTGGAAGACGATCGCAATGATTAGCCCACCGTTTCCAAAGCTGGTAATAAAACCACTGCTCTACAACCCACTAATTGGGAGCTCTTTATCCATGTATAAATCAGGAGGCGAATGGGAAAGAAGTTTGGTATATCATTGATGGGTTTCCTTCCAGGTATTGGATAAATATTAAATGAATGAAATACCCGGATGAATTAAATAGAAAATAGATACTGCAAGGCATAGCCGGGGGCAAAAGGTAAATTGGCTCTATTAGCTTAAAGAAACCTGAACCGGTAGTATCAGTTGAGTATCATTTTAAACAGTTCACCCTTGCCATGCAAACTAAGTTGCGTCATAAAAGTGTAGGGCCATATTTAATAAACCTTTTTCACTTTTACAATACCCTTAAAGTCTTTATCAAAATAGTAGGCCTCCTCTACAGGAACCGGTTTTCCGGTCTTGTCCTTTATGGTGTAGCCGTGGGTGATTTTAAATAATTCTTCAGGTGTGTAGCTTCTTCTACTTACAGCAATGATTTCATTTTTAGCTTTTATGCTGTCCTGCAATCGCAGGATGTTTTCTTTTACAGTTGTTACAGTATTTGGGGTAGCGGCGTTTTTGGAATCATCAATCGATTGCTGTAAAATCACAACTGAATCCTCATAGCTTTTAATCGTCTGTGTGTTTGTAACAAAAAGCCCGCTTTCCTCAAATGGCAAAAATGCTTTGCCCATCGTACCAAAATTCACCGACTCGTAATCTTTAAAATCCGGCAACTTTGCCTTTAGGCTTTCAGTAATTAATTCTTTGGCGATATCTTCATTTGTTTTTGCCCCGCATCCTGCAAAGGCTATACACACTATTAGCAATATTCTTTTCATACTCTAAATTTTGTCTAAAATAGAACAACTATTTCACTCGCCAAATTATCTAAAGTTTTATTCGCTTTTTTAATTGTAGGCAGATAGAAAAACGGGTGTAATTTTAAGCCATCAACCACAAAATAGTTGTTATGAAAAAAAGTCTCGCCTTTGCTGTATTGTTACTCTGTACGATTGTTTCAAATGCCAATATCCGTTTGCCAAATGTGATCAATAACAACATGGTGTTGCAGCAGCAATCGACGGTGAAGCTTTGGGGCTGGGCCGGGCCTGCGGAGAAAGTGTACATCACTACGTCGTGGAATAATAAGCTGGATTCTACCATTGCTACAAGGGATGCCAACTGGATGGTTACCGTTCAAACGCCTGCTGCTGGCGGACCTTACACCATTACACTGAAAGGCGAAAACACCATCGTACTAAGCAATGTGTTGATTGGTGAAGTATGGGTATGTTCAGGCCAGTCGAATATGGAAATGAATTATAACTGGGGATTGCCGGATATAAAAGCAGCTTTGCCAACTTGTGCCAATAGCAATATCCGGTTCTTCACCATTCCAAAAACCACCGCTAAGTACCCACAGGATAATTGTGGTGGCGAATGGTTGAATTGTGATTCAAATACGTTGAAAAATTTTAGTGCAGTAGCATATTTTTTTGGCAAAAAACTGAACGGTAATCTGAATGTGCCCATCGGGTTAATTAGTACCAACTGGGGCGGAACACCTGCCGAAACATGGGCCGAAGCCGACGTGATTAACGATGACAAAGAGCTGAAAGCCGCAGCGGAAAAACTACAGCCTTATGATTGGTGGCCGTATGCAAACGGTGTGACATATAACGGAATGATAGCACCCGTCACCAACTATACGATTGCCGGTGCCATCTGGTACCAGGGTGAGGGCAATACAGCAGCGCCGGATACCTACGGCAAGTTACTAACTACTATGGTTGGTAGCTGGCGCAAGGCATGGGATAAATCATTTCCTTTTTATTATGTGCAGATAGCGCCTTTCACTTATGGTAATAAATTTATTTCGTCCATTGTGAGAGAACAACAAACAAAGGCCATGGCTTTTCCAAATATGGGGATGGCAGTTATTACAGATTTGGTAGATGATGTGAAAGACATTCATCCGAAAAATAAACTGGATGTGGGCAATCGGCTTGCCAATTGGGCGCTGGCTGAAACCTATCATAAGGAAGGGATTGTGTACAAAAGCCCGATGTATAAAAGTATGGAAGTGCGGAAGGATAAGGCCATCATTAGTTTTGACAATGCACCCAACGGGCTTAAAGCTACCGATCAATATATCAATGAAATTTATATCGCCGGGCCAGATAAAGTATTTTTTGGTGCTACGGCAAAAATCGAAAAAGGCAAGTTGGTCGTTTCCAGTCCTGAAGTGTCAAACCCGGCAGCAGTAAGGTTTGCATTTAGCAATGCCGCTATTGGAAATTTGTTTAGTAAAGAAGGACTACCTGTAAATCCATTTAGAACCGATGACTGGGAGCTGGATCGGGGGAAAGAGTAGGGGGTATAATTATTAAAATGCGTTGATGATTGGTTCTGTTGGTTTGACCCGTTGGATTGTAATTCGCAACTGCTATTTAACTTCTATTCTTCGGCCAAAAAACGTGAAATCATAAATGATTATATCGGCATTGGTTAACGGGTCGTTTTTTATCCAATGTGCTTTTATTTTTTTGTAATTCCTTACTTCCGGATACGGTGGTACATTCATTTCCTTCATGGCCCAGGTTTGTATATTGAGTTGTACATTACCATCACAAATTAATGGATTTACTTTTTTACTTAGGTAGGGTTGTAAGCGATTGCCTGGGAGGGAATCCTTCAGGCAAATAGTCATGGTCGGTAATGTGTGGGAATAGAGATTCCATGAAAGATAATGATCCCACCAGCCAATGAAATTTAAAGCGGGTAAAACAGCCCAGCAAAATAATAATAATTTATAGCGGACTTCGTACAAATGAATTTGAAAGAACGATTCGTTTTCATTTTGAATAAATACGTAATACAGGTAGAAGATCATAGCGATATTCCATGGCCATACGATTACATTGTATTGTATTCCCCATGGACCAAGTAACATCAGTATAAAAACATGCATTGCAATCAATAATATGGCAGCAATTTTTTTTGTAGCAGCAAACAATAATCCGATACCTGCAATGCACTCGACTAAAGGTAAAGCATAGCCGCAGTAATGTAACCAGTTTTTTGACTGAAAAGGAATTGGTAAATGTAGCATTCGTTTCAATATGATATGATCCCACATATAAGTAACGAAGCCTTCCTGCATTTTGTGAATACCGCTATAAAAATAGATGGTAGCCAATACGATTACGAAGGAGGAATGCAACACCGCCGTTTTTCCGCTTTTATTTAAAATGAAAAGCAGGAGTATAAAGAGGTATAGGTATTCCCAGGGTTGCCAACGGTTTTCATCCAGCATGCAGGCGAACAACTCAACGAACAGCAGTATATATTGAAGGGTTTTATTACCAGGTCTTACAGTTAATGCAATCAACAAGGCGATTGAAGAAAATAGCAATACCCAATGAGCCATTGCGGGTATAGCAGATAAAAAATCAAAGGCTGGTATAACCGGAAAAAGTCTTTCTGTTACCCAAAGTTTCCATGAAATGATCTTGGCAATAAGCCAAAATATGCAGGTTACCGCAAGTAATATATTTACCTGGCTGTCATTGGCCGCTACTGTTTTTTTATTGTCATTTACCCAGGTCAAAATCTACCGACTATCTTAAAATTAATCAGCCTTGGGGTCAATCTGTTGGGGATGCTGTAAGTGGTGTTGGAAAAATCTTTGATCAATTGATAAGAGATCGTATTGGGGCGATCTATTAAATTAAATACTTCGAAGCTTGCCCAGATATTCTCAAATTCTTTAAATGGATTGTGACTTCTGCGTTGATTTTTTTCGCTCAATAGCAATGCGCTGAAACCAATATCAACCCGGATATACGGATCAATGATCAATGCATTTCTGTACTTCACACTGTTGGGGATATTGTAGGACATATTGCTGCCGTACAGCATATTCAGGTGTACTTTAAAGTTTTTATTATTGGGCAAGTAATCCTGCAAAAACAAGCCAATGGTGATCAAACGATCCGTTGGCCTGCGCAGCCAACCCACCTCATTCCGAATGCTGTCGGTTGGCACCCTGTCTGCTGTTTGAGCCGTAATTATTTCGCCGGCAGCGTTCTTGTATTGAAAAAAATGATCGCCATTGATATTTTCCTTTGTACGCATAAAACCGATGCTGAGCCAGCTTTCGGCATCTTTTACCAATTCGCCATAAAACCTCGTTTCAACGCCATAGGCATAAGCTTTCGCATTGTTATTGCCAAAATAGCGAATCCTTACATTGTCGATATCATAAGGGTTGATATCCCTCATTTGTTTGTAGTAAGCTTCCGTCGTTACCCTGAATGGCCGGTTACCTCTTTTGTAATTGTAATCCAATCCGGCTACCACCTGGTAACTTTTTTGCGATTTCACATCGGTATTTAAAGTGCCATCATATTTTCTTAATTCTCGATAAAATGGCGGCTGGTTATAAGAACCGACTGCCAGTTTTAATACCACATCTTTATTCCAGTTGGGCTTATAACTAACCTGTATGCGTGGACTGATAAAAAACTCTTTATTCAGCGAATTGAAATTATAACGCAGACCGCCTTGCAGTGTAAAGTCTCCATTTTTGCCATGCAGATTAATATTGTCCTGCAAATAACCACTGTATTTTTGAATGGAAAGGCTGGCTGATGATTGTAAGAATTTATTCAGCAGCCCGGTATTTAGCGGCAAGGAGTAACCGGCACTATCCTGGTATTCCCATTCATACAACTGGTCGTCAATATTCGTTTGTTCAATGCTGTTACCAAATTGTATGAAATGTTTTCCCTTGTCCAGGCTTCCTTTCAGGCTTGCATTCCATACTGTAATATCCAATTGGTTGCGGCCATAGTTTTGATAAAATCCTGCTCCGAGGGGATTAACAATCTGGCCAAAAGAGCTGCTGCTGTTATCAAAATCACGATCGCCAAAAAGATAAGAACCTGCAATATCAAAATTTTCATTTTCCTTGTTTTGAAAACGACTTAGCATCCATTTTATCCGAAGCTTTTTATTGTGGGTATAAAGTGCACTTAACCCAATCATGCTGGTTTTGTAAGCATTTCTCTCCTGTCCTTCGAAATAAATATCCAGTCCAAGATTGGAAGTAAACAGCGGCGAAAAAACAGAAGTTGTCTTTTGGGCAGATTCAGGAATCAGGGTGAATTTTGTGCCGGAAAAATTGGTTAGCAGTTCCAGTTGCAGATGATCACTTACCTGGTAGGTAACATAACCCTGCACATCTGATGAGGAAGGGATATATGCACCCTTTGTTTCCTGGCTGCTCAACAGATTGCGGTTGCTTCTGTTTCTTACACCAAGCAGGTAGGTTACTTTCTCCTTTTTTGCCGATCCTTCCAGGTGAAAGCCTTGTTCTAAAAGACTTACATAAACAGAGCCTCCAAAATTTATTGGTTTTTTATACTGTATATCCAGCACACTACTCATTTTATCACCATACTTCGACTGAAAGCCGCCATTGTAAAAATTGACATTCTTTGCCATCTCCGGATTGATAAAACTCAGTCCTTCCTGCTGGCCGCTTCTCACAAGGTAGGGTCTAAAAATTTCAAAGTCGTTCAGGTAAATCAAATTTTCATCGTAGTTACCACCTCGTACTGTATATTGAGAGGTGAGCTCGTTGTTGCTACCCACCAGTATCTTTATCAATCCTTCAATACCACCAACGGTGCTGGGCAGCACCAATGCATTTTTAGGATTTATTTTTGTCAGTCCCAGTTCTTTTCGTTCTCTTTCTTCACCCACCACTACGGTTTCAAGGGTTTTTCCAATGCGTTCCATACGCACTGTTATCTTCTCTTCTTCATTTTCACTGAGGAAAAAATTTTTCTGCATTTCTGCGTAACCGGTATATGAAAAAATAAGTGCGAAGGATTTGTCTGCCGGAACCTTTATTCTGAAATAGCCACTATCGTTGGTTACAATGCCGGTGGTTTTTCCCAATAGCACGATGGATACTTTAGCGAGTGGGTTTTCGTCTGAATCTATTAAGTTACCACTAACAAAGGCTGTTTTCTTTTGGGCAGAACTGTACATAAAAACCAGTGATAATACAAAGACAGAAAGTATTCTCATTTAGTGAAGGTAATTTTTTTTATTCTTTTAATTATGACCGGTGCAAAAATCCGAAACCTTATCAATACTTTTGAAAAAATTATGCCATGAAAACTTACTTATTAGTTACAGCATTTATTGTGATAATAGCTTCAGGATGCAATAACAATGCAAAAAATACCCAAGCAACCGCAGCAGAAAAGGACACAATAGTTTCCACCCTCACAGATTTATCAGCTTCTACAGATATAAAAAAATTATTGACTCAAAATTGGGAAAATAAAGAAGACGCAGACGATGCTGCACTATCAGGTGGCGGCGATGGATTGGAAATTCCCTACCGTGGCTTTTCATTTTTCGAAGATGCATCCGTAGTTGAAAATCCAAGGGATAAAATAAAGTTTGGGAAATGGACACTTGATGAAGCCAATAAAATGATTACCATTGAATACAACAAAGGAGGTAAATCTCAATTTAAGATAGTTGCAATTGGTGCCAAACAAATGATTTTGATGAACCCGGCTGATCAGAAAAAAACTGAATACAAAGCCGATGCTAAAATTCAACAGAACCCGACCGATGATCCGTTTCATGCTTCTAATAATCAATGGCGCATTAAGCCTGTTAAGTCAGAATCGGATAGTGCCATCAAACAAAGAACAGAAGAATGCGTGTTGTTCTATTCAAAATTTTTAGCTGACAATGCAAACAGGGGTGGTAATATCATTTCCTTCGTTGGCTTTCCCACCTGCTTCAAATGGTATCGCGGCGGCGTTTCTATAAAGTCGGCAGAAACACTCGAGGGAAAATGGATCAATTGCTATTACAACAAAGCGCAGGCAATGAAGGCTTATGCCTTGCTTGACGAAATTATTGGCAAAAAATATAAGTGGAACAAAGAAGAGGCCAATTGGGTAAAGCAATCAGCCGATGTAGTACGCCAGATGTATGATACGCTTAGATTGCTTTAAGTCGTGCAATGGTTGCAATAGGATCCGCTGATTTAAAAACGGTACTTCCTGCAACCAACACATCTGCACCGGCATCCAGGATTTGTTTGGCATTCTCCTCCGTTACGCCTCCATCAATTTCAATTTTCACTTTCAGTCCACGTTCATCAATCATGGCACGGAGCTGCTTGATTTTTTGAAAGGTGTAAGGGATGAATGATTGTCCGCCAAAACCAGGGTTTACACTCATAAGGCAAACCATATCGATATCACCCAAAATATCTTTCAGTGATTCAACCGGCGTGTGAGGGTTTACCGCTACGCCAGCTTGCATTCCCAGTCCTTTTATTTGTTGAATGTTGCGATGCAAATGCGGGCAGGCCTCAATATGTACGGATAAAATATCAGCACCCGCCTTTTTAAACAGTTCCGCATAATTGCCGGGATCTTCAATCATTAAATGTACATCACAAACCTTTGTGGTAGCTTTTCTGAAAAACTCTATCAACATTGGCCCATAGCTAATGTTGGGAACAAAGCGTCCGTCCATCACATCCAGGTGATACCAGTCAGCCTGGCTTTTATTCAGCATATTACATTCGTCCTGCAATTGTAAAAAGTTGGAAGCAAGAAGAGAAGGAGCAATGATGGCCATGGTATTTATTGTTGATGGTTGAAGATTTATGGTTAATAGTTAATAGTTGAACGTTGAAGGTGTCAAATCATTCTCACATTGCTTAATTAGCACATCAGCAAATTATCAAATAAGCACATTATTTAATCCCCATCCTTCCCAACGCATCTTTTGCTTCTAAATAATTTGGATCTATCTGCAATGCCAGTTGATAGTTTTCAATGGCTTCTTTTCTTTTGTCTAATTTCTCATAGCACCTGCCCAACCAGTAATACCCCTCATCAAAAGTCTTTTGAATGATCAGGGCTTTTTGCAAAACATCTACCGCCTCGTTATATTTAGCAAGATCAAAAAGGCAAATTGCTTTTTCACGGTATGCCATGATATACCGGTAATCTAATTTAAGGCAATTGTCAAAATAGTAAATTGCTTTCTCCTTTTCGCCTGTGTAATTATAATACAGCCCTTTGATGAAAATTGCCTGCATTTGTGCATTGGCAGCAGGCGTTTGCAACAGTGCATCTGCCAAAGCTAGCGCTAAAGGATTGCGGGTTTGGGCATACATCGATCCGAGCGAAATAATGTATTCAGGATTTGGGTTGATGTCAATTGCTTTTTCGTAAGCCTTGATGGCATTGAGGGTATCGCCATTTTCAAAAAGCAATGTAGCTTTTATATCCAGCAGGCGGTCATTCAGCGAATCTTTTTTGCTGGCATTGTCCGTTTCTGAGATAGCTGCCCCATAGTTTCCGTTTTCTCTGAAATATTGCACCAGGTTTTCGGTCAATAAAAGTGAATCCGGGTATTGCGCCATCAGGTCTCTTAATTGCTTTTCCTGTTCGGGTAAATTAGCGGATTCAACAGAATCATTGTTGCAAGACAGGAGCAATGCGGCAGTTAAGCAAATAAAAGAAAAGAGAATCCTTATCATAGTCTTTTTTGAATAGGTGGCAAAATTAAGTGCTTACTACAAACTTTACTTACAAAAAACTGACAATTAAATTATTACCTAATCTTAACTTAGCGGCTCAAAAATTATTAGATGAAAAGAATTGTGTTTCCGATTGCGATGGTATTGTTGTTTGTAACCTCGGCCTGGGTGTATAAAAGTAATGAATCTGCAAAAGCAGTACGTCCTGGCATAACAAGAGAAAAAGCTTCGGCAGAACGTTCAATTAACAGCGACACGGTCCACTTTCCCGGCGAAACACATTTTGCAAATATTCAGCAACTCACTTTTGGCGGGGATAATGCGGAAGCCTATTTTAGCTTTGATGGCAAATACCTAGTGTATCAGAAAAGCAATACAAAAGAAGGAATTGCCTGCGATCAGATCTGGATGGGAAAAGTACCCACCAATGCCGGAGAAAAATTTGAACCAAAATTGGTGAGCACCGGAACAGGCAGAACTACCTGCGCTTATTTTTACCCGGATGGGAAACATATTCTTTACGGATCAACACATTTGGCCAATACCGATTGTCCGCCTGTGCCTGACAGAAGCAAGTATGGTAATAAATACATCTGGGCAGTTTATGAGGGCTTCGATATTTTTAAAGCTGATTTAAATGGTAAAATAGTAAAGCGGTTAACCAGTACAAAAGGTTATGATGCAGAAGCTACCATCTCACCAAAAGGAGATAAAATATTATTCACCTCCATGCGGGACGGAGACCTGGATTTATATACCATGGATTTAAATGGCAAACACATTAAAAGGATTACAAGCACGTTGGGGTATGATGGTGGCGCATGGTTTAGTCCGGATGGTACAAAAATTTTGTGGAGAGCCAGCAGGCCAACTACTGAAGCGGAAATAAAAGAGTACAAAGATTTGCTGGCAGAGAACCTGGTAGCACCTACACATATGGAAGTTTGGATTGCAAATGCAGACGGATCCAATGCACACCAGATCACTTTTTTGGAGCAGGCCAATTGGGCGCCCAATTTTACACCGGACGGCAAGCACGTCATATTTTGCAGTAATCACGAATACAAACGAGGTTTTCCGTTCAATATGTACCTGACAGATTTAGATGGAAAGGGGAAGGAGAAGATCAGCCGGGATAAAGGCTTTGATGCATTTCCGATGTTTAGCCCCGACGGAAAGAAAATAGTTTTTTGCAGCAATAGAAATAATGGCGGAACAAGAGATACCAATATTTTTATTGCAGATTGGGTGGAGTAGGTGGTGGGGATTATTGAAAGTTGATTGTTGATAGTTGATGGATCATGATGAGGCAGGCCGTGAGGGTTATTAAATTTTAGAATGTATTTATTGCCAGTAAAAGGCTTTGTACAATCCACGTGAAATGGGATGCTGCAAAGCCTTGTTTTTTAGACAACCTGAACATTTTTGAATAGGGTATTGCAGGCAGGCAGTGCTATCAACCCTCAACCAAGCACCACTAACAATGAACCATAAACCATCTTTACAACTCAATCACTTCACAATTTTTCATTTCCTTGCCATCAATCACAAAGCGAATCAGGGTTCTTACTTTATGCCAGCCTTGCTTACCGGCAGCGCCCGGATTCATATGGAGGCACTGTAGTTTTTCATCATACATTACTTTTAAAATATGCGAATGCCCGCTGATGAAAAGTTGCGGTTGATGAATGAGGATTTCTTTTTTGGTTGCCGGATTATACTTAGGTGGATAGCCGCCAATATGCCGCATCATCACTTTTACGCCTTCACAATTAAACACCAGTTGTTCGGGATAAAGCGATCTTACATCCGGCCCATCAATATTGCCATAAACACCTTTCAATGGCTTGAAGGCTTGTAGTTTTTCTGCAATGGCAATGGTGCCAAAGTCGCCGCCATGCCATATTTCATCACAATTTTCAAAATGTTCAATAACGGCTTCATCTAAATAATGATGCGTATCTGATATAAGACCGATGGTAGTCAAAATGGTTGAGCAGGATGTATTTTTAAATGGGAAAAAAATAGATTAATGCGTGTTGGGGTTATAGGCTATAAAAAAAATATTGTAGTTTTTATAAAACTGGCCGCAGAATTCTTCTTTAGAAAAAGGCTGTTTGGCTGCATTGAAATATTCAATCGTAGAGATGTTTAATCCGCATTCTGCGAAGAGATTAAAAATGTCCTCGGGGGTGGTGCCATAAATATCTGCACCTCCCAGACCGCATTCAAATAATACCAGTGGTTTGTTTTTTTGCAACGTTTTTCTTGCTCCTTGTAATACCTGGTATTCGGCTCCTTCCACATCAATTTTAATCAGGTCTATTTTTGTATTTTCTGGAATCAGGTCATCCAGCATTTCCATTTGAACGGATAATAATGTTGGTTCCTGTCCGATTAGTTTGTTTCTTTCCAGGAAACCGCTTACTGCAGGGCGACCCGGATAATAATTGAATGTAGTAGACCCTTTCTTAGATGAGAGGGCGCAGTTGAAAACAGTTGTATTTCCGGAAAATTTCTTTTTCAGCGCAGTGTATAAATCGGGGATCGGTTCAAAGGCAAAGTGCTGACCTCTCGGAGCGGCTGCCACAATTTCCATCAGGATATGCCCCATGTTGGCACCAATATCAATACAATTGCTATCTTTTTTCAAATGTTTCCGGATCAGCTCTGTGGTTTGGAAATCGTATTTATCAACTGGTAAACGATAGAAAGCCTCTGTTAACCGGTAAGCCTGGTACAACGCTTTTTTAGATATCACCTTTACCCACCCCGGGGCATAACTGCGTAAAAAATTCTTCATGTTTTAAGTGTATGGATTCGCCGTGACAATGATTAAAAGTAGCAACATATTAGAATTGCTTTTAAACCAAACAAATGCGAAACCTATTTTGGGGCAAAAATAATTCTAAATACTTTATTTTTATTGGTTTTAATATTTCCTGTTAAGTGATAACAATTTTTTGCCCGTATCCGGATATTTATTATAAATTTAGTGATGATATTTCACCCCAACTTTATTGATACGATTGACAAACATAGTTGGAATTATTTTCCCATGCAGGCACTTATTAAAAGCGATTGAGACTAATAGCAGTTTTTTAGCATAAACTCTTGGTAGGTACTAATCACTAGACCATTAGCTAATAATCAAAATAAAATATGAACGATGCCGCACTATAATATCCTGGGTTCCATCCCAAAAAAACGCCACACTCAGTTTCGCAAAACAGATGGAAGTCTCTATGCCGAACAGTTATTTTCAACGGAAGGTTTTAGTAACGATTATTCATTATTATACCATCATTATCCGCCTACTCAAATTATCAGGACCGATCCGCCGGTCAATGTGCAGCCGCAAATTGCAGAAGAAAGAATGCTGCAGCACCGAAGCTTTGAAGGATTCAATATCAAACCGGAAAAGGATTTTTTGAACAGTCGTAAACCAATATTAGTAAACAGCGATGTTCACATCGTATTG